>Ga0209935_1005422_pt1 | contig 10854 bp, 18 predicted proteins | sample ThiBio_1000_plan_2_FD_183958 | JGI IMG/M metagenome (GOLD analysis project Ga0209935, IMG submission 183958) | Wastewater bioreactor microbial communities from Cape Town, South Africa - Thiocy_cont_1000_plan (SPAdes) | ecosystem: Engineered > Bioreactor > Thiocyanate-remediating >... | reverse complement strand
AAGATGCTCTCTCTCTCTCTCTCTCTCTCTCTCTCTCTCTCTCTCCCTCTCTCGCTCTCTCTCTCTCTCTCTCTCTCTCTCTCTCTCTCTCTCTCCCCTCTCTCTCTCATGTGTGATACTCATAATCCGCAATACAGAAGAACTATCTCTTGCTGGAAGAGAGCTTGAGGGATTTGATGTGAGTGTGGATGTTGCATTCCAAGACGCGGTGGTGTGGTTCGATATGGATATTTTGACAAGATTACAACCTTTCTTCGATAAGACGGATGCCGACAAAACCGGCCGACATACTATCGAAGAAAAGAAGAAAGGGCGACCCCAACCAACCAGTCCTACAAACATAGCGGATTCCTTAGCAAAGATTAGCGTCGAACCTCTAAGCAAGAAAAGTACTACCAAGCAGGTAAAAAAAGAAAGAGAGATCTTAAGCTTTTTAAGGAAATTTCTTACACCATACCTACCTAAAAGGTGTTAGGGACGAGTATGCATATAACAATTGGCGTGCGAAGAGTTCTCTATTTTGTATTGGGCTTCCCTGATACCCAAACTGGCCTCCCAGGGTAACCTCCCTCTTCCCTCTTCCCTCTGCTTCCAGTAACTAAACGTTGTGTTTTTGTATTTTTGTAGACATAGACCATTACGAGAATCGGTTGTGTTCGCATTCAGCGATCAACAAGGACCCAAGGCAACCACACACATGCATAGCGATCAGATGCAGACAACTTGGTCTGTCGACTTTGACGAGTTCTCTGCAACTCTATGCAAAGGTATGAATTTTATTTTTTTCTATCTCAATTTTTTAAAAGTCTGACAATACCTCTCCCTACCCACAATAGCACCAACAACTACCAGCAGAAGGACCCGATTAACGCCAGCTCCTGAGACCAAGCCCTTCTTCGAGGCTCACATGCGCAACACGCAAAATGAGGTGGTCACCCCGGTGGAAGTGATCATCAAGAGCGACGATTGGAACCCTTACCTCTACAGTGCTCCCGGCTTGGATGCTTCATTTGAAGGAGATATCTCCATAGACGTGAGTACAGCTCTTTTTCTCACTCTTATCTGTGAATTTAATTAATCGAATAATTATTGTAGGATGAAGATGATTACCTGGAGAACAATGCGGAGAGGAATCAAATTGGAGGATCATTTTCGGATTTCTTTTCAATTTTCAAAGGAAGAGGCCACCTCTATGCCGAATCGGACGTAACGGAATCTTCGGTACTTACAATATTATCTCCTGCTACATGTATTTATTCTCACCATTCCTTTTTTCCGCAGAAATATGTAATTCGCCTGAAGTTCCCATCGTCACATTTGGATGTCAGCAAGACGGACTATGACCTCCTGATCAATCTGGCAAACAGTATAACCCTAGGACCGCAAAAAGATGATCAGAAGGACACACAACAGCTGCCACCAGAGATCTCTCGCACACCCTCTCCTCCCCAAGCCATTCCTGTCAACAGGATCTCCACCTCTAAGATGCTGAACTCGCGTCTCGCAGACTCTCTCAGCGATGTCGTCAGCACCGACAGCGATGATGAACCGGAGCTCCAATTCGGCCATCAATTCGCTCGTGGCCTGGGTGGAGGCAAGGGAGGGCCCACGGGGGCTCCTCTATTGCAGGGGCAGATGCAAAAGGAACCCGCCATCAAGCACCTCGTGGCCCTTAAGGTATTCTTCACGCAAGGCAATTGGGTGCTCAGAGAAGATCCTGTCGTGGCCACCCCTGCATCGGTCTCCACCATCTCACTGGGCGACTCCGTGGCACTCTCCTCCAGCACCGATATAGTCCTCCCACCAATGAAGCAACCGCATCTCTTCGAACTCGAATTCAACAAATTGCACCTGTTCGCTTTGGCGCAATTTAAGGGCCAGGTAAATTACCTTATTTTCCAATGTTGATTTTTTTTTGCGACTGACAATGCTTTTTTAGGAGCAAAATTATTTTGTGCTCACTGGTGATGATTTCACTATACATGATACTATTTCATATGACAACACCGCTCCGGTTGTAAATAGAATCCCAAAGGGCGATGTCACGGTAACAAGTTTTAAACCATCCTTATATAATTTTTGATTGTGCCTTTTTTGTTGTAGGAGGATGGAGTTGAGATGTTGAGGGTGTTGGTATCGATGAATCCGCAAGAGATCGCGGCAAAGCTAATGCTGCAAGATCTTACTATCCACCACAAGCGAGGTTATAACTGGCTTGTACAGCTGGCCAGCTTCTTGCCTCCAACGATGAATGTAGACATTGTAAATGTGCGTAACACAAAATTTCTTAGAAGAAAAAAATATTTCTAACCCCAAAATAAAGACCAAGGGCGGGAAATCGGACAAGGTGCGCAAAGATGTACAGGGAGGGAGAGGAAAGAATAAGAAGCAAAAAGGACGCGCAGAGGAAATCGATCTTGACGACATCGAGCGGCAAATTCGGATGCTGAAGGCCTTGAAAAAACGGAAGATGAAGCAAGAAGAACAACGCGGCGGGAGCAGGAGGAAAGGCAAAGGAAAGGAGAAGATAAGGGATTATGATGATTCAGAAGATGACGATGAAGCAGAGGAAGGAGAAGTACTAGGAGCGCAACGGAAAAAGAAGCCATCCCTGTCATTGAAGTTGGAGATCGTCGTTACGGATATCGAGATCGAGTACACCCCAAGCCTATTACCCTCGCGAGCCGCCATCATAATCAACAGCTTACGGGTAAGACAATTTTTTCCCAGAATTGTTTCTTTTTACTTTTAAAAATTACCAAAAAAATCCCAAATAGCTTCGCAGCAGCCCATTTACGGAGGAAAGCGACAACATCGAATTGCATCTCAAAGTGAAAGGCGGATCCGTGTATATAATTGAGGACACCAGAGCGCTCGCACCTCGGTGGGTTTGTGATGGAGGATCTGGAGCTTCATCTCGGTCTTCCTTGTCCTCATCTATTCTTATGAGCTACCGAGAAGGTATTATTATTTTTCCTCCTATTTTTTTAACATGTCCTTCCCATATATGAAAAGGCAAGGGCTATGTGCAGGTCGCTACGTTGGATGTATTACGTGCTATAGTATTACACCATGCGAAAAATAAACCAAAGGAACTCCCCTCCACAGAGGTACTATTTATAACTTAAATCTATCTATAGACAAGCTTTATTTACACTTTTTTAATAATAATTAGGTTACTCTTATGGGCAAGAAAGTGCCCAACATCACCCTGACGATGTGTAGTGATTCTTTCCAGACACTCGTCGATCTGGTCTCAGAATACTCCCTACCCAATGAAGCCTTTTCCGGAATCGCCAATCCTGAAGTGCCCCCATCGGAACCCTTATTCCCTGAGGGCTTACCTGTCCCCCTAATGGGTACACCTTTGTCCCACCCAAAACAATGTCTTCTCTATCGCTAACTATTGCTGATGTCATCAGATATTTTGGATACCCATGCATTTGGAACCCAGAAACAGCAAGGCAAGACAAGAAGACCTCAAGCATCAACAAAGCGACCCTCGAAGCGGCCAACTCAACTGAATGGTGGCGGTAATAAGCCGGGACCTATTAGCAAAGGCGGCCTCAACTTGGCCGATAAAATTATTACCGACGACTATGATTCCAAGAACAGCGGAATTGCCGCGGCTGGAAGGTAAAAATTTACTTCGCTTTTATTATTTTTATTTATTCAATTCCAAAAAAAATATTTTTAGGTTTATCATTCGAGATGATTATGGGATGCCCGATGATAAAGGCACCTCCAAAAAGCCTGCTGTTGAGAAGCCCAAGCCAAAAGAGCCACCCAAAGAATTGCCCAGCATCAAGAAGATATCCCTCGCAGATAGTCAGGGAAGTCACTCGGATGTCGAACTCGAATGGAACTCCGATTCGGGGCATCGCGATGATGAGGATAGTTCCACCGAGGAAGAAAATACAGAGGATGACTATCAGATTGAGGAAGAAGAACCCACGTACGCAATATTATTATTTTATTTATTTATTTATTCTTATTTATTATTTTATAGGGCCAAGGGGAAGGAGAAAGTGACGCAGAAAGGGAAGGGAACACAACCTACCACTGGACCTCAACCTGGAGGATACGTCTTGCTCCGACTTTCACCCAAAGTGGAACCACAACAACCATCCCCCGTAATGTCACCAGGTGAGTTCTTTTCTTTGCCATCTCTGTCGTTCGTCTCACCACATCCTCTCTCTCCTCCCTCATCAGCCAAATCCGAGAAGCCTCTGCGACCGCGGGTGGGTACAGGAGAGCAACCCAAGGTGCGAGTGTTTTTCCTCGAAGAGGATATGGGTCAGGGAAAAGCTTCCAAGCTCGATGACTTTATCGTCCCGGAGTTCTTTCGATCGCCTCCCGTTGCCAAAGGCGATGAAGGACTCGCTGTGCCTCACCTGTACGCACCCCCCCCCCCTCCCCCCAATTGCATGGGTTGTTGACTAACGTTGCGTCTGCGTGTGTCCTTTTCCCACCACGCTTCTCATCTCAGCTATCCCCCTTCGTTGGTCCGCGTGGTGTGTCACGGCGTCAACGTGGACATCCGCTTGTACGATGGCTTGGATTGGGGCCAGCCTATGCCGCCATCCTGCACCCCACCCTCAAGCACACCCTCGCCGTCCTCTTCATTTGATACAGAGGGCCAGGCTGTCAATCCCCTCGCAGACCAATCCAAAATACTACGAGGGACTCGCAATGAGGTGCGTAATCCCAATCTCTTTTTTTTTTTCGCTTGTTTGTTGACTGCCTTTCGATTCAATCTAGACGATGTTCATGGAGGTCCACCTACGCGGAGTGAAGCTGCAGAGCGACGAATTGGAAGAAGGCAGCCAATTTGTGAGACGGTTTGCTGTATCCATACGGGATGTGGAGGTATATAATTTGCACAACTATTGAATTCACTCACTTTTTCCTTCTCTCAAAAGGTCCAGGATAAAGTCATGACTTCAGACATCAACCTCTTCATGTGCTACGATGCTGACTATCCTCGTGAACCAGAGTCCTCGATGATCCTTCTTGAAATGGAGGTTAGTATTAAAAAAACAGAAACACCACCTCTCTCTTCTGACGTCGTTGAACTTCTTGCAGTGTGTTCGACCCGATATGCTCCTCAAGACTGAAGAATGGCGGATGAAAGTGAAGGTGTTGCCCTTGCGATTCTACATCGACCAGGATGCTCTTGAATTCTTCATTCGATTCTTTGCCAACTCCGAGGCTTCGTCATTCCTCCCTGAAAGCGAGCCCCTTTATTTCCGTATGTTTCGCTTTTCCTTTTTTAAACTTCCCTCCCCTTTCTCATACTAAGGTGCTAATTTCCAAATTCAGAAAACTGCGAGATTGGAGGAATTCGCTTGAAGATTGACTATCAACCGAAGCAATTTGACTATGGCTCCCTGTATGGTGACAACAAAGCCGCCTTCTTCGCAAAGGCGGTTCCTTTCAAAGCCGCCACCGTTCATCTCAAGAAAATAAGGGTATGTATATTTTGCTTTCTCCCTCCGTCCCTAAAAAACACTAATTCCCGTTTGAAGGTAAATGCACGAGGATGGGGAGAATTAATCGGCAAGAAGATGGTGGAAGCCTATGTTCCCTATTTCATGGAGACACAGCTATGGCAAGCCCTACAGGCCATCACACCCATCCGATCGATTCTCAACATGTAAGTCCCTCCTTCCCCTTTCCATCTCAAAAGTCACTCACTCACACATTACCATGCGTAGTGGCTCCGGTGTAACAGACTTGGTCTATACTCCAGTAAAACAGTGGCAAAAGGACGGTCGAGTCTTGACTGGCATTCAACAAGGTTCAGCATCGGCACTTCACAAGTTTACAATCGAGACGTTGAATGCTGGCACCAACGTTGCAGCTGGCGTGCGATACGTGTTGGAGTCAGCTGACTATTATCTGGGAGGGTATGGGACCAAAACCTCCGCAGCCGATGACCAGCCACAAAACCCTACCGAGGGTATGCAACTTGCTGTTTCATCTATGTCTAGAGAATTGGGCAATGCTGCTCATAGGTATACACCACCACCCCACACACACGCGCACACCCTCACTCACACACTCCCAATGTACTAGGATCGTAGCAGTGCCTCTGGATGAGTACAACAAGACTGGAGCAGCAGGCTATGTCTCCTCGCTGGTGACCGGAGTGCCTGTTGCGATATTGCGACCGATGATCGGAGTATCGGATGGGGTGACCAAAACATTAATGGGTGTACAAAAATGGGTGGATCCTGCACAACAGAAGGAGACCAACATCAAATATAAGAAACGCGACTCAATCGGGGGAGGCACGCGTGAAGAGAAGGACGAAACCAACAAGGAACAGGAACTAGAAGATGAGACAGAAGAACGAGTCAAAGAGAAACAAGAGTCGAGCGATGACGACAGTGAGGGCGAAGAAGCCCGTTATGTGTAATATTGTGATTGTGTAAAACCGTTCTCTCCTGCAACAAGAGCTCACTACAGAGCCTGTCGTCACCCCCCCAAGATACTTCCCGAACTCCACGTTTCCGAGAACGAAAAATGGCGGCAAAGTAAAAAGGGCGCGCAGCTTACTTGCGCGGTGCACCAACCCACAAGAGCTCGAAAGAAAGCCATTCTTTGAACGACTTTCAAACCAAGGCACAAAACTACGATGCCAGGGGGCCCATCAGAAAAAATTCAAGAACAACAGTTTGAACTGCGAACAACACCATGCGCCAAATCATCCACATTCACGTAGGACAAATCAGCAACAACACTGTTCGACAAGAACAACGCGAGCCCGTTCCTCGGATTGCTGCTCCCACCAAGAGGAAGCCCCAATTGCGCAAGTAACTCGCACCTGGGAGCACCATGTGAACGCATTTTAGTGCCGAGGCGACTACTTCAATACGTATGCAGTAGTTTGTAGGAAATAGTTTTTGTAATTATCACATTATTTTTTCAATTTTCTGTAATAGTAACAATCAACAATTAGTTCAACCCATTTCTTTAACAGTTGTCGATTCTAGCGTCTTACCCTTTGTTAGCTGTTACCTCCCAAATACTACGAAAAGCAGCATGTCATGAGCGAGAGAGAATGCGGAGAGCAGGGCGGGAACTGCAGCCCATACGCGGACTGCTGCCTTTTGGGTGTAATACGCTGACACCGTTACACCAGTCGTTGCGCCAAGGCTTCGGTGAGTTCACGCCTCGTCGGGTTCTTTGTAGCCAGAGCGATCCCCAAAATCAACCCAAACAGTGCGTAAAAATTATTTGCTCATTTTGGGAGTATTTGCTTACAATTGCGATACAGACAAAGGCACAAGCCACCAACAAAACTGGTGCGTGATAGCGAGTTGATTATTGCTTGTTGCCCTTTGAAAAGCAACATAAATGTCAGCTCGATAGCTCGGTAGTTTAATTTGTTTTTCGTCTTCGAGATGCTCACCGATTCTCAGGGCAGCGAGTTGTTTTGCTGTCAGACAGGTAACAGTTTCTATTTCTTCTTGCTGTTCACTACTGACACTTGCTCAAAACCAGCTCATCTGCTGTGGGACCAATAAGCTCATATCTAAAGTCAGTAGCATTATTTAGACCAAGCTTTAACTCTGCGTATTTCTATAGATTGCGAGGGATGCTGTTCATACAAGTGAGGAGAAAAGTGGGAAGGAGAAGGATGAAGTAAAGGACTTGGAATGGTTTAAAGTTCATCGGTGCGTGATACAGATTTGTAGTGCTCCTTCAACTGATATTATTGTGTAGGACTTTAAAGCATCCACTTCTTCGATTGAAAAAGGAAGGATACTCTCTGGTAGGGTTAGAACAAACGAGCAATTCGAGCCCGCTCTTCGGGTTTGAATTCCCACGCAAGACCGTTATTGTAGTAGGCAATGAGGCCAAAGGAATACCCGAAGACATCCTCGAGCTTTTAGATGCCGTCGTAGAGATACCTGTTTATGGATTGCCCTACAGGTGTGCCGTCTATCCCCTGCATTCCCTCTCTTAACACATCTATCCAATCTCTAGTCACAACGCCGCTACATCTGCTGCCTTGGCCATGTATGAATATCGTCGTCGCTTTAGTGAAGGGTGACAGGGATTGTTTTTGGCTTCAGTTCATTTTTATTTATAAATACGCCTTTTTGATGAACACACTGAACCATAAACTCTTTCTTCGCATTTTGTCACTCCTCATATCACCAAACATATCGTCTTTTGTTCGGTGTAAAAATCGATCGAGTGCTCCCCTCCCTCTCTGCCTATGCCGGATTGCTTAGCTCCGCCAAATGGCACACGCAAGTCGCGCTGTGAGAATAAAAACCATTAGACGAAAACTTAAATCAAAGACAGAGGTGTTTTGTGTCTTATGGTATACCTTCATCCAAGTGTTTATCCAAACGGTACCGGCCTTGAGTTCTTGGGCGACTCGATGGGCTTTGCGAAGGTTCTCGGTCCACACAGTAGCCGACAGTCCGTACTTGACGCAGTTAGCCCATTCGATGACCTCCTCTTCGGATTCGAAGGGCGTCACAGTCACCACCGGCCCAAAGATTTCTTCTTGTTGCACCCTGCATGAAGGGGGCAAGCCGACGATGACGGTAGGATTGTGGTAGTAGCCGTTCTTCAGTTCTCCGTCAAGATTCGGGCGGTCGCCTCCGAGCACTATCTTTCCTCCTTCCTCCTTGGCGAGTTCGACGTAGTATTGGATTTTCTCAAGGTGCTCTTTACTCACAAGCGCTCCCATGTTGGTACTAGGTTCCTTGGGGTCTCCCACCTGAATGTATTTCGTTCTTGTTAGTGCCCCAAGTAGTAAAGAAAGTGAGAGACGGGTGATGTGCACCTTCAGCTGTTTAGCTTGGGCAATAAATTGTTCCAAAAACTTGTCGTAGATGCCTTTCTGCACGAACAAGCGAGAGCCGCACAGACATATCTCTCCCTGGTTGGCAAAGCTCGAACGAACGCTTGTGGGTACCGCCTGGCTCAGATCGGCGTCGTCGAAAATGATGTTGGGGTTCTTGCCCCCAAGTTCAAGTGACAACTTCTTGTAGAAGGGCGCGCTATCGACTATGATAGCATGGGCTGTCTTGGTACCTTCAGAAAGAGTACAGTTACAGCCATGTGATTGTAGTTGTAGATTGACGAACCTCCAGTAAAGGATATCAGAGGCACATCGGGATGCTTGACTAGGGCAGCGCCAGCTGTGGGACCTCGTCCAAAGACCATGTTGCAAACACCAGGAGGCAATCCCGCCTCATTCATGATACGACATAAAGAATGGGCCGTAACCGATGTCAGCTCGGAAGGCTTTGCCACTACTGTATTCCCCACTGCTATAGCCGGAGCAACCTTCCATGTAAGTAAATACAACGGCAAATTCCTAACATTAATGCGTTAGAATGTTTTGTTCGCGTCGATGGTTCGTACCAAGGCGAAATTAATCCTGCTACTCCTAGGGGAGTACGAACTGTGTAGTTTACAGAACCTTCGTACAGGGTGGAAGCTTCTTCGTGGTGAAGAACTGCCGACGCGAAGAATCGAAAATTGGCTACAGCTCTCGGGATGTCCATCGCGCGAGCCAACGATACCGGCTTGCCCTGATCACGAGATTCTTCTTGGGCAAAGCTCTCGAGGTTTTGTTCTATCAAATCCGCAATGCGCAAGAGGATTTTGGATCGTTGTTCGGGAGTCAGCTTGGCCCATGCAGGGAAGGCTTTCTTGGCGGCCTGTACAGCCTTGGCGACATCTGCCTCGTCTGAATCGGGCACCTCGCAGTCAGCCTCGCCTGTGGCCGGATTGAAGCTGTCGATGTATTTCCCATTCAGCGGCTCTACAAACTCGCCCGCAATGAAGTTAGCCAGCCTCTTCTTCGCCTCCATCTTGTTGCGAAAGAAGAAAGACCCGATTCTTGGAACCCGCATTTTCTCGCCGAGATGAAGGGATTGCCAAAGTATGCATTGAACAGTTGGCTTCTCCCTCTAACTGAAGTCCCTGAGCAAGAGCGTAGACTGTAATAGGTTAGCCTCAACTTGAAAGGGCAAATGCACTCATAATACGCGAAGAACTTGCCCTAGTTGCGTACCTAAAAAGCCAGTTCCTGTAATTTCGCTCCGGTGTCCTGTTGAGGGATGGAGGCTTGTTGCGCAACGGCTACCCCTAAGCCCAAGTCCCTTTACAAAGAGAAACTAAAGAAATGGGCGAAAGTACACGAAGGCTCGCTTCCAAACGGGTTCCGTTACGCCATTATACCCAATGCCACTCCGCCAAATAGAATGGATGCGCATCTTCAAGTGCACACTGGTTCCATCGACGAAGAAGAGCACGAACAGGGTATCGCTCATTTTGTGGAGCATGCCGTATTTTTGGGTAAGTGCATTTTGCGGCAATCTCCCCTTATCAGCGCTATACAGGGACTGAGAAATATCCAAATGCCGAGCAAATGCGCAACCTCTTTGCTGCGTGGGGGATGTCCTTCGGAGGTACGGATCTAGAGATAATACTGCAACTTCACTCAATCGCGTTCTCATCTTAGGCGACACGAATGCGTACACGGATTTTCGTAGCACCGTTTATACTTTCAATGCTCCCACAAAAGATCTCGCGATTGGTGAGACCGAAAGCTCACAGAAAGAAGATGCGCAGGGCAAATCGAACGTGCACAATGTAATTGAAGCGCTACACCAACTAGCACTCAAGGCGCTCCTCCTCGAGGAACACATCGATAGCGAACGCGGTCCTGTGCTTTCCGAGGTTTAATCTCGTACTTTTCTTTCTAAATTACTCAATTTTTTTATTCCCCCCAAAGGCTCAAATATCGAACACAATCTACTACCGTGTGGAGTATGCCGAGTACCAGCAGATCCATGCCCACAACCAGCTCTCATCGCG
>Ga0209935_1005416_pt1 | contig 10870 bp, 13 predicted proteins | sample ThiBio_1000_plan_2_FD_183958 | JGI IMG/M metagenome (GOLD analysis project Ga0209935, IMG submission 183958) | Wastewater bioreactor microbial communities from Cape Town, South Africa - Thiocy_cont_1000_plan (SPAdes) | ecosystem: Engineered > Bioreactor > Thiocyanate-remediating >... | reverse complement strand
CTACACCTACCGACTTCCTATTTGAACTCTCTGCGACCTCAACCACTGCCATCACCACATCGTCTTCCTCCTCCTCTCCCGCCTCTTCTTTGAGGTCCGCGTTGTTTGAGCTTTTTGTACCCAGTATCTAGTAACTAGAACTGCCAGTATCACTGTGTACAAGTAAATGCGAGAGAATAAAGCCAGTTTATTCCTTATTCCTTTCGCCCGGCGCATGCGTTTCTCACGTACTCCGCACCTCAAGTTCGAAAACAACTGAGGAGGGGCAAAAAGGGCCTTCTTCGTTCCAGTATTTTTCCTCGTTCGTTCTGGTTTAAATTAAACTTCTTTTCGTCGCGAAACACAACAACAAAGATGAACGCAAGGCAGCAAAAGCGAAAGAACAAGAAGAAGAAGGGAAAGAGTAGTGGCAGGAAAAAACCTTCGCATCTTGGCGGAAGAGTAGTATCTTGCGGGTAAAATTTCTCTTCTTACCCCTTTTCGATTAGGCTGATCTGTTTCAAGTTTTTGTTTTGCGAAATCGCCAGCCTATGGAGACAGACGATGTGTCACGGTTCTCTTGAATACTTCAGGCAAGAAAGTACACGCATTTGTTCGAGGAGATGGTGAGATCAATAACTTTGAAGTAAATGTAAGTGACTAGATGGAAGATTAATCTAACCTGTCGCAAAAAGGACAAGGTTTTGCTGGAAGGAACTCGGCGCGCTGACGCCCCATGGTTTAAGTACCAAGTAAGCACTCCGAAGTACTGCTTGCCACCCTGTATAAGGCAGTAACACGTTTGTTGTGTAAGAAGATGTTTATTTTGTGTTGTGTTGCTGGATGCGTATGTATACAATAAAAGGTGAGCCTAGGGAGAGGATCTACCCTAAAGCGCGTCGAATGAGGCGAATTTCCACGTACCCCAGACACACCAGTAGTAGAGGCACCATCAGCACCAGAACCTCGAAAGTCAGGAAGAGGGCGAACATGGTGTCTCCTCCACACTTTTGTTGCTGTTCCTCTGCGGCACCAAAGCATTCATACGGGTTTGGATCATTTGGAGCCGGTGGTTCTTCTTGGCTCTCTGATGGGTCTGTCGAGGGAATTACTTGGCCTTTGAATAGATACGAGCTCGTGCAGGTCTCGGCGGCCTCGTGCCAGCAACAGCTGCACGCGTAGATACAATCTTCTTTTGGTCTTCCTTCACAAATATGCGGCAATGGCGGCACCCACACGAGCTTTGGGATGACTGTTGTTGCTAGTAACATGCCCAGCAATACGTATATAAACGAAGCGAATACACAGCAGGTCGCCCCAAAGCGCTCCATCTTCGTTCAGTCTGCCTGCATGCTGAATGACAATAACAAGAACAAAGCAATTTTGGGAAGTTTATTCTCTGATACCCACCCAACCCAAAGGGGGGCGAGGGGGGAGTCTCGATCGATGGCAAAGAAGTCGCTTGCAGCGGATATGCGTGTCTTTTGTTCTAACTCAACGAGAGCCTGGTGTTGTTGCGGTTGTTATAACTGCGTGAAAGTAATCTATCCGTACCACTAAATCCTTGGGATAATATTCCTGCGTAGCGAATGTATGCACATTCTTGAATGAGAGCCCATCCTCCTTGTGCCTCCTCACGAGCTCATCATATAATCCTTTTTTCCCGCGGACATTACCATTAGAATTTGGTTTCTCTCTTTGTCCCAGTGACCTGGGGCATGAGGGGAAGCATAGACATAGTTGCGCTACCTGAAAGAGAGTAATCTACCCCACTCTCGGGGCACGGAAGCCAGAAGCCGGTTGTGGACATGGTCTGCCCTGTCCCGTCGGAAGAGTTCCCTTTTGCTTTCTCGACCAACAAGAACTACGATTTGCCCCTGGTATGAAGCTGAGCCACCAGCGGGTTGATCGCCTCCGACCACACGAAGAGGTGGCCATCATTTTGGGTGTAGACGACTCCATTCAGGTCGAGGGAGAGAGGGGTGTACGCAGGATGTTTCCGTCGGGAGTGGTCACAAGCGAAGCTGAGCTCTCGGGAATGATTCTGCCTGCTGGCCAGTCCTTGGTAGCAGGATCACTCCGGTTGTCGTGCAAACGCGGCAACCCCCAGGCTCACCATTGGGAGGCAGCAGCACGCCACATCCGTCTTTTAAGAGTCCGAAAGACGTGCCAGTTGTGGATGAGGTCGTTGTTGACGGCAATGAGGAATAGCGATCGTTGAAAAAAGATGCAAGATGACCCCGTTGGTGTCGAGCGCAGGGGCCATGTTGATGGCGAGGTACTGCTTGCCGCAGGGGCTCTGAGTAGGGACCGCATCCGGTGGAGCAGGAGGCCAAGGGAGGTCGTCTTCCGAGAATAAGCCGCTGCAAAGGTCGGGCGCGTAAGGTACGAGTTCAGAAAGGGCAACCGTGGTGAAGGAGTTGTCGGGCGCAACTGTGATCAACCAGCTGTCGATGACCTCAAAGGAGCCGTTGAAGATGTTGAAGGACGTCGCGGTGAAGTACACGTTGAGCTTCTTGTCGAAAGTAACAGCACTCGATACAAAGCTGAAGATTTCTGAGGGATCCTGAGATTCGACGGAAAATCTGGCCTACTAGCTCGCCTGTACCTTATCTACCTTGTTCATCGAGACCTCTGCGCCGGGGATGTAGAGGTAGTCTCCCGCGATGGCAGGATAAAAGACGGGCTCCCAATCGAGCGACAGAGGGAGCCAACCGCTTCTGAAAGTCCATTGGAGGGCCAATCGTCTCGAGTCTCCTGGTTGAGGTTCCCATTTGTAGGCCGATTCGGCCCAGATGAGGGTGTTGGTTCCAAGAGGCACAAAGGGATCGTAGAGTACATCGGGAAGAAGAGTCTGGGGGTTCTGTTCGGCGATGAAGTCAACGTAGCCCTGGTGTAACTGAGACTCGGCCCATTGTCCCCAGGACGGACCGAAGACAGGACCAACGGTGTGGGAGGAGTTGAAGGTAATTGAGAAGGCGTGGCTGGTTGCGAAGGAGGTATCATCCAAGCGAAGATGAAGTTAATTTCATTCTCCTGTGCTGCGCCAAGCGACAAGCACGTCAGAAATGCAAACAAAGTGACACAGATGAACCCGTTCGGCTTGCATTCGAGAAGTCGGACAGAGGAAGCCTGCAAGGCAATCAAATTTGGAGAAAGCCTCAGGCACAGATGCATTTTACCCACACACACGAGGAGTGTTTAAGCAGGTCAAGCGCAAGTGTTCTGTTGTAGAGGCACCTGCTTGGCGAAGCCTAAGAATTACTCTTGAAACATCGTCAGCATTTTGTGAATGGGTGTATGCCTTGTTGTGAAAGAGGCAAAGTTGAAAGACGGTGCAAACAAACCATGGATGACGAAACGAAAAATTTCTGGCGATTTGAATCGAGTATGCGCAAATATCCATGCGCTGTTTCGTTGACTGCTGAGCTAACTAACCGCGTCGCAACTTCTTTTACAGTGTTCATCTCCCTCATCTCCTTTGCTTACTGAGTAGCACTCACTTGCTTTTTGTATCTGTTTTTATGCTCGGAAAAGCCAATACAATAACGGTTGAAACGAAAATTCCTGGTTGAGGTGAAATGGAAGACGATACAGGCAGATCTTTATCTCGCTCTCTTCCTACTTGGGTTGGCAGAGAAGATACCAGTTGCACGAGGACAACGTATTACGCGCGCTTGTAATAGAGATGAGGAAACCACAGCCCATACTGGTGGAACATGACGAAAAGACCGAGGAAAAAACTGAGGAGTTCTCCGACGCTTCGCTGTTCAAGTTTACCGATGCGCAGCAACAGTCTAAACACCCCTCGCTGCCACTGCCTGCGCATACTCAGCCACACTTCGACTTTGAAGAAAAAGGAATCGATCAAAGAGTGTGCAAATCAAAACAATCGGCTGAAGCCAGCATATCCTGGTTGTGCGCTTTCTGGTGTTTTATGGGGTTTTGTTTTCTCATTGTCAGTGGGCACTTGGAAGAGTTTATCCACCGCTACATTCTCCGCACTGCTGTCTTTCAAACTGAGAAGGTTCGCTCCTCCCCCTCCCTCATACGCCCTCTCCTCGTTTTTCTTACCCGTTTGTAGCATTTCACACCACTGGTCTTCCCCAAGGAATATTTTTACACTCGATGGCTGTTTGGGCGTATTAGAGACTGTTGGGATCGGCCAATAGGCTCTACCCCAGGGATGAAAATACGCCTTCTTGAAAGAGAGATGAGGACGGGGGAGGGTTGGTTCATGACTGACACAACAAGGTACACTAAAATGTCACAAAATAGGATTGCTCGCACGCTATCTTAACTACATCTACTTTATCGTAGGCTCACGGGGAGGACAAGGGAGGCATTGAATCTGGGAAGCTACAATTACTTGGGATTTGCAAGGACTTCGGGAAAATGCATCGATGAGGTGATAGCTTCTGTGCGTAAATATGGTGTGGGAACAGCAGGGAGTAGGCAAGGAAGTGGTATAGTCCTAAAACGATAGTTTTTAGTATAATAACATGTTATTCATAGGAGGCAATGTTATGCACGAGTTGCTCGACAAAACAGTTGCTGAATTTGTTGGCAAGGAGGATGCGATTACTTTCGGGATGGGCTTTGCGACTAATTCGACCACAATACCAGCATTAGTTGATCAGGTACTAAATTGAAGGGTTCCCACTACTGCTTCTGACATAGATTTTAATAGAACGCGTTGATATTGAGTGACTCGCTTAATCATGCCTCCATTGTTGTCGGTTGCAGGAGTTCCTGGGGAAAGACGCAAGTGTTCAAACATAATGGTAGAGTGTACTACACAGAATACATGTCTGAGCTAATTCTTGGTATTGTTTTAGATCCTGTAGATTTGGAGAGGGTGCTGAGGAAGTGTATTAGCGAGGGTCATCCCCGCACACATAGGCGATGGTCAAAAATTGTTATTATCGTGGAGGGAATATACAGTATGGAAGGAGAGATCTTACGACTTCCCGAATTCGTAGCTGTTAAGAAAAAATATAAGGTAAGCATCTCTCTCTCTCTCTCTCTCTCTCTCTCTCTCTCTCTCTCTGTGACTCACATGTTATCATCAAGGCGTATTTATATGTGGACGAAGCTCATAGCATCGGCGCTATGGGACCGCGGGCCAGGGGGGTTTGTGATTACTATGGAGTGGACCCTCGCGATGTCGACATTCTTATGGGCACATTTACCAAGTCCTTCGCTTCTGTAGGAGGATATATTGCAGGATCCAAGGTATTTACCTTCTCCTTATATCGTATAATGTGGATGTATTAACGTATGTTATAGGAAGCAATCAGGTACCTTCGACAGACGAGCTTCGGGCAGCTATGCACCACATCCATGTCGGTACCTTGCGTTCAGATGATACTTTCCGCGCTTCAAGTAAGCACCTTGTCTTGCCCTCTATATTGTTAGATATTAGACTTATGGTGGCGTTACTTAAAGATTATTACGGGGAATGATGGAACTAATGATGGCGCAAATAGGTAACTTGATTCATTTCCTTTCATATTTGAACGAATGCTTGGCTTAGAATTGCAGCTCTTAAGCGGAATAGCAATTATTTCCGTACGAGGCTCCTCGAAGAAGGCTTTCGAGTCGTCGGCGACCCCGATTCCCCTGTCGTGCCCTTGTTGCTCTACCACCCCATCAAGATATCCCAGTTTTCGAGAGAATGCCTAAAACAACAGGTTCTCTCATCTCTAAAAGCATCTTTATTCTCTTTCTCTGACATTCTTCTTCAACTCCTCCAGATTGCTGTGGTTGTTGTGGGCTTTCCTGCCACCACCTTGTTGGCATCTCGTGCTCGATTTTGCTTGTCAGCAGACCACACCATTGAGGAGCTCGAGAGAGCAGTGAGCGCGATTTCCAAGATAGGCGATAAGTTGATGCTAAAGTATGGGCCGATTCCAGAAGTCGAAGCTTTCTCCTGTTCATATTTTACTGCCCTAGAGGCATTAACACACAATTGATCTATTCTACGAGCCAGCACAAAAAAACCAGTGCTGGTGGAGAAGAATGCAAGTAGACACAAGCAACAAAAGGTTACCATTCATGAAATAGTGGTATCTCCCACAAATCATATACATACAGTCTTTTTTGATAAGAGATGTTCTCCTTTTGCGTTTTTCCGGAAGCGTAGGAATTACTTGTGTTAGGACCGGTTTCATTTCTTGGAATTGCACAAACGCGGAAGCAAGCGCGGAGAGCGGATGTCTCCTCTTGCTCATCGGGGGCACTGCCTTGCTGTTTGTTTGGGCCTGGTTCTGTTTTGGGTCTCTTCTATTTTGGCGCAACTGCAACCTCCAGGTTCGCAAAACTAATTGCACGCCGTTGAAAAAAACTCAATTCCTAATGGCGTATCGAGTAGTTGCTTTGTGCTCGTTACGACCAACAGCTAAAGGAACACCGTTCAACATTCATGGTACTGTTTCTTTTGTTGCAATAGATTTTAAGGTACAGTACTTTGTTTGAATTGTTTTCAAAATTTAATTGCTTTTTTTTTGCACATAATCCTCCCCTTGCTCAAAAATTAGAATGTTCAAGTGGTTGCTAATATTTACGCTGAACTTCCAAACGGTGCTTACTCTATGAGTATATTTGAGGTACATAATCTTGCATTACCTCACGCGTGGCTAACAGCGAAAAAACTGTCAGTTTGGCGACATTACAGATCAAGAGGCAGGATTAGCGACGGGCGGGATCTTTGTGGGACCTATTGATGCGCCACATAGTTGTCCTCCAAATCCCCGAAGAAAGGAAGGCGATATGGTACCTTTGCGGAAAGAGAAAAACGAATTAGCCTCCGATTAGCTAATCTTCTTGTACTTTAGGGTAACTGGACACTCGTGAATAACAACATCGCTATGGCTCAAACACTCACTCTGCTATCGCTAACAAGTCCGCTCACCTCCATTGTCGGGCGAGCGGTTGTTTTGCGGGCACAGCAAGATAACTGCACCGGGGTTGATGGATACGCTGGGGATCGTTTGGCGCAATGTGTAATTGGTATGCTAGCTCTAAAAACGGCTGAAGCAGCCTCTTATATTTATTGTAATAGGCATTGCAAATCAACTCGACAACCAGGCAGATCGTAAGCCATCTCTTCCTCTCACAAAGTTTGGTGTCCTAATATTTACTTTAATAGGTCCTGACACGGTAACCAACGCAATTTGTTCCCTACAGCCAACGAGTAGTTCCGTTTGTAATGGGAAGCAATGCAATGGCACAGTCTGGTTCAATTGGGACCCTACGGTTGTTAATTTAGGCTCTATTCTCGTAACCTAACCCCTCTTATTTTAATTCATTATATACCTGCAGGTCAACCTATGGGCAGTAACTGCTACTGTTTCTGGCTTGACTCCAGGATTCGCTTATGGGTTTCACATTCACCAGGTATCGTATTAATCCTAAAACGCTCTTCTTTTTGGAATCTGAACCCTCCACACTAGTATGGAGACTTATCACAGGATGATGGCTCAAGTGCTGGGGCGCATTTTAATCCTTTTGGTCATTATCACAATCTTCCTCCTGTTATCCCACGGCATTTGGGCGATCTGGTATTTAATATTTGTAGTACAATATCTAGTAATGAAATACCTCCGTGTTGTAGGGTGCGCTACAAACATTTGCTCATGATGGGACTGCATGGTATCGTTTTGCGGATGCAAATTTGAAGGAGGACATATCACAGCTGATAGGGAGAGCAATGGTGATTCATTCGGGGGTAGATCATGGTGCTGGCTTGGGGTGTGATCAGTCAGGTTCGTGGTTTTAAGCTTTTTGTCTCCTAATCTTAGATTCTCATTTCCTTACCCCCCCCCCCCAAAAATAGGAAATTCGGGTCCGAGAGTGATGTGGTGTGTGATAGGGGTGGCTGGTAACAACTGGGTGGGTCCGCCGACTGTGCCGAGTGATGTGGTGGTGGATAATATATGGAAGAGCACTGCATGCGCGGGTGATGGGGGAGGAAACACAGGCGGTGACGGAGGAACCGATGGGAAGGTGGTGGCGATCATAGTGGGATGGCTGTTGGCTGTATTTTTCTTTTTCACCACAGTGGGCTTTGCCGCCTACTGGTGGAACTCCACACGCGCGAAAAAAGACTACACCGAATTGGCAGAAGTTGGGCGATCCTCGCTGAGCGCGGATGATGAGTACAAGAATAAATACAAGCGCCGGTACGGCCGATATTAAACACCCTCTTTTATTTGTGGTTCTACTCATGAATTGGGGGGTTTTACCTTGGACCCATCCGGTTGGAGTTCAAATCGCGGCAGCATAAGGAAACCAGAAGATGACAGCTGGAATGTGGCCACTCATCTAGATAAGCTGCCATCGCTTCGAGGAGAAAGCAAAAACAATTATTCAAGGACTTGAAATGGGCAATAGCGCTGGGTATTGGAACTGCGGTTTGACCTGTGCTCAGAAAAGAGAAACGTAAATGAGTATGTTTAGGAGGGGACAGGAAATAAAATTTCGTTCTTTGAAGAGTGTTGAAAGTCGGGTAAGAGCCTTTCAGCGGCGCCCGCTGATGCAGCAGTATCCAGCATTTGGGATGGTATTCGGTGCGTGGGCAACCCTTTTCTGTCTTTTGATATGTGGGTCCTTCGGTTAACACTTATTTAAATAATTCATCTCCCCCTTCAGGGTGCCAGGTCATCGTGGCAAGCAATGGCACTGACTCCGCCTCCTGCGGGGCCTCGGTCAGGAATCCTTGTAAAACAATTCAGTGGGCAGTGGATATCGCCACCTCCGGACACATCGTTTGTGTCTGTTCAGGCGAGCCATATCATTCCTGCTCAACCTTGGGGACGCAAGTGAACAAAAGCCTCACTCTACAATCTATCGGTGCTGGGAACGCCATCATTGATTGTCGTGGCAACGTACGTGCTTTTACTTTCGTCAATCTCACCGCCACGGTTGTTCTTCGCGGGTTTTATATCACAGGGGGTAATGGTCAATGGGGTGGAGGCTTAGCGTCGAGTTTGTTCAAGTTGGATACAGGATTGTATCTTCGTGAATAATTCTTGTCCGAACGGCCCATACAACGGGGGAGCTCTCTTTGCCCTGGGCGAAGTGGTCCATATCAACAACTGTACCTTCTTGGATAACGGCGGGACGAATTATTCTGTAGCAACAGCGAACGTCCATTATGGAGGTGCTATTAGTGCGGAACCTGCAGTCGTGAAGATAACGAACTCGGTTTTCGCCAACAACAGGTGAGGATAACTTCTCAATCGTTCAATTTGCTTGCTTTCTCTCTTTTTTTTGTTTTTTTCTAGGGCAACCTCGGCCGAGGTGGTTTGCACTTGGCACCCGTCATTGCACTGCTGATCGAAAATTGTACCTTTTGAACAACTCTGCACCCGCGAAGAATTCGCTTGGTGGGGCGGTCCTCGTGGTACAGATGGGTCCCTCATTGAATCTGAAGATCAACAATCAATTCATTTCCAATAACGCCGGAGTTGGCGCGGGGGTGCATGTGTGGCGGTCTATGACAATGCAGAACTCTGTATACCTCATTTCAAACAACGAGTTCATCGGCAACAATGCAACTCAGGCGGCAGGATTCAGCTTCTCTGTTGAACAGCAGAGTCTTCAATCCCCTCTCGTGGGCAACAACACCATTCGATTCGAGAACAACATCTTCATCGACAATCTTGCACAGTCCCAGTCAAGTGCTCTCTACTTGTGGTTTTATGGCACCGCCAACACCGGTAATAACATTTTGATGGCAAACAATACCGTACAGATTGTTGGCGGTGCATTTATCAACAACACCGTTTTGACTGGAAGCTCTGGTGCTGCGGTAAGAATTGTAGGGCCAGCGAATCCACCCCAACTTCCGTGTTTCCCCTTCGGCTTCATGTATCCTGCCGAGCGCAAATGGAGTTACTATGCAAACTGGTTTGTCTTCGACGGAGTTCAATTCTTTGAAAATGAGGGAACCTGTTCGACTTGCTCAGGAGGTGCGTTGCTGATCCAAGGAGGGCAGACTGTTATCAAGAATTGTGTCTTTAATGCCAACCGAGCCGGACTATTCGGAGGCGCAGTGGTTCTCAACGACATGTCTTCCTATCTGGAGATCTACAATTCTTCCTTCAGCAACAACAGCGCCGAACGTGGCGGAGCCGACCTGTACTCCTTTGCTGGGGCACCGATTTCTTTCGTCAACTCAACAGCCTTCTCGCTGCGGATCCCTTCATCAACATCGCGCAAGGAGGAATCGTACTGTTCACTCGCCCATCGATCCGCTGCGATGCTGGCGGTAAGTTTATGAACGGCACACTACCTACCACCACCTCGATATTGGGGGCTGGCCTACCTTCGTATTGCGTTTTTATCATGCACTGCGTGCCCACAGGGTACATACAGTCTCACCGGCGACTCGGTTGTGGAGGGTGTCATTGACACCAACATCACCTGTCATGGCTGTCTAGGAGAGACAGATTGTTCAAGGGGTGGTGCGGATGTACTCACATTACCAGGGTACTGGTGTGGCTGTGACGGATGATAACCCTTCCACCCTGAGCTGTTTCAAGTGTCCCGACGGCTACTGTTCGGAGGATAGCACACCCTGGAAAGATTCTTGCATAGACACCCGCTAGGGCTTTCTATGCGGCAGCTGTATCGCCAATCATAGCGAGAGCTTCGGAACGGAAGATTGCATTCCCGATGGAGATTGCAATGCCGCGATCTGGTTATTGCCTGTCACAGCATTGGCGGGCCTGATCTTCCTGATGATCGTCATCTGGAAGCCCTTCAATCATCATCCCCTGTGGAAGTCTACAATGTATTTCATGCAGATTGTGCCGCTGGTAGCTGGGGTGGACAACATCGTAATGCAAATTGTCGCGGGGCTATTTTCGCTCAACCCCAGCATGCT
>Ga0209935_1005414_pt1 | contig 10875 bp, 10 predicted proteins | sample ThiBio_1000_plan_2_FD_183958 | JGI IMG/M metagenome (GOLD analysis project Ga0209935, IMG submission 183958) | Wastewater bioreactor microbial communities from Cape Town, South Africa - Thiocy_cont_1000_plan (SPAdes) | ecosystem: Engineered > Bioreactor > Thiocyanate-remediating >... | reverse complement strand
ATTGATTTTAAGGCTATCAAGGTGGTAGCATCTAATGGAACAGCCAACATACATGCCAGCAAAATGAGTCATCTCAAAGTTCCATGAGTGTACTGTATAGCCCATGCTATTACTGTGCCATTTACAATAGGCTCAAGATTGATAGTATTGCAGTCTTTTGCTAGCAAAAGCAAAAGCCTTGTGCAAACTCTTCAAGTTTCTGAAAGTGAAATGCAACCTACAACAACAACAAAAGGTGCACACTTAAAGGAAAAGATATTGAAGATCAATTATCCCACATGTTGGGGCTCAACCTTCAAGATGCTGAAAAGAATGATCAAGTTGCATGCTGCAATAACCTCCTACCTAACTGCTCATCAAAAGATATAAAGGATATCCAAGTCCAACTTGCATAACAATGAGTGGGCAACACTCAAGGACCTAGTAGTAGTGCTCTGTAACTTAAATGAGGCTTTGCAGTTTATTACAGTAACAAACACTAACAATGAGTTTAGTAAAAGGAAAAGGATAGTAACAGTAATGCAATGAGCAAAAAAAAGGCAAAAAGGTTGAAAATAGTTTGCCTATTTGGCTAATAGGTAAAAACAGCATTGTTAGTGGATGGAATGGCTTTTAATGTAAAAGAGGAGTTGAAACACTATCATTAACCCCTTTTCAACTCAATAAACACCTTAGCAAATCTTTTAGTGTAGTAGAAGGTACACTAAAACAAATATCCTTGGTTAGTAGTGTTGGGAAGCAAAGTAATAAAATATACTAACATATTTACTACCATTTTTTTTTCCATTACAAAATACCTTTGAGCACAAGGCCCACTATCACCTTAAACACTTTACTTAAGTTCATCCTTTGTTTATGCTAGCCACTGGCCTTATTAAAGCACTTGTTTTTATAAGAAAAGGAGTTCAGTACTTTGTTACTATTGTCTTCATCCAAATCATCTTTACCTTGCTAAGTATTTCTATAAAAAACGCACCATGGCGTCAAAATGTATCGCAATTCTTCCTTGGAGCGCGTGATCTAAATTCGAGTGGTGTTCCTGATGGTGTTTGGAGGTGGACAACCGGTGTGTATATTCCTTCATCTATGGAGACCACTAATGCCTTTTTTTCATAATCTGCAGAGACTAATCTCACCTTCTACGTGGAGGGCAGCCCCTCATACAATGGCACCTGCTTTGGCTATTGTGATTGGTGCAGGGTAGCAGGTTATCTTCAGCCGGACGATTCCACGTTCCCGCCATCAGATTGCCTAACGGTCATGCCTTATTATGGATACTCATGGAACGACGCACCCGCAAACTATTTTGCGATCGCGGCTACGTCGTCGAATTTGGGTACCAGGCAACTTCTCCGGTAGACGTGGTCATTGCCTCAGCGAACAACATCTCATCAGCAAACATAAGTGTGGAGTTCCTGAGTTGCTCTCCAGACCATCGTATCGTGGCACGCGGTAATAGTGACACAGTCCAACCGCCCAACGTCGAATTTCGCTTCATTCAACTGGCGGAACGCGCGATCGACGGCAGCGTGGTGCGAACCTTCAACTTCTCCGACGCGACATTCTTTGCCCAGCAGAGACCACCCTCGAAACCATCAGGCGCGCAGCAGTTCGACTTCGTAGGAATAACTTCATCCGCCAACAGCACCATAAATGGCACGCGCATCTCTTTCAGATTCACGCTCTTCGATGATGCAACTGTTTTGCCCTACGCCGACGGCACTCTGTCGCTTCCTCCTTCGAGTGTAAAATGGGAGATGCAGGTCATTGGTTGGCCCGTTCCTGTGGAGCATGCTTTGGAATTGGATATCGATGTTAGTGCAGCACCATCGATTGTTTCTATGACAGAGAGCACAGAGACTTGAAGTTAATTAAAAGTTAAAAGCTTAACCTTGAAGTGAAGTTAACCTTTAACAAAATGTGCTTTGTAATGCTGTACAAAAGGTTAACTTAGTGCCTACTTAGTACCTTTTAGGTTAACTTTAGTTAACTCAGGTTAACTTCACTTCAAGGTTAAGCTTTAAAGCTGGGTTAACTCCACTAAAAGGTTACTTTTTAAGTCTTTTTGTATTAAATTGTCTTAAATGTGGCTCTTGGGAGTTGGGGCTAACACTGTGCAGATGACTACACCAGCTTGGCTTAGCTTTAGCTAAAAGGCTAGTTACAACTAGTTGGGTACACTACAACAAAATCAACTCTTACAAAGTGAACATACACAAATCAACCTTTTTGACTAGGAAAAGTCTAAGTATGAAGACACTCTTGGAAGTGGTTTAGTAGCCACTAAACCACTTCCAACATCAATCACGAGAGTATGGGAACTTGTTTCATACTTGCAAATAGGGTTATCATGAGAAGATTCTCTGTCAAAATCTGCTATCACTTTTAGGTCAGCCTCTTTCTCCATAGCAAGGAAGTTTTTTACAGCTTATTGGATGTAGTGTTAATGAATTTATCATTTAAGAAACTGTGCCAATTGTCTAACTGTGCAAACTCCTATGCCAATATTATGTATGCACACTGTTTGTAGTCATGATGTGCAAAGCACAGTCAATGACTGTGTGAACAGCAGAGGTGAGCTGATCTTGCAAGCAAAAATCGATCTAACATTTATTAAAGTGATGTAGCACCTGAGCCTTGTCCTTTGTATCTTGGTGGTAGCTCTCTACCATGGCTTACTTGTCTAAACCCTCCTCATTCCTTTTCTTGTTCATGTTGTTGGCATCTTTTTATCTGGTGCTATGAACATGCCTTGGAAGCAGTGCCACAGTTGGTGTCCCTAGTAGAGAGAAAAGTGCTCCTCCTTGTCTTGTGTCGTCCTCCATGCAAAAGTTTGCGCGTCACCAAGTACAACGCAAGTGAAATGTCATGAAGTTGAGCCAAGCTATTTTCCAGGAATAGGCAACCATGCCATGTGAGAAAGCCTTTGCAAAAGCTGGCTGGATCATTAACAAGCATTGTTGTGTACTTAAACAATCATGTTGGATCTCTTTTCTTCAACCAACAACACAAAGAAACAGACTAAGGTTGGTTCTTTGGTAACAAAAGATAAGTGATACTGAGAAACTTTCTTACTAGTAAATAAAAACTAACAAATTATAAAATGAAAGAAGATAGTAAAAGTTGTAACATAATACTTTTTTTCTTTGTACACAATAAATGAAAAGGGTACCAATGTTCAGTTTATATCAAATGAGATTGTAAAGAGTTCAATTCCAAGTATAATAGTGGTAAGTGTAGCACAATGTTTTTTTGGGCTTTACTTTTCTAATATGGAAATTTTATCCACAAAATTTGTTGGTTACCCCCCTGGATTTGAACCCACAGTTTTTAGTTGAGCAGTATACCTTTGTGCCAATGTAAATATGGGCCACACCTCATATCAAATGACTTAACAACACTTTTCTAAAACTCACAACATGTATTACATGCCATTAAAATGGCATTCTGTGTAAGAAAAAATTCAGACCATTTCTTACAATAAAAGAAAGCATTGTACCACTGAGTGCACTTTGTTTTCAAACCCTTTCAAGGTTTTCTCACCCGCCCAGCTCTCGTGATATGGAGCCAGTAGCTACAAGCATTTTACAAAGATTAATATGTTGCTTTTAAAACAAAAACAAGTGCTAGACATCTTCTTGTAACAACACCAGTTCATACATCCCTTTCCATGAGGGCAATAAAGCAGTGACTTGTACCTCATTTTTGATCCACAAATCATTATATCCATTTTCTAAGCCCCTGCCACATCCATTTCTTCAAAATTCCCCAACACACCGAGGATATTGGTGATGAGCATGTGCAAACTGGATCAGGTTGCAAAGAAGATTACTCCAAGAAATAAGTGGAATTGAACTTCTAACTTTTGAAGGCTAGTTTTTCAATTTGCCAAAAAATGGAATTCCTTTGTTTCTAAATTAACTACTACATACAAAGTCAAGAGTTTAGAGAGTAGCAACTTGCTACTAGCAAGCTAAGGAATTTATAAAAGTTGGAGGCCAAAAAGCTTGGCCACCTTGCTCACAGCTTCTTAAATATTACATGCAATACTGTGAGCTCTTTTTTCGGATTCACTTTAATGCTGTGAACTTTAGCTTTTTAGTCTGATTTTAGTCATAACTAACTTTTTAGCTGTTGTCATGATATTCAAACTAGAGAGTTTTCATCGTGATATATAGTATGACTTGAGTTCTATTTGTACTGTATGTAGTTACATCAAACTAAAGAGTTTAAACATAGTTATAATATTTTCGACAATGTGGAATCATGTATTGTAAATTTGTCGGCAAAGAAATGGAGGAAGCCAAAAATGTTGAGCGTACAGCGGGTTGTGGTTCCTAACGAGTGGGTTGCCTTGCGGCGCAAACGGCATAGTGAAAACTAGGCTTTACCTATTATGATGACACTAAGTGGCAAAGGAGTGCAAATCGACATCCTGACATACTTATAAGTGTGTAAAAGGTCTTGACCCACTTCCCTCTGATACCTTCAACTTGCTCTTTCCGGGACAACCACTTTGAAAGTGCAGTCACTATAGATACAGAGATTGGCAACTTTTGCAGCTCGCCTGTCAATTTGCAATGCATTTTCAGGCCCAAGAGATCAAACATTTCTTGCTCCAACAAAGCCAGGGGTAAAATCAAACAGCTATCAACAAGCTTTGGTGCTGTGAGTGATACTGGTTGTTTTTGCTTTAAGTGATGAATCATTGTGTAGTTTCCAAGGCAGAATGTGTAAACTGTTATATCCCATAGATAGTCTGGAATCTGCATTTTATATGCCTGAAGAACTTCAAGAGTTGGCTTGTTTATTAGATCCTAAAAAGCTACTTTCTGGTAAAAGTAATTAATAACTACATCCTCACAGATGAATAAAACTGCTATGATTTTTTCATCGTCTTCCTCTTCATACAGAGCTTTCAGCAAAATCTTTACTTTTGTTCATGAACTTCCTCCTGATCAAGTGTAACTGGCAATACTTCAAACACTAACTGATCAAGATTTTTCATTTCCTTCATAAAGTGCTTGGTTTCCTCATGCTGGTGCTCTTTCCATTGATGTAGAAGTTTAGTACCATTGTCTGTGCAAATCCTGTTCTTTCAGCTGCAGATCTTTTTTTGCTTGCTTTTTCTACTGAAGAAGCTAAACAAAAAGCATTAAGAAATGGTGCATCTAGTATGGATTAGGAAATCAAATGGTACCCTCATAAAAGTGTTCTTTCTACTCTCTGGAGAGAAATACAAACTTTTCTGCCTTAATGCCTTTCCAAATGAGTTTGAGCTGTGCATGTATATGTTATTATTGGTTAAGATATTTCTAAATTAGAAGCAAGGAAGGTACCTGTCTGTAATCACTACAGCAAGCAACTTGATACAGATTGCTGGCAAGGTGCACTAACGTCTTTTGCTTATGTGGCAGATACTGGCTGTGTTTAGAGAGGGCACAAGAGGAGAATAGCTTTGCTTTACAGTTGGTATGTTATTTAAAATGGGTAAGTTTAAAGTATACAGTAATAATAACCTACTTTACACTTGTAAGTACTCTTTCAATGTTTGTTTGGTACCATTTTGGTACTGAGCTACTAACATACATAACAGTTGGGAGGGCAATCATGTGGGCCACATTGAGTAGGCAGTGTAGGTGAAGTGGCTACAGCAAAGATGGTTGTGATCCATGGACAGTAGATAGTGAGAGATCACATTGTTTTTGTTTTCAAGGAAGAAATTAAAAAATATTCTACAAAAATTAATATACAAAATTCTTAAGTTTGTAAAATGTAGCTAAACTGCTCACATTCTTTTATTTAAACTTACCAAAACAAAAAGTTAGGAATTTTGTATTTCAAAGTGCCTTTTCTTTCATAAAACAAAACAGCCCTTTTTTTTTTAACTAATTATCAAATTAACACAAGCTTGGCAGTAATGCAAAAAGTTAACTTAACCAGCACTAAACTTGGAAGATGAAACAGGCCCATGGCAAAATGCTAGGTTTTGCAACAACTTTAGTTTTTTGGAGAATCTTTTAGTTAGCTTTTGACAGGATTAATTGAACTAAAATGTTAATTCGATATTTTGTCTGCTTACTTCCCCCTCATTTTATCGGATTAACCAATTAATTCCTTTCGTAATGTACTAAACAATTAATTTCACCAGTGTTAGTCTTGACACATGGATGTGAAAGGATGCTATTCCTATAAACACAACAAAAATTTTCCTCCCTAATTCCCTAAATTCCTGAAGCAGGAAAAACCTCCTTTTGTACTCTTTTATCTCGGGCAGCGGAACAACGGGGCAGTGTTATTTATCATCAAGGATTACCAAGAACAGTAATGGGACTAGTGACTGTCATTCTCTGAACAAATGGGAGAGCTGCTTTAATAGAAAAAGGAAGGCACCTGCGGCATCCTTCCTCTTTTTAGTTGACAAACAAGAAAAGGACGGAGTGGCAGGGATGGAGGGCATAAGGTCGGACTTTGCGACCGCAGGACCTGAAGTGACCTCGGTGACCACAGCCCGAAATCTGGTACCTGTGCTGCCTTCGATGGTTGTTGCGCATGGTTGCAAAGAATGGATGATGCCCTTGGGATGAGTATGTGTGCCGAGAGGTCCCGCAATCGTACCCGTTTGCATTTTAATATTAGCAAGCATAAATGATTCTCTTCTGCTGGAAATGCAACTTTGGAAATAAATTGTTTTGTGTTGAAAAGATACAATAGAGTAAACACTACCGTGGTGACTCTTACAAGGTCATGGCACCAAACACAGGGTTGTGACGGCAAATGGAAGGACCAACTTCATCGTACTGCGCCTTGGTGTGGCACACATTGTAGAACTCGGGCTGCGAGGAAAACTGCATAAGCCAAGAAAGAGAGGGAGAGGGGGGAAGAACGTACCGTAGAAGCCAACATGCTGCCACCAAACCACACAGCAAAACGCTGCATATGATGGGTGATGACTTTGACATCCACAGCCTTGGATTTAATCCTGCCTTGGCTGAGTTCCTCACTACGCTTGATACGGTAGTCCACAGCTCTCTTTATGTCTCTTTGCAAGCGTTTGCCAAAGTCCTTGAACATGGTTGAGCCACCACTGAGCACGATGTTCTTGTAAAGACCACGGCGAGTATCGATGGGGCAGCTTTGCACAGTGTCATCCACCACCTTCGGCAAAGGAGTCAAGAAGTCGCTGCTGAAGATTTCGGGATTGAAGAACACTTCGGGACCCAGGAAGCGTTCATAGCCCACATCAACAACATATGGTGCTTTGGTGACAGACTCGACACCATCGAAAGTCTTGAACCATTTTGAAGGCTCGGTATCGTACTTCTTGTATTCCTTAACAATATCTGGGCACACGTAGCTGAAGGTTTCCTTGATCCGTTTGGCGGTCTCCAAGGATTCGGCGGGGGGAATCTTTTCACCACGCTCACGGAGCAATTGCTGCACAAAAGAGGTGATGTCTCGACCAGCCAAAGGGATGTGTTTGATGCTGCTGCCAATGACATAACCCTCAGCCTAGAAACGAAAGAGGACGAAGAAATTAGGATAAATCATTATAAGCCAGAATTGTTGTTTTTTGTTTTTGTGAGTACGGTATTGCACATACCACAGGAATAACGTGGGTCACACCATCACCAGAATCGATCACAGTTCCTGTGAGGGTCTTCTCGGTAACTTGCTTCGAGGTCCAAGAGGCAGCAAGAGCCAAGACTGCTTGCACAGCGATATAGAGGCCCGGTACATTGAAAGTCTCGAACATAATTTCAGCTGTATACTCTCGATTTTCGGGAGCGTTGAGGGGCGGCTCGGTCTATTTTGGAGCAAAGTTAGCGAACTAGCCGGACCAACAAAAAAAAAAAAAAAAAAAAAACGTACCAACAAGAAGTGGTGGTCTTCAGGCTCACAGCGCAAGTACTTGAAGATGCATTGTTCCCAGAACTGTTCCATGAGGGTCCAGTTTTCAATTTGTCCATGACGAACAGGCATCGACACTTGGTAGGTGCTCGAATTTTCATACGCTTCGTCACCAATGAAGAAGTCTAGATCCTCAATTTTCAGCTCTCCTCCTGCACCGCCTTGTCGGGAGGCGCCACCAGTGGTGCTAGCAACTGCGCCAGCTTTCGGCTTTACCTTGGTAGCAATGGCGGTGGGGATGATGTACTGCGGCTCTGTGTTGCCAGCATAACCCATTTTGGTGTACCCTGTACCATTGTCAATAACTACAGCAGGAAGACCAGTGCGCGACATGTTGTTTGTTGGCCAAGAAGTGGTGTAAAAACTAATTTTTTTTCTCTTCCAGACCCTAATACAATGCCAACCAATGAGAGTTGCTGTCGACAGCTAATTCACCTTCGCCGACAAATATTTCTCTCCACCCCAGCTGGCCTTCTGCATTCCCCACTGGCTGAGATCTGCTGCTGTCAGGCTTGCAGGAGGTGAACCCCTGCTTGATGCAAAGCCATTTCAACTTCCTCTCATTTCTGTATGAAATACTTTGGCGTTCACAAAACGGAGTGCACCTTCTCCTTAAGGAAAATCCTCCCTCACCCCCGGAGGGTCCCTAATATATGCTCCGTTGTTGTTTCCTTTCATGTGTTACCATCACGTCACGTCGACTTTCGCCAGCTGTAAATTTGCTTTCTGTTTTCTCCTGTCTTCTTTTCTTTTCGCACAAGAGGCAGCTTGTTCAACATGGCCGACATAGGGGTGATAGGGCTTGCTGTGATGGGTGAAAACCTCATTCTTAACATGGAGAGCAAAGGGTTTACGGTGGCAGTATTCAACCGCACGGTCTCCAAGGTACTTTGCAGAGATAGACAGCAAATGTGTTGGTTCTGATTCCTTCCCTTATTGTAGGTAGACGACTTTGTTGGCGGACGTGGGAAGGAAAAAAAGATCGTAGGTTGTCACAGTATTGAGGAATTCGTGAAATCTATCAAGAGGCCTCGCAAATGCATGTTGATGGTTATGGCAGGCAATGTTGTTGACATCTTTATCAATCAACTTGTTCCCTTGCTTGAGCCAGGAGATATCATCATTGATGGAGGCAATTCCCATTTCCCTGATACCAACCGCAGAACCAAAGAGCTGGAGAGTAAAGGTATTTATAAAAAAACACTTCTTAGACTATCCTTTTGGTCCCACACATGAGTTTTACTGATTGAGTGGCGTCTCTGCTAGGACTGTATTTCATTGGGGCTGGTGTTTCCGGAGGAGAGGAAGGTGCTTTGCGCGGTCCTTCCATCATGCCAGGCGGTTCTCCTAAGGCTTGGGAGGCCGTTAAGCCTATTTTCCAGTCCATTGCAGCGAAAGTGGAAGATGGTTCCCCATGTTGCGATTGGGTTGGAGAGCAAGGCGCTGGGCACTTCGTTAAAATGGTGCACAACGGCATAGAATATGGAGACATGCAGCTGATCTGCGAGGGCTACCATCTGCTGAAGACTTTGCTGGGATTGTCTAATTCGGAACTCCATGCAGTGTTCGACGAATGGAATAGAGGAGACATGGACAGTTATCTGATAGAGATCACGAGAGATATACTGGGCAAAAAGGATGAAGAAAAGCCTGATACGGAGGTGCTTGACCTTATTCTCGATACTGCCGGACAGAAAGGGACGGGCAAGTGGACAGCTCAAGTTGCGTTGGACATTGGGGTACCCGTGACGCTGATCGGGGAGGCTGTCTTCGCACGCTGCTTGTCGTCTCTGAAGGAAGATCGCGTCGAAGCAAGTAAGGTGCTCACCGGACCTCGACCCGAGTTCAAGGGAGATAAGCAAGCATTGATAGACGCCGTGCGAGATGCGTTGTTCGCTTCCAAGCTGGTCTCCTATGCACAGGGATTCACTCTTATGCGTGCTGCAGCTGCTGAGTTTGGCTGGACACTTAACTACGGTGGTGTTGCCCTCATGTGGCGGGGTGGATGCATCATCCGTTCAAAGTTCCTGGGTAAGATCAAGGAAGCCTTCGACAACAATCCCGCCCTCCCCAACTTGCTTCTGGATCCGTTCTTCCGAGCCAAACTTGACGCTGCTCAGGCTGGATGGAGGACTGTGGCTTCAACTGCTCTTCTCAATGGCATCCCCATTCCCGCCATTTCGACTGCTCTTGCCTATTACGATGGATACCGCACTGAGCGTCTTCCTGCTAATCTGCTGCAAGCACAGCGTGACTATTTTGGTGCGCACACTTATGAACGCATCGATAGGCCACGTGGTCAATTCTTTCACACAAACTGGACTGGGCACGGTGGCAACACCTCATCCACTGCCTACAATGTTTGAGACTCTCACATTAGTTAGGACAAATAGACGAGTCAGTTTTTTTTGTTTTGTTTTAGTAAGCCGTTGCACGTTCATGTCTCTTTAAAAAGAAGTGGGTAAAAGCCTATTTTCCCATTGCTCCAACACTGCATAGAGAGAAATGCGTCAAAAGATGGATGTGGGGCAAGGAGGGCGGGAGGGGGGGGGAAGAACAGTTTACCACAGCCAACAGGGCACCTCGTGTGTAGCAACAGCAGTACCCAAGATGAAGCGGTTTCGCTGGCGGTCCTCTAATGAAGCCTCTGTTTGGAACTTTTGTTATTCAATTGTGAGTGGCTACCGTTGGTACCTATGAGTGTACGAAAGAGGATATTGAGCGTTGGTAGCAAACAGAGAAATAAGCTCGTCGCCAGCAGACCCCGAAGGCAGAAACGTCACAGCCAAACGTTGTGCAGTTTTGTCCCATTCCAGGTGTTTTATAGGCCCCCCAACTTGGCTAAAGACCACACGATTAAACCAGCAATTAGACTAGGGCTGGGAACCTACCTCTGTTCAGAGCTGCTTTGGCTTATCTCCATCGGTCCAGCGTTCTCTGCTCCTTCATACTGCCCATCTAAAG
>Ga0209935_1005413_pt1 | contig 10875 bp, 10 predicted proteins | sample ThiBio_1000_plan_2_FD_183958 | JGI IMG/M metagenome (GOLD analysis project Ga0209935, IMG submission 183958) | Wastewater bioreactor microbial communities from Cape Town, South Africa - Thiocy_cont_1000_plan (SPAdes) | ecosystem: Engineered > Bioreactor > Thiocyanate-remediating >... | reverse complement strand
CGAAGATAAGGAACACAACAATACCCTGACAGGAGGCATTGAAAACCACGATGTACCACAGAGGGAAACTGACATCCTGGTCGAGGGAGCAGTTGAGGTAATATCCATTCTGGTTAGCTGACTGCACTCCGTTCTGAATCACTCGGCAGCTGATGAAGTTCAGATAGCTCTGATACTGTGCATCGGTCTGAACGATCCTCTCGATCTCGAATGCAAACAAGATGGTGTAGATGTAGATGTAGAAGAAGATGAATGCAAAGAGACGCCATTGCAACAGGAGGTATTTAAGTCCGAATTGCTTCGATCGGATGGTCATGAAGACCAAGACGAAGACAGTGATGAAGAGACCCACTGCCACCATCACCAGGATGGGGACCATCAACAGCAACAGATTCCATAGATACTCATGCTCATTATATGAAGCAACGAGGGTGGTTCCTTCTTCCACCCAACTTACATGCGGGTCACCCAAATGAATTGAACACCTAAAAGAAAGGAGGTGAGAGAGTGAGAGAGAGAGAGAGAGAGAGAGTGAGAGAGAGAGAGAGGTGTAATTAACGTACCACACATCTCCGCCGTAACCCAGTTTTTCAGCGCTCAAGGCGATGATGAGGGAGATAAGTGGTAGCAGCCAAACAAAATGGTATATGTAGTGCCATCGGGTCATCCACTCGCCGATCTTCGGGGTGACAACCAACACCATCAAATTCAATACAATCACAAGCCACCACAACACCGCAGCCAATGTAAAATACACCCAAATGATTCCTTTGTTGAGGTGTGTTGTGGGTGAGTGAGGTGTGTTGTGGAAGTTGTGTTGTGTTGCGTTCTATACCTTGTACGGTACACGCGCCGGCTCCAAAGGAATTGGGGTATCCATCGTTGCACCATACATCCTCATGGCCCACCATACTGCCCAAACAGAAGGCGAAGGAAGTGGCATTGGTGCAGAAGATGAAGAACAGAGGAAGGACGGCAGGGTAGGACCTCCTTTGGGGATCCAGCAGGTATGTTGCTATCAACACAGCTGTCAGAACAAATGACAACCACCCCAACACATCCTAATGAATTTGGTGAGTCTTAGAGAGGGGAGGAGAGAGTGTGCGAGAGGGTGGGGGGGAGGGATTACCATAGTGATTTCAAGGGTGGTGTAGTTGGAGGCGGAGATGAGGGGTAGTGGACAGGAGACGGTGCAGAAGCCAGTTATAGGATCGTTGATAAGCGGGGATGGACACATCGCGATACTCTGGACCTCATAAAGGCTGGCATTTACAAATAGACATGGCAAGTCGACTTCATAAAAAACTTGTTCGCCCTTTTTTGGTTAAAATAGAATAAGTAAGTAAAAAGGAAAATCATATAAAAGGTAAAAAAAAAGAATTGTTACATACGGTGTTATTGAGGAAGATGGGTAGGTAGGGATCTGAAGGCTCACGGAATGGAGAGACCATGTTAATTGTCCAGAGTAGAGGAAAGGGTTCTGTGCAATTGAGCACCACCCATTTAGGAATATCTCCAGTGGGCACTAAACAAATAAATATATTAGGTAAAATTGCAGGTAGGTAGGAGAGTTAGAAAAAAACACATAAAAGGCAAGTATCAAGAGAGAAACGATTTGGTTAGCGATTTTCAAAAGGAAATTCAAAGGAACTGATAAATAGGTTGTAATTAATTAATTCGTTTGTTAGTTGTTATCGCGACGAACTGCGAATAAGGAACTGCGTAGGTAGGGGTGTTGCGAGGGTGTCGGCGTACCGTTCTGCGATACGGGTAAGCACGCGGCCGACCATTGTTCGCATACCGAGAGGCAAACATCCCGAGCCACATCGATCTCCATGGGTTGTGTACTGTTTGTTACATTTGCGGGCACCGTAATTGGGATGCATTGTCTCCACCGGGTCAAGCAGAACATCACCAGGGTGGCTGTGTTGCAAGCCGCATCTGTCAACCCTGTTGGGGCCAGCTGCAACCTAGATATAAATATGAATACATTATTTTAAAATAAATAAACAGGAGAATGGGTAAATAGAATATCAATGCAAAACGGAGGAGCCGACTACGTACGTCCAGAGCTCGGCCCGGATTAAATCGTTAGAGTCCGAATAGACGTAGTCGTAAAGAGGCGCAATGATGTTGTAGCATTGTCCGAGGGTGGAGTTCAGCGCTGCGACGGGTAAGCACGTCGAGTTAATCTCATAAGGCTCATAGGCGCCACCTGCAACAGGAGCTATTGTTTTTAGACAGGAGTTAATTCATTACCGGGTTTGACGGATAACAAGAGAAGAAAGAAAGGGAGGGGCAAGGGAAGGACAGTACTTGGAGCCAACAGTAGGACTATGGTGAAGGTACCGAGAAAAAGGAGCTGTACCAGGACAGACATCCTACCATCCACTTCGTGTTCAAATAAACTTATGAAGAATCATTATGCGTAGTAATATGTTGATGGTTTGTTTTGCATTGGTGTGCCTAAAACAATCTCTAAATTTCCGAAAAGTCCGTAGGTCGCACTTGCCTGGTATGAGATCACCATGGTTTGTGCTTTATCGATATGGTCCTTTCCTGCTTGCAACCCGAGAGACAAGTCTTGGCATTATTATTTAAAATAAAACAAGCACCAAGGAGCGAGAAGACAAGGACAGAGAAAAGCCTATTTGAACAAACCTTTCTTTGAACAAGAAGGAGAGAATGTCCGAAGGAGATCATGTCAGATCGCCTTGTGCTTTGTCAAGGAGGAAACAACTTACTTGTGTTCAGAGCCATCCGATACTTTTTTTCTGGGACCAGGCATGTAGCGTGTTGCCCCGAAGTAATTTATTAGCCAATGGCCACATGCCTATTCATTATGTGAACGGCACTAAGCAACACACTGTGACCGTTGGCTCTCTTTTGTTGTTGTTTAGACGGGAAGGCAAAAGATGCAGATCTACATCAAGACGTTGACAGGGAAAACGATCACTTTGGAAGTTGAAGGTTACGACTCAATCTATGAGGTGAAAGAAGCTATCCAAGACAAGGAAGGAATTCCTCCCGATCAACAACGATTAATCTTTGCCGGAAGACAGCTCGAAGATGATCGTACACTTGCCGATTACAATATTCAAAGGGATTCGACTATCCATCTTGTGCTGAGACTGAGGGGAGGTCCCACATCGGCTCCTCCTTCTGTCGGCCGTTGTTTCCCTGTTCCCGAACTGGGAAGAGGCGGAGATACGAGCGCGTTGAAAGCTCAATTCGATAATACCAACCACTTCAACAATGAATCTGAAAAGAAACGATTCGCGGTTCAATCCGGGGATGGGGTTTTGTATATCGGCATGAAAGGGCCCGACGGGACAGTTTTCGAGGGTTCTGTAATCCTCCTTATCGCCTCGTTGAAAAACGATAGCCCAACCATTCGCGTGGTTACACCACTGCATCATCCCTATGTCGTCACCCCCGTTGGGAAGTTCCTCGAAGATACCCTCGCAGGAATGCCCAAGGGAGGTAGACCCCCGCCTCCTTGGGGAAGCATCTTCAAGCACTCCGTTCAGGGATCCTCTCCCGGTGGTGCGCCTTCGCTTGTCAGGGAATTGCAAAACTTCTACGCTCTTCTTGAAAACGAAGAACACTGGAAGTCTATCAAGCTGGGTACAGCAAAGAACTCTTTGCCTACTTGGTCTCGTTTCGATTCCCAAACAGGTATCTGATTCCCCCCCCCCGCCAACAAACAAAATCTAATCTGTTTTCATGAAGGGAAAGAGAAGGAGACCTCGGCGGCGGTGGCTCATATTTATTTGAAGGGTCAATGGACTCCTGAACAACACCACATCTGCGGGTCTTCCTTCAAGGAGGAAGTTAAGACCTGGCTTTTGGTGTGCTTGCGTTTGCAGAAGGATAACGTGCAGGAACTACCCCCTGAGTTACAGCAAGAAGTCATCGTTCAGCTCTCGCTGTTACACCACCCTATCGTCACCATGGATCCCAATACGGGAGCTCTGCGAGGGGCAGCTGCAGCTTTGGAGGCCTACAAACCCTATTTCACCGGACTCGAAGGTCATTCCGCTGGTGGCGGCGCTGCAAGCCATTCGACCTCTAGCGCTGGAGGAAAGTCAGGCGGGAAGAAGGAAAAGTGCTCGGTGCAGTAAACCTCTACTACCTGTACTTGTAGAAACCTATTAAACATTAAGTTTTTTAAACATTGCAAGGTAGGCCTCTTGCTCTTGCTTTACACGACACATGAAGGTTAGGGTAAACATGCATAGATTATTTTTGTACAAAGATGTAGGAAGGGGAGGGTAGAAGTGCAAGTGTGTATGTATGTGCAAGTATGTACGTAGGAACAATGGGGGGAGCGGGGAGAAAACAACATGATCTGACTCAGAGATAGGATGGATTTACTCCCAGGAGCCCCAATCGTCATCATCGTCTGCGTCCAGCATCTCCTACAATAAACGCCACCACGGCAAAAGAAGAAAAAAGAGGAAAGGAGAGGGAGTGGATAAATAGAACACAGAAAAGCAAAAACGAGACGAAGGAGAAGAGGGGGGGGCAGAGTCTAAATATTGTAATCGGATGGAGGAGAGGGGAGATATTCTTTTGTGTCTCTTACCCAGCCTTCTTCAGCCTTGCCTTCCTCAGCCCTTTTGACGATCTCCTCATCGAGTGGATCATCCAAGTCATCCAATGAAGGAAATTCATCGACAGCCTTCACAAAAGGCAAAAATAAGTTATATGAGTGAGAGAGAGAGAGAGAGAGAGAGAGAGAGAGAGAGAGAGAGAGAGAGAGAGAGAGAGAGAAGAGAGAGAGAGAGAGAGAGAGAGAGAGAGAGAGAGAGAGAGAGAGAGAGAGAGAGAGAAGAGAGAAAGAGAGTTAATAACTTACCTTCTTGCTAGGCTTATCCTCGGCCTTCTTCTTGGTCTCTTCGGCTTTCATTTTCGCCATTCGTTGTCTTTCTTCTTCCAGCCTCGAGCTTTCTTCCTTAAGCAGAAGCATCTCCTTCTCCAATGCTTGTTTCAGTGCCGCCTGTTCCTGTTGATAAATCTGAACTTCAGCTGTCCTTTGTTGTTCGAGGCGCTTCTGCTCTTCACGTCTTCTTGCCTCGAGTTGCTTTTCTTCTTGAAGCTTTCTCCTATCCTCCAAGATCTGCTGTTGCTTGGCTTCCTCTTCAGCTTTTTTCTTCGCCTCTAACAACTTCTGTTCTTCCAACAGCCTCAATTCCTCAGCTTTCCTCTTTGCTTCTTCTTGCAAGAATTTCTGTTCCTCGGCTCTCCTCTTTTCTTCCAACAACTTCTGTTCTTCCAACAGCTGCAGTTCTTTTGCTTTTTGCAACTCTGCTAAAAGTCTCTGCTTCTCAGCCTCTTCAAGCTTCTTCTGCTTCTCCTCCTCAATCCTCTTCTCTTCGGCTTTCCTTTTCTCCTCTAACAATCTCTGTTCTTCAGCCTTCTTCTCCTCTTCCAACAATCTCTGTTCCTCGTCCTTCCTTTTCTCTTCCAACAGCCTCTGTTCTTCGGCTCTCCTCTTTTCTTCCAACAATCTCTGTTCCTCGTCCTTCCTCTTTTCTTCCAACAACCTCATTTCCTCGGCCTTCCTCTTCTCCTCCAACAATCTCTGTTCTTCGGCTTTCCTTTTCTCATCTAATAGTCGCTGTTCCTCAGCCTTTCTCTTCTTCTCCTCTAACAATCTCAGTTCCTCCGCATGCTTTCTCTCTGCAAACTCTCTCTGTTCCTCAGCCTTCTTCTCTTCCAACAATCTCATTTCCTCAGCCTTCTTCTTCTCTTCTAACAGCCTCAGTTCTTCGGCTTTTTTCTCCTCTGCTAGAAGTCTCTGTTTCTCGGCCTCTCTAGCTTCCTCAAGCCTCCTCTGCTTCTCCTCCGCGATCCTCTTCTCTTCGGCTTTCCTCTCCTCCAACAATCTTAATTCCTCAGCCTCTCTTTTCTCTTCTAATAACCTCAGTTCTTTAGCCTTCTTCTCCTCCTCAATCCTCTTCTCTTCGGCTTTCCTCTTCTCCTCCAACAATCTCTGTTCCTCAACCTCTCTTGCCTCTTCGGCAGCCTTCTTTTCTTCTTCCTCATCCACGTGCGTTTCTTCTTCGTTCACTGATTGCTCTACTTCATCTTCTTCCGTAAGCGTATCTTTCTTACCTCCTGGTTCTGCGTAAAATTTGTATGTGTGAGTGCGTGCGTTAAAATCAACTGGGTGGGGGTATACGCACTCGTAGCGCCAGCATCTGCTGCGCTGTCTTGTTCTTCATCGCCCCAATCCCAGCTATCCAATTCATCTAATTTTTCTTCGGCTCCTGATACAAAGGATTAATTCAAGTTTGAATTCGTTGCGAGGATTGAGTACGTGTGAGAATTTGCGTACGACGCTCTTCCTCTTTTTTCAGCAGATCCAGCTTGTAAAAGTAGCGAGTCCAGAATTGATTGTACGTAACTTCATTCGGAACAAGCTTCGCATACAACACTCGCAGAGCATCCACAGAGGTAACCAATCGACCAATCTCTTCCCCTCGAGTTGTTGGGTCGAATTGGGAACAGACTTGTTTGTATGCTTCATCATTTACTGGCTCTGTCAGGTAGGTGGCTTCTTCACCTTGTAAAGCCAACGCACGGGCTTCAAATCGAGTTTTGCTGAATAGTAGGTTAAAACCTAGCAGAGGAAGATCAAAAGACGCACCCTGATTTGGTAGAATCTTTCCTGTCTCTGCCTAGGGTTGGAGTCTTTTGAGACGTAGTAGTATCAGATTCGTCTTCCGCAAATGAAAAGAAGCTGGAAATTCCAGTTGGCGTTTCTAATTGCTTTTTCACAACTTCTGTTGTATCTTCAGTAATTGTCTTCGTAAATTCGCCAAGGTCTTCCTCCAATATATCCATTATTTTTTCGGACTATGTAATGGCGAACATTAATTTCATTTCGTTTCAAACTTGTGTATCTTACCTGCTTTTTCAAGGTGTCCACCCATCCCCACCATCCTGAGTTTGCCATCTTGGGGCTCCCAACAAGAACTGGCACGCGCCGACCTTCCGCTTTTATCGTACAACGTAACCTGGGCGTGTGACGTTTTTTATTGGAAAAGTCTTATGAACAATGCAGTCTAAAATCGCCTTTTAGCCTCTCGCTTCTTCACGGATGGATGGAGCGAATGAACTAGAGTCCTATATCGTTTTCGAATTGAGTCTTTTCCCCAGCATCGCGAAATAAAGCCCAAAACAACAACCGGTGTTTGGTCGTGTGCGAGATTTTATCTCTATTTATCAAAGCACCGTTCCTTATTTATTAAAGCACATTTACTCAATTGTTAGTAGTACCAGCACTTCCGATGCACAATCGCAGGTCCAGTCTCATCGTAGTCCTCTTTCGTTATCCAGGTGTCCGTTTTGCATGGGAGAAAAGTTTCCATCATCGAGCAGCCGATCCAAACGTTGTGCTTGGCTTGATATCCGCCAACCACCCTAACCCTCTTTGTTTCTGCAGGCTTGCTTGCACTAAATTCGGATTCCATCCTCTCACCCATACGTTCCGTGCTACATCCTCCACCTAAAAAGGAAAGAAGTGTAAGTGGCAACATTTAGCATCTACTAGTATATATATATACCTTCTAGAACGATGCATCCATACAACTCTTGCTGGAGCTTTGAAGGACGAGGTAGCTGTACAGGGTGTCAGTATATATTATCTATATGTTAAAGATTCGAGGAAGAACGTTGTGGAGATGGAGAGGAAAAGAGATGACGTACATAAGAAGATACTTGGTCGACTATTTCGCTCGGTAGGGTATTGAAGAGGGAGGCAGAATCGCTTGTGGGTAGCTTGACAGGAGGCTCATCTGCAGGAGCCCTCCTGATACTCTGGTGTACAAGCTGAACTATCCCTGCGCCCTCCACACCCACCAGCGAAGGATTAAAGAACGCCTCCGGGCACCTATAACGAGGTGAGCCTACGAAGAGGTTAAAGCATTGATTTGAATGGATACCTAAACCGTTCGTCTCCTACGAGAATAACATTTCCATCTGGCAGCTCCCACGATTTCTCGACCGGAGCTTCCTTACCAAAGTCCAAGGCAACATGAGTCATTCTTTCCTTTTGTTTTTTTCGTTTGTTCAATGCCATCAATTGAGTGAATTAAGGCGGTCTTACCATGAGGTCCCGCACTACCGGTTGTGGTAGAGTGACCCCTTTCTCCGCCAACAACCTCGATAGATACTCTGTGATATGCTTGCTCCCAAGCGGCGTCCTCTTCAAGGTATCTCTCAATGGCGCACCTGAAGTTGTACAATTTAGGGAGGGGCTATTTTTATCGACTATTTGTACCTTCATAGATTGACACTACACTTGTGCTGGAATCACCTATGCTCACCACTACCCCAGTTTTGTTACAAGACCCAATCATGGCCAGAGCCTCTTCCGTCATGAGATACATCGCTGGCAAGTTAACTGTCCATGTAGATTTGTATTAGTTGTAGGCGCGAACGAATTACTTACACTTCTCAAACATTATCTGCGTAGTTTTTTCACGTGCTTCACGCGGATTCCATACCCGCTCTGTTAGAAGAACCGGATGATCTGTGTGCGGATGAGTGGATGATTTGAATTTGATTTAAAACCTCCAGGTTCGACACGCAGTTCTGACCAGAATGTGTGGTGCCACATCTTCTCCATGCTATCAAAATTCACGATAATACCGTCCTGTATTGGATACTCGAAGTCGAGTACACCTCTCCGCGAATACGCCTCATCGCCGACATAGCTGCACAGTATTAATACGGCTAAGCGGGGAAAAGGAGGAAGGCAACACTAACGTACAAATCCTTGGGATAATGTGCTGCGCCTTGGAGTGGCGATTTTAGCCGACCTTGAAATTCAATTTGATTAATCAATTTTCTTTAAAAGCAGGCGATATTATTACCAACAACGGATGGATAATGTACACGCGGGCCCTTGCTACTGGAAATCCAATTTGCCTTTATCTGACAGCTCCCATTTATAATATACAAGGGATCGACTTCGTCTGCCATCTCTCGTCCAGATCCTTGGGATCGTTTTCTTCTTCCTCGCGCGAGAAAAAACAATCCCAGCTACCGAGAACATGAAGCGGAAAAGGAAAGAGCAGGAAGCAACGATTATGGGGTTGTCTGGAGACAAAGAGGGGAGGCAAGGCGTTAGATGTAAGTAGGGTTTTATGTAAAATAACTACGATGAAATACAAAGATTGGGATAAATAGCGAAGTTCTATCGCTTAGACGAAGAGAGGAGAGCCGATGTTGCCTCCAGGATATTCCTCCTCGTCTTCTGCCGATGCACCCGTAGCAGAAGGCACCGGTTCGTCCTCGTCATCCGATGCGGCGTCGAGGTCTGTTGCCGCCCATGTCCCAGCAGTGAAATCGGTATCGATGGCAGCACAGTGTGTGATTGCATACAACAACTTGGTGCGCAGGATCTCCTTGGATGAGTACTACAATATTTGCAACGCAATTGTAAGTAACAAAAACAAAATAAAGTAGGACGAGAAGGAGGTACCAAAGGTATCTTGAGTTTGAAGGAGCAGGTGGCAGCCTCAGGAAGGATCTGGTCAGGAGGAGTTCCATATTTCTCAAGACTCTCGATCGAGAGTTCCTGCGAGGACCCACCGATAGCAGGAGGCAAGCGGGTCTGGCCGTACACGAAGCGAAGGAACGCGCCCCGTTCTTCCGGCTGGAATTCGGTAAGCACTTCCCACAGTTTCGTGATGGTCGGAGTTGAAGCCGAGACGCTTCCCGAGTAGGAAGTCCTCGTCTTCAGCCAGTCTACATCAAAGTCTGGCCTTCCGCAAATGAGGATTTCCATTTCTATTCGAGGAAAACAAAAATTATTATTTTGTTTGTTGGGGGAGGAAGGAGGATAGAGTTGTTACCTTTCCAGGTCAGAATCTTGAGACTGTCGATGGGGAGGATGGCTGCAACGCCTTTCTTTATAGCTTCAATCTGTTTCGCGCATTCCCCGAGCCTTGCCTGGACAAGCAAACGAGTGTACTCCAAACGCTTGTCACAGGTGACCCTCTCAGCAGCGCCGCCTTTCTTCAACTCGACTTTCTTGCCATCGCTTTTGTACGCGTTAGTTTTGTTGTGTCTCATGGAAGTAATATATTTTACCTTAAGGTGGTGGTAAATGTCAAATCATCAAAGACGGCTTCGAACATCTCATCAGTATCAAGTCCCTCTATATTGCGAACAAGTTGTGCTGAGATCAGATCAAATTCTTCCAGATCCTCGAAGGTGGTTGTCTCTCCAATCTGAAATTATTCGAAGAAATAAAAATTCAGCAATTTGTTGGGAGAAGGAGAAGGAAAGGACAACGTACCAATCCTTTCCATACGAATGACGGGAATCGGATATCGTAAACGTTCTTGGTACGAATCATGATACCGATAAGGAGTCCCAACGCCCTGAACATGCCGAGGAACAATGGCGAATCGAGAGATGGGCAAGGGATGAACTTGTCCCTGCTGTTGCCCACATCCACGCGGTTGTTGGGACAGGGTATAAGCAGAGGGAGTGCACCGTTGTACAACTCTCCTGCAATGAGAGATAACGACTCCCTGTAAGGACCACCTGTGTGTGTGCGAGAGTGCGGGTGAGCACGAGGTGGTAATTATAGGCGAGGGCACAACTGACCTTGATCGGTGGCTCCTTCTCCGATGAATTCAACCTTCCAGGCCCTCTCGGATTGGCGAAGCTGGGAGACATCCGACAATTCAGAAGCCAAGGTATAGAACTGACCAAACATGCATTTGAGCCCATTCGATTTTTTATCTTTGGTGAAAAAAAAGGAGATATTAGAGCACAGAGAGAGAGAGAGAGAGAGAGAGAGAGAGAGAGAGAGAGAGAGAGAGAGAGAGAGAGAGAGATATAACCTTTGGC
>Ga0209935_1005410_pt1 | contig 10880 bp, 15 predicted proteins | sample ThiBio_1000_plan_2_FD_183958 | JGI IMG/M metagenome (GOLD analysis project Ga0209935, IMG submission 183958) | Wastewater bioreactor microbial communities from Cape Town, South Africa - Thiocy_cont_1000_plan (SPAdes) | ecosystem: Engineered > Bioreactor > Thiocyanate-remediating >... | reverse complement strand
CCTCTCGCCCTGAGAGCGAGACCTTGCGCACCCCCTCTCTAGCTTGGGGTTCCTACGTGGTATTCGGTCGATTCTCGTGTGTGTTCGTGTGTGCGTGCTACGAAGCAGCTGGCCCGCTGAGTGAGTGAGACGGGTCCTTAGCTTGGGGAGGAGAGCCACTGGAAAAACAGTGCCGCCACCCCTCTCTCTTTTCCCCCTCCGCTCCAACTCACCCTACCGTGGTATCAGTGGTACCACGCTACGAGTGGCGGCTAACTATGGAAATATTCGTTACGAGCCCCGGGGAAACAAGCCAACTAACCACCCTCTGTGTCTAACCACACTCCTTTTTCCTCTACTTTCTCTTGACACAGCTGCAACTACAACAGCAGCAAGCTCCTGTATCTATCTATCCACATATATCTAGCAGCGGTGCTACTGAATCATTTGGATCGCAACACACACACACACACACACACACACAATGCTCTCCGCACCATGGATAGATCGATAGATGTGGACCGAGCGTTGCTGCTACACGTGGCAGAATCATCATTGAATAGCCAATCGTACGAGACGAACCAATAGATATTTCCAATAGATAGAGAGAGGTTCAGTACGCTCGCTCGTCGATTGTACAATAGATAGATGGGAGAGTGGAGATTGAAACAACAAACTATTACGCAAGGCCGTTATCATCGTCTGTCGTGAGTTGCTGAGCGGAACGAGCCTGACGCACTCGATAGCCTTCCGTGCCGTAGAGCAACTTCTTACCGCTCTTTGTGCACGATACATAGACGATGAACAGCAGCCAAGCGATCAACACCGAGCCAGTGACACATGACAAGACGATCATGTGTTTGTTGAACGAGTGCATCAGGTATAGGTGGTTCGCCAGGCATGGGTCGTCGATCCTTCCTGTTCCTCCTCCTCCTCCGAGCAGGATCGCAAAGTTCGTCAAGTGCGATGTCGTTCCACACAACAGTTGGTTGTCGTTCAACGTCGTAGGTTTCAAGCATGGGTCCTTGATATGATCATCAAGGATGCAAGAGCATCAGCCGATTGATGATGCAGATGCGTCGAATCTATGAGGGAGTGACGTACCTCACATTGCCATGTGGATTTGCCATTGACCGTCGTGATATACCCGAGGCATCGATTCTTGGTGGTCGTTGGCTTGGCTCCATTGTTGAGCGACAAACAGATTTGCACTGCGTTGGTTGGTTGTATCGACTGATAGGTCAAGGCGCAAAGCGTACGCACGCACGCACGCACAGGCTCTAACCGTTAGCATATGTCGACGCGACACCGCGAGTTGTCGCTAGGCTTCTTTCGATACATACTGAGCCATTGGCCTGAGAGATGATCTGAACTTGCACTGCAGGCGACAGAAGCGTGCTCGATGATTCGATCGTGGCCTGTTGAACTTGTACGGTATCAGCCTCGGTTACCGAGAGCGTTTCGTTCGTGGCTGTAGTCACGCTCACGGCCACTTGATTGGTGCCGGGGATCGTGACGGTGACTGTGGTCGAAGTGGTCGAGTTGTCGACTGCCACGACTACCGGTGACGGTTGCGCTTGCACTGGTGGTGGAAGCAATGGTGCTGCCGATGGTGACGGAATGGGTGTGATGGATGGTGATGGTGATGGTGATGGTGATGGTGATGGCGTTGGCAAACGTGACGGAGCAGGCGCAGCGGTCGTTGGTGTGGGACTTGGAGGCGGCACTGGCGTTGGCGTTGGCGTTGGCGCTGGCGTCGCTGTCGAGGTTGGAGTTGGAATTGGTTGCATTTGAGGTGTCGGTAGCGGGGTTGGGAGTGTCGCGTTGGGAACGTTCGAGATGCGTGAGGCACTTGTGTTGGTGGCCAACGAGAAGACTATCGAGGTGTGTACGCTGCCAACAACTGCCGGGCCCGAAGCACACTGGTTTTGCTTGACGTAACCTCCTGTGTATCGAGCAGAAACGAACGTGGTGTTCGGAGCTCCCGAGGCGGTGATCACTGCGTCGCTCTCGGAGTAGTCGAGCGTCGAGATTGCGTTGTACAAATCCATCGGAACACTCTGTGGCGATGCGATTTGTTGAATGTAGTCGTACGTGTGTGTAATTGCTTGAGCAAGACCGCCGAACATTGAGTGAGCACTCGCGCCAACCCCACTGCTCGGAGTGGCTTGTCCTGTCGAAGTGACTACCTCATCGCCAACAGTGCATGCAGTTACTGGTATGCCGGTCCACGATGCCACATTCGAGAAGCCAAACTGGCCCGCCGAGCCTTCAATCAGCTGCGAGACAGTACCGTTCCACACCCAAGCGAACCACACTCCGTTGCTCGGGTGTGCACACGATGCCGCGATCGAACAGCTGTAGGGAGCAGCGCACACTGCAACTCGCTGCGCTTGTTCGGATAAGGAGCTCGACAAGAATGCCAGTTCGGCTTGTGACTGTGGCAACGAGAGACCCACCACTACGGTTGTCACTTGCGACGATGCGTTGAAAGCAACAACCAAACTCGATGCGGTCGACTGAGATTGGCTGTCGGTCCAATAATTTCCAGTGAGAGCGAGCTCTCGGCCTGCTGCCGACTCGATCTCGATCACGACTGCTGCCGAGGGAAACCGAGAAGTGATGAACGACAACGACGGAGATGCAAGCCTTGTCGATTGTACCGAAGCCGTTCCCCAGACCGAGCCGAGAGCCAACACCTTGGAGGTCGAGAGAACGTAGGCTAATGATTGCAATTCGATCGAGTCCTGTGGTTGCTGCTGATTCGTCGACAAGACCGCGTGAGCCTCGATCGAATAGGTCGATAAGTTCAGCCACAAGACTACGGTGATCGATGTAGACTGCTGCGTGATTGCACTGATATTGACACTGCTCAAGCTTAGGTTCGTCGATCCAGTGAGTCGAGGAGTGTAGACTCCTGCGTCCATAGTTCCAACAATGACGGCGAGATTCGATCCAGGAAGTTGAGACGCGCGAGTGAGAATCACGTTGCCGTCGGAGCCTGAACCAATCTTGATCCTGTATCCCTGCCAGCTGTCAAGTGTGATAGTCGACGATGCAAAGGCGGAAGAGCGTGAATCTTGAACAGCAACTACTTGGAGCCAATTCGAGGAGCCGAAGCGTTCAATCGGCGCCAGCGTAGTGCTGAGAACAAAACTTTGATGGTTGGTAGCAAATAGCGCTGTAGTTCAAGTGAGACAACAAGTCAGTAACTACGACAGAGAGAGAGAGAGAGAGAGAGAGAGAGAGAGAGAGATTGTACCATCACAATCTGGACGATCTACGGTGAGGCTTGTAAAGAACACCAACGCAGTATTTGAGTCGGGGCTGGTGATATTGGCAGAAGGAATTCCAACCCAAGTAATGGAGAAAAAAGTATCGCCCGTCATATCGAACGTGCCAACAAATGGGTTGGAAATCAACGTAAACGCAACAGGTCTGTTGATAGCAATCAAATATGATATGAGCGATCCGTCATTCGTGTCGATCAACATGGCTGCGAGAAAGCCCGTTCCTCCGAATTGAGTATCGGCAGAGATAGCGGTAGGGAGCAGCGTAACATCGGCGAGTGGCGAGTATACCAAGTCCGATGCGAAGGGAACAACCAGGAGCAGGTAGTTGCCAGTTGGAATGTATCGCACGCTGACTTGACTGAAACCGTTGTATGCAAACAAGCCCGATTGCCAAGTGGCAACCCAAGGAGGCGTGAAGGCCGAGTTGTAATTCACTCGAAGGACAAGATTAGCAGTCGGTGTGGGAAACAGAAATCCTCCAACAGTGACGTTCGCTGAGTCGGAACCTTGGAGGCCAACAAAGAAGTTGCACGTTGATGGATCGACAGCAATCGATGACGTAACGATCGAGTCCGAGAAGTTTGCGATGATCGGCGAGGCACTTGAGCTCAACGATGGTACGTTGGTACCACCAGTGTAGTCGGCGATGAATTGAACCACAGCGTTGCTAGTTGCAACCAAGATGAACGGCGTAAGGGGATTGGCGTAACAAATCCCAATGTCATTTGGACCCTGGCCGACCGGGGGCCCGGTTGCAACTGATGTGGAAGTAATGAGCGTCAAGTTGGGGGAAAACAAGGAGAGACTGAGCGTTGAGCTTTGGAAGGACGCAACGAAAATGTTACCAAGCAAGTCCACCACGGCTAGTGGCACACCGTATTCCTATACGTGAGACCGACAACGTCGTCACCAACGAGCTTCGATGAGAATTGGGCATCGAGTATGTAGAATCCAACCTTGTCGTCCCTATCGCGCAGCACACGCGTACCCATTCGAGTGCAACATTGCTGAGTTGCGTGATTGAACCATTGGACGTTCGGAAAAGGGCGGCTTGGGTACCTCCGTCGGATAGCAACCCGATCGCCGAGTTTTGCGATGGATCGACTGCACGTTCGTGAGGCATTCGAGCACGGTTAGGTACTGCATCACCCATTTGAATGCCAACCAGCTCGCGTACCTGCAAAAGTGGGGTACTGGGGGATCCAGGGCAGTCCTTGATTCGTTGTCGAATTGGTGTACGTGTCAGTGATGTTGAATGAAGAGCCCTCGTTCGAGTAGAGCACGATTGTGGTTCCTTGGTAAACTCCAATTGACGGTTGAAATTGTGCGTTGGTTCCTGGAACCATCGTCAAGTTGGTCGCAATGCGAAGCGACGAGTCGGCGATCGGAATCCTAGCAAAGCCATTGAGAGTAATGTTGGAGTTGTTCGCCGAGGCTGCCGTGAAGAGGAGAGACAACGATGGCCGATGAACGGCAGTGATGTTGAAGGTGGTCCAAGTGGCCGTAACAGCCAGCGCCGTTCCAGGGAGGAGCGATCCGACTCTAGCCGAGTTCGATCCCAGCGACAAGGTCACAGAGTTCGAACCGTACGAGCGAATGGAAGCTGTGGCCGGTTGCTGGACAACGAGAGAAGCCAATGGATACGGAAGATTCGAGACCAACGAGGAAGAGGCGTTGACGTTGAAGCCGTAGTAGTTGCATGATGTGATGCTGAGTACGGTGGCAAGTTGCCGAGGTGTATACCATGGCAGAGCATTGCAGCCACGGTAGATCTGTGTGCTCGTAGCGCTGGTTGGGGCAACCGACGCAATCGCGAGAGGTTCCATCAGTCTCACGTACGCTACAGCTCATGAGTTTGAGGCAATACTGATAAGGATTCTGCGTACATGAGGAGGTGATTGGTCAAGTATTCGAATGCCATTCCGACTACCGGAGTCAATGCGTTGTGGTTGAACAGGAGTTGCTTGTACGCATAGCATTGTACCACTGGACTGGAAACACTGCACGGAGTGTCTTGATGCACGTAGAGCATTCCTAAAGTATTGTCGAACGAGTACGCGCGCATGTCGGCAGGATTGAACGCGAACGCTGCATATTGGAAGGAGCAGCTGATTCCGATGGAAGAGCTCATCGTGCCACTCTGAAGGTACCAATACGTGCCCGAGAAGTCGAAGGCACTCTGAAAGGGGGCTGCTCTCGCCCGTTGATTCAAGCGCAAGATATGTGAGCGGGTAAACCATCTCTATCGTGTCACGCGAGCGAGTCGCTGTGTGTGTGTGTGTGTGTGTGTGTGTGTGTGTGTGTGTGTGTGTGTGTGTGTGTGTGTGTGTGTGTCGCAACGCACCTTGAGATGAAATTGGAAAGCAATCTTGAGCAAATCCACACGTTTGGGTACCATTGTTGACGAACGACTTGGAAGAGCTGGCGGCATTCGATTGATACGCGATCGAGTTCACGCCAGGCGCCTCATAGTAGTCGTTCTTTTGTATCGTCGACGAGGACGGGTCGTATACAAGGGATACCACGCTTCTGGTGGAGCCGCTCTGCTGCATTCGGGCAGAAGCACGCAACGACGAGGGTGAGTTCCAATACGTGGCGAGGCCATTGGTCTCTTGCGCGACGTACAGTGAGAGCGTAGGTCGCACACGCCGACGCTTCAAAAGCAGAGGGTTGTGTCTCGGGGGCCATACCCACGACGCCGTTCGTACACACCCACAACGAGAGCATCACGATGCACCAGACCACCACGCCATAGCGATCTAATATCGACATGGCTGGCACGCTTGATAATCGCCCACGCCACACGCCACGCAAGATAGAGTGAGTGATGAGCGGGAGTGTGGTGCGAACGACGAGCAAAAGAGAGAAAGAGAAGCAGAGCAGAGGCGGCTCGTCGTCTCTCGATAAGCCCACGATTGCGTGAGACAATACTAAGCTCCCGCTGCCTTACCTATCGAATGCCTCCTCTCGCACGTTCACGAGAGTGTGTTGCGCCCCGTTTATCATTCGAACCACCAGCACGCTCGGGCTCCTACCTATCTATCTAGTACTCGAGTAGTTAGTGAGATGGCAACCAGCAGGAGTGGTGCAAGGTCCAGGGCAGCCGAGGGCGATCTCGTGTCGAGGGCCATGTTCCTATCGAACGTGCGAGCGGCAGCAAGCAATGCCGCCCGACCAGGCAGGCTCTACGTCATCATCACGACCGGAGCCTTGTGTCCGGTGCATTACATGCATGTTCAGATGCTTGAAGACGCGCGAACACAGCTCCAGGTTGCTGATCCTGAGGGCAGCGTCGTTGCTGGGTACGTATCAATCAACCAATCGGTCGTAACATCATATCATGATACGATTGATTCTATTGACTGACTTGATCCAATCCAATGCAATTCGATACGATTGTATGATATGATCAAATGCGGTTCTATTGATTCGATCGATTGCTTCGATTCGATTGATTCGATTCGATTCGATTCGATAGATATCTCTCACCGACGCATGATAACTACGTCGAACCCAAGCTTCGATCGCAGGGTATCTCGTGTATCTCAGGCCATCATCGAGCCGAGCTCATCAGCCTCGCGTTGCGTGATTCCGATTGGATACAACCTTCACGTTGGGAGATCAGCCAAGCGAGTTTCGTCGACTTCCCCGAGGTCACAGCATGGCATCGTCGATACTTGAAGCAGCTCGTGAGCAGCGAGATCTCTGCCGAGGTCGCCGAGCGTCTGCGAGTGTTGTATGTGTGTGGCGCCGACCACGCATTACGATGTGGATTGACGAACGGCAGCGCCTTGCGATGGTGCGATGGCATCGTTGCTATCGGTCGACCGGGCAGCGACGACCCCAAGCTCCATCCATCGCCCGATCCAGCGAATCCACTGGCGTTCGTGTACATTGAACGACAAGATCCGGTGAGTTCGAGCTTGATTCGATCACTCATGCTACGTGGCGAGTCGATCGCACAGTATACGTACCCACAAGTCATCGAGTACATGAATGCCCATGGTCTATCGTTCCATCGCTTGTAGATCCACAATCCGATTCGATTGAGATCTTTATATCATCTGGTGTTTGGTCATATCTATCTAAGCGTCTCGAAGTGTACTATCTCTATCTCTATCTATCTATCTATCTATCTCTGTCTATATCGTCATCATCTTCATCACTGTTGATGAATAAGGTTTGGTAGACACAGTGATCGATATTACTTTTGATTCAATCGAACAAGAGATATTATTGGATGAACGAAGACGAGTTAACGAGGCACAGACATATCAGTAGAGCGGTGCTACAACAATGAGAATGAGCAATAGATAGTACGATAGACGGTACATACATACATACGATATACACACACACCCATTCACACGCAGACAGACCATCTCATCTTTGAATAGAAAGAGCAACATCCTCACGCACGAGCGAATGGATGAATGATTGATTGAGCCTCAAGTTAGCTTGGTCGGTGTGTTGATGGCACAACTGGTGTCAGTACTCGTGGTGTTGGAAGGTGGGGATGACGAGGAGGATGTGGCAGCCATCGAGGCATTGGAGAGCATCTCGAGTCGAGCGGTCAAGGTTGCTACACTCTGACGCAACTCGAGCAGCTCGTCGTGGAGCTTCTGCTGTGCAGCGAGAGCTTGTTGTTCGAGCGCCGTGCGTAGAAGCTCGAGTTCTGTTTGGTGGCGATGTTCACATGATGCGGTACATGATTGTAGAGAGGACGGCAGTAGTTGTGGCTGCTCCTGATGATGGTGGTGATGATGATCGAGCGATGATCCGAGATGCGTGAGCTTCTGTCGTTTCGGTGGAGGTGCCATGGTGTAGTCGTTGTGCTCGAGCGGCTCACAGTTGCCTCCAGAGCTTGACGTTTGATCCGAGGACTCGATTACATTCATGTCGACGAGGCGATTGTCATCGTCTTCTTCTTCGTCGTCGTCGTCGTGGTTGTCGCCGTTGTCGGTTCCGCCATTAGAAAGGTCTTGAGAGACGGTATCGTTGTTGTTGTTGTTGTTGTTATCGATGGTGTTCGAGAGGGTATTCGATTCATGCGATGATTGCGTGGTACACGTGGAATGTAACAAGGAGCTAGAATCACTCGGTGGTGCTGCAGAGTGCGGCTCGGTCGATGTGCTTGTGGTTGAGGTCGAACGTGATGCTGGTAACGTGATGGCCGACGATAGCGAGGCAGTCACCGTAGCCGCCGACGTCGAGGTGTTCGTTGCTTGAGCACCATTGATTGTTCGGTACGCTGCTTCCAACTACGTGATACATGAATGAACGAATGAACGAACGAGCGTGTCAGATAGCGTGAGAGCGAGAGCGAGATAACGTGATGGCTGCACTCGAATGAACGAGCAAGATACCTCGCGTTTACGCGTGATTCGAATCGGCAGCTGCATCTCTTGTGAATGGTGATGGTTTCGAATGAGATAGTGGCTGTTGCTGTTGTACGGATATTGAGGTTGCGGTGCTGCGATGCCTTGAATCTGAGCATCGAGCTCGAGAACGAGCCGCTGTACTTCCGAGCCGATGGTCTTGATCTCGTTCGTTGCTTCGATGGGTGAGGACGAGGTCGTTGTAGCGGTTGATGTGGATGATGGCGGTGATCGAGAGATGGATGCGGAGGTCGGAGGTGATGCAGGCGACGAGTTCGATGAGGTCGATGATGCAGCAGGAGTAGGAGCATTACGATGAGCGAGAGCGACCTTGTTGCGCAGATGCTTGACGGTCTGAGCGAGCCCCGAGGCAGTAGGGGGCACTCGTAGATCGTTCTTGTCGCGTAGCATACGAGTGAAGAGCTGAGCGATCTCCTCCCATGCAGCGAGGCGGTCTCCGTAGGGACGACCCCATGGGAAGACCTCGAGCGTGAAGCGCAGCAATGCCTCGTGATCCGACTGCACGAAGACGAATCTCTTGCGTCTCTTGGTGCCTGTTGATGTGGATGATGATGATGGCGGTAGTGGTGGTGATGGTGATGGTGATGCTCCAAGTGGTGGCGGCGTTGTTGAGGTTGGATTGGGAGGGCTGAGGGTCTTCTTGGTACTTCTTCTCGGTGCATTCGCCGTAGTTGATGTGGATGTGGTGGCAGTGAGTGTATCCGAGTTGCTAGATGCCGCAACTTCGGTTGGATGGGATACTGTTGCTGATGATGTAGATGTCATCACTGGTACTGATGTCGATGTTGATGAGGATGGGGATGAGGAGGAGGATGAAGATAAAGACGACGACGGTTCAGAGGGAGGAGATATTGATGATGCCGAGGTCGCGGCTGGTGGTACGGCCGACACGTCCGAAGGCGAGCCCGACGGAGACTCTGCAGCACTCGCAGCTGTCGAGTCACTCGATACTCTCATCATCGAATCGGTCTCGCGATCGTTCTCGTGGTCGCCATGCCCTTCATTGTGTGGTAGAGCATCGGTATTGGCCTCGCTATCATGAGCGAGAGCGAGGTTGCCGGCTGGCCGCGCCTCCTCAACAGAGAAGGCCACGAGTCCTGCCGCTTCCTGCTGCTGCTGTTGCTGTTGCTTCTCTCCGACCTCAGTCGCAGACGACATGGTACCGAGTGGATCATGGCCACCACCATCTCGATCGACTGCGCTATCAGCCATCCTCTCAAACCGAGAAGCGAGAGAGACAGACTGGGCCACCAAGCAACTGGCTGGGTCTCCTACGCAACAGGCTGACGTTGGCGGGCGAGGAGGCAGCACCTGAACAAGTAGACTAAGTCAGTCGAGGGCACAATGTCGATCAGGTGGCTCGATAGTTAAGTGGTAAAATTCCCGCTTCGGGTGCGGGAGGCCCGGGTTCGATTCCCGGTCGAGCCCTCATACTCTTTTTTGTGGCGCCCTCTCCCGCTGCCGCTCCATATCTCTCCATCTCTTGCTCTCGTTGCTTGTGTGGTTGTATCGAGCGAACAACGTTATATTTTTGTGTGGTTCTAGTATGGTTTAGCAGCGCATGGTGCGTGTCTGGCACGTGTGAGGAGTGGTTCAACGGTAGGAGGGCGATTCCCGGTCGAGCCCTCATACTCTTTTTTGTGGCGCCCTCTCCCGCTGTCTCTCCATATCTCTCCATCTCTTGCTCTCGTTGCTTGTGTGGTTGTATCGAGCGAACAACGTTATATTTTTGTGTGGTTATAGTATGGTTAAGCAGCGCATGGTGCGTGTCTGGCACGTGTGAGGAGTGGGTACAACGACATCTCGATCGTTAGCGTTTGTCGAAGCGGACGAGCTTGAGTACGATCAACGCCAACAACGCAAACGTCAGCGCGTAACCAAAAGTCACGACAATGTATGGCAACTAAGAGCACACATTACAACGAGAGTCAGTTGAGCGATACTCCTCTCCATAGAGTGATGATGAATGACTGCGTACCTTCAGCGACGTGTCATCGATGCTGTAGAAGTTAAGCAGCTGATCGCCGTTCTTCCAACCACAGTTTGCCGTCGTGTTCGTTCGGCCACAATCAAAGGTCACGCCCGCAAACTCGTTTTGCATTGCCGACGTGAAGCCGTACGTCAATGGCGATACGTAATGCATCCAGATCCACCAGTCGGGAATCGACGACGTCAACAGCAAGAAACCGTTGAACCTGCATTCGAATCA
>Ga0209935_1005408_pt1 | contig 10881 bp, 3 predicted proteins | sample ThiBio_1000_plan_2_FD_183958 | JGI IMG/M metagenome (GOLD analysis project Ga0209935, IMG submission 183958) | Wastewater bioreactor microbial communities from Cape Town, South Africa - Thiocy_cont_1000_plan (SPAdes) | ecosystem: Engineered > Bioreactor > Thiocyanate-remediating >... | reverse complement strand
TAACTCCGCCCGAAACGCCAATGACGGCGAATCAATCAACAACAAAATCGAACAGCCGAGGTCGATCACCTGCACGAATTACAACAACTTCGAGACGAACCGAATTAACATCAGACGAAATCAAACGGAAACAAGAGAAACAACGGGAAAAAACAAGAAATTCAAGATAAAGAAGAAAACTCGGCCAGATTTCAACAATCCAATATTTCGTCCGATATATTACCGATACGACTACAAGAAAATCAGAGCACAACTCCAGGATGACGAAATCAATCACAGCCACGAAGTGAAAATCAATGAAGAAAAAACCGAAGTCCGAATTAATTTCAAATCGGAGCAATTACGAGAAGAAGCACGAAGAAAAATGCCGGTGAACTACTTCTCCCGATCTCAATACTATAAGAGATGGGGGTGAATGAACAGCCACGCATCCCGGAGAGGGAAAGGTGAGTGTCGACCACTAGGAAACCATGTTGTTTCGAGTGGTGAAACACCATAGAAAAAACAATCTTTTTGTGTTTTTTTCTCTCTCTCTCTCTCTTGTGAACATGTTCTCTTCTTTTCGTGGTTTCGTTTATTTTTTCGTTGTGCTGTAAATAGAGTGTGCGGACACACTTTCATCATGGAGGGGAAGACTGTTACAGTACGTCTCTCTCTATCTCTCTTTCTTTGTCTATCTTTTTTCTTTGTGTGACCATGTAGATATTTAAACCCGTGTTGTACACGTACATGGTCATTCTAGTCTTTCGTGTGTGTGCGTGTGTATGTGTTTTCTCTCTCCCTCTTCTCTTTCTTTTTCGTGAATAAACCGTCAGCTCCACAGAGCTAACACTGATGAAGACTGGTAATCAGATATGAAGAACTCATTTCTAGATAGTACTGTTTGTGTAATAAGAAAAATGGTGTGCAGCGGAAGTCAGGAGTGGCGGACCGGAGGGACGCCAACGACTGACGGGAAGCTGCCTATTGTAACAACGCGATATTATGGCCTATCTTACATGAATTTTTATTTTCGAGTGTTAAATAAGATGTCAATACATGAAGTAGACTGCATCTCTAGGGAGGTGTACACTGGTGATTTCTACGTTTAAATATTCAGTCGAGGGTTAAGTGAATCGATTCTCGATGAACGTTACTTGTTTTATTTGTTAAATACGTGATATGTGACAAATCAAAGTTGAAGAAAATCCTTTAATATGAACAGTATTTTATTTGGATATATATGATTTCATGTATATGAGAAGAGAAAACTAATGAAAATAGGAATAAATCAATTCTGTCTATGGGTCTGCATTACTCGTGATAGTCTGACTGACGATAAACGGTAAATCAGTCGATTGGTGGACAGTCGGTGTTTGCATTTATGAAATGTTGGCCGTATGTTTTAAAAGAAAGTAAACTGTTACGTAATTCATTCTTAGGATCATTCACCATTCTATGCTGATGATCAAGCGCAACTGTTCGAAAATATAATGTCGAGTGAAGTACGAAGAATATCATTGAATCTACGAATGATAAATATATTATTTAGCTTCGATTTCCAACGCATTTCAGTAGGAATGCAAAAGATTTGATACGTCATCTTCTGCAAAGAGATACAACAAAACGATATGGAAATATGAAAAATGGTGTCTATGATGTTAAAACTCATAAATGGTTTGACAAAACAGAATAGATGAAAATTCTAGAACGCAAAATAAAGCCACCATACGTTCCAATAACCAAAGGACCTGGTTTGTACTTTCGTTTTCTATCAAGTGGATCATTCATTTTCTGTTCATATAGATGAGACAAGTAATTTCGATAAATACGAAGAAGAACAACGTAAGCAGATTTGAAATTCATTAGTATCTGTTTAAATTGCTCTTGGTTTTAGTTCATATTGCAAAGAAAAATACATACGAAAAAGACTTTGAAGATTTTTAATAGCTTCTCGTCATTACACTAAGTTCATAGCTAATAAATTTATCTTAAATAATACAGACGGGTGAAGATTGTTTAGTTTTGTACGTATGAATTGATAACATGTTGATTTGAAGAGCAGACATTGTTTCTCTATCTCGAGCAGCAGTCAAACTGGAGATTATTTCTGAAAAGTGATCTATATGGCATGTTGTGTGCAAAAGAAAGATAACAAGATAAAATCAGTGATCAGCATCGTATTAATTTGATTGTCTTTAAAAACCTATGCAACCAATAAAATCCACAACAGAAAATACTGTGTCGCTATAAATATTGTATTTGACATACGGCAATTAGTCATTGAAGACAAGATTGACACTCCTTTGAATGCAATGCTTAATGGCATTGTTCACTGAAGAGAAAATGATCAATCTATAAAAATCCAAATTTGAACAATGAAACCAAGACGAATTTGTAAAAACCACCGAACTTTCATTATTTTCAAAGCCAACATATAATCGAGCAAATTGCACTCCATTTACATTTGCTCGATAGAATAGATTCCACATAAGGCATTATTTAGAACGAAAAATATTGACTCGTATCAACATATGAGTAACAGTTGTACGTCGCATGGTTCGTAAGGAACTGAACTTTACGAGTATCACGTTAATAATTCAATACTATAGTATTGTTAATTCGTTCATCTTTCAAAAGCAATTTATTTTCATGATTTTGTTGAGTTACTTGAAACTTAGCCTAGATATTTTTCTGTTCTTTCGTATCCCGTTAAATATAGCCATTAAAATAGAAGACATTGCGAAAGAAAAACGTGAATATTGAGTAGTTAATATTTTCTTAAAAAAATTTCTGTCAATTCATCATGCCATTATTATTCACATATTCGATCGCTAGCGACTGTGTGGTCGAGCATTTCAACCCATAGAATATGATTATTGTGTCAAAAAATGTCCATTCGTGAGACTATATACTACAGGTATCCAAGAAGAGGGACTTAATCATGATTCAGTCCAATAATTATATTTATCTAGTTTAATATGTATTATTAATTATGAAGTATTTGTATGATTTAGCATCAGTCTATTCAACTGTTACGCTAAGAGTAAAAAATAGAAAGTAAAAACGAATATATTAAAATAAAAAGCACGTGTTTTTCGACGAATGATCTTCTTTTCGAATTTTCAATTTTAATGTCGCAATAATATTTTCATATCGAGTATAATGAGGATGTTTCTTATTTGGTACAAGTTCCAAAGCACGTTTGTAATATGATAATGCAAGAGGATAATTTTGTTCGATTTGTTCATGAAATAAACCGATATTTCGATAGATTTGTGCAATATCTGGATGTTTATTGCAATTGTGTTCGTTATAAAGAGATAAAGATTTCATATAAAATTGCATTGCTTGATCTGCTTGACCAAGTTGAAAATAAACATAACCAATATGGTTGTAGAGCAGATATTTTGAATGACTCAGTGATAGTCCATTAAAAATGGATGCCCATGCTTGTCCAAAATAATCCAATGCATTATAGTAATTTTCTGATTGACATTCAATTAAACCTAGTGTAATAGAATTCACTATAGGATCGTATGTCTTGTTTTTTTGAGAAAAACGTATAGCTCTTGCTTTCGAACAATATTTGCGTGCGTCGTTTGTTTGACCACATTCGAGATAAATCAAAGCTAGACCATCATAAATATCAGCATAATCTATATGGTTTGGACTTTCCTTATATATTTGAAGAATAGTAAGAGCGAATTGGAAATATTTGATAGCTAGTTTATATTTTCCAAGTTGACGATAAATACCAGCTCGAGTAATATATGCACTTGAAATCTGAATATGATCAATTTCTTTAAAAGTAAAATGAATCTTAATTTTGTTTCTTATAATTTCTAACGCACTATCATAATTACCCATCGAACAAAACACATGAATTTTTCCTTCAAGAACCTGAAATATAACGTCTGATTCTGTGCAATATTGAAGCACTTTATCCAAATAGATCAAGGCATCATGAAACATTTCGTTCTTGAGATAGAGTACAGCAATTTGTTGATAAAACGGTACCAATATAATGTGGTTTAAAGAATCAGCGAGTTGCAGTCCTTGAAGAGCATATTTTAATTGTTGATAGAAATCCCATGGTTTTAGAACCATAAGACATCCGACATACATCATTTTTTTGGATACATGTTGATTGAAATCAATTGACTGAGACTTTAAATCGTATAGAAGCGCTTGTTCAAAATATTTCGCAGCATATTCATGATTGTTACGTTTTTGATAGATAAATCCGATATTGCTATAGTACAAAGATAATTTTTCATAATCAATCAATTGTGAATTATGCAAAAATGTTAGAGATATTTTATATTTTGATAGAGCCATTTCCAAATTATTTTCACTTTTATAACAATCTGCAATAAGATAATATGTATAACCGTATTGATTATCATCATCTAATGGATATTGTAGTCTTTTCTCAAAACAATGTATTGCTTTATAATTCATGTTAAGTAAGTGATATTTCAGTCCGATAGTCTCATACGAAAGACCAAACAGCCCTTTTTGTTTATTTCCAATGTATTCATCAACTAGTCTTTCCGATATTTGAAGATATTTGATTGCTTGTATGAACTTTTTCTTATGAATATAACCGTCTATCAATCCATAATAAGCACCCATTACGCATAAATTTAATGTTGAACTTTGATTAAAATCGCGCAAAAAAGATTTTTCAACGGAACACAATGATTTTCTATCGATTATTGGTAACTTTTCTATAGAACGTAATTTAAAATAAATTTCGTGAATTTTCTCGTAATAAAATAATGCACTATCAGGATATCCAGTATTAATTTCACAGTGTAACTTGGCAAGATTATTATACGTACCTATTAAGGGTGCATATAATATGATATTACATGCTAAAGTATATGCTAAAGAAAGTTCATAATGAATAAGTGCTTGAGTAAGGTTCTGTTGTTCTTTATAGTATTTTCCAAGAATATCTTGACAAAAAATTTTGTCACCCGGCGATAACGATGCATTGTTAGAGATTTCTTGAATTTTTTCAATATATTCTTTTGCTTGTTTTGGACATAATTCTATAAGATCAGAATAGTAATAAATAATCAGTTCAAAGTTTTTATTTTCTGATATCAATTGTAATTTTAATGCGAGTTTGATATAAAAAATTGCCTTTTCGAAATTGTTTTCAACTTTATATACTTGAAATATGTAATGACAAATTTTTGGAATAAGAGCACTATATAGATATGATTGACCTGTTTGAAAAAGTAATCGAAGTGCATCATTGAAATATCGTAAAGCTATATTCATTTCAGATTTTTTAAAATAAATCTGTCCCATTTCAAAATATATTAACATTAGATCGGCAGGACTTTCAGTCATTTTTTCAACCTTAATAAATGAATCTACAGCTACATTATAATTACTAAGATCATGATTGACTTTTGCCCAGATAAAATGTAGTGGAAGTATTGTATTGTATACGTTTGGTGATAGATGTTGATTTTGATTGTAGATATCAAATGCTTTTTGAGCATAATCACGCCCTTGTTCGATATCAGCATTCTTAATGCATATGTCGGCAAGTGTATGATAAATAGTAATAGATATACCTGGTGTGGTATCCAATCGAATGAATTTTATTGATCGTTGTAAATAAGTCATAGCCAGTGAGAAATCGTTTAATTGGTAATATAAGAAACCTATCGTCGCATACAAAATAATCAAACTCGAATCATCTTTTGAAGTATATTTGAATGCAATATTGAGTGCATGTTTAGCGCATAGAAGTGCTCGCTTAAAATCACCTTTAGCTTTATGAATCAATGCTAAATAAAAGATGGCTAGTATTAAATGATTTGGAGTTGCACGATGCACTCGATATATATCCAATGCTTGATTTATAGACGCTATAGCTTTATCAAAATTCTGCATATTTAGATATAACATGCTAAATGTTTCATATAAACTAGCAAGTTCAAATGGATTCAATTGTTTTTCATATACTAATGCTTGATCAAGATATTTCCGAGCAGTTTTATGTTCGGACATATTAATATATTCCTTTGCCATATTCTCATAGATTTTCGCATGATACTTATTTCCTAGTGGAATATAATCGAGTGCTTTTTTAAAATGATCCAAAGCATGTTCAATATAATCTCGCTTTGAGCGAGCTTCTCCCATGGTATTATATATATATGCCATATTCATAGACTCAGATAACAGTGTCGAATTTTCGATTACCGATTTAACATACTGTTCGCCTTTGAGCAAATCATTTGATGCCAAATATACTTCAATAAATTGAATATTCAATGGTAGTTGTTCAATAGTATCATCTTGTGCAGAATCGATCAATTCCTTATGTTCACTATCATCTGTTAACTTTAATTTCATATGCCACCGTTTATCCATCAACTCGATAGAAGTAACGAAGAAAGTTGATGAAATCGGAAAGATGATTTCAGATTCATTGTTAAATTGACTTACATGTCCTACAAATACTGGAACTCGTCGTTTATCATTGATATTTCGAGCATCTCGAATATCGATTTCTAATATAACAGATAGTATGCCCATTTCACCATCACCAGCAAACGTCTGAGCAACTTCTACATCACAACTTGTAGATAAATACGTATTGATCGATATATATTTCTTAATGCATTTTTTCAATTTCATTAATTCAAGTTGAGTTATTTGTTGACCACGATAGACTGTTTCATGGCGTAGAATATTCTCCCGATTAAAATGCAATTCAAGTTGCTTTTGGAAATCGTTAATGAAATAACGAAATTGAAATATTTGTCGAAGCTCTCGTGTTCTCAATGTTTTATTTAACAACCGAAAAAGAAATGAATCACGTGTGTAATATTGAATAGCATTTTCGGATGAATATTCATTTTCAAATTGAGTTATTTCATTCTGTTTTTCAATATTTCTTTTATAATTCTTCTCATCATTAATAGGATACTGTTGCCGACAGTACTCAATCAAATCAGCTTTCGCATTTGCATCAGTAAAATTCAAAGCCGATAGACATTCGACTAGTTTATCATACCAAACAATAGAAGTATGTCTTGTTTGACTTGTTGATTCTTCTATTTCTGTTAAATCCATTAAATCCATGCAAATGGAATCTTTAACACATGTGTCAATATCCTTCATAATCAATTGAAGAAGTTCGTCCATATTCTTTGAAAATCGTCGAATCAATCGCTGTGCATTTGTTAATAGTGGACCAACAGAATTTTGTTCAGTAGCTAATGTATAAACAAAAACAATTTGTGAAAAATCATCGATAAACGATAAAATATCCGATACGAAAACGTAATCAATAATTAGAAATACATCCGTTGTTTTTAATCCAGCAATGAAAACAACACAATCATCTATTGAATAGAGAATCTTACTCGGTATTGTATCGGGTAATTCGATAGTATTCATAGTTTTATTTGTTAACCAAACAATACAAACTTTATCCTCATCTGTAGTTGATTCCGGTAGATTGGATTCTATGGATTGTGTATGCGTGGGAACGAGAGAATTGTCGGCAATATTCGGTTTATTTTTCGATCTTCTATCTCGATTGTAGAATAATAAACGTTGTTTTTCTCTTATCCTATCCATTGGTTTAATTATGTACAGTAAAGAACAGAAATAATGTGAATATATAGTTATGTATGAATATGCAGTGAACCGTGAAGAAGAAAAACAAAGTAGATATGCGTTTGAAGGTAAATCTACTTCCTTTTTTTGAAAGAAAGGAGAGGGTGAGGGTGTTGAGGGTGTTGAGGAAGTACTGCCATGATCCGGATTTCGCTAGAATTCCACTAGCTCATCAGATGGCTTGCCTGATTATTCTATATTTCAAGAATAATCTTTACTTTGCTGTCAATCAATTGGTAAAACTCCAATTAATTGAACAGTAGTAAATGTATCTTCGACAGTTGACAGGAAGTACTGCCATGACGCGTTTCGACTGAATTTCACAGATTTATCTCATCACTGGCTTTACCTTAGTTGCAGACCAACAATTTGTAGTTGAATGTGGATATAAATAATATTGTTTTTATAAAGTATTTGGTACTGTATAGATGAATAGGATTATTGGAATGGTATAAAACTTTGATAAATCGATTTCATGGATCGAATATATATGAATGAATTATAATAAATGAATCTTTGATGTTGATTTCTAAGAAATAATTCGAATGAATATAAAGTGATTGTGAAAGTATTGGTTTTTATTAGTGTACTGGATGAAAATTTTTGTAAGATGAATTTAATAATAAGAAACAATAAGCTTTTATATATGATGGTTGATAAGTGGGCGGAATAGCACACACGACATGATGGTATTTGATGAAATATGTTTTTGTATAAGTTTGAAAGTCCTTGGAAAGAATGTTAGATTGAAAGAATAAACATTGCTAATTTAATATAAGACGCATTGATATTCTCTGTTATGAGGCCAAAAGAAACGGAAAGAATGCACATATCTTGGATAGTTTTTAATCGAGTAGACATTATGTTGCATTTGTTGTTAGTTTTACTTGGAAATTTATCAGGAGGAGTTCAAGTTTGCACGATTATTCATGTTTCTATGAAAAAGTTTGAGTTGTCGATGATATCACCACTGCCGTGTCTATGCAGATGTTATCTAGAATAAATGAAACAAGTGATTTCGATCGGTTAGATGAAACGATTAAATATGAATGAAAGAGAGAATTTTGTATTGAAAAGAAAAATGAAAAACGTTTTGAATTCAAGGTATAAATGTGCAATATTTTAATTATAGGATATGCTTAATCGAAGTTCATATCTGATTGATTAGGAGCAGTGGTTTGTTGGAAATTTCTATGTCGATCTGCAATTGAAATTGAGAATATGGTTAGATGATGAATATATGGTTTTAAACTTACCTAGGAATCGCTGGTATTTACACTTGATTTTTTTTGCTTTATTTGTCAATAGCCATCGTTGAGACTTTTTGTGTATTAATTCATTAGCAGCATATGCCTGATTACGATTGCCTACGATAAGCCGAAGATCCAATCCTAAATTACGTGGTATAAGATGATTATGTATTCGATGTAAATTGCGTTTAAAACATCGAAAACGTCTTTCATGATTGTAGTGAATGAAAAATTTGTTCTCTTTTGATGATGATTTGTTAACAAGGATCGGAGGATGAATAGTGGTAGCATCATTATCATCGGTTTGATCATTATCCAAATCAGCTGTAGCTGCTCGTGCTGTTGCTTGTGATTGACGAGGTGTCAGTTGACCATAAAATTCATCTTGTAATAATGTCAAATGATGTTGATTGTAAATATATGGTAAAAATGATGACCGTCCAATATATTTAGAAAAAAAGTATTCAAATTGTTCATCAACAAACGTAGATGGATAACTAATGAAATGATTTGTCAATCAAAAAGAAAAATAACAATAACAAACTAGTAAATGCTGAACAACTTACCCGTTATATAATAACATTAATTTGATAAATCTTCTTTCCTGTTCAAATGATTCAATTGTAGATGAATATCGAACAGCTCGTGTAAGAATAGTTTTAATAATATTTCGAACAGGGTTGCCAGATCGAAAGTTCGGAAATCAGGGATTTTTAATTGATAACCAGGATTTGATCAGGATATTTTTTTTCAAAAACAGGACAAAAATCAGGAGTTTTTTCTGACGTTCAGGAAATATTTATCAGTTCGTTAAAAGATCAAATATCGATATTTTTCCGTTGTATAATAGAAAATAAAATATTACAGATGCAACATAATGCTTTTGTAGGATCACTTTTACATTCTCGTAAAAATACCGAAAAACGAAGATTGAACAGCCATTCTCTCTTAAACTTTGACTGATAACGTTTGCTAAATTAAAATAATGATCGTTTCGTTTTTCTAATACTGAATTTAAAGAAGATAGAGACCAAATCGATGGTACATTTTGTTCAGGAGTTGTCTGAGATGCTTCCGACGAATCATTATCTAACGATGATAGTGAACTTGAGATTTCGATAATTTCATCCTATGACGAAGAAGACATTGAATAGAAAAAAAACTAAGATTTCCATGTCTAATCAAAGCTTGAAAAATAATTTCGATGAAGTTCTGTGATTTTAGTTGAAATACTGTATACAATCAGAGAAGAACAATGAAAATAAGTATTCTCATAATATTCCATCATATTGTTGAGAAATAATCAGGAAAAAGAATTCAAATGAGTAGAAAATATCGAAAATCAGGAGATCTGCCATCCCTGGTTAATGGTCCATGAAAGTCCATTGATATCAACTGCCATACTCCATTCGGTGGTTGGAGTGCACCTTGGAGTTTTCGACGACAAGGATTGAATTTCACACATGCTGTACAGGTTTTTACGTGGTTTGATCTTGTGCAATGTTTTGTTTCGATCGAAATGTGCTCCATTGGCTGGTGAATCGTGATAGATTTTCATAATGTTAAATTGGATGTTTCCTTTGGGCATATACGCTTACAAATATAAGGAGACCTTCGTTATTCATTCATACATGGTAGAACAAGAAAAAGAACACGTGCTTTGTTCTGGATGATGTAAGTAATGATAAGAATAAAACATGATGATATATTATTTTTCTTTTTTTAGATAAAATAAATAATATGTCTTTTCTAAACTCTATCTTTGAATTTCTAAAAAAATTAATCGTCTTTATTTTAATTCTATCTATTATTATTCCATTATGGTATGGATCAACTAATTATGAATATATTTTTATTCGTTTATTACATTCAACATTGTCATTAAAACATTCGATATTATCCGATGAAGTTCGACCAATACTTAGTGCAGAGTATCGAGCTTTTGAAGATATATTGCGAATGAAACCAATGGAAAAATATGATCCATTAGTAGATC
>Ga0209935_1005405_pt1 | contig 10884 bp, 15 predicted proteins | sample ThiBio_1000_plan_2_FD_183958 | JGI IMG/M metagenome (GOLD analysis project Ga0209935, IMG submission 183958) | Wastewater bioreactor microbial communities from Cape Town, South Africa - Thiocy_cont_1000_plan (SPAdes) | ecosystem: Engineered > Bioreactor > Thiocyanate-remediating >... | reverse complement strand
CGGGAAGAAAACAGACCTTTTTACCGTGCCATTGAACTACGCGGGTGAGTTTCGAAGTGTCGCGATACGGGTGGGTTCGTTTTACTTGCAGCTTCATCTTGTTGTTGTTGCGCTTTTGAGTCAGAGTCTTGCGTGTGGTTTGTTGCAAACAGAAACAGAACGAGAAAGAAATGAATCCCAGAGGAACTTCAAGGTACCTCAATATATTCAGTGGGTGAGATCTGGATTGCTGGCAAGATTGCTTAGCCTTGGGCCTCCCCTAGAAGTGTTAGTCTTCGTTAGTACCAACTCCGATCTCCTTTTTCAATCCGTGCTCTTTTGCCTGTTGGAATGGAATGCACGGAATTTGGATACCCTCACCTTCCCAACGCGAATAGGTATCGGTTTCCCCACTGATTAGAGCTGCACGAGATATCTGATTGGGCGGGCGGCAACCAATCTGGGATCTTGAAGCCGGAATTCCATCGCCAGATCGGCCGGATCCAGATCGAAATTTCTGCGCCCGACACCATGGCGACGGTAAAATTCGGATTGTGGGCCGATGGTGGAGGGGGGGGGGAGGGAAGGAGCCCTGCCAAGCCTCACACTTGAAGGAGAGGTCGTAGACTAGAAGTTGCTTTTGAAGCGATAGAGCTTCTTGTCTTGATGGCAGTCCAGAGATGAATTCAGCGTTCGTGAGTGACTACACAAACCTAACTAGACAAAGATGTCAATCTTGTAGAGGCTTGGGTGGGGGGGGAAAGGGGAAAAGCGTCTTCGAACTTCATCTGCACATAGTTTAACGAGCTCCCCTTTGGAACGACCGATGCTTTCTCGCTGAGAACTGCGGGAAATCCACACAAGTGTTCAGTGTTCAGGTCGAATTTAACAATAGAGACCTTGGTTTGCGCGCAGCAATAATACAATAACCCTCGATACACCTTAGGACCTGTACCCACCATCGGTGCTATTTGGTGTTAGTCGAGATTAAGAAAATCTTCTTAGCGTACGCACCTTCAGAAGATAGAGCAATCCGTTTTGTCTGGTACGCCCTGTGAGTCGTAACAAGAAACATACGTCACTTTTGCGAACCCCCAAGTTATCCAATACTGGAAATCTCCAACGGCGGCCCCGTCAGTTAAAATCGTCTGGATCTGAGCGCCACGCATTTGACGAAGTGATTATTAGCATACCCATAACTATTGCCGAGTAGTTTTGGTCCAAAACAAGCTGTTTGGGGCCGATATCTCGGAGATCAGCCAGTGCTGTTCCACCAGGGTTCGATGAACATTCAAGCATCCACGCGTTGTCACCGCCATGCCAGCAGGACTTCCTGGAATAAACAGGCAAAAATTGTAACGCAAATATTTATTCAAAGTGGACAAACAAGAAGCAAAGCCTTTTTGGGGAATTGGAGAAACTACCAATACCTTGGTTTAAACGCACTATGGAAGAAGTGGGTCAGCGAGCGCATCATGAGTTCCTCGGAAGTTGGGGGCTTGGTTGGTTCCGCAACCGCTCTGAAATGTTCTTCGAAATTCTTCTGCCGAGCCTCAGTATCACAGAGCCATCCTCCAAATGGCTGCGCATCATCCTCGCACTCTCCAAACTGCTCGAAGAGCTTCTTTTGTGCGGCTTTGAATTGTGCCAGTTCCACCCAGAAACTGTCGTCTTGCTCCCTTAATTTCTCCTCAAAGAGCATCTTTGCAAAGTCGTACAACTGTTGATCGATTTGATTTTGATCTGCGACACTTTGTTGAACTTCAGGAGAGAGGCCCAAAAAAGAGGGTCTCGCCGAAGTCAGCACCTTGTGCTTTCGGAATGAGATGTCGTGAAGGATGCCTTGCCTCTTCAACAGCAACAACGTTTCCTCAAATCGCTCGGTTAGGCCCACCACTGCAAACGAAGATCATGTAATCCTTAATTGCTTCCATGGTTGCTGTGACATCCTTGAGATTAGATCCAGCAGGGGCCAGAAGTCGGTACATGCTATCAGAAAGCATATGTGGCAACCACTCACTGATGTTGGCGCCGGGAAGCCCGCGGCTCTTTTGGATATCCATTAGATAAGCCCAAAAGGAAACCATTCGTTCATTCGGACTCCTCATGATGGTGAAAGGCAAGAAATCCATTGGCTGAGACTGCTGTCCACTGATGGCTTGAAGTTCTGACAGTCCAGTGTGGCCTCCCAAGTATTCCAATCTTCCTCGCCTTTGCCTGATACAGAGTCCACGAGAAAGGAGGCATGCCATAGTTGAGAAAGCCAGCAGTTTGATTGTGGGCATTGTGGCGCATGATGGAAAGCATGGTTGTGCCTCCTGTCTTGGGGAGGTGAATGAAAGTTGGGATTCTGCTCTTTCGAGAAGGCAGTGCACGTTCTGTTGTTCTGGCCTTTTTGTCATTTATGGTAAAAGTTAACGTTTAAAGAGAAGAAGCTGAGCCACTCACCTGCTTGACTGACGTGGATTCTGTTTCCATGGCTCCCAGTGATTTGTCTTCGCGTTTAGGTACACGGTGTATGAATTTCACTCACGCCGTGGCAAGTAACATTTGCCACAACTTCGGTCCAATTTGATGTCTTCACAAAGGCAGCATAGTAACCATTCGGAGCATTCAACTCAACAAACTGGCTGCCTGGTGTAGTAGCAGTGACTAGTGAGGGGGAAGAGGAGCCCACCAAACCCAAACCAACCTGACGTTGTGTAAAAAGTTAATAGCTAATCAAAGCAGCATTTCAAAGGAAAGCGGGGGGCACCTCTGTTGCAGAATCCGGGTAAAAGAAGTATGCCATGCAGCTTGTAGGTGTAGGTGTTGATGTTGGAGTTGGCGTTGGAGTTGAAGTTGATGTGGGTGTTGCCGTTGCAGTTGGTGTGGGTGTTGCCTTTGGAGTTGGAGTGGGTGTGGGTGTTGATGTTGGAGTGGGTGTTGGTGTGGGTGTTGCTGTTGGAGTGGGTGTTGGTGTTGCTGTTGGAGTTGGTGTTGGTGTGGGTGTGGGTGTTGATGTCGTCGGTACATTGGGAGGGCACTCTCCCACAGTAAGAGACGCATTTGCTGTGTCAGACCAGACAACAGTGGTGAGATTTATGCCAAACATCGCACTCATCGAGAATCCGAAATAACCATATGTCCAGTCGCTTGGATTGAAAGTTCCGAGATAATTAAAAAAGGCAGTAGTACCACCGGTGCCGCCTGATTGGTCATAAATGTAGCTAGGGCTTCCGGTTATTCCGAAGCTGTTCCCAGGACCCACAATGTCTCCGGGGTGAAGAGATACAGTCGAGGTGTCGTAGATCCACTGTATACCCGCTTGTTCGCTGATTGTAAATGTCCAGGCGAAGCTGGTTGTGCCACACCCCACAGTAAATTTATTGATCTGGTGAAACATGCGGTTACCAGGTTAGCTGCAAAGAAAAGGGAAGCTTACAGTCTCTGTAAAAGTCACCGCTGGTCCTGAAATTGTACTCCATTTGTGAGTGTGGACACCTCCTCCAAAAGGGGTCGGATCAGAAAATGTTGCGTCAGGATATACGCAGTAGAAGGTAGATTCCACGTGGGCAAAGAAACTGAAAAAAAGTAGAAGCAAGAGAAGGCGGGCAAGAGCGGTGCTTATGGTCGTTACGCGCCTCCGGACGCAAACAGAGATCGTGTCCTTTGCGTTATAGCTTGCGAGAGACATCCCGTACCCCATCGCAGCGTCCCTCTGTTCGCTCCGCACGACCTTCTGTGTTATGCGCGAAAGCGTGGTAATAGGAAAGAAAGAACGGGATTGGAGCGATATTTTTTGTTACAAAAAGATCAATTCAAAATAAGATAAAAGGAAAACGCTTACTTTTGCTAAATTCCTTTTAGCCAGGTAGCTAACAACACTTTTTTGGATAAAATGATTAAAAAAGGAAAGACCCAGCAGGGAATGGAAGTTCCACCCCAACTCGTGAGGCTGTGACTATGCCAAGAATACACGCGCGGCAAAGAATTGTTCTTCGAGGGCACATTAGAATTCCGGATCCAGGATGATCTTTCTTATCTCTTGCAGAGCTCCTGTTTTTGTGCACACCGGCAAATGGCGACTTGGTTTGAAATGGTTCACTGGTTGCTGCTGTGGAGAAGAGAGATTAGGAGCTCCGGAAACGTTGGTTTGCGAGTGGTTGCGCGTCGCTACTGCGAAATTGGGTAGCTGTAGTTGCACGTAGGGGGGGTTGTGCAAAAGTGTAGCAAGTTAGTGCGTTAATGGTGGAAACACAATGTAACCTGTGACCATCACAATGATACAGGGAGTTGTCAACGCTGCTTCTAGCACAGAAAATGAAGTTTCAGTTTGATTTTTTTAGGATCTGGGGATTTGTTGTTTCTTTACTCTTGCTAGTAAAGTGAGTTCATTGGAATTTGGACTTGCAATTTTGAAGCTCGACAGCATCGTCTTGAAAACAAAGGAAAGTGGGAAAAGAAGGAGAAACCGGTACATGCTTCATTCTTTGAGCGGGTTTTCAAACCCAGATAATGGTGATCATCTAGAAAATTGTTTTCATCAGGAATGTTCGGGCTAATGAGCCCAGTTTGAATTCATTGCCCTTTAATAAACTCAAATACTCGAGAACAATAAAATCATGACCTGCCTACCTTCCTCTTTGTCTGGTTATCCTTTCGTCCATTACTCTTCTCTTCTTCCAGCCCAAATACTGACACCCCAATAGGAGTCAGCTCGGGCAGGAAACCAGAGGTCTCGATGAGGCTTCGAAGGGTGATCGCCCGATCTCTACTCCGAGATGACGATGATGGCAGACCCGTGCCAGGATTGAAATACTTTATGAATTGAGCACACCGAAAGTTCGAACTCTGATTGGGTACTGCCCCATGAGGCAGTCTCTGGTCCCACACAATGAGACTCCCTGTCCTTGATGTTACCCTAACTGCCTTTAAAAGGAAAGAGTGAATTGGTGGCGATTGTGGTTGTTGTGTGGTCACCTGTTGCCATATCTTATCGTGAGAAGGAAAGATGGCAAGTTTTCTCTCTTTACATTCAGCAGCGATGGGTTTCGCATCCTGTGATTTTGTCCAGGCTTCAAAATGTCGATGGAAGCCAGGAACACAAATGAATCCCCCGTCCTCTTCATAATTATCCAACAGCGTGATACTCCCCTGAAATAACACCTCCCCATGAATCATTGGATGGAACTGAACCAATAGTTAGTTAAAGAAGTGTCATGAAGGGGGGGACGAACTATACCTCATTATTTTCCAATAAGAAATGATGCAGATTCCCCTTCTCCAGCGAATAATCTAATGAATTTAAGGTATTTCCGACGTGTTTCGCTCCATCGGGAGAAAGGAAAGTCCAAGGATCCATATCCAAATGAAGGGTCGGTTGGGTTTGCCATCGGGAATCGCCTCCATAGTATTTCCCTCTATTTTACACGAATCAGAATATGTTAGCGTAATAAGTTTTCTTGGTTACCCTTGTTGTGAGGAAGGTTGAGAGGGCCGAAAGAGGCAGTATCTGTCATGGTTGACCCACATCCGTTTGGGATTCTCTTGAGTAGAGCCGAAGAGGAGACTGAATATTTTATGCACATTTTGATTTTGTCGGTTGCGAAGCGACACTCTCGTAAACACAGGCAGTTTACATGGAACTCCTTTGAAGGAGTCTTCCCTTCAGAATTGTGGGAGGGGGGGGGGAACAAGGGTGCTCTTACCATGACTTTCTAAAGAGTTCTTAGGCCAATCATCCCATGTAGTAGGATCATCGCGCTTCATCGAGGAGTTGTTCTCCACAATATTCCAAATATCTGCCACTGTGTCTTCACACTCCTGATATCCTTGAGGATTCTGTCACTGGGGTGAGGTGAATGTATGTACCTGTGCAGAGAGGACATCGCGCACAACCACAAAGCCATATTCGTCAAAAAAGGAGAGCAATTCAGACTCCTCCCCTTCGAGAAGAAACGATTTTGTAAAGAACGGATCCTCCTCATCCAGTGGCGTCTCAAGGAATGGTAGGTTGAAGCCTGCCTCCCAGCTTCCCCGCTTCTCCATCCGCGAGCCAAAAAAATTCCAGGAACTCCCAAATTGCAAAATCAATTGCTACTGCTCAACACTGTATCATCAGCTGCTTCCCACAGTGCCCCAATCGCAGGTACTTCCGAATCTGGTCTAAAGCTCAGAGCGGAGTTTGGCATTTCACGGGGGCAGTTTCCTTTTATAGGCCTGAAAAAGGAAGTTTACGATACCGGCTTTAGATCGCTCAAGAGGAAAAGGCAAAACAGCTTTCTGAGGAGCGAAGAAACTTTCTGTCATTTTGTTTTTGTTTCGTCAACCAGTGAAAGCCTCCGATCTCGCTACATGCATTCGTTTGTTATCCTTCTGCTGGCACTGTTCGCCTTTTCGTTAAGCTACGGTGCTGTTCATCAAGTAATCGTTGGCCCCGATGGCGATATAGTATTCGAGCCAGACTCATTGATCATTGCTGTGGGTGATTCAGTGGTGTTCAACAAAACCAGTAAGATATATTTATGAGTCTCCTCTTTCGGGCTTGACAATTACAAATAGATGATGGGTTCCACAACATCCATGAGGCCAACAATTTCTTCTTTTGTGCTACTTCCTGTGCGCCTACTGGCTCAGGCCAGTGCAGCAGCGGATGTGCCCCAACGAAAACTCAATGGGTTCAGGTAAGATGTAAGAGAACGGCTTATCTTACTCACCCCCCCCCCCATCCTTAAAGAACATCAGATTCGCTAAACCCGGTGTATACAACTATGTCTGTGATGCCCATGCCCAATTTGGTACTGTAACCCAACTACCTTTTTAAATGAGAAAGAAATTCATTTACGCTTTGAAACAGGCATGACAGGATCTGTGACTGTTGTTAGCAAATAGATGTTGTCAAAAACGGCAAGTCTTTATTTTTGCAAAAGAACGCTTTGTTTCTGTTGTAAGAGCTGTAGGTTGTTGAGGAGGATCTTCTTTTCGGAGATCTGTAGATGAAGGATACACTGTCGCCGCACAGTCAGGGTGTCCTTCTGCTTCAACAACTTGAGGTCCTCCATCAAGGTGCTGGGGTAAGCTTCAAGCATGCCTTGTAGTCCTCCGATGAGACTTTCCAATACGATCGCTTCGTTACGGACATTGATAACCCCAGTTCCCTTGTCCCGCTTTTGAAACTCCGTGATGTCCTCAAGCCGCTGAACGCGAAGGGCAGTCAGCAACCGCTCGTTTAATCTTCCATAAACTAATTCGAAGGATCCGTCGTTGGAGATTCCTTCTTGTTGCAATAACTTTAGCTTTTCTTTGAAAAGTGGCGCCTGAGGGCTGTGTAGAGGATATAAGAGCCAGAAGGGCCTAGGGTAAGTAGTAGGCCTTACCTCATGGGAGCCCAAAGATCCACGACATCGAAAGGATTGTTAGGGACAGCGAAGCCATACAATCGCAATAGCTTGGAGTTGGGAAAGGCGCCATAATTAAATAGGCTTTCCTCCCCCGTTTTAAAAGAGTCGGACGTCCGACAGATGAGCCTCCGAGTCTCAGCGTCGAAAGAGTGTTTACTCTTTGCCGATACGGAATGATTAAATAAATCTGCAAAGGGCGGCAACACCCTCACTGCCTCGCCATCTAAAAAAGATTAAATAGATTAAGATGGATTTGAATTAAGTAGAGAGACAGGGATGTTGGTAGCTACCTATTTCAACATCGAAGGATCGGGACCATATGGTGGCTAGAGCCCATTTGTAGTTTTCAAGAGTGAAGACTTGTTCATTCAGAATCGCAGGGAACCGCTTGAAAAGGTTCTTCGATTTGGATGCTGTCCGAAAGATTGTCTCATAGTCTCCTCTTACTTGCTTCTTTAACAATTTCGTTAACCCATGAAGATTGCTACCTGATAACAAATCAGTAAGTAAAATTTTTGAATAAATCTAACCTTGAAGAACGCCCATCTCCTCTTTGGAGAAGAATAAAGTGTGCGAGTACTCTGTTGGTAAGAGTGATAAATAGGAGGCCCAAAAAGAGTCTTCGCCAGATTGCGCAAGAGCTCGCTCACAGATTAAATGAAGCGCTAATTTATCATCTCGGTCAATTTCAGGCCGAGCTTCGAAGATAGGCTTCAAGCGGGACTTCAATGCGGTGTCTTCTGTCATGAACAACTCAAATGGCACAGAGAAAATCGTTTCTCCGGAATTAATGTCTCTTCGCGCCTGCATCCCTCTTCGAGCACGGAATTAGCGTCAAATCTTGCTAAAATTCTTGCGATCAAAGTACCTCCCAGTGGCAGGGAAAGAGTGGATCGAAGCGTGAGCGGTTTCCACATTATGGCGATTGAGCCATGCATATAGGTCGGACTCCCTGCCTTCTTCGTTGTTCATCGCTTTATCTTTCCGTTTCGCGGAAACGAACTCGGAGACAAACAGAAGAATGGAGAGCTCAACTGACACTCATGCAAAGCGTTGTGTTGGTTGTTTGTTAGGGGCTATGGCCGGCGATATCTTGGGTGCCCCGGTTGAAGGGTATTCGGCCGACAGTATAAAAGCTGAATTTCCAAATGGCCCACTTCGCGATTTCTTCGATATGAGGGAGTTGTCTACTTTTAAGTTAGCTGCTGCAGAGGGATGGTTGGAAGAAGAGAATCAACTCAAAGGAACCGCTCTCACCTCAAAACTGGGTACATATACTGAGATACCTCGGGAATCATCTCCATCGCGCTTTCTCTTTTGGAAATGAATGGATTACATCCCGAACACATCGCGTACTCCTACGCTGCGATCTGGAAAATGAATCCAGACAAGGTATGCCTTACAGCAAAGCTTTATCGTATTTACAACAAAATCTTGAAGGGATATGCAGATTCTTCGGCAACAGTATGTCGAGCCCTTCTTGCGGGTCAATCCTTTCGCACAACAGGAACAATCAAAAATCAAGCAGGCTCTCATGCCAACGGCGGTGCAATGCGCATCGCTCCTGTCGGGCTAGCTTTCCGCCACCTCACACACCCCCCTCTACCCGACACCAACGACAACAACGACAACCACTCACCTCCGCCTCTCCTACGAGATGTGGTTGCAGAAGCCATCGCCGCTACACATGTACACCCCGAGGCGATTGATGGGGCTACAGTCATCGCCTTCTTTGTGGGACGGTGTTGCCTCACACCCCACCCTGAGGATTTCCAATTCCTCGAAACCATCAAGGAGGCGAGGAGTCTCTGCGAGACCGAAGAGATGACGAAGCGATTGCAGATAATCGAGGAGAAATGGCAAGAACGAAGAAAAGAAAACGAAAAGGAAGGCGGTGAAGGGAAGCAAGAAAGGAAAACGAAAGAGGAAATGGATAAAGAGGATCGCGAGATGGCGGGGTTGTTGTCCTCGCAGTGGTTCCAGTTGCGCGCGGTGGATGCGGTTGGAGTGGCGTTGTGGTTGTTTGGACGACACGGCCTACCTGGGGGTGTGGAGGTTGTTGAGAGTGAGTGTAGTTGTAGTAGAGGTGAGGAGTGCTTGGTGAGGGTTGTTGCGATTGGAGGGGACACTGACACCATCGCGTGTATAGTGGGTGCGATGTTGGGGGCGTTGTATGGGTCGAGTTGGATCCCTGCGAGATGGTATGACAAGATGGAGAATGGGGAGAGAGGCAGAGATTATGTCATCGCTCTTGCCGAGAGGTTGGCCTTACTAGATCTTAAGTCTATAGGCTCAACCCTCTCAGACGCCAATGACAAAGTAGCAGCAGTCAAATCTTCTCTTATTGGCAAATAAGGAAATAAATTCCTCCGCTTTATTTATTGAGTTTCCTTTTTATCTGTTTGAAGAGTCTTGTGTTCTTTCATGGTGGGAAACAACAGCACTTCCTAATATAGAAAAAAATGTTAGCGTATTTAAGGCAATTAGAGCAAATTTAACTTACCCTAATGTGAGGAGATTGTGTGAGCAACATAACGAGTCTGTCGATGCCTAAACCCCAGCCTGCAGTAGGAGGCAAGCCATATTCTAGGGCTTCACAGAAAGCTTCATCAGGAGGTTGTGCCTCAGCATCTCCTTCTTTCTTCGCCTTTTGTGAATTCATTTTATTAAATATTCAATAAAAGAACGAGATTGGTAAAATACCTCAGCTTGCCATTTGAATCTCTGTCGCTGTTCCCGAGGATCATTCAATTCCGTGTAAGAATTACATATCTCCTTTCCTGCAATAAATAACTCAAAGCGTTCGGTCAATGCAGCCTGATTTTAAGATGTAAATGTTAGTAAGATAAAAAAGCGACTTAAGGGCATGTACATTATCGCGATGGCTTTTGGCTAAGGGAGACAAGGCAAGTGGATGATTACAAAGAAATGTGGGCTGAATCGCATTAGATTCGAGGAAGTGTCCAACAAGGCTGTCCAATAGGCGTGCATAGGTAAAGGGCTCTTGCGCGGCTACACCATGCGATAGACATATTTGATGTAACCTTGAAACACAATCTAAATTATTGCAGGGAGGGTATCAAAATCTGCTGGATATGCTTTTAAAAAGAAAGTTAACCTGGGCTGCCGAATTCAGGTAATTTGCCGGTATGCTTCTCGATCTCTTCGACAATGTTGACTTGTTTGAATGGAGGAGTGAAGTCAATCACCACTGTTTCTCCTTCATTCTCCGCATCCCCTTCATCTCCGCTTTCTTCTTCGCTGCTCCATTTCTTGCCTCTCATCTTTACAGTCAATTTAGGGCTGCCTGTAATATGAACCACCAGATCTAAAATCGAAAAAAGCATTATAGATCTATGATCATTAAAAGAGGTGAATTGTTACCGTGCAACATTGTCTCGGTCATCTTAATAAGGTCGTAGTAATCTGCCCATGCTTGGTATAATTCGATCGTAGTAAACTCCGGATTATGAAAGGCATCTATCCCTTCATTCCTATAACATTTGCCTATTTCGTACACTCG
>Ga0209935_1005403_pt1 | contig 10886 bp, 11 predicted proteins | sample ThiBio_1000_plan_2_FD_183958 | JGI IMG/M metagenome (GOLD analysis project Ga0209935, IMG submission 183958) | Wastewater bioreactor microbial communities from Cape Town, South Africa - Thiocy_cont_1000_plan (SPAdes) | ecosystem: Engineered > Bioreactor > Thiocyanate-remediating >... | reverse complement strand
AACGAGGGGCTCCTCGAGGAGGCCGGGTACGAGCGACGGAGGTTGCTGCTGTGGCTGGTCGTGTGGTAGTGGCGGCGAGGGCGAGGGAGGCGATGGGCGAGGCCGGAACGAGGACGAGACGCGCACCGAGACGGCGGGCGTACGAGCAGCGAGAGAACGGCGGCGAGCGGTGGCTGTGACGAGTTTGGGCGCGTGGAGCTACGCGAGCGTGGACGTGTCGGTGGTGGTGGGTTGCGGGTGGTAAGGAGGAAGCAACACCAGCAGTGAGTGTGGTTACGCGGCGAGCAAGTGACGAGGCGTGAGACTATGGAGCGCGAGACGGCGATAACCGAGCGACACGCACACACAGGACCAACGTAGATAGCGCGGGCGAGAGGGCAGGACAGGCACACGGCACACGAGGTACGCGAGGGCAGCAGGCGGCGAAGGTTTGGCGCGTTCGAGCAGCAACAACAGCAGAGGACCGAACGCGCCAAGACAGAGGACAGAGACAGAGAACACCGAAACTGATTCGGGCCATACGCGCACGCGCCCGTTTGCCCGCCAGCGTAGCGCCTCGCGCGCTCACGGAGCACCGTTAATTCGCGCCCATTCTATTAATAGCCCACTTGGTAAGCCGTGTTTGTTTTATGCAACTACCGACGGCGCCGCCGAGATGTTAAGGTCTGTCGAGGGCCTCGGATTGAGGTTGCTGTTCTTTGTAGAGTGATGGTCGGCGCTGGAGCGACCGTAAGAGTCGTGATTTTGGCGATCTCTTTCTCAGGCGAAGCATCGATCTCGTTGTTTGTCTCTTCTTCCTCTTGTTGTTGCTGCCTCTCTCGAGTCTGTGCGGTACACAGCATTCTCTCTCTCTCTCTCGATGGCAACCACCACGCAGCCCGCGGTCGGCAGCCGTGTGGTGGTCGCGGGTAAGGAGGCCCTCGGGGTGGCGACCTTGCGGTTCATCGGTACCACCAAGTTCCGCCCTGGCGTGTGGGCGGGTCTCGAGTTCCCGAGCGCCGTCGGCAAGAACGACGGCTCGGTCGAGGGTACGCGGTACTTCTCGTGCCCGCAGGACCACGGCATGTTCGTTCCTGCCGAGAACCTCATCGTCCAGCAGCCTCCCGAGCCAGCGGCCACCTTGTCGAGCAGCGGAGGCGGCGATCCAGCCGTCGGTAGCGTGGTGGTGGTCGCGGGCAAGGAGGCGCTCGGCGCCGGCGTGCTGCGCTTCTGTGGCCCGACCAAGTTCCGCGACGGCGTGTGGGCCGGCATCGAGTACCCGAGCGCCGTCGGCAAGAACGACGGCTCGGTCGAGGGTACTAGGTACTTCTCGTGTCCGCCGGACCATGGAGTGTTCGTGCCAGTCAAGTCCGTCATCGTCCAGGCATGTGTGCGCCTTCGTCTCTTGCGCTCCGGCTGCTTGGAGCTCGCGGCACTGACGCTGGCGTTGTGCGAGTGCAGCGCGGGCCCGAACCCTCGACCCCCGCGAGATCCACGACTCCGACGCCATCGACTCCTGCAGCACCATCGACTCCCAAGACTCCGAGTGCAGGAGCTTCTGCCGTCGCTCCTGCCACTCCGCAGCCTTCGCAAGCAACTGCCGCAGACGAGGAGCCCAAGTCGGTCGGGCTGTCGGCTCACGCGCTGCAGGCCGAGATCCAGCATCTCAAGGGCGTGATCGATGAGCTCAAGGAGGCTCGCGGCGAGTTGCAGGAGAGCAACAAGTCGCTGCATCGCGAGCTGCATACGGCCAACGAGCAACTGGCCGCCGAGAAGAAGCTGCGCGAGGCGGAGCAGAAGAAGGCTGAGAGTGAGCGCGCCAAGCTCGTCAAGGAGCACGAGCGCGCGATCGAGAAGCTCACGGCGCTCAAGGACAAGGAGATTGCGACGCTGCAGGAGCGAGTCGAGGAGCTCAAGGAGAACTCGGAGCTCGTCAGCATGGACCTCGAGCTCGCCGAGGAGAAGCTGCGCGACCTCGAGACCGAGAAGGAGCAGCTCTCGGTGCGAGTGCAGATTCTCGAAGCCACTCAATCACAACTCGAACAAGCCGCACAGGCTGACGATGACCCCAACGCCAAGCGTACGTTGGAGCGACTCACTTGTTCACCACGTCAATCACTCACTCGTACGATTGCAGTCAAGGAAGCGATGGCTCAGAACGAGCGCTTGAAGGAGGCCTTGATGAAGCTGCGCGATCTGTCGCTCTCAGAGAAGCAAGACGCCGATCAGCGCATCAAGACCTTGCAGCGCCAGGCGGCCTTGGTGCCGGGCCTCGAGGAGCGCGTGCTCAAGCTCGAGACCGACCTCCTGACGGCCGAGGAGAAGGTCGACGAGCTCAAGGAGCAGCTCGACGTGGCTCTCGAAGCTGAGGAGATTGTTGAGGGCCTGACCGAGACCAACGAACGCCTCGAGCAGGTTCGTTTGGACGCAGCAGCAAGTACGAGGTTCGAACCTCGAACCAAGCCACTCACGTACCAGCGCGATGGCCACGTGTGACAGGAACTGGAAGAGGCCAAGGCTGCGGTTGAGGATCTCGAGCAGATGCAAGAGATTGCCAAGGAGATTGAGGAGACACAGGCACAGACCGAGAAGGATCTCCGCTCTCAGTTGTGTACGTCGCCGTGCTGTTGTTCGAGAGCTACTCGATTCTGATGCCTGTCCATCACAGATACCAAGGAGATTCACGTTGCGGACCTCGAGGTGCAGCTGAACAACTTGTCGCTCGACCTGAAAGACCGCGATGCGACGATCGCGCAGTTCCGTGATCGTATGAAGCGCTTGCAGAGCGAGTTGTATCAGTTCAAGAGCCAGCAAGAGGCTGCCGCCTCCGAGTCGGAGAAGATCTCGTCCAAGACGCACAGCATGCTGAACGAGCTGCATACGCTTCGTGTACGTTCATTGGCTGCCCTTGAAGCACAATACACGCTTGCTCACTGTAATTCTGTGTGCGGCGCACAGGCACGAGTGAGCTCGATCGAGAAGAATGTCGTCGATGCGTCGACCAAGCGCCTCGAGGCCGAGTCGGCCACGATGCATCTGAACCTCTGCAAGACATTCCTGCCCGAGACTGCCAAGAAGGACATGGATCTCGTGCAGTGCTTGATGCTCTTCCATCGACTCGACAGGAAGATCCACTTGGCGTGGTCGATTTTGCAGCGACAGTTTGGTATCTCGTCCGATGCGTCGCAGTTCGTCGAGTTGTCGACGTCAGCCAAGGTGGTTGGCGCTGGTAGCTTGAACCAGACCTCGATCATTGATGCTCGGTTGGTTGCATATCGCGTACGTTTCAGCACCTGTTTTACCCGATGGACCAAGTTGGCTCTCTCTCTCTCGCTCACCCGCCTATCACTCGAGTGTAGACCGCTTGGTTGTTGAGGAACTTGAGCAAGGAGGTCGAGTTGTTTACTGCAGTCATGCGAAACGCCGAGATTCCTACCGACCAATGGCTCGCGTTGGCCGGCATCCAATGGGAGGTGGCGCGCGGTGAGACGGTGTTGGACCAGCTGCTCGACACGCTGCGCGACCAGAACTTTAACGAGTCGTACTCGACCGCCGAGCTGCAGGGCGTGTATGAGCAGTACACGGTGGTGCGACGCGCCGTGTGGAACTCGGTGTCGCAGGGCGAGCAAGCCGAGCAGCGCAATCGCATGATTGAGCTGACGCACATGCTGGACTCGATCTCGTTCGCCGTCAACCTGGCGGTGCTCGAGCACCAGCGAGTGATGCGCTCGGTATCGGTCAACGCCGGCGACGGCAGTGCGCAGGCACTGTTGCATGAGCTCGCCGGAATCGACTCGGTGACAGCGCGCACGAACGAGGTGCTCGAGCAGGCGCGTGCGCTCTCGCGATCGATCCGCTCGCTGGGCTACAGCGACGGCGTAGTGCAACAAGTGGCCCAACTCACCGGTGCGGCCGAGTCGATCGTGGCGTTTGCGCGACGCGCAGCCGAGATGTTCGACGAGGAGCTCGAGCAGCTGGCCAACTCGTCGGCCTCGAGCACCGAGCAGCTGCGCGACCTCTTGCAGCGCTCGATTCGACAGGCGCTCGATAGCGCGCCGCTGGTGGCATTGCCTGCCGCCCCCGAGGTGCCGAAGGACACCACCGATGATGGCGAAGAGCACGCAAGCGAGCAGTCGCTTGCGAGCGATTCGATGCCATCGATTTGGCAGGAATCGTTGAGTGCCATGGAGCAAGTGGCGCGATGGCTGGTGGCTTGCCGGTCGCAACTCGATAGCGACGCGGCTTCGGCGGTGACGCACACGGTGCCGCAGGCCGAGTCTCGCAACCGAGCGTTCGAGGCTCGAGCGGCATGGCTCAAGCAAGAGCTTGGTGCCGCGGCCGGTCTGCGGTCGCAAGTGACGGCGCTCGAGGCACAGGCGCGCGACCTGCTGTCGAGTCTCAACGCCAAGGAGAAGGCGCTGGTGGAGGCCGGACGCAAGCAGACGATGCTCGAGGGCAAGATCTCCTCGCTGCAGAACGCCAACGACGAGGCGGCGCGCCAGGTCGAGGAGGCGCGCGCCGAGGTGGCGACGCAAGCCAAGCAGTGGGAGCATGCGCTCGTGTCGATGCAGGAGGATATCAACACGCTCGAGCTCGAGAAGAAGCAGCTGCAGGAGCGGTTCGCGGCCGGCCTCGAGGAGGGCTCGTTGCATTCGTCCGGCTCGGGCATCGGCATCGGTGGCGCTGCACATCGCGCTGGCATGTCGCTCATCGCCGATGAGGCCGTGAGCGCATTGCACCAGGCGTTGCGCAGTCTGACGCGCGAGAACGCCACGCTGCGCCGAGTGACGGCGTCGTACTCGCTGGCGCAGCTGCCGCCGTTGGCGCGACCACGAGACAAGTCGGCTCAGATTACCACGGTACTCGCCGAGTGCACGAGCGAGCTCTCGAGCGTGCGACAGAAGGCGATGCTGCTCGCGGCCTCGCCGGTCATGGCGTCTATCGTGGCGCCGTCGACGCCCAAGCTCCCGACGCCGTTGCGACAGCGTGGCGCCGAGCTCGCAGTGCTGCAGCGCGAACTCCAGCATCTGCAAGCGAACGTGCAGACGCGCGTCTCGCACGCCATCACGGCACCAGCCATCTCGGTCGAGCGTGCCGTGGCCGAGGCGTCAGCGAGCACATACGGTAAGCACGTCGGGCGAGTACGCATCGCAGCAACGACGACCAGCAAGGCTGCCGATGCCGACGAACGGCGCAAGCAGCTGCGCTCTCTGATCCTTGGCGCGTCGGCCACTCGCTCGCAGCCAGTATCGCTCCAGCTCGATGACTTTGCCAAGATTCAGAGTGTATTTGTGCAGTAACCGAACGATCTCACTCGCACGCACGCACGAGTGAGTGAAGGTATATAAAGACCGATGACCGATCGTTCATTGGAACCATTCATCTGGCAGGTCAGCACGGTAGGGATAGCTCTTCTGCGTGCCTTCGCGCTGTACGCTTCGTGCTGCAACCTTGTTGGCGAGTTGCAATGCCGCAACGAGATCCTTGCCTGAGTATCACGAGAGACAGTCAGGAGAGTGGGAGCGACCATGCACAGGCTCTCGACAGCAGCGTACCAGCTGCCAAGAAGTGGCCCAGGGTACCGAGGAAGCTATCGCCGGCTCCCACGGTATCGACGACCTTCTCGACCTTCTCGGCGGCGATCTTGACCGGCTGCGCGGCATCGCCGTCCTCCGAGGCCGACGGCACCAGGCAGCATCCATCTCCACCAAGTGTCACGACCACCTGATGAACGAGATGTATGAGCATCAGCTCTCGAGGTACCAAGAGAGAGACACACAGACAGAGAGATGGTACCTTGCCAGCACCTCGTCGAATCAACGCTCGTACAGCGTTGATGAGCTTCTCGTCGTTGTCGCATGGCATGGCGGCTAGTAATGCGACCTCGGTCTCGTTCAAGCAGAGAATGTCGACCAATCTGCACAACGCAGTAAGATCCGAGTGAGATGTCGATGTCGATGATGATGATGATGATGACGGCTCTCTCGTGATCCATGCATTGTTGATAGGGTGAGAGATGGCATGGATTCATACTGCAGTACGTCGTCGGGGAGCGATGGTGGCGCGGGCGCGACGTTGAAGATGGTCGTCAGACCGCGCTCCTTGCCGAGGCGCAGGGCCTCCTTGGTGGTGGCGAGCGGCACCTCGTTCTGGCACATCAACACGGCGCACGACTCGATCGAACGAACGGCATCTCTGACGTCCTGTTCGGACAACAGATCGTTCGCGCCCGGAATCACGATGATGCAATTGGTGCCGTGCTTGTCGACCGTGATGGGAGCGAGGCCGCTCGATACCAATGGCGTCGAGAGTACGTGCGTGAGATCGATCGAGTTGGCGGCGTAGTTGTCGCGCGTCTGCGCGCCGTACGAGTCCTCGCCGAGCTTGGTGACCATCACGACGTGGGAGCCCAAGCGAGCGGCCTGGACGGCTTGGTTGGCTCCCTTGCCACCGAAGCCTTGCGAGAAGTGCGAGCCGAGCACGGTCTCGCCCGGCAGCGGCAATCGATCCGTGTACGCGATCAGATCGACATTCGATGATCCAACGACACAAACGCGACCAACCCGATGCGCCATCTCTCACTCTCTCACTCTCTCGCGTGTACTCCAATCGATGGTTGATGTTCTTCAATGGGCGAGCGAGCCGTCCAATGAGTGTGGTTGTGAGGGTGGGCGTGCGAGAGCGTGCGAGAGCGTGCGATGAGGAAGGGGAGGCTGTGCAACTGGGCGAGATCGATCGACATTCGGGTTTGGCTTGTTGTGCCAACTCACTACGGGACGGCCCTTGAAACACAGACGGAACAGTGCGCGCCATCATTCGCTTCGCTCGCGGCAAACAGCCACGAGTTAGGATAACAAAGACATGAATTACACATTGGTAAACGTAGGCTCACGACGAAACGATCCGCAACAAGTCTATTGCGAACCAGAGGTAGCACCGCTGCTAGAAGCAGCAGTAGTTGAGGAGGCTGTAGAGTGACGCGCATGGAGGCGTTGGTAAAGGGCTTGCGTGCGCTGCTGCTGTTCCGGTGGTCGCTTTGCAAATGTGGCTATTGGCAGCCCAGGTTCGAAGCTGACCTCGAGCTTTCTCAAGCCTTGCGTAGTCGTTGAGGCGGTCACAATCACATCCAGTCTGCGGTCGTGTTGAGTGTAGAGGGGAGTAACATTCAAGCTCGACACGTCGATCTCCGCTCCAAAGAGAAAGTCGAATAACTCGAGTGCTTGCTCTTCCAAGTCTGCACCGACATCTTCCTCGGGGCGGTAAATAAAGTGGTCGTTAGGCAGATGTACACGATAAGACACGTCGTCGTCGTTGAGGTCATGCTTACGCGAAGCCTTCGCCTCCCATGAGTAACCATCGAATACGAATTTGACTGACTGTTCCCTGGACCATTGGGCTACAGGCTTGCGCTTCGCCGACGCGAGAAAGGCCTGTAGAATGCAAGCGGGGCGATCTGTTGGAGTCTCAGCAAAAAGGGTAAATCCATGCGATAATAGAGGAGGACAAACCTAAGGCCACAATAGCAGCACGCGTGGCCTTAGTGATCCCAAGAAGGACGAAGGGTACGCTACCGATACCAAAATAATGGGAGGAAGCAAAGAGAGTTCGGTGGCGCGCTTGTTCTTCGGCATTGGGGACAGGCAAATCCGCCGCCATGATACTCCTTCAAGTGCTACTGATTGGGACAGGGGAAATAGATATACCGAGTATTTGGCGACAAGGGCCCAACCACGGCGCCGTGGTTGCTTTACCCTTGGGGATACAAGCCGTGGTTTGCTTTACAAAGCGCGTGACGATGGTAAAAATTCGAATCGCTCAGTATCGCTAGTCCATGACCAAGATAATCGATTAGTATGCGTACACTATCGATCGGAGGTGATTGGTTGTCGTACGGTAATTATTAGTGTCGAGCAGTACGGTGCAGAAGGCACATAGAGGCGATGAACACGAATATGCTCGGTGATGCAACAAGAAGCAACCAAAAAATCTACGAGAGACAGTAAGCCATCGAGATCGATCGGATGGTAAGAATCATAAAGCCCAACGTTGTGAGAGGTGGATAGTGGGTCACATCATCAACAACCATACGATATGGCACGTACTCTTGTTGTTGGCTGTATGGATATCGATATGCCAGCAATTTAACCTCGGCCAAAAATGTATCCATCATCACAGCACCTCTATCTCGTGTGGTAAGTGATGAACCTGGGGTCTACGAGTCGAACAAGCAGCAAGTACGTGAGAGCGAGATTGATATGTTGACGATGAGAGAGACAGAAGCACACGAATGAATGGGACGGGGTACATATTACGGGGTACGATACGATGCTGCCTCTGAGGAACTCCATATCGCCGCCACGAGAAAAATCAATACTATCCATCAAATCAACCCTGATGCCCTCCAAACCACTAAAAACTCACCTCACTGATGATTGCTCAAGGATACGACGATAATCGAATTTTTGGTACCTTGAATCAACCGTACACGATGCGAATGTGGCGGATGGGAGAGATACTGGTGCTCGAGAGAGTATGTACGTGTCGTCGTACCGCTCCTGCGATACTCAGGTCCAGGCCACCAACTTGCTCCGTACGGCCATATCCTTCGTGATAAATTGTCCATATCAGAAGCAAGAAGATGATGCAAATACAAGAGACCACTGAGAGTCAGTGCTGTCTCTGAGGAATACCATCGCCGCCACGAGAATAAATCAATACTATCCATCAAATCAACTCTGATGCCCTCCAAACCACTAAAAACTCACCACGCTGATGATTGCTCAAGGATACGACGATAATCGAATTTTTGGTACCTTGAATCAACCGTACACGACACGAATGTGGCGAATCGGTCGGATTGGTGCTCGAGAGAGTATGTACGTGTCGTCGTACTGCTCCTGCGATGCTCAGATCCAGGCCACCAACTTGCTCCGTACGGCCATATCCTTGGTGATAAATTGTCCATATCAGAAGCAAGAAGATGATGCAAATACAAGAGACCACTGAGAGTCAGTGCTGCCTCTGAGGAATACCATCGCCGCCACGAGAATATCAATACTATCCATCAAATCAACTCTGATGCCCTCCAAACCACTAAAAACTCACCTTAATGATGATTGCTCAAGGATATGACGATAATCGAATTTTTGGTACCTTGAATCAACCGTACACGACGCGAATGTGGCGCATTGGAGAGATACTGGTGCTCGAGAGAGTATGTCGATTATCGTCGTACTGCTCCTGCGATACTCAGGTCCAGGCCACCAACTTTCTCCGTACGGCCATATCCTTCGTGATAAATTGTCCATATCAGAAGCAAGAAGATGATGCAAATACAAGAGACCACTGAGAGTCAGTGCTGTCTGAGGATACCATCGCCGCCACGAGAATATCAATACTATCCATCAAATCACCCCTGATGCCCTCCAAACCACTAAAAACTCACCTCAATGATGATTGCTCAAGGATATGACGATAATCGAATTTTTGGTACCTTGAATCAACCGTGTACGACGCGAATGTGGCGCATTGTGGAGATACTGGTGCTCGAGAGAGTATGTACGTGTCGTCGTACTGCTCCTGCGATACTCAGATCCAAGCCAACAACTTGCTCCGTACGGCCATATCCTTCGTGATAAATTATCGCACATCAGAAGCAAGAAGATGATGCAAATACAAGAGACCACTGAGAGTCAGTGCTGTCGCTGCGGAATACCATCGCGGCCACGAGAATAAATCAATACTATCCATCAAATCAACTCTGATGCCCTCCAAACCACTACAAACTCACCACACTGATGATTGCTCAATAATATGGCGATAATCGAATTTTTGGTACCTTGAATCAAACGTGTACGACGCGAATGTGGCGCATTGGATGGGAGAGATACTGGTGCTCGAGAGAGTACGTGTCGTCGTACCGCTCCTGCGATACTCAGATACAGGCCACCAACTTGTTTGGTACGGCTGCATCACGATAAGCTATCGCAAATCAGAAGCAGGATGGTGGTTGAGCTTGAGGGATATCGGGTGAGCGAGGTCGGCAGTGGATTGAAGAGACGCATCGATCTCGAAGGATCACGATCGAATCAAGGCCAGAAGACCCCAGAAGATGAATGCGCCAAAAATCTTCTTGGATTGGGAGAAACCACGTGGTTCAACAGAGTATTCTCAGAGTCGTGTGGTATTCTTCGGCGCCACGATCGATGGCCGAGCGAGTGATCTGGGCCGAGTCGCGAGGCCTGTGAGCAGCAGTGGCAGCAGCAAGCGAGCAGCGAGAGCAACGAAGCAGCAACAGCGAGGCGACGAAAGGGCGGATAAATTTCACGTACCCCGGGTCGATGCGTTTTTTCACTCGCGCTTTTTCCGCGACTTTGCTCGTCTCCTCTCGCTCTCTGTTGTTTGTTTGCTCTTGCCTTCGTCTGCGCCACACCACCAACACCAAGTACCTCAGGCGATATCGATCCCTCCCGTTCCCTTCCGTCGCTCTCGTAGTCCCGGGACTTTGGCTCTCTGGTTCGAGGAGGTAGTAGTAAGGCCCACTTGTAATCCCTCGTCCTCTGGTTCAAGATCTCGAGGAAGAGAGGGTTATTCTCGTGTTCTACTGTTGTTCTCGTTGGTATGTGTGTTTACGCGCACTCTCGCTAACGCCTCTCGCTCTATCCTTGGCTCTCGGGCAAGAGGACCTCCTCCTCTGCCTCGTGGGCATTGTAGCCATCGTCTTCGTCTTCATCACCATCATCACCATCACCACCATCGTCCGTAGCAGCAGTAGCAGCCACTGTAGCAGTGAGTAGTCTTTGCATTCTCGAGCACGTTTCGATGCGGCTGTGGCGAGCGAGGGCGACTTCTCCGCAACTCTTCTCTGACCCGACGAGATATATCTGTGCGCGTGCTGCCGCTGTTGT
>Ga0209935_1005402_pt1 | contig 10887 bp, 17 predicted proteins | sample ThiBio_1000_plan_2_FD_183958 | JGI IMG/M metagenome (GOLD analysis project Ga0209935, IMG submission 183958) | Wastewater bioreactor microbial communities from Cape Town, South Africa - Thiocy_cont_1000_plan (SPAdes) | ecosystem: Engineered > Bioreactor > Thiocyanate-remediating >... | reverse complement strand
CCGACCGAGGCGCCGACGGTGTTCGTGCCTGCTCCGGTGGTGCTCGGTGTGGCCGAGTATGCTCGCATGTCGTGGGCCATGAAGATCACCGATGGCGTGCCGCTGCCCAAGGCGTACGAGCGCTGCGATCTGCAGCCGTCGGACATTGTGCCCGGCCGCTTGATCGAGAGCTGTCGCAACATGTTCATGCCGGTCGCCGCCGGGTGTCGCATGCCGCTGCATGCAGCCGCTCTCCATCGTGCACAGATCACGGGCGCGAAGCCCTCGCGTTCGGGCAACAACAACCTCTACGTTCACGCGGTGCAATGCTTCCATTCAGTGCCGACGTGCGGCTACGTCTTGAGCGAGGAGCGCGTCAAGCTCGCGCCGCATCTCATTGGCACGCCTGGCCGCGAGCTTGCCAAGCTGCGCCAACAGGGCGTCGACATCAACGTGCGCTCCGACATTCCGCTGTTTGCGTATCTCTGCGACACGACCGTCGAGGTGCTGACGCACGAGCCGCAGATCGAGCTCATCTTTGCGTGTCCCGTTATCATGATCGAGTGCACGTACGTTGAGGACGACAAGTGCGACGAGGCCACTCGACGCGGCCACTCGGCATGGCCGCAGCTCCGACCACACATCGAGGCACACCCCGACACTACGTGGGTGCTCTTTCACTTTAGTCTTCGCTACTCGGACGACGAGCTGCGCACCTTCTTCCGCACGGCGTCGTCTGATGGTTCGCGGCCTCGTAACGTCATTCTGTGGCTCGATTCAGGCATCGATCTGCCTGACACAGTGGCAGCTGAATCGACCTCGGCCCCAAGAGACGAATCCGCAACCGAACAAGTAGCTGCCCAATGAATAGCTCTCTATTGTGTAGCATCAACGCTGGCCAGCTCATCGCCACAACGTGCTCGTGCGCCCACTCGCTGTACAACTCGTCGTGCTCGCCTCACGTTCGTTGCGGTGTCGGGCCTACGATGCTTGGAGTTGCGGCTGTTGCTCGCCGGAGCTCTGCTTCTTGGCAAGCAGACGCGGAACAGCCACTTGACCGCGAACGATGAACGGGTAGCACTCTTTGCAGACCTTGCAAGGCTTGGAAATGTGGTACTGCGGTATCGCTGCGTAGTACGGCATACACCAGCCACATACGATACGCGAACAACAGCGGCAGTGATGCTATCGACACATTGATTCAGTCTTGAGATATCGCTCTCGCGGTACTTGGAGTATCATGGTACTTACCTTTCGATTGGTGAACGAAAAGTTGCTCTTGCAGATACTGCACTTGGTCGTGGTAGCGTCGTCTACCCATGGCGGCGGAACCAGCGAGTACGTATCGAACGGTGCTGAGGTTCACGAATACCAGCATTCGATTCAGTTCAGTGTGCACGATCAATGAAGGCTGGTAGTCGTTGGCATACCCTCTGGATGGTAGCTCATCTCTCGCAAGACCTGTGGCGCCGTGCTCTCGATTGGCGGTGAGATCTTGTGTGCCTTGAAGAAGTGCATCATCTTGAGATCATTCAATGGCGCCCAAGTGAGTCAGTCGTTTGTCCGCCGCCACCGACAGTGCGCAATCACACCTTGCCAGGGATGCCTGAGAGCGCCAACGAGCACAAAGTGCTTGGGCGACTCGCCAGCGACATATATCGCACAATCTCGATGATCTTCTGATCGCAGTGAAGGTCGCCCGAGCTTCGCAGGAGCGCTCCATCAGCGACGATCTTTTGAACTTGTGAGAGGTCGGCTTCTCCGACGCCAACTTCAGTGCATCGTCGTGACAGCGTCAGCACGTTGTATCGCGATCGAGAGGGGGAGGTGGACGTGGATCGCGAATGGCGTACCGATAATGACATACAACGGCAAGTCGCTCACCTCAATCAAGGCATCGATCGTGTCGCGAACGTCTGACATGATGCCGTCCGTAATGATGACGAGCACGTAGAAGCGCAACTCGCCGGGAGCATGCTGTCTACTCGCGAGCTCGGCAGCCCTGTCATCGTCATGTCATCGTTGTGAGATTGTCGGTCTCGTTGTCATCGAGTTGATACCGCCGGGTCGTACTTGTAAATGACGTCAGAATACACGGTGGGTCCTTTGTAGGTCACAGCCTTGGCAGCATCTCGATAAGCTTGCGACAGTTGCGGAAGGCCCGTGAACGAATAGCGTCCCTCGGGCTCAGCGTCCGTCGGAGGAGCGAGTGGGAAGCAGTGGGACACCTGCTGGCTCCTGGCAGGGATGGCGCCGAATCCAAAGCCCTACACACCCACATGCGCGGCATCAGTGTGATTGCAGTAGCCGTTGATGATGCTACTACTCGAGATACTTACGTGAATGTCCTTGGTCTGGGAGTAGTGCAGTAGCGCCCCACCTACTCGAAACAACAAGCTCTCGAGTTAGAGTCATGCGTTGCTTGAGATCTTGTGCGAGCGAACGAGATCTAGACCATACCGATAGTGTTGATGCACGTTTGGTACTGGTTTGGAAGGCTGCCGACATGATGTAGTGACTCTGGATCGCTCAGTACTCTACAATACAATCGCTCGTGTCAGTGATTGATTAAACACTCGTGCACAAGGGGAATGCTCGTTATACCGATTGGAAGCAGTAAAGTCGACGGCAATGATCGGCGTGATCTGGCAGCCCAACGACAAAAAGTCCAAGAAGCTACATAGGAGTGGTATACCGCGATGCACGATGAGAATAACAGTACGCGCACTCAAGCCAACGAGGCATAGAATCACTGATCACGATACCCGAACTTGGCGGCGGTGCTAAAGTAGATCATGTCGAGAGAGCCGACCTGCTTGGGACTCGGAGGCTCGGATATGATTGGGAAGCTCACCGACGAGAGGGTCGTGAGGTGATAGACGTTCGTCTGCATCGCATACAGCGAGTGTCAGTGCACGAGCTTGAACGGCGGTCCATCGGAGCCTCTGGCACTGTTGAGATGTGCGTACACGAACGGATCCAAGCAGCTTCAAGGTCGAGAAGGCTCCGTATTGCGCGATCTGAATCAATATCGGCTTGCTCATGTCGCCACCACAAAGGCTGTATCCAATCGAGGTCAGTGAGCGAGGAGGCTAATGTGGCGGCATCGGCGAGATCCCCCGCGTACCGTTGTACATCGATATCGAACATTGGAAAGATTGGCGCTGATGATGGCGTTCAATGAGTCTCAATGAACGAGCAAGCGAGAGAGAGAGAGATGATGTCAGGTATCAGGAGCTCGTACCATCATCATCGGTGATCGATACGAGATGCTTGAGTCGATGCCATTCGACCACTGGCGAGCCAGTGAGCGAGAGCTTCTCTCGCTGATGATAGAGACTCAGCTCCACGCGACCTACGTGAGCACACCAGCACTCGATCGCCATCAGAACCTCATCGAGGCACACAATTGGGTTCGTAGGAGCTGCGAACCTGATTTGCGCAAGCCCGTGCATCGAAAGTGTATGCTATTTGATCGAGTGTGTGTGTGTGTGTGTGTGTGTGTGTGTGTGTGTGTGTGTGCCATCGGGTCGTTTAGCATCACTCACGCGAACAAACGAACGAACCAGCACATTGCATACCCGAGCACCGTGTGCTGCACTCGTTGAATCGATAGATCCAACATGATTCTACGAATCCAATCCAATCCAATCCAATCCGATGAGATTCAAAGTGAGGGAGCCAGGCTGCATTGCATCGACTCGGACGCACCCGGAATCGAATCTCGATCGATACTGCATGTTGGGCGATGCGATGATATCTGCTAGATCCAACGAGTGATGATCCAACCGAGTCAAGGTCCATCAAGCCATCAAATACAGACAAGCATACACAACACACTGATCGGTCTGCTCGATCGATTGGAGAGGATATGATGAAGCCGAGAGTCGGCAGCTGCGAGATCGGGATGCCTTGGTCGTCCTCGTGCTCGATCGCGCACAGGCGCAGCGCTATCTCGCGCGGCTCTCCGAACCTGTACGACATTCGAGCCTCGGGGAACGACGCCTCGCCCTCCCTGGAACGCCCCGCCGACACGAACGCAGTGATTCGTGGTGTTACTATCCATCTACATCAAGCGAACGATCGAGATATCTCGATCGTTCGAGATCGATGTACCAGCATCGAACCACAAACCGCGAGTACTCCCATTGCGGCTCGTCATCGATCACGACTGCACCAGCAGCTGCGGCAGCTGCCAATGCCTTGGCACTCGCTGACGACGTTGATGCGCGAGGCGACACGACGCCACCCGAGGCACCCGCGGCGCCTGGGCCACCTGATGTGGCAGCGACCGTCGTCGCAGCCGCGACGGCCGGACTCGCTGGCGCTCGCTGTCGACGCTCCTTGGTCTCGAGCACCAACAACACCAATCGCTCGCGAGGCTCGATGTTACTATATGGTATGGTTCGCAGCGAAGCATCGGCAAGATCAGCGTCGATTCTACTGGGTGCGCGCTCTCTCGAGGTTGCACGCACTGGCATCGGATCGCGAGCTTGAGGTCTCGAATGAACGGCACTCCTGACCGAGTGGTGTCGACGTCCTGCAAGTGGATGTGGGTCTGTAGGTCATGGATCGTGATCGCCATGATGACTGGCAGCTACGAGGATCTCACGCCAGATGCGTGAGCGAGCGAGCGAGCGAGCGAGGAACAGAGAGAGAGAGGCAGCCAGAGAGGTGTGCGTGGTGCAGCGACAGCAAGCGAATGACGACGATGATGCGCTCGAGCTCGCGTGTCGTGGCGCAGCTCGAGCCGAACACCGAACGACGAGTAGATCGAGAATACGCGAGGTATCATATAACGAGATGACCATTGACAACACAGGTGAGAGACAGAGAGACAGAGAGAGAAGGTACATGGATAGATAGGTTGTATACACGAGGAGGGTACAGCGGGCGGTGCACTTCACTGCTCGGCGAGCGGCCGCGACATGAAGGCCGTCGGCAGCGACGACGACAACGAAGACGACGATGGAGGTCGTGGCGGTGGCGGTAGCATTGCCGGCGACGATGAGGTCGATGATAGAGACGAGGCGTTGGAGGCCGACGAACACATGGAGGACGATAGAGCCGACGGCGACGAGGGCGACAGCGACGACGAGGTCGACATCGATGCGTGTGCGTGGCTCGACGATGGTATCGGCACCGGCGTCGGCGCGGCGGTGGCCGACAGTGCAGCGGATGACGGCGGCGACGACGACACCAGATCGTCACTGGCGCGGTCCTTGAGCAGCGAGATGAAGGCGTCGTACTCGGGCAGCCGGGCGCCGCGAGCGGTCATCTTGGTGTACAGCGACAGCCGATGCCGGAGGCCCTGCAGCTTGCTGTGCAGCTCGCGCTGCTCGACGTGTGCGTGCTTGAGTAGCTGCTCCATGTGCGTGAGGTAGCTCGTGTAGTACATGACCACGGCTTGGTAGTGCTCCTTGGCGAGCGCCAGTCGGGTCTCGACGCTCTGTCGCTCGTCGATGGCTTCGATGGTTGCGACAGCGTTAGATTCGCGACTCGCTCGCTCGATCGTGAATCACGTACCAGCAGCAGGACACGTCGGCGGATGTGGTTCGGGTACTCGATCGAACGGCGGTAGTATGATCTTGTCGGGCGTGTGCGGGTCATGTGGCTCGAACGCGTCGTCCGATTGCGAGGCTGCTGTCGTCGTCGTCGTCGGACGCTGCGTCGAGTCGCTCGGACATGGCGACAGCCTTCGCAGCTGCGCCTTCATATCCTCCATGTTCTTCTCGTCAAGGAGTCGAGAGAGGCGCGCGTGAGTAGCAAGGTACGGCGGTATACTTGTGCGCGAGAGCGAGGAGCGATACCTCGAGCACTCGAACGAGCGAGAGACGTCGGTCGCGCGCATCGGCGTCGAAGACCGTCGACGCGTCTCGTGTCAGCGTCATGGTCAGCGACAGGATCATCACCTCGTCGCTATGCCGTGCCATTCTCTATCAAGGCTAGCTAGCTATGTATCTGTCTGTATGTCTGTATGTCTCGCGAGATACACTTCTACTATTACAACAACCGAGGAACGAGGGGAGAGCGGGAGGAAGGGAGAGATGAGAGATGCGCGAGCGAGCAGGGAACGTGAGAATGGCGCGATGGCGCCGGTGTTGCCTGTCTCGGCTGTCCTGCGTGCCGCGAGTAATCGGATGTTGGCTGCAGAGTCCTTTGATCGTGCACGGTAGAGAGAGGAGGTAGTAGTCTTTGAGTTCCACCTGTGTGAGTGATTGGTTGTTCGTATCGGTTCAGAGACACCGACACCACGACCAATGCCACTCATCCGCAAACCCATCCAACCCATCATCAACAAGAAGCGAGTGTGATCTTGTATTTCGTCTTCAATACAAACCAATACAATCCAATACAAAGAGTGAGTGCTCCAACATTCACTCAATCCTCTCATCGAGCTCAAGTGGTGTTGAACTTTGACTGCAATCTCTCTCTCGATCTCTCTCGTTCTAAATCTCGATCTCGACACGATTGTGAAACTCTTGCGCCTCATCGAAGCACTTCAGCACTTCAACCAGCGACGGACGACGACTCGGATCACACGCCACCATTCGCTTCAACATCGACGCTTGCTCTCGCTCCAGCCTCTCCTCGCGAATCAACGTGATCTGATCGTCGCCATACTCGATCCTTGATGATGCTCCTCGAGACCCACGTGCCACCAGCGAGGAAGGATACTCGCCATTGAGTGGTCCCTCTCCTGTGACAACCTCGTATCCGACGATACCGAGCTCATACACTGCTTGTTTGGAGAAGTCGAGCTCCACTTGCATCGCTCGGCCAGACGCCTTCGCTGCATTGAGCGCCGAATGAAGCTCTGGTGCGATGTGTGCCTCGTTTCCCCACATCGAACCCGACACCACACGACCTGTGTTGGTGACCGAGATCGTGAGCTTCAGTCCCTCATCGAGCTCACACGCTGTTCCAAAGTCTCCAATCATGCATCTCGTGATCGGGAGAGATCGTTCGTCGCTTGGTCGGTGTGCAGAGTTGAGGTTCACGAGAATGTTGTCGAGCTTGATGTCTCGATGAGCCACACGCTGCCTCTCGAGATGCAACAACGCCGACCCGACTTGAGCAACGATCATCCTCACCAATCGAGTCGGAATGACACTCGGAGGAGGATACGCTCGTCGAATGAACGACTCGAGTGTCTCGTCGGCGAGCTCCACCACGAAGAACTGAGTCTTGCGATTGCGAGGTGTGCCATCTTGAGGTCGAACGATCGAGCTCTCTCTCGCGAACTCGGGAAGATGTGGTCGAATCGAGTCATCGACCTCGCCAAAGAACTCACACAAGAACCGAATGATGTTGTGGTGGCTCGGAAGCTTGACGAGCTCGGCGTACTCGTTGAGGTATGCGCTCTGAGCTTGAGTGGTGTTGAGCTCGAAGTTGAAGCACACCTTCATGGCGTATCGGTTGTTGCTCCACCGATGGCCGGCCTCGACACACCGAACCTCGAGCACTGCGCCATATTGGCCTGATCCAAGAGCTCTCTCGATCTGGAACGACGTGACGCTCTTGCAGAGAGCTCCCATGAATCGTTGTTCCTCGATCTCTTGTTGCATCTGTCTCAAAGCTGATTGTTGAGATTGTTGGGAATGGTATATGAGTATGTGAGAACGGAAATAGACAGATTGATCAGCAGCGACATGAAGAGGCGGTGAGGAGGAAGGAGTTGCTCGAGTACCGATGCGATGACGCTCTGCTTGGGCCGCCATCTCTTGGAGAGCAAGCTCAGCTGCTCGCTGTGCTCGTTCTGATTCGGCTGCTCGAGCAATGGCAGCTGCTACCTGGGCCTCGAGTCTCGAGATTCGATCTGTGAGGTCGAGGTGCAAGAGTGAGTGAGTGAGAAGGAGAAGGATCATCGCAGAGATGAAGTGACAATGATTCATCAGTCAACGAACCTTGAGCTTGTTGTTGTTCATGTCGACGAATCTCCTCGATCGTGTCTGGTTTCGTTTGAGTTTCAGTCATGAAAAGAGATATTGCTTGATCATCCAGAGAGAAAGAGAGAGAGAGAGAGAGAGAGAGAGACATGGAGAGAGAGAGAGAGAGAGAGTGAGTACCTCGAGCAATCATGGTCAGCGAGCATCCATTGTGCTCGATGCCAAGAGAAGCGAGAGTGTTCGATTCTTGGTGAGAGATCTCTCGACCATCAAACAGTATTCGTTGGGCAGCTGATGCAATCGATGTCTCGTTCTCGATCATGAGCTTCAACTCGGCGAGGCTCATCGAGTACACGTCCAACGGCCAGCTGAATGGCTCTCTGTTCGGGACGTGAATCGCCACATTGATTCGTGGAGGTTCTGCATCAAATCAATCAATCAATCAATCAATCAATCAATCAATCAATCAATCAATCAATCAATCAATCAATCAATCAATCAATCAATCAATCAATCAATCAATCAATCAATCAATCGAACCTATGATCGTGAGGTTGATCATGCGTCGAAGTGGTGCTCGTTGTGGGCCATCAATAACGACTCCATCGAGTTCCAGTTGTTGCGTGTGGGCAGGGATCTTGTGCTTCGATTCGATCTCCTTCTTGACGATTGCGATGGTTGGTGACTCTCCAACATAGAGGGCGTCATTTCCTGAAGGTAGTCGCACAAACACGACTGCTCTTGGTTCTTCAACACCATTGAGATGGTGAATCAGTTCAATGATTGGTGATTGATTGGATTGCTTGATTAAATCGCGAGTGATATCGTGTGGCTCAACGTACTGTGCGTCTCGATCAGGTTGCGAATCTCGGGTGTGGCAGCGACATCTGCTGGAGATTGGCCCAACAAGAGGCGCTGATCGACCATCAAGCTTCCAGTCAGTCATATATCGCCATTCCAGCAAGACCGACAACGACGACAAGAAATCGCCATCAAGAGAACATGAGAGTGATACGTGCAGTTTTGATTGTGCGATCGGCTCCAAAGTCAACAAGCATTCGTACGAGCTCCTCAAAGCCGAGTCGAGCGTATCGATGCAAGAGAGCCTCGCCTTGGTCGTTCTTCTTGTTGATGTCGGCGATCGAAGAGAGGATCTCTTGTCTGTACTGCTCCAGTTCTCGAGCTTTGGCTTGATTGGCGGCTGCCTGTGCCGCTGCAGCCGGCTCTGCTGCCACCAATGTCGCCAAGGCGTCTCGTGCAACTTGAGTGAAGAGCTCGTTGATGTTCTCGCCGGTCTTGCTTGATACTTGGAAGATCTGAGCGCTAAGCTCAGCAGCACCAGCAGCCACAGTCTCGAGCGGTACCTCTCGAGGACGACCAGCATCGAGCAGGTCCTCTGAGGTCATCGACTTGTCAGATCCGCAGCTCGATGGTGCATTCACGAGGTTGAACGAGACGTACTCTTGGTTCCAACCAAGTACCAGCAAACTTCTGCAGGTGTACAAGACCTAGCCACATCGATCCATCCCTTGGCATCATCCCAAGAGGAAGCATCAGTTGGATCTGATGTCGAAGGCAATCATCGAGTTGGTTGGTGTTCGGTCATGCATCACGAGCATCTTCGAACGAGCTTCACACGCACCGAACATCACGATTATTGCATGAGATCCACGGCTGTACACTGGAGCGAGTGCCATATACCGCTCTTGGCCAGCGACATCCTTAGCGAGACGATGGGTCAGCTACTCGCAAGGATCGTTGCATTCATGTTGGTTCTGCCACTGATACGAGATACACTCGTACCCATATCTCCAACTTCACTCGATTGCCATCAATATTGAACGTCTTGGTATAGAGGCAGCTCCACCAGTAGCCTAGAGGCCCGATATACCGAGTCGTTATCGGTCTCAGTCGAACATCAAGAGCAGATCCAGGAGAAAGGAGCAGGTACCTACTTCTAGATTGTCAACATACCAGCCACGCATCAGGCGAAGCAACGCAGCAGATTCTGTGAGGCCCCAACAAAGGCAGTGAGTATCTCGCATCGAACGAATCAATCATCGAGCCTCAAGACAGGGTGTATTGGCGTACTTCCAGCACAAGATCTTCCAAAAAGAGCCACCTTGAACACAAAGTCATACTCAGCCATTGATGGATGGATAAGAACGACAGAGAGGCAGCAACACAAGAACAAGAACACCAACCAGCCCAACACCAACATCCCAACCTCTCCCTCACTCGCCCATAAATCCATGAACCCACTCCCATTTGCTCGACATTGCAATCTCGTTGCATACACTGGTTGCGTGGATCAATGCGCTCTCGTTGTGAAGCAGTTACATTGGTGGCAAGAAGAGAGTGTCGAAGTTGGTGAGCCAGTACTCGACGATGCCGATCAACGAGCTGGCACTCTCGTGCGCTGCCACAGGAGATTGAGGCGGCTCCTTGGCATCGATGAACGACAATCCACAGCAAATGGCAAGGTTGCTGACCGTCATTTGGTTCTCTTGCTGGTTGGCGGCCACTTGGCGGAGCGCTCCGAGAGTCAGAAACCAAGAGTTGTAGCGAGAGGGTTGCAGGTGCTGTTGCTCGCGAAGGAACTGTGTGCTCGTGTCGGCGCGATTGGAGGGTTCCGCCAGCGAAGAGATCTCGGCAGCGGCTCTGCAGCCAACCAAGAGTTGGCGCGCTTGAGCAGCCAGAACGACGTGAGTACGTGGTTTTGCACGCCTGTTGATTGTTGGAGCTCTTGTGCCAGCGCTGCACGACATTCGATGCGTGCTCCAACCGTCGAGCGTGAGGCTCTCTAGCCTTGTGCTTGATGCTCAATCATCGTCATCAATCGTCATCATCATCAAACAACAAGGACCGTCCGTCAGTCCGATCTCTCAGAACCCTCGCGATGTGCTGCCCTGTCTCTCGCATCGAGAGAGAGCGCATCGAGAGCCTGGGCGTGGGAGCGAGCTCGTGCTCCCGCGGTCGCCTCGTTGTGTCGTCTCCTCGCTGCGCCGCCATCTCCCTC
>Ga0209935_1005396_pt1 | contig 10893 bp, 19 predicted proteins | sample ThiBio_1000_plan_2_FD_183958 | JGI IMG/M metagenome (GOLD analysis project Ga0209935, IMG submission 183958) | Wastewater bioreactor microbial communities from Cape Town, South Africa - Thiocy_cont_1000_plan (SPAdes) | ecosystem: Engineered > Bioreactor > Thiocyanate-remediating >... | reverse complement strand
CTATCTATCTATCTATCTATCTATCTATCTATCTATCTATCTATCTATCTATCTATCTATCTATCTATCTATCTATCTATCTATCTATCAATCTATCTATCTATCTATCTATCTATCTATCTATCTTCTATCTATCTATCTATCTATCTATCGTGATCTATCTATCGTTCGCGATCTATCTGGCTGACTGGCTGATTGCGAATGGTGCAGAACTCTGTTCCATCACACAATCACAAAAAGTCACACGGATCGTCGGGATCAGGAGGCGCCGCGACTGCAGCATCGGGCGGAGCGGGTGGCTACTCTCGCGGCGCAGGAGCTCCTATCCCTGCTGGACTGCCGAGCGTACTTCAACCAGGCGCCACGAGTGCCACCATCAGCATCGGCGTCCCCATCGCGAGCGGTGCAGGATCATTGGCACCAGGAGGCGGCGTTGCCTCTGCTTCGAGCTCTGCGCCATCGAGCGTGACGCCCAACATCGTGCTGCCTTCACAAGCTCCAGGCTCCAATGCATCGGGCGCCATTCAAGCTGGCATGATGCGAATGATCTCTCGTTCGCATGGAGGTCATCTGGCACCGCCGTCGGGAGCATCGCCTGGATTCGGGCAGCAGTTCATGCGATCGTTGTCTCCGTCAGTGTCGCGTGGCGCTCACGGCCATGGCGTATCGAGCTCGTCGTCCTCTTCTGCGTACGTGCCATTGTCTCTGCTTGATCTCGTTCGGGCTGTCACGAGTACCAACCCGAGTGCTGAATGATTCGTGAGTAGTGGCCGTCTTGGAACGCCAGACTTCTATCCTCTATGCAAGACCTCGATCGAGGAGTCGATGAGCGCACTTCACATCTCAGTCGGCTTCCAACAGCCTCGCTTACTTGTATGCACATCAATCATCCAACTCTCCAGCTCCCCAGCTGACGCCGTCTCTCTTGTGTGCGTCTATCAATTAGGATGAATACTGCTCGATGGTGCCAATCATGTGCAACCGCGACATCACGGCTCTGCGAAAGAGACTGAACGATACACTGAACGAGATCGGTTGGATGAAAGGCTCCGAATCCAAGCCCATGCAGCAAACGCCATCGGCCAAGCAAGTGCGATCGGTTCGACGCTCGCCAGGCGATGCAGCCTTCCCGGTTCCAGTCGCAGCCGCCGAGACTCGCGACACCTGGATGCAAGAGCTGGCCGGCACCGAGCCGCTGCATCAACTTGCTGCTCGCTTGCCGACTCGCAGCTATCAGGGTGAGCACCTCGTCAATCGCCTGATTCACTATCAAGTGCCGCTACTCCGAGCGAGCTGGTACATCAAAGCCACTCATCTGCACAAGAAGGCACAATCAGCCAGCAGTAGCAACCAGGTATGTGGCGATGCTACAGTTCATCAAATCGATTGAATTGATTGGATTGATTGGATTGATTCGATTGGATTGGGGGACAATAGCGCAAAGCCAAGGCAGCACTCGAGCCTCTCGCCGAATGGTCCAACCAACTGACCAAGTACTTTGAATCGGTCTCGAAGAGCCAACTCGTTGCCGCCAACGAAGATCAATACGCCAAGTTCCTGTACTACTCACGACTCTGCAAGTGGAACTGCTCCGAGGGCTTGCTCGACAAGAGTCGGCTGTTCGAGGTCTTGAAGCTCAATCCGCGAGAGACGCAAGCGGAAGACGTGTGCTTGCGCTTGTTCCTGCTGCTGCCATTCATCGACGAAGTCGTCAACCAGCCCGTGCATCTAACGCATCTACTCACTACCATCCAAGCTCGCTTGAAGAAGGTAACGCAACATCACCGTTATCGCGAATGCCACGAATCAGACACTGACTCGTTCAAATGCCTTAGATGCTTCAACACGTGCTGAATGACGAACAAGAGCGGCGTACATCGAACGCACACGCCAAGGCCTACTCGCTCATGTGCAGCTTCTTGTGCTACGTGCTCATTGCTGTACCGGATGCGCTGGCTCGATTTGATCGAGAGGTGCTGAACGCTTGTATTCGACTGAATCAATTCTCATTCGATGATTCGGCACCGATCTCGACCCCAACCGGCCAGGCTTCAGTCGATGGTTCATTGGTACTGACTCACTCATTCACTCGTTCACTTGGTGGTTCACTTGCTCACTCGCTCGTTCTCTCTTGACCCAGTTTCGGCCGTTTGTGCTGTGCTACGACAAGTCGGCGCTGTGTAATATGAGTCTCCAAGTGATTGAGCAACGAAAGGCTGCCGTTCACAGCTTCCTGAGCGTACCAGCTCCTCCAGTCGAGTCGCTGCTCGAGAACTTGCTCCTCAGCGACGCGGTGCTCGACTACGAACTCTTGTATCAGCAGCTCTTCGAGGCGCATTCTCCAACCTATCCAGCACTCCCGGTACGTGGTACTTGTGGTGGGTGTTGAGTGAGAGCAGCTTGTGACACATTTGTGGCGCATCCAGAACACCAAGCTCGTTCGAGTACTCTGTCGCTGGGCGTTGAGCACCACCTTCTCGAACATTCGTGACATTGAGACTTCGAGCATCACGATAGCCACCGTTCTACTACAGCGACACCGCCACGTTCTACACAAGCTCGCCCATCCATCTTCGACCTCCTCTGCTGCAACCTCCTCTAGCCCCAATGTATCGCAAGCCGATTCGAACTCGTCGAGCGACTCGGCACCGATGCACCATCCGTTGCAACGAACGCTTCAAGAGCTTCTCTTCGAGCTCGAGCCATGCACGGAACTTCAGCTGCAGCGAGCCGTGGCACTGTATAGTTCACTGATCCAACACGGCATCTTCTCGCACGACAGCTTTGCACAATTCCTCATATCACGTGGCCTTTTGAGCTCGTTGCATCCCGTACGTCGCCATTCACGCATCATCTACCATATTACCCCTCTCGCGAGACTCACTCGTTCCGGTATCGCCACAGAAATCCAAATGGATACGACGACTGTTCGAGGCACTTCCCATACCTGCACACGCATCAATGCACGAACACAACCAACGACGAATGTTATTGCATGGTTCTTCGCTCAAGGTTCGCCAAATCCATCCAACGCCTCATCGTGAGTCGACTACTGACGTACCACTTGCATAACAGTGCCAAGACCAAGCTCTCATCAACGAACTCAAGAGCATGGTGTCGTTCTTTATCCAATCGAGCGCCAATCCATTGGAGGGAATCGATGCCAGTTCGGCCTACACTCCGAGTGCCGCCATCACGCGAGCAATGCAGACTCACCAGCTGACGCATCCATTGTGCCTACTGCGGCGATGTCTCCGCTACCACATTCTCAGCGTCTCTGGCTGGGTGTACTCGGAAGCTAAGTCGGCCTTGTCGAATGGGTACAGCAGCGCTTCTTGTTGGCTCTTTTTAGCGTGTAGGCTTGGTTCTAATGTATGATGCGCACCAGATTGTACAATACCGAACAGTACCGATTTGTATTATTTGTGTTGATATATGCACAGGACCATCGCCACGCGCTGCAGCTGGTGCTGTGGAGCTTGCAGTGTGCTGCTACGTCATTGAAACCCGACGCCTACCTCACGGCCATTCGGCAGTACTTGCACTTGTTTGTATCGTACGACAAACTCGGCGATCTGCTCTCGATATTGCTCCAAGAAAAGGTACGTGTAACGCGAGATACAAGCGGCATCGCATCGAGTGATTGGGTCTGATGCGAGCCGTTTCAAGATCGAATCGTCGACAACTACCGACGACCCACACGCCAAGGAGCTCTTTACCGTGCTGCTGATCGAGATCGTGCTGCAACATGCCGCGTTGTCGTGCGTCGAGGTGTTCTTGAAACAACCAACGCTTCCTGCGGCGCTCAAGACACGCATCGAGCAAGCCCGATCTGCCGGTCGTGTACGTGATGCTCATGCTGTCTGCCTCGGTAGCTCATTCATTGGTTCTGACTCGACAAGGAGCGTAGCCTCCAACTGTTCCATTTACGACGCTGGGAGAGCTGCAGCCAATACCGATTTCCATTCGGCAGTGGAGCTCAGCACCTCCAGCCGAGGCGATCGTATCGATTCGCGAGGGAGCTCAGCAGTTTGCAAGCGTCGCTAGTACCGTCTTGCAGACACAAGCGTCATCGATCGCGAATGGCTTACTCGACCAAACCTTGGCGCCCTCTCTTGCTGCTCGGTATGTCTCGAGCAGCTGCACCATGCACGTATTGATATTGACGCCACTTTCTTGTGCAGCGATCGGAAGCGAGCTTGTGCCGTGTTTGCATCGTTCCTTGCAAGCGTCAAGTCGCTTGCACCGAGCTTGAACGTCGGTCGCTTGGTGATCGACTCGTTGTGCTCCTTGACAGCCTCCAAGCAGTTCGAGTCAGCCATCTCGACGGGACAGACGCTGCTCGACTTGCTAGCAGCATTGATCGTACTCGAGGTCGTGAGTTTCGACGAGTTGCTTGCTGATTTCTACACCAAACTGCTCACGGTGGCCACCGAGCCGAACTCGACCGATCCCAAGCTACTGGCTGCCGTCTTGTACTCGCTTCAGACGCTCTTGAGTGGCACGCAAGATCCATTGACACTACCCGAAATTGTACGTCGTGTTCTCCTGACTGCCAGTGTCGCGGTTGATATGAAATGTGCAACGCAACTCACACATGCGCCTCGTAGTTGAATGAGAGACTACAAGTACATCGCCTGCGCCTCCCGAGCGGTACCGTGTTTCGAGTGCTAGCTGAGGCTCATCGACTCGAATCGCTCCCACCCGGTGAGCGACGGATCCCGATCATCATTCAGCTCGACCAAGTGTGCGACAGCACGCTGGCAGCGCAGCTGTTCCTCAGCAATCCCGTGCACTGGGAGGCGTTCTTGCACCAGGGCGTCACGGAGCCTTCGCGGCGGCGTGCCATCTTTGAGCGCCTGTTCTATCAGCACCTAGTCGCACCTTCGCTCTCCGAGGCACAGCGAAAGAGTGGCACCGTTCCGCAGTTCGTGCCGCTCACGCGCGACAATGCCAGCACCGTCGCTCCGACCTTGCTCTCGAGCCTGTTCGAACGAACCTCGTCGCAATGGCAAGTGCACTACATTGGCATCGGCATCACGCTGGTGTTGGAGGAGTGGATGCACGTCGGTGGCGAGCGTGGGCAATGCCTCGAGCGGCTGGTCGAGGAGCTGCTGAGCGCACTCGGCGCACGGCCCAAGCACGGCCACTTGTACTCGCGACTGCTCGAGCTGCCACTCAATGAGCTCGACAGCGTGTTCCTGCAACAAGTGCGTGCGGTACTCGACATGCCTGAGCTGCTACTTGGCTCGACGTTACTCTCGCACTATCTGGCAAATCGCTTGTACGTAGACGTGCCTTGGGGTTTGATTGTTCCTACGTTGCTTACTCGCGTGCGAGAGTAGGGGAAAGGCCGAGCAACCACAACAAGAACCGACTCAACCGACACCGCCACAACCGTCAGTCTCACTCAGTGGCTCGTCGTCGTTGCAACTATTCCCCAAGCCGTCGCTGCTCGAATCGGAGGCCGACAGCAAGGCCGAGAAGCGAGTGATCGAGTGCTTGGTGCGCATGGTGGTCGTGGCGCTCAACAACTCGAAGAACGCGCTCCTGCGGCAGAACTTTGTGCTGTCGCTGCTCGAGCAGCTGAACCTGTTCTACGAGCGCACCTGCGCCTACAACTCGGTGCGGCTGCCGGTGCCGCTGGCGAACCTCCAACGCAGCGTGCTGTTTCGCTTGCGACTGCTGGCGCCGGTGCTCAAGTACATTCAACGCGACAAGCAGCAGTTCAAGTACGAGGAGATTGGCGTGGCCTTGTTCCGCTTGCTTGGCTCGGACATTATCCAAGCCGAGGACGATGGCGAGGATCTTGTGGGTTGGATTCTGGATGCGATCTCGATCTTGTTCCAAGACTTTGAGCGCAAGGATAAGGGCTCACGGAGTGAAGATGCCCTCATTGCTCGGTTACAGGTACGTACTGTCAAGTGAGTTAGCCCATTCAGGTATACTCATCGCTCAATCAATGATGATTAGGATGAGATGCGCGAGTCGAACTTTGCGAGTGAACTGCAGGAGCGTATTCTACAGACGCTTGGCGTATTGCGACCTCCCACACGAAGCGACACGGCGGTCATCGTGTACACGACGCAGAAGCTGCCAGCGACACCGTCACCAGCTCTCGGAGCAGGCAGTGCCTCGAGCCAGAGCCACACGCCCAACACGCCGAACCTCTTCTCGACCACGCCGACGCCGCAGTACTCGCTCTCGGTCAACTCGACGCCCTCGCCGACACTGAGCGCTGCACCTGCGCCACCGCTTGCAGCGTACGGCGTTGGACTCGGCTCGGTTGCGACGCCGGGAAGCGACGGTCAAGCGGCACAACCAGCGTCGATTCGACGTCTCGATCCGTTCACGTTGCTCGAGGACTTTGATGGTCCCTTGTGTCCGACGGCCTTTGGTGGTGAGAAGATTGAGCGGTCTCAGCTTCGATATGCTGCGAGTTATCTCTAAGCTCGAGTACGACCATGCATGATATCTCGATAACAAGAGGAACATGGCTTCAATGCGATTGTACACATGGCATATTACATCTTGGCTCGCATGGCTTGTCGTTCCATCATGAACTTGAGCACGGCGCTGGTGCTCTCCTCGCTCATGAATCGATCGACCAACAGCGTGATCTCTCGCTCGTTGGCGTCGTGCAGTCGCTGTCGCTGCGGCTCGCGCATCAGCCACTTGGTCTGCCGCAGCGCGTTCGGCGGGAAGCTCGCCAGCTTGCGCGCCCGCTGCAGCACCTGCTCGCCAAAGAGCTCGCTCGCAAAGACCTCGCTCACGAAGCCGGCGCGCTCGGCCTCGTGCGCCGTCATGGTCTTGCCGAGCAGCAGCACCTCGCTGGCCTTCGAGACGCCCATGATGTCGGCGAACAGCACGCTCGAGCAGCCCTCGGCGCAGAAGCCGAACTGCATGAACGGCGTGTGGAACGTGGCGGCCTCGGCCGCGTACACCATGTCGCACAAGGCCAGCGTCGTGACGCTGATGCCGACCGCCGGCCCGTGCACGGCGGCCACGATCGGCTTGGTGAAGTCGATCATGATGCCGACCAGACGGTGGGCGTTGAGGCGCACCCGCTGCGTCAGGTACTCGCGCAGATCGACGCCCGAGCTCATGACGTGCTGCATGCCCTTGGCCTGCTCGCCGAGGTCGGCGCCCGAGCTGTAGTACCGGCCGCTGGCGCGAATCAACACGGCCGACGCGGCCTCGTCGCGATCGAGCGCCAGGAACGCGTCGCAGAGGTCGTTGTACATGGTCTCGGTGAAGGAGTTGAGTCGCTCGGGTCTCGTGAACGTGATGATGGCCAGGGTCGGCACCTTGGCATCGAGCGTAACCGAGATGGCCGAGAGCTTTGAGAGGGTCTCACAGGTCGCGGACGAGAATGCCATCTTGTGGGAGCAGCGCGCGACACAGGGCGATGGAAGCAATGGTGCTGCAGGTATCGAGCAATCGCCATATCGCGATATCTCCTTCTCAATGCATGAGTTCATTCAATACAACTCTCAATCACAATCATCACCACAAATCTCAACAAGACAAGCGTAGGAAGCGAGGAGAACACGATCATCGAGACGACGACTTGAGGATCTCGATCTCTCCCGATCTCGTCGAGCTGCTTGACCATGTTCCTGATCCTCCTCCTGTTGTTGATGTCGTCGGTGATGCCGTTGTTGTTGTCGTTCGTGCCACGATCCTTCGCCGACCTCCACATGACTCGTATCGATCTCGCCATGCTTCCTTGATCCTCTCAAGCTCCGCGAGAGCCTCTTGAGAGCTCGGTCGTTGATCGGCCTCCTCCGACACACATCGCCTGATCAACGATGTCAACGACCGAGAGAGACTCATGCTCGAGTCGTCGCCTCGACCTTCGAACGATCGAGTGGCCGACACCAGATGGCTCCTTCGACGATCGACGTCCGCCGCCTCTCCTGTCGCCATCTCGAGCATCGTCACTCCGAGACTGTAAACATCGGCCTTCGATGTGTATCGATCGCCTCGATGTCGCTCGGGAGCGAGAAAGTTGGGACTCACGAGGTTGGTCGACATCGAGTGAGCCACCACTGCCGCAGTGCCGAGGTCCGACACCTTGGCTCTCATTCTCTCGTCGATCAACACGTTCTCGCTCTTGAGGTCTCGATGCATGATGCCGATCGCATGCAAGTGAGCCACTCCTCGTGTGATGTCGATCGCAACATCGAGCCACTCTCGAATCGTCAGTCGGTTGGCGACATCGATCGTCGAGTGAAGAAGATCGCTCAACGAGCACTCGAGAGCCTCCATCACCAAGCTCGGTGGATGTCCTCGCTCGGCAGGCTCGATGGCTCCGAGGAACTGGACGATATTCGGATGTCGAACTCGCTTCATGATGCCGAACTCCTTGATGACGAGTTGCATGTTGAACTCGCTCACCAACACGTTGTGGAGCACCTTGACGGCCACTGATGTGCCGTTGAGGTTGGCTCGATACACTGCTCCGAAGGCGCCTGAGCCGAGAGTGCCTTGAGGAGTGGTGTCGATCGTGATGTGGAGTCGAGAGATGAAGATCGAGTTGGTCTCTTGGTCGAGCCGTTGTTGGAGCTGCTCGGTGGCTTGTTGTCGATCGTTGATCTCGGCCATCAGGTCTGCGTCACACCACGCATCACACATCATTGGACGATCACAATCAATCAATCAATCAATGAAGAGGATGGAAGAGAGGCATCGGTGGGTCGATCATCATCGAGGATGGGGTTGGATGGTTTGTGGGTGAGGATTGAGGATCGAGCAAGAAGATATTCACACACACCTTGGAGTTGTTGGTTCAGTGATGCGATCTCAGCAGCTCGAGCTTGTCGTTCTTGGTTGAGGTCTCGTTCCAAGGATTGGAGTCGTTGAGTATCATCAGCTCGAGCTTGTCGTTCTTGTTGGACAAGGAGTCGTTCTTGATTGACTTGTTGCTGCAAAGCTTGGACCTCAGCAGCTCGGGCTTGTCGTTCTTGGTTGAGTTCTCGTTCCAAGGATTGGAGTCGTTGATTATCAGCAGCTCGAGCTTGTCGTTCTTGGTTGAGTTCTCGTTCCGAGGATTGGATTCGTCGAGTATCAACAGCTCGAGCTTGTCGTTCTTGATTGAGTTGTTGCTGCAAAGCTTGGACGTCAGCAGCTCGAGCTTGTTGTTCTTGGTTGAGTTCTCGTTCCAAGGTTTGTATTCGTTGAGTATCAGCAGCTCGAGCTTGTTGCTCTTGGTTGAGTTCTCGTTCCAAGAATTGGAGTCGTTGATCAGCTTCTTGGCGTGATGGAGTACTGGAGGCTGTGGAAGTGGTTTGGGCGGCTGCTGGTTGAGCAGCTCTTGGCGCTGGCTGTGATGGTGCAGGAGCACCCAAGATACGCTGCCACCATGGTGATTGTGCCGGGGAAGGCCTCGGGGCTGGAGTATTTGCATCGATCGAGACACTTGCCTATCAGAATGGGAAGGGAGCAATAGATAGATCACGATAGATAGATAGATAGATAGATAGATAGATAGATAGATAGATCACGATAGATCGATAGATAGATAGATAGATAGATAGATAGATAGATAGATAGATAGATAGATAGATAGATAGATAGATAGATAGATAGATAGATAGATAGATAGATAGATAGATAGATAGATAGATAGATAGATAGATAGATCAAGATACCTCGATATCGAATCAATTGAGCAATCTCTGGTGTTTTGGCAACTTGTTCTGCGGTTCTGCCAAAGTTCTGAGGAACGAATGGATTGGATGAGAGATGGTTCATATCAAGAGAAGATGCAGCAAGCTATCACGACCATCCTCACGCACATCTTTGATTGATTTATCTGCTCCTCTGTCGATCAGGAGCTCGATGCATTGATGATGGCCATAGCGAGATGCATGATGGAGTGGTGTGTCATTGACGCTATCAACAGCATTGATGTTGGCACCTCGATCAAGAAGGAGCTCGACGCATTGATGATGGCCACTGGCAGATGCCCAATGGAGTGGTGTGAAGTTGATGTTATCAACAGCATTGATGTTGGCACCTCGATCAAGAAGAGACCGAATCTCGTCTGAGCTGCCGGTGAGCGCAGAAGCAAGAAGTGCCCGATCAAGATATCGTTGCGAAGCCATGATCGAGACGATCCACAACGACACAACGAGAAGGAGTATCTCGAAGGAAGAACAGAAGCCGAGAGACGAAGCAGCAGCAGCGAGAGCGAGCGAGGAGAGAGAGCAATGAGGCTTCGTTGTTGCGTTGCGGATCGAAGGAAAGAGACCGATAAAGCAAACCCTCTGCTTCTCCTCATGCTGGCGAGCTTACTATCTAAGCCCTCCATTGCTCTATCTATCCTTCCAACCACATCACGAGAGGGAGAGGGAGGCCTTGATGACATCGATCCAAGAGCATTGGAGATGCTCGTGTCTTGAATCATCAAGAGCAAATCGGTCCTCGAGAGATGAGGGAGAAGGCCGTTTGCTGTCGCTCTCTCGTGCGCATCTCGCCTCCATCAACCCTGCCTTGATTGTGCCTCTCGTATCGACGACAAGCAAGCTCCCGACGAGAGTATAACCATGCTGTTCGCACGCGATCGCTCGCACGTATCTAGCGCAACTGAGCGCCACGTCGGCTCGATTGGAGCAAGCCAAGGAGCTCGCAACCCAGATCCAACAAGGTTCGATGGCCTCCCAGCCACCCTCTCCATCGGCACTGTATTGATTGGTTGGTTGGTTGCGACAGAGCAACAAAACGAAGAGGCTGACTACCGACGAGCCCTCGAGGAGCTGCAACAACTCCAAGCGCAACAAGACACCCTCCCTGAGACGATCGCGAAAGCCAAGGCCATCTTGCAAGAAACCAAGCAGCGATACGAGTTGATTCGCCAACGTATGATGTCTCGCACACTGTGTGCCACTC
>Ga0209935_1005394_pt1 | contig 10898 bp, 11 predicted proteins | sample ThiBio_1000_plan_2_FD_183958 | JGI IMG/M metagenome (GOLD analysis project Ga0209935, IMG submission 183958) | Wastewater bioreactor microbial communities from Cape Town, South Africa - Thiocy_cont_1000_plan (SPAdes) | ecosystem: Engineered > Bioreactor > Thiocyanate-remediating >... | reverse complement strand
GATGTTCGGCGGCGGCGACCACATAGCGCAGGTGGGAGACCTCGACAGCCATCGCCGCACTCCCCTATTCCGATGGCCGCAGCGAGGCCCCTCGCTCCTCGAGCCAGAGCCTTATTTCCGAAGCAGTGACGGTGCCGACGCCAGGTTCGGACAACAATTCGTCCCAAGTATAGGCCGAGACGATCTCGACGAGGCGTTGGCCGCGCCTGGCGACGGTCCGGCCGCCGAGCGAGGCGTGGCGGCCATGAAGCAGCGCCTCGACCGCGCGGCGGGGAAGCTTGCGGCGGGAGGAATTCTCGCTTGGGTTTGGACAAAATGCCCTCACGTCATGTTCCTCGATATCGAGCTGCGCGGCGATGCGGCGATGATCCATGCCAAGCGCGCGCAGCACCGCTACCTCGTCGCGCAGCCATGCGAGGAACCGTCGCCGGTTGTAATCGCTCCGGCGAGATGGCGGCGTCGAGCGTTTGGGCAGCGGCAGAATTTCTTGAACCGGTGAATCCTTGACCAGCATCAGCATGAGCACGTCCTCGCACGATCGTTAAGCCAGTTGCTATTTCGCGAGTTCTGTTGTCCGGGTGAGCGCGGCACTAAAACCATTCAGCGAGACGTTGAAGGTGACGGCCTCGCCGCTTGAGAGATTGAGCGATGCGACAACAAGCTTCGTTCCCTTGCGCATGGCATCGGCCGCAGCGGTCGGAAAGCTCACCGGCAACAGGCAGCCCTGCGGCACGCAAGTCGAGAACCGCAAGCCCTTGCCGAGATCCTTGTCGTCGAGCTTGAGGATCGCGCCGGCGTCGAGGTTGAGCCCGAACGGCATCAGCACGGTGCCCTCGGTCTTGCCGTCCTTCGGAGGGCGCAGTTCGATCGCGAACAGGCGCTGGCCGGTGTCCTTGTTGCCCTGCGCCTGCGACAGCGCGCACTGCTTCTGCCGATCGACGATGCGGCAATCGACGGTCCAGTCGCCATAGGTCTCGTTGATCGAGGATGCGCCGTTCGGCAGCGTCGCGGTAGCGCCGGCCGGCTGCTGCGCGGCCGGCTTTGGCGTCGCGCGCGGCGCGGACGGGAGCTGCTGCTGCGCGAGGGCGACGGTCGCGGCGATTGCTGCGAGCGCGGCGACCGATGTGAACAATGAGCGCGGGTGTTTGAAACGGATCATCGGTTGAACCTGATGGGAACGGCGAGCGTGATCGAGCCGCCGCCGACATCCGGCGGCGGAGCGGGAACGGGGCTGGCGCGGCGCGGCAAGGACGCAGCCTCGGCATCGAGCGCGGCGTCACCGGCCGAGCGCACCAGGCGCGCCGAGAGCACGCGCCCCGAGCGGTCGATGGTGAAGGCGACGGTTGCGACGCCAGTGCCGGCCGCGCCTGACGGAAAGCGCTTGTGGCGGTTGAGATGCGCCATCAGCGCGCCGCGCCAGGAGGCCGGCGACATCGACGAGGCCATGCCTTCGGCCGGCGCGGCGGCGCGGTCGGCGCGCTGCGCCTGCGAACTCGGCGGCGCGGTGGTGCGTGGCGCGGCCTTCTGCTTTTTCTTTTTCGGCTTGGGTTTCGGCTTCGGCTCGACCTTCGACGGCAGCACCACCTCTGCCTTCTCGATCTTCGGCAATTCCGGCGGCTTGATCTCGGTCTCCACCGGCTGGATGTCGGGCTCGGGCTCGACCTTCTTCTCCTCGACCGGCTTCTCCGGCTCGACCTGTTCCTCGGCCTCCTCCATCTGCGGCCCCGGCGCGATGTCCTGCTGCGGCACCTCGGGCGCAACCGCAAGCGGCGCCAGCTCCATCATGATGGCAGCCGGCGGATCGCCGGGCGGCTCGGCCGCGGCCGGCCAGTGCAGCGCCAGCCAGATGCCGCCGGCGTGCAGCGCCACCACGGCGAGCCCGGCCGCGCTCCAGCGCAGCACCGATGTCGTGGTGAGCGCGCCATCCGCCCGTCCGTCCGGATCGCGCCAGTCGATCCTCATGGTTGCGCCGCCGGCGCGCCGGTGCTGACCGCTTGCGCCTGCCCGGTATCCTCAAGCCCGACCAGCGCGATCTTGAGATAGCCGGCCTGTCGCAGCAGATTCATCACCTTCATCAGCTCGGTGTAGGCCACCGTCCCGTCGGCGCGCAGGAACACGCGCTGCTCGCGGTCATTGCTGGTCTGCTGGTCCAGCGTCGCCTGCAAGGCAGTGCGCGGCACGTCCTCGTTGCCGAGCGCCAGCGTCAGGTCCTGCTTCACCGTCAAAAACACCGGCTTCTCGGGTCGCGGCTGCGGCTGCGCGTTCGACACCGGCAGGTCGACCGCGACGTCCACGGTCGACAAAGGCGCCGCCACCATGAAGATGATGAGCAGCACCAGCATCACGTCGATGAACGGCGTGACGTTGATCTCGCTCAGTTCGTCGATGCCGCCGCTGTGCGGGTCCTTGAGTGATACCGCCATGGCGCATCACTCCGCAGCGGAGCGGCCGCGCGCCAGCGGCACCACCGAGGAGACCAGTCCCCGCTCCTGCCGCTCCAGATCGCGCGAGACGTGCTGGATGATCTCGCCGGAGGCATCCGACAGCAGCGCCCGGTAGCTTAACAGCGCGCGGGCGAACACGTTGTAAATGATGACCGCCGGGATCGCGGCCACAAGTCCCAGCGCGGTCGCCAGCAGCGCCTCGGCAATGCCCGGCGCCACGACTGCAAGGTTCGTCGTCTTGCTTTGGCTGATGCCGATGAACGAGTTCATGATGCCCCACACCGTGCCGAACAGGCCGACGAAGGGCGCGGTCGCGCCGATGGTCGCCAGAAGTCCGGTGCCGCGGGCGATCTCGCGCCCGGCCTTGGCCTCGATCCGCGACAGCGCGATGGCGAGGCGCTCCTTGATGCCCTCCGCTGACAGATCGTTCGAGCGCCTGCATTCGCGCTCCGCCGCCTCCATCAGGTCCGCCACCGGGCCCCTGGCGGTCCACCCTTCGGCGATCTCGGCGCGCGCCGCCTCCAGGCTGTCGGCGCGTGCAAGCTTGCGCACGCAGCTCTGCGTACGCCGCCGCGTCGCTGCAAGGTCCACTCCCCGCGCCAGCCAGATCGTCCATGTCACCAGCGAGGCGAATGCGAGGCCGATCATCACCGCCTTCACCACGATGTCAGCCTGCACGAACATGCCCCACGGCGACAGATCCCGCGGCAACGTCGAAGCCGAAGCCGGCGGCGGCGCGGAAGACGCCGATGACGGTGCGGTCATGCCTTCGCCGTCTTGAGGCGCGGCGCCCGGGACAGGAGTCCCCGTCGGCTCCGCACCCTGTATGGGCTGAGATGAAAGAGCATCCGTTGGGACGGATGGCGCAGGTGATGACGTGGACGCGGCCGCGGGCTGCGGCGCGGTGGCGGCCGATTGCGCCTGCTGCTCCTGCGCATATGCACGGCCGGATAAAGTCATGAGGACAAGAAGCATCGCGACAAACAGGCGGCATGCGATGCTTGCGCGAGATTGGCTTGCGGTGCTGGTCCAGATATTCCGCATCATACGTTTTGCTTTCTGTTGCGCGCGTTACCGCTGGCTGGCTCTGGAGATTTCGAATTGAACGGCTTGCGAGGCCGTCCCCGGACGGCAATCCCTTGCTGAGTGCTCGATGATTTTTGTCGACATCGCCTATCCCCTCGCGAGCGCTTCGACGGGCTTGAGCCGTGCGGCGCGAAACGCCGGCATGAAGCCGAACAGCATGCCCATGGCCACGGCGCCCGTCAGCGCGCTGACGGCAACGGTGGGGGAGAAGATCACCGTCATGCCGAACATCAGCGCTGCGCCCGTGCCGATTAGGCCGCCGAACAGAAGTCCGACGACGCCGCCGATCGCCGACAGCACGATCGCCTCGGTCAGGAACTGGCCCATGATGTCCGCGGTCCTCGCCCCGATCGCGGTCCGGATGCCGATCTCGCGGGTGCGCTCGGCCACGGTGATCAGCATGATGTTCATGATGCCGATGCCGCCGACCAGCATCGAGATCGCGGCAATCGCCCCGAGCAGCAAGTTGGTGGAACGGCGCTCCTCCTCCGCCTTGCGGAACGCCGACGCCGCATCGTGCAGCCAGAAATCCTCGCGGCCGTGACGGCGGATCAACAGCGCCTTGATGGCGTCCTTGGTCTGCTGCAGGCGGGACATATCAGCGATCGAGACAACAATCTCCGTGACATCGTCCTTGCCGTAGAGACGCATCGCGCCCGTCCGCAGCGGCAACACCGCGTTATTGTCCCGATCGGTACCCCTCTCGGAAAGGCCCTTGCTTGCGAGCACGCCGGTGACAAGGAAGGGAATGTTGTTGACCAGGATATGGTTGCCCGACGGATCGGCGATGTCGGGAAACAGTTTCGCTGCAAGCGTTGCGCCGAGCAGCATCACGGCGTTGCCGCTGATCTCGTCCTCTTTCGTAAAGAAGGCTCCCTTCGCCGCGTCCCAGTTGTGAACCGCCCGGAACTCGGCCGTGGTGGCGATCACTTCGGCGTTGATATCGGTGTTGCCGTGCCGCAGCGTGCCCGCCTCCCACACGGCAGGCATCGATCCCGACACGTTGGCGAGATCCTTGATGGCTTCCGCATCGGCGGAGGTCATGGGCATGCTGGTCGCGGCAGATTCGCCCGCGCGGCTGACCACGACCCAGTTGGTGCCGATGGCGGATGCCCGCTCCATGAACGACGCCTGCGCGCCGCGCCCGATCGCCATCATCGCGACCACGGAGGCGACGCCGATGACGATGCCGCTCAGGGTCAGCGCGGTGCGCACCGGATTGACGGCGAGCGCGGCGAAGGCGGAGCGGGCCGCCTCTTCCAGCCAGGTCCAGAGCGGCGGCGAGGCGCCATTGGCCTGCCATGCGGCAACCGCAATCGACGACGAGACCCTGGCGGCGCGGCCGCTGTCGGAGACGATCAGACCGTCCTCGATGCGGATGATGCGCTCGGCCGCGGCGGCGACCCTGGCGTCGTGAGTAATGAGGATGATCGTGTGCCCGGCTCCCGCAAGCTCCTTGAGGATCGCCAGCACCTCCGCCCCGCTCTTCGAGTCCAACGCGCCGGTCGGCTCGTCGGCGAGGATAACGCCGCCGCCGTTCATCAGCGCGCGCGCGATCGAGACGCGCTGCTGCTGGCCGCCCGACAATTGCGAGGGACGATTGGTGATGCGGTTGGCGAGGCCGAGCCGCGCCAGCAGCGCAGCCGCACGGGCGTGGCGATAACCTCGCGGCGCGCCGGCATGGACCGCCGGCATCTCGACATTGCCGAGCGCGCTCACCGTCGGGAGCAGATGGTAGTGCTGGAAGATAAAGCCGAAGCAGCCCCGGCGCAGCGCGGCAAGCTCGTCGCGGTTCAATCCCGCGACGTCCCGGCCGCCGAACCAGTAGGCGCCGCGGCTCGGCCGGTCGATCAGGCCGAGAATATTCATCAGCGTCGACTTGCCGGAGCCGGAGGCGCCAATGATGGCCACGAACTCGCCGGCATCGATCGACAGGTCGACGCCGCGCAACGCGTGGGTGACGACATCGCCGCTGCGATAGGAACGGCAGACACCTGCGAGTTCGATGAGCGGGGTGCGCGGCACGCTCATGATTCCACCCTCAGCTTCGCCGGCGGCCCGGCGGCCTTGATGCCGGTGATGACCCGCTCGCCGTCCGCCACCCCGCTCGTGATCCCAACCAGAAAGCGGGTGCGAACGTCGGTCTGAACCTTGCGGACGGCGACGGTCCCGTCGTTCCGGAGCACCCGGATCTCGCTTTTGTCGTTGAGCGAGGCGACCGGGACCACGAGGGCGTTCCGCGCCGCGGCGGTGACGAAAAACACCTGCGCGGTCATTCCCGCCCTCAGGCTGCCGTCCTCGTTGGGGACGTCGAACAGCGCCGTGTAGAGCACGACATTGCCCGATTGCGCCCCGGCCTTGGTGGCCTCGGCCTTCTTGTCGGGACGGCGCGGCGCCGGCTGGATCTGCCGCAGCGTCGCATTCCACTTGCGATCCGGCTGGCCGAGCGTGGTGAACCACAACGGCATGCCCTCGCGCAGCTTGACGACATCGGCCTCCGACACGTCGGTCCACACCGTCATGGTGTCGAGGTCGGCGATCTGCAGGATCAGCGGCGTGTCGTAGTTCGCATTGAGGGTCTGGCCTTCCTTGGCATCGACCGCGACCACGGTGCCGGCCATCGGCGCGGTGATGCGGGCGTAGCGCAGCGCCGCTGTCTGCGCCCGAAGATCCGCCTGCATCTGGCGGATGCGGGCCTTGGAGGCGTCGATGCGGGCAATCAGGATGTCGCGGTCGCGCGACGCCTCGTCGAGGGCGGCTTTCGAGACCGCGCTGGTCTGTGCGAGCGTCAGGTGCCGCTCGACATTGCGTTTGGCAAATGCGAGCCCGGCTTCCTGCTCGGCCATCTCGGCCGTCAGCCGCGCCAGGTCGGCCTCGATGCCCTCGACCTTGGCCCCCTGCACCTCGGCGTCGATCTCCGCCACCACCCGCCCCGCCGTCACCTTGTCGCCGACAGCGACGTGCAGACGCTTCAACTGGCCGGAGACCTGAGCCCCGACATCGACATAGGCGTGCGGCTGGATCTTGCCGGTCGCGGTGACCGTGCTCTCGATGTCCTGCCGCTTGACGACGACGGTCTCATAGAGGCTGTCCGGCGACGGCGCGCGCAATCCCATCAGGACAAGCGTGCCGAGCGCAACCAGACCGGCCAAGCACACGCCAAGGATGATTTTCCCGGACCTGCGCGCGGCGCGGGCCGGCGGCGTCCATGGCGGCGGCACGATGACGCTGTCCGCATCATCCGGAGGCATGGGGGCGTTCATGATCGCCGGCCCCTCACCGGATATCTTTGTAGTCGACGTCGAACGACTGCCCGGGACCGGCATCGAACAGGATGTAGAACTCGCCCTCCGGCCGTTTGAAGCTCACGGTCGAATCCGCGCTGAACTTCGTCTCCAGCACAACGCTCTCGTCGTAGCGGATCACATCCAGCTTGACCCCCGGGACGCCGGTGCCATCGGCGAAGCCGCCCTCGCAACGCACCGTCGTCGCATCGATCATCTTGCAGATGCAGAACGGCGGATGCGCCCATGCCGTGCTGATAGATAGAGCCATGGCGCTGACGGCCGCGACGATCCATCCGCTTGCCCGGAGCGCGCGCATCATCGCTTCGCCTTCTCGAGCCAGGCGGCCATCAGGGGCGACGCGGTGCGGATCGGGATCGTCGCCTGATGCAGCGTCCCGTCCCAGCCCTCCAGGGTGAGCCACAACTCATCGTCAGCGGTGGTTCGATCCGGAATCCGCATCTCCGCCGTCTGCCGATAAGGGGTGCCGGAGAACAGCGCACCCATGGTGCGGATGTTGCGCGGCTTGCCGACGCGCAGGTAGGCGGCCTTGACCTGATCGACACAGGCCGGACATAGCGCCAGCGCAAACTCCTTGGCGTAACCGGCGCGGCCTTCCGCATCCGGCTCTTTCAGTTTGAACTCCGCCAGCCGCACGCTCCACGGCCCGACCGCGATCGCGCCGACCTCGCGCTCGCCGAGACCCTTCTTGCCGTCGAAAAACGCATTCTCATGGAAGAACGCCGGCGTGAAAACGATCGGCACGATCACCACGAGCGCGCTCAGGTGAAAGCGCCAGCGCTGCCACAGCGACGCGCCGCGCGAGGGGGATGCGAGCGCCACCATCACTCGGCAGCCTCCAGCCCGAGCCGCGCCGGCTTGCGCTCACGCACCAGCTTCACCGTCTCGATCGCGGTGCGCCTGGTCCACACCATCATCCCGGAGAACACCAGCGTGGTCAGAATCAGGCCGAACACCAGATAGACCAGCTTGAGCCAGACACCGGCGAAGTCGCCGGTGTGCAAGGGCCGCATCGAGCCGGTGACGAGTTCGAGCGCGGAGCGGTCGGAGACGCGCCGCGTCCGTTCGACCTTGCCGTTGTAAGGATTGACGTCGACCGTCTCGAACAGCAGCGGATAGGCGCCCCGCCCGCCGACGCTGATGTGATCATAGGCGCTGCTCGGAAATTGCACGAAAGTCGGCTCGAGATCGGGCAGTTGCGCCCGCACCGCTTCCGCCGCCTGCCCCAGCGTGATCCGCGGCGCCGGCGCACCCTTGGCCACGACGGGGACATCGCCCCTCGCCACCACCGGGGGCACGCCAGCCGTCGAGATGGAAATATGGTTGTCGTCAAGGATCGCCCGGACCAGGAACCAGCCCGCCGTCACCGCCATGATGGCGATGAACGGAATCGACCATGCGCCCGCCAGCCGGTGCAGGTCGCCCCAGAACACCCGCCTGCCCTTGCTCACACGCAGGCGCGGCCGCAGATAAACCCGCCAGAACCGCTTGTAGACCACGATCCCGGTGATCAGCGAGCCGAGCAGCGGGATCGACAGCGCCGATACGAGATACCAGCCAATCCGGGAATTGTCGCCGGATAGCAGCAGCCAGCCGTGCAGCGCACGCACGAATTGCTGGAAGTCGAACGCGCCCTGTTCTCCCTGAATGACCGCGGTATAGGGATTGACGAACAGTGCGCCTGAAGTGCCGTCCGGCCGGGTCACCCGCACATTCAGCGCAAAGATTGATTTCACCGGCCGTGAGATAAAGCGCACCCGCGCTCCGGGCTGTTGTTGCTCTACCGCCGCCAGCACCTCGTCGTAGCCGCGCAGGGTCGCGTCCGGCCCGGGCGCGTTGGCCCGGACCGCCGGGCTGGCCAGCCAGACGATCTCCTGGCTCACCGTTGCGATCGACCCGGTCAGGCAAACAAAGAACAGAAACGCCCAGATCGGTAGCGCCAGCCAGCCGTGAACAACAAACCACAGCCGGGCACCTGAAGATCTGCGCGATACAGTGGTTCCACTCACGTCCTGTCGTTCCTCGCCTCCCGCACTGACTCTCGCCTAAGGGGTAGCCGCTGGAGTCGAATTGCGGTGCCCCTATTTATTGAAGGCGACTGAGCGCTCGCTTTTTGAACCCCGCGTCGCAAAGAAAATCGACGATTCGCCCGGCACGCCCGCCCGCGGCAGCGGGCACTCCGGTCGAGATTGGCTACCAGCGATAGCTCGCCGTGCCGATGACTGTGCGCCCACGTCCGACGTTGCATTGAGTGAGAGAGAAACACCCTGCGATATACTGCTTGTCGAACAGGTTGGTAGCGTTGACTGAGAAGCGCCAGTTGTCGATTTCGTAGCGAATCATGGCGTCCACCAGCGTGTAGGCCGGCGCATCGAACGTGTTGAGAGTGTCGCCGGCACTGGCAGCGACGTAACGCACGCCGGCACCGAAACCGAGGCCGTTCAGCGCACCCTCGCGAATGGTGTAGTCGCCCCACAGCGCCACGAGATGCGGAGGTCTTGTGACAGGCCGCTTGCCCAGGTTAGCCGTGTTGCTTTTCGTCACCTTGGTGTCGTTATAAGTGTAGGCAGCGGTGAGATTGAAGTTGCTGGTCAGGCTGGCGACCGCCTCGAACTCGAAGCCACGCGATGCGATCTCACCAGTCTGGATGGACCTTCCGGGATGGTCCGGATCGGCAGTCAGAACGTTCTGCTGCCGCAGATCGTAGATCGCGGCCGTCATCCGCAAATTCATGTCCTTCGGCTGGTACTTGATGCCCGCCTCATATTGCGTTCCGGTCGTCGGCTTGAACGGCGACCCGTCAAACGCCGTTCCAGACGTGGGCACGAACGATTCCGAATAGCTGATATAGGGAACCACTCCATTGTCGAATTCATAGCCGAGCCCGGCCCGCTTGGTGAAGGCGCGATCGTCTTGAGTTGTAACCCTGCCGCTGAGGTCGAAAATGTCTGTCGTCTTGGGGTCCGACCAATCGTAACGGCCACCGAGAGTTAGAATCCAGCGGTCGAGCTTGATCTGGTCTTGAAGGTAGATACCGGTGAAATTTTGAGTCTGCCGGGGTCCGTAATTGTCAGCCGGGATAAAAACGGGCGAACCATAGACCGGCGCAAAAACATCGAGTGGACCAACAACGCCGTCGTATGTACCTGTCTCGGCGCTTTTTCGCCATCGATAGTCTACGCCGAATAGCACTGTGTGTTGTAGCGCACCCGTCGTGGCTTTGAGTTCGGCCTGATTGTCGATCGCAAACGTGTCCCAAGTAAAGCGGCTGCGATACGCTTCACGGTCGAGCGTGCGAAGGTCTGCTCGAAGGCCCGATGGCGCGATATCGTCTGTTGTGTAACCATCATGAACATACTGCAAGTTCTGCCTGAAGGTTAGGTTGTCAGTGGCGCGATGTTCGAGATTGTATCCGACAGCGGCCAACTCTCTACTTCGATGACTGAAGTTGGGTTCGCCGAGGAAGCGCGTGTACGGGATTCGCCCGTTGGGATTCGGCAAAACCGTCCCCTGTGCCGGAAGTCCGTAGTTGGCTACAAAATTATCTTTTTGATAGATGCTGAAAGCCGTGATTTCTGTCGCGGCCGTCGGACGCCACGTCAGTGCGCCGGACAGGAACGCGCGCCTCTCCTTTGAGAAGTCGATGCTGGTGTAGCCGTCACGCAACAGACCAGTGAAGCGATAAAGCAGAGTCTTGTCTTCCGTCACCGGGCCGCCGAAGTCGAAGGCGCCGCCCTTCCGATCGAAGTTGCCGCCCTGGAGTTGCACTTCGTGGACAGGCTTCTCGGTGGGACGCTTGGTGACAAGACCGATCACGCCGCCGGGGGCGTTCTGTCCGTAGAGAACCGAGGCCGGTCCGCGCATCGCCTCGACGCGCTCCAGACCATATGGATCAACGTCGTTGTTGCTGATGGAGCGCAGCCCGTTCAAATAGATCCCGTCAGCCTGAAATCCGCGCATCGAGAATCCTATTGAACTCATATGAGGGCCGAACTGCTCAGCGTGAACACCCGGCGTATATGCCAGCGTTTGAGTCAGGGTCTGGGTTCTCCGCGTTTCCATC
>Ga0209935_1005393_pt1 | contig 10904 bp, 11 predicted proteins | sample ThiBio_1000_plan_2_FD_183958 | JGI IMG/M metagenome (GOLD analysis project Ga0209935, IMG submission 183958) | Wastewater bioreactor microbial communities from Cape Town, South Africa - Thiocy_cont_1000_plan (SPAdes) | ecosystem: Engineered > Bioreactor > Thiocyanate-remediating >... | reverse complement strand
GAGGTCCTTGTTGCCCACAGACCATTCATACTTGTGCGTCTTTGGCGACAGCGTGAACAGGAAGCATTCCCCCATCCCATAGAACTTCGGTCCTGGTTGCCAGCCTTCAGTGCAATACGCACCGAAGATCTTTTTAGGTATATGGATGTGATAAGTAGGATATCATCACAACACACAACACAACACTGATAGCATGGAGAGGGAGGTAGGATAGATACGCACCCGATTTTTTTTAGTTTTAATAACCAGGATGTGAGGAGCGGCTTCGGCACATTTTCTGTACAGTGAGAGAAGACTGAAGCCATCGGTAGCGGTGCTGAACACCTGTACCGCATCGCTGATTTTGAATCGTTGCGGTACCCATTGCCACAACACTTGGAACTATTATAATAACTGAGTTTTGCAAGTAAACAGAAGAGAGAAAGAGAGAGAGAGAGAGAGAGAGAGAGAGAGAGAGAGAGAGAAAGAGAGAAAAAAGAGAGAAGATAGAGAGTAGAGCAAAAGAGAGAGAGAGAGAGAGAGAGAGAGAGAGAGAGAGAGAGAGCGGTATTTATACCATTTCAGGTGTAAGGATATTCGAAGGTTGCTTGATTTTAGGCACATGGGCTATCTCCAACACAGGATCCAACCCTGAGGAATGCTTTTCCTCAAAGTCGGCTCTATTCTTCTCTTCTATGCCGAGAATCTGCGAGAACGGCAATTCATAGGAGAAGACCAACTAAAAATAATGAACGTGGTCAACATGCTATCGAGAGGGAGGGAGGAATTAAGCTCATTTTACTTGAAGGAATTTTTGTTCCTCCTCTGGGTGTTTCTTGAGGTTATCGTTGAGTCTTAGCATGCCATCATGTAAGGTAGCCAAGAAGTAATGGGAGGTTTTAGTAGCCAACAGCCTCGCTTCGAAAGTCTGCAAGCACGCAAGTGCTACTTTATAGAGGACGGTGATGCCTTCGTTGAGGAAGTTATCAAATATCTTCATCGCAGTCTATTCAACCAACACAAAAAAGTTAGCGCTTTACAAAAAGTATTTTGAGGAGATAATACCGAATGAGGTAATGAGGACACAAACATGCGATCGAACCAGCTGCTAAAGTCCAGTATTAGACCATGCTGTTCCACACCGATCTTGTCAATATCTAGATGGAAAGCAAGAGAGAAATAAATGAATTAAGAGAGGGGCTAAATTCTTGTCACTGCTCAAATATGATGAAAAACGTACGAGCAGCAATAGCAGGGAAGTAAATGAGGGCGGTGTCGAGGAAACTCATCAAGAAGATATCATAGTATTTCTTGCTGGTATAAAAATATGCGAGCATATGCCCCTATTTCAAACACGATTGTAAGCTTTTGTTTTCCAAGGATTTACCCCCTTACCTGTGTTTTGAGGTCCATCATATTTCGAATCCTTGTCTCATGAACCGCTTGAGAGATATGAGGAGGCACGGCATCAGCCAGCATCAAGTGCACCATAGCATACACTGTTGACTCAGGCATGTAATGGAGAGCCAACAAAACTTCAAAGTAAATGTACGTTAGTCAAAAAAATAGTTAAATTGAAGGGCTTTTGAATTACCTATGTCAGGCAATACGGGAGCGTAGTTTAATAGTGGGTTGTCTAATGCGGTGGCTACGAGGAGTCTCTTGCTTGCCTCGATGCCAGCCTCAGATAGATGATGATCGTGAGGAGAGAAAAGACCTCCAAAGATAGGAATCCTCTTGACGGTCGCTGGAATTTCAACGATTGATGGTTCCGCGGGAGTCTTTCTCGGTGAGTCACCAGCTGGCGTAGTAGCTTCATCACCCTTCACTGGATCGGTTGTGCTTACAGTCTCTGCCACTTTCTCCGCCTTCTCCGCAGCCTCCTTAGAGAGGCTTCGCTCGCGCCTCCGTCTGGCTTCAGGCGAACCTTGGGTGTAGATCCTTCGAAGGGCGTCGGGATAGGCATGCGGCTGTTTTTCGAGGAAAACCGAAGCGCCCGTCATCGCCTCCCATAACTAGAGAGAAAACGGTTATAATGTCTTTTGCGTAATGAGGGGGGGGGTCTGGAAAATTTGGGGATGTTACCTGTTTGCGATGAGAGGAAGGGATTCCTTTACGCATAATTGCGGTGTACTGTAGAGATACAGAAACCGAAGGTTCCTTACCGCTCAATACTATACTTCCCCACTCCTCCTACATGTGTTGTGGTATATAAGGATACTATCAATCGTGAGTAGTAATCCTACCGATGACCCTTGAACACTCTCTTGTTCAGCGGTTTCGTCAAGTAGTAAATATCCTGAGGAGGATAGGGGATCTGCAAACCATGTCCTAGGAGAGTGAGGATGTTAATAATGAGGTGTACACTGTTACAAAGTGACCTACGTTCTGCCTTCAGCTTCGCCTCGAAGTTCGCGGGCAGTAAGAATAAGCTCTCGCTTCATCCGCAGTTTATCTGCTATCTTTTGTTGACGTTCTAATGCGTCCTCTTGGCTCTCGGCCTTTCCCCACTCAATACCTGTTGTTTAAAAAGCAGTCTTGATGTCAAGGAAGCACGACATTAGATGCTAGGGTACCATTCGTTCGTTTTTTAATAAGCTCGAAATATATTTGCCAAAATACATCTTCTCCCATACATAGTGGCACTAAGCCATGGCGTACCTAAAGAAAGGGTACGTAAAGCATAAGATCACTATGCACCGAATTTGTTTTACTCACCCTCTTCAAGTTGGCGGAGAGTTTGAGCATCGCCGTGACGTGTCGCATTTGCTTGGAGGAGAAGGCAAACGGCTTGCGCGCTATCCTGCGCCTACGTTCGCCTCTTTGGAGTAGTGGACTATTGGTTGGGGTTTGTAGTGAGGTGGGCTCGCCTTGGCTGGTGGGGCTATCCCTTCCCGTCGAAGTAGGCGCGTCTGATTCAGATGAAACAGGCTGGGGAGTTTTTTGGGAAGGCGTCGCCTCCTTCTCACCACCGCTTGGTGAAGCTAGGGATTCTAAATAATTTGCGGTTAAAATTGAGCATTATCAAGGAAACCCCTTCAAACCTAATCGAGGGCTTGTCGGTGGAGAGAGCATAAGCCGTCGTTTCTCATTCTGAAGAAGTAAATCCACTTCATCTTCGTCATCGTCCAGAGGAAAGTTGACAAACGTAGAAGGATGTTGGCTGACATTCTCAACAAATTCAATTAAAGCGGTAGTAATGCCAAGTTCCTCTTTTTCTTCCTCACTCACACCTGTAGGAGATTAACTGTTAGCTGGTATCCCACAATTGGAGAGGGTAAAAAAATGAAACCTTCTTCTACATGTTCTCCAACAATTGAGGTCACGATGGACGAAATATTTTGACCCTGATTTGAGACAATCCTGCTAAAATTGCCGAGGCTGCTTGACAGGCTGTTCAATTTATCTGCTGGAGACCACGAATTTATACTCGCCCACCAACCACCCTCTCCTTCCTTAACGTCCCCTTCAGACTGAAAGAACGAAAAGTTTAGCCGCGTATTGAGGACAAGAACTTTTCCCATACCTGTCTTCGCTGCCGCGGTGGGGTCTTTTTCAGGATGCTCATGTCCAGGTTCTCACCCAAGAGCTCCATGATTTTATACTAGTATACTACTGATGGCCTGGCAATCCTATCTTTCTTCGTCGCCTGGCGACTTGTGCGTTGATGTGTTGCTTCTTCCAAGAATAGTAGATCGCGAGCCGTCCCCTATCTCTGCCGATCACATAAACGACATGTGGAACCGGCACCGGTCTTCTATCCCACCCAGTAGTAACCACTATCACGAGAGAAGGCGATCTCCGCAGCGTGAAAACGAGAACAATTCCTCTTATCGTTCTTCGTCTCGCCGGTCTCCCTCGCCAAGGCGTTCCTCATCAAGCTCGAGATCCCGTTATTCTTCAAGCAACTCTCCCCAAAAAGGCGCGAACCATTACACCAGAAATATCAGATCCTCTCCCGATGCTAGCTCACTGGTCCCACCCAAAATGCTCCCACCAGCGCCTACATCTTCGCTCACCCCGTCGCCGCAAGAATTAGTTCCAACTCCCACTTCTCCCTCCAACACTGACTTTGGAGAGGAAGCTTTCAAGCGTATTTCGAACCAAATGACAGAAGTAGAGATTTGCCGCCAATATTTGGAGAAGTATCAAAGAAAGGTAGGCCTTAAGTTGTAATTATGATTTACTTCGTAACAATTACCCACAGTTGCATGAAGCAACCGAAAAATTCTTTGCGGCATCTAAGAAATTGGATGAAATGTTGTTGGATTATAAAAAAGATGTAATTCTAAGAGAGCACCAGCTAGAAAATCGAGAACGCGAGTTGAAGGAAAAGGAGGTAGGTCAATGTCTTTGCTTCACCAGTTTCACAATTAATCAATAATCGTCAGAATATTCTGCAAGAACGTACACTAGAACATCGCGCAAGAGCCAGTGAAGCTTCAACAAACACTACAACCACTACAACATCCACAACCGTAACAAAACTGAGGGAAAAGGACAAGAATCCGCCAAGGTAGAATACCCCTACCCTCATCCTCATGGTTACTCACTCTGCCTCTCTCAGCGCTGCACATCGGCCCTCAGCCTTAAAGAGAAGAAGGACAGATAATGTGAATGAAACAAGAAGAAGAGAGGACGACCTGATTCGGCGTCGGGATAGGTCCCCAACAAGAGAAGAAAACACTCTCAGACACTCCCACAGACAACAACGATTTCAAGAGGAACCCCCACCGCACGTCCGTGACCATGGAGGAGGGCATGGGCGCACGCTGCAACAACAACAGCATTCTCCCTCCACCACAACTCGGCCCGCGCTGATCACTACAGATGAGGGCCCAATGAATCGTGAGGCAAACTTCAGCTTCTTGCAATCACAAAGTAGTCCCCAACGCTTCGGTGTGACTGACCTCGGCCGGGTCTCTTCCAAATACATCGAATGTACTCTAACCCCTCACTTCTCTCACACCCCATTTACACTCACATATGCATATACATTACAGCGACACATAGAAAGAAATTGCGATCGATTGTATTTAATCCTCAGGCGCCCAAGTTTTTCGCAACGACGTCATTGGATGGCTCGGTTGCCCTATGGGAGCTAACGCCTGACTGGTACACCCTCACCATCTCATCCTTCCCTCCTTCTCACTCCTCAATTCAATTTGTAGTGAAGTGCAGCAGATCAATCGTGTCGATAATCTTAATCCGGGAACCACGAAGGCAGGATATCCCCAAGATATGGTACCTTTTGTTAAACATTTTGCGGAAGACAACCCATTTCTCACATGTGTGACTAGGTGTGGAGTCCTACAGGAGAGGAGTGTGCTGTGTGCTTCCATCCCGCAAAAGAGCCTGGAGAGGTGGCACACCAGATAGTGCTTGTCAATACCACAGAGGCAGATCTGCCTCGACGATTCCTACAGAACAACCCCCACACGAAACCGCCCACCCAGATTCGATACCTGCCGGAATACCCTACACACTTCCTCACCACCTCACAAGACCATTCAGTTGTAAGTCCCTTTTTCCTTTTTTGTTTTTCTCTCTTTCTTTCCTGATCGCTTCATTTTCCTAATAAAGGTTCTATGGAGAGTGAATCTGGATAACGTCAAAACAAGAGTATTGCATAACACCCAACACACATCTTCTGTCAACTGTCTATGTGTACCTGGGGAAGACTTTCTGTGTACAGGCGGGTCGGACAAGAAGGTGGTGGGGTGGGACATGGAGAAGGACAGTGTTGTATCTAGAATTGTACTTAATGCAAGGGTAACACCTCACGCTCTGCCTTCCCCTCCCCTCTCCCGCCTTGCCTCATATCAGTTCTTTCCATAATTAGATAACCTCATTGGACCATAATCCAATGAACAACCGACTTTTGATGATCTTCCAATCATCAAAAGACAAACCCATTCATCTCTACGATCGCAGAACCAACCACAGCGTGCTGACCCTTTCTTGGAACGCAGCTACTACACCTTCCCAATTCATCTATCCCTCATGGTCTCCTGACGGCAATTTGATTAGCTGCGGAAGTACCGAGAAATGCATTAACCTCTATTACTCCTCTTTACTCTCGCTCTCACTCCTATCCTATCGACTAACACACTCACCCTCTCCATTTGTATTCAGGGATGTGCGCTACACTCGAGTAGAGCAACCCGCTCTAATCTTCCCCGCACATGGTATAATCTATAGATTGCGTTGCACCCACGTCTAACACCTTATCAACGATGCAGATGCGCGTGTGTTTAAGGCTCCTTTTGCCCCCGAACAGCCCAACGTCCTGGTATCAATCAGCAGCGACAAAAAACTAGGGATACATCGCATCTAGCGCCAAATTCTAATAAATTGCGTTCACAGAAGAAAACTGTTACTTTCAACTCTTTTCGCTGCGCAGAGTATGGAGGAGAAAGACACTGACGGTCTTTATGCCCATTTACGGGACGGCGCAGCTGTGCTTCAGGATAAAACCGGTCGGTCTAACGGAGGGAACACATTCTCGTTTCCATTGCGTCCTCCATTTTGGGACGCAATCGAAGATTGTAACAATATCTTAATCGCCGGATGTGGAGGCGGATACGATTTCTTTAGTGGACTTCCGCTCTTCTTAGCTCTTCAAAAATGGGTGAGTGTTGAGACTATGTTTTTGATTGATTCAATTCAACTCATTCATCCAAACAAATCGGGTTCGCAATAGGGCAAGAAAGTTCATCTCGCAAACCTTGCCTTCACAAACGGCCTCGAAAATGTCACTGGACGCAAGTTCACGAAGTATTGTGTTGAAGTAACCGCCGACTCGGTTCGTACGCCGCGTATGTACTTGTATTTAGTCCTATTCCAAGCGCGTTCTAATGAGAAATCCTACCCACAGGATACTCGGGCGGGGAATATAATATAGAAAGCGAAACCTACTTCCCAGAGCTCTTCTTATCCAAGTGGTTCCGCGAGTCAGAAAAACAGGTGCATGCCTCTTCTCATTGAGGTCTTTATCTGAATTTATTGACTTGCGGCATAGGAAGTGCCTATCTTCACAATTCAAAGAAGTGGAGTGGTGCAGATGTTGGAGGTGTATGAGGCGCTTGCTAAGGAGCTTCAGGTGGACGCGATCGTCCTCGCGGATGGGGGAACTGATTCTCTTATGCAGGGAGACGAAGACGGCCTCGGCACTCCTATGGAGGTAAGCAATTGATTTCACCTCGCACATTCACTCACACAGTCACTATTCTCCCATTCGCTCGTCCACTCTCACCGTTTAGGATATGAGTTCGATAGCGTCGGTACATCTATTGAAAGCTGAATCGGTAAGCAAATACCTAGGCAAAAAAACACCGATGTTAATCTAACTACTTTTAACCCTCTTTTTGCTAGGTTAAAAAGAAATTTCTTGTTTGCCTTGGCTATGGGGTAGATGGTATGTCATAGCACCCTGTCCCGTTCTATCTCTCTCAGGATCGGCTACTGACAAGAATCTCTCTTGCCTTCTGGTGGAAATGTAAAAGCTTTTCATGGGGTATGCCACAATCACGTGTTGGAGAACATAGCAACGCAATCAAGGAAAGGCGGGTATTTGGGTTGCTTCTCGATAACCCCACAACAAGAAGAAGGCAGAAAACTCAAAGAAGCCTACTTGGCCTCACAACCTTCCAATAGGTACATCCCCGACGCCCACGTGGGCGGGAAACTTTTCTTTACCCATAATAACTCTCATCTCCGTTCTTCTTTGAACTGACGCAACTGTTTATTCGATAGTATCGTGTGTGCAAGTGTAGTATCAGCTCTGGATGGCCACTTCGGAGACTATCACCACCCCGCGACAGCCAGCAGGACAAGGGGGAGTAAGTTGTTCATCAATCCCTTGATGTCGATATTTTGGTGTTTCGATTTGCACTGCGTCGCCGAGGAAGTGAAATATTTGCCGTTAATTGCCGAGACAAAGGCCGGTTATGAAATCTCGTCAATCATCGAAGAATGGAGGGACAAGCACTTGCGCGATAAGAAGAAAAAGTTTCTTGGCCGCGTGCAGGAAACCTTTCCGCATTGAACCAACCCGAAGATATAGGTACTAGGGAGAAAAGGGACTGGGGGTCTTGGAGGTACAGATAAAAGTATCAATGCCAGGTCGTCGTTACTCCACGAGCAAGCAAGACCAAGACCTTTCACGAAAGGAGAATAAACCTACAAAGGTTATTTTCCCTTTTCTTGGACTTTTTAAACACACAAGACAATTGCCAGAACACGTGCGAATCACGTGCACAGTTTAGATGAATTCTTCGTATTACAAGCCCTAAAATGCGATTAACCAGCACCAATTTCCAAGAAATGATGATGTAATTCTAATTCTAATTTTAACTCCATTAATATCCGAAATAAACTCACCAATCACGCAGCACAAACAATTCCGGAAACAGTAATTTTTCATGTTTACATTTTTAGATTTCTTGTTGTGTGTGAATTTCGTGGCGCCCGCAACTTTCATTGACCCTTTGTGTGGGTATTCCTTTCGTGAGGCCGAAAAAACGATAAGCGCATTTCAAATATCTCCTATCCTCCTCCCACAAGTGAAGTGCCCATCACACCCGAATCGGCCCTTGCTCTCGCGTTTGTTGATTTTTTTTATTTTTAACCTTCACACACACACGCCACAAGCAACTCGCCCACTTCCCACTTGGTCTTGCGCTTTTCCCTTTAAGCATTTGTGTTAAGCAAGGAAAAAATGTTTCCGTCAACGCCTCTTCCCTACATATTTATTCCCAGCCCCATCTATCCCTTGCAGTCTAGCTCCTGCTTGGATACTTCGACTTCTTCCTCGCCATATCCTCCCAACTTCTTCAACCATCCTCCCGGTGTACTTTACATTCCTGCCCCTCAACAACCCGCACACCTGCAACAGCAACGTCCCCTGGCTTCTGCACTGCAATCCCCAAACCTCCCTGTACCGACAACCACACCTACCGAAGATATGGACGACGAGGACGAGGACAATTCTGAGAAGGACCGGCGGCTATCGATCGACTTTCTGCTCAACTCGGACGGTCGGCCTGCATCTTCACGGCATACGGCACCTCCTCAACCGCAGCCACAGCTGCCTCCGCTCTCATTTATCTCTCCACCAAAGCAATCCCTCCCACCCACGTCGGAATATCCCACTACTACGCTCAATCTCTCGCAGCCACCCTTTAACATGTTTAATGAACTTGCCACCAGTACGACAACCAGTACTGTCAGTTCTGCCAACAATCTTAACAGCAAACACAACCTCGCCCTCCCCAACTTAAACGGCAAGAAGACCCGGCGACGTTTGACTCATGAAGAATTATACCTTTTGGAATCGGTCTACTCCAACAACCAAACCCCGGACTCCTTCACAAAGATAAAGCTGTCCCAGATGCTCATCATGTCTCCTCAACAAGTCAGCAACTGGTATGTATGCTGTTGAGTCTTTGTGTTAAGTCGTACTCACACCGGTACTAAATGAATCATGGTGCAGGTTCCAGAACAGAAGATCACGGAATCGCAAAGCACTGCAGTATCGAAAAGCCAAGAAGCTCAAGATGGAACAGAAGCTACGGAGGCAACAACTCGAGCCACAACAAGATCTATAAGCCAGTAGCATGTAAATAGTAGAATTTTTGGGTATGAAGTCTTGGCTTTTGTATAGTTTCAACAACGATTTTGTTTTTTTTTTAGGCCAACACTTTGATACCCTTGCACCCACCTTCCCTTCCCTGTTGTTGTTGGGCTCCAAAGTTCAGGGTTGACCTGACCAATCAGGCATAGGTGTGAGTAAGTGTGCAGGCCATTTCTTCTTCAGCAATAGTAAGTGGAGCTTAAGTTAGCAATGTCAAAAAATAAAACAGCACAGTAGTGTTACTAGATATGAAACCTGATTGTGGAGTGGTTTTCACCTGATACTGGCTCGGTCATTTCCTCTTAAAAGGTAGACTCCCAGAAATAATCCGCCTTCTGATTGAATGACTCTCATACAGCAACTCCATACGGAAACTACTCCCCGCAATTGCTCCCAACAGATCACGCCTATGGTCAGGTCAATTCCTGAGTATATGCGCAAAGCGACAAGCGTAAGGAACATCATTTTTTCAAACTTCAGTCGGTGGTGCAAGGTGGCTGCTACCGGTGAGAGGTGCGAGATGTACAGGCCGGTACATCGTATGGGATGTGAGCTCAAGGTGGTATATTGGTTACAGATGGGTGAAGGTAAGTTGGGAGGTGGTGTAGATGTGCTTTTGGGGCAACGCCCAGAATAAAATACCGCACATATTTCTATCATACGCTAGTGTAAATTTGCAACCAAGTTTATTTTAAAATAAAAAATGGGAGTTGTGAAAAATTCGCAATAGTAAGTGTAGTTCGAACAATAATTCAAAGGAAAGAAGAAGAAAGCATAGCGCAGCGGAGCGTGCTTCGAAGGATGGGCAACAGGTATCACTTCTACCCTGACTCCGCTGTTACTCGCCACTGGTTGCTAATTCTTTCTGCTTTCGTCTTTGCCGGCTTACAGCCATCAGAGGGAACGCGAGGTCGCTAAATCTTTCGATCAAGATGGGAAGCAGGCGAGACAGGCGCAAAAGGAAGCGCTTCTCAGGCAATATGTTCGCGTAGTACCTGCAGGCGGCAAGGCACCTACGCCTATCGAACTTCTTATAGGTTGTGATGGCTGCGAACAACTGATCCTGCCCACCGAAGACAGGTATTTTGTTCGATCTCCAAAATTCGCTTTCATCTATGCTGGATATCAAAAACAATTTGGGGTTCATACCTCTAGGTATTCATGTTGGGAGTGCCACAACTTTGTGAATTCGGTAGATTTCTGCGAGAATTGTTACAAATCTCTTCCCCCCCACCGACATCCGATGAGATATGTTAAAGGCAGACACATCGTTATTCCAAGCCCGCCCTCG
>Ga0209935_1005386_pt1 | contig 10913 bp, 9 predicted proteins | sample ThiBio_1000_plan_2_FD_183958 | JGI IMG/M metagenome (GOLD analysis project Ga0209935, IMG submission 183958) | Wastewater bioreactor microbial communities from Cape Town, South Africa - Thiocy_cont_1000_plan (SPAdes) | ecosystem: Engineered > Bioreactor > Thiocyanate-remediating >... | reverse complement strand
CGTGGGAGAAGTTCAGGCGCATGACGTTCATGCCGGCATCCAGCATCTTGCCCAGCATTTCTTTGGATTCGGTCTTGGGACCGATGGTGCAGACGATTTTGGTCTTTTTCATGTCAGTCTTCATGGTGCTGTTGTCATCTCTTCAATGTGAAATAGTCAGCGGGTCGGGGCAAAGGCGGCCAACGCCGGCAGTCCTCTGCCCTCCCGATCAAACAGGGCCTGGTTCTCCCAACCATTACCGAGGGGTTCGTCTATCCCGAGGAACGCCATGCCAGCCTGACTGGCCCAGCTGTCACCGGTGACCCGGATCCAGCCCGGCTCCCAGTAGACAAACCCGAGCCCGAGCCGATCCGGCACTGCGCCAATAGCGGCACGCAAGGCATCGAGAAACGCCAGTTGCCCCTCGGGCGTCGCAGCAAACCCGCCGCGCACGGCCTCCTGCTCACCGAAGGCGTTGCGAACAGCGTCCTGGTTGACGGTGTCGTGCCCATAGGCGGTCTCAACCACCAGCAGCGGGAGTCTGATTTGGGTGGCAAGGCTGTTCATGGTGCGCGAGAGGTCACCCAAGGATCCGTGCCAATAGGGGTAGAAGGAGAGACCCACCAGATCGAACGGCACATCGCGCGCCTGCATCGCCTTGAACCAGCGCAGGCACTGAGCCTCATCCCCTCCTTCAGCAAGATGCAGCATCAGTCGTGGGGTGATCCCCCCCTCGCTGCCAGCGCGGATCCCGGCGATGGCCGCCTTGAGCAGCTGGGCCAGTCGATCGAACCCCTCCTCTTCTTCCTGTCGGTGTAGTTGCCCCAGCGGCCACAGCATGCCGTTATTGAGTTCGTTGCCGACCTGTACCATTTGCGGCGGCACCCCAGCCTCGCGCAGGCGCTGCATCACGGCGGCGCTGTAATCGTGCAACATCGCAGCCAGTTCTGCTTCCGACTTGCCTCGCCAGGTCCGTGGCGTGTACTGCTTGCCCGGATCGGCCCAGAAGTCGCTGTAATGAAGATCGAGCAACCAGGGCAAGTTGAGAGCCCGGCTTCGCTGCGCCAGTGCAATCACCTTTTCCAGATCATTGTTGCCACCACCAAAGGGTTCCCCCTTGGCCGAGCGGGGATCGACCCACAGCCTCAGGCGCACCAGGTTGAGGCCACGCTCGCGCATCAGGGTTAGCAAATCCCCCTGTCGCGTTTCGTCCTGATAGTGAACGCCCAAGTGCTCGAGTTCGGCCAGGGTGGAGACATCCGCCCCTCGGATGGCCAGGTTGTGAGGAGCGGCTCCAGCCCCTGCACTGATCGCTCCCAGCATGACCAACAGTGGCCAGCTCAGCGGGAGGTACATGCTAGTGTTGCTCCGGCTCGTGCAACTCGAACCACTGACCGAGCTCGCGGCGCAGGTTGTCCGAGCGCTTGCCGAAGATGGCCTGCACCTCGTCACCGATGATGATGACGCCGATGGCACCGAGACCTTGCAGCGCCTCGCTGTCGACCTGCTGCAAGGCATTGACCTTGACCCGCAGCCGGGTCAGACAGGCGTCAAAGCTCACTATGTTGTCGCGCCCCCCAAAGGCAGCGATGAGCGCGGTGATGGCCGCCTCGTCCAGCCCGGAGAGCGGCGCCTCGGTCGATTTTTCCTCCTTGTGGCCGAGGGCGGCGGCGAACAGCCGCTTGAAGTCCTGCATCTTGACCATTTGAATCTCCTAAACGTAAAAAAAGAGGGCGAAGCCACTGGCTCCGCCCCGTAATCAATAGGCGCGACGCAGCACCCGGCAGCCGAATGGGGGCAGCACCAGTGAATCGCTCAGCGCCTCACCACTCACCATGTCACTGTGACCACCCGGCAGAGTGACCAGGCGCTCGGCGTTGGCGAAGTTTTGCACGAACACGAACACCTGCTCACCATCGGTGCGGCACTGGGCGGTGACCCCCTCCGGCAAGGCTGGCAAAGCACGCGGCAGGGCAAGGGTCTCGATGAGATGGCCAAAGAAGTCGCGTTGGAACGCCAGATCATTTCGCGAGGCGACATAATAGGCGCGACCTGTCCCGTGCTCGTTGACCGTCACCGCCGGACGTCCGGCATAAAAGTCACCGTCATAGCTGGCCAGGGCCCTCGCGCCTTCCAGGTGGATGAGATCGCAAAGGTGAGTGACTTCGTAAGGGCCGCAGAGTCCGGCTTCGTTGCCAGCAAGACCCGAGACGGCGTTACGTTCCTCGTCATAGAGACCGTCTATCTCCTCTGCCCAGATCCCAAGGACCGGGCGCAGCGGCCCTGGGAATCCCCCCAGGTGACAGAGATCGGTCTCGTTGACGATGCCGCTCCAGTAAGTGGTAACAAACTGCCCACCTCGTTTGACAAAGGCGTCAACCCGTTCGGCAAAGCCATCGCGCACCATGTAGAGCATCGGGGCGATAACCAGGTCATAGCCATCCAGCGCGCAGTCGGCATTGATGACATCCACCGCCACCCCTGCCTCCCAGAATGGGCGGTAGTGCTCGGCTACCGTCTTCTCGTAGAAGAGGCCGGCATTGCGCGGCCCCTGGGCATTGTCCATGGCCCAACGGCTCTCCCAGTCGAAAATGATGGCCACTTTGGCCTCGACGCGGCTGCCAGCGACCTCTTGCAACTTGGCCAGGATCTCGCCTAGCGCCTGCACCTCGCGGCCCACCCGGGTATCGATGTGACCAACGTGATCGACCACGGCGCCGTGGAACTTCTCGACCGAACCACGGCTCTTGCGCCACTGGAAGTACTGCACCGAGTCGGAGCCGTGGGCTACCGCCTGCAAGGAGGAGAGGATATGCATTCCCGGCTTCTTGAGCTTGCTGATGGGCTGCCAGTTGGTCAGGCTCGGGGTCGACTCCATCAGGAAGAAAGGTTTGCCTCCCTTGAGAGTGCGCATCAGGTCGTGATACATGGCGGTGTACGCCGCCAGGGTCGAGTCATCGCCACTGTTGTGCCAGAGGGGGTAGCTGTCCCAGGAGATGAAATCGATCTCCTTGGCCAACTGCCAGTAGTCATAGTCGTAGAAGTACTCCATGAAGTTGGTGGTGGCCGGCAGGCTCGGGTTGGCCGCCTTCAAGGGCTTGATCTCCTCGGCACAGAAATCGCTCACCTGGGCGGTATTGAAACGCTTCCAATCGAGGTTTAGGCCGTGGATCGAGCTCTCGCCGATGGGAGACGGGGATTCGATCTGTGACCAGTCGGTGTAGGTATGGCTCCAGAAGCTGCTCCACCAGGCGTGATTGAGCGCTTCTATGCTGCCATAACGAGCCTTGAGCCAGTCACGAAAGCGCTCCTGACAAAGCTCGCAGTGGCACTCGCCGCCGTACTCGTTGGAGATGTGCCAGGCGATGACACCTGGATGATGGCCGTAGCGTTCGGCCAGGGCACCGTTGATAGCGCGCACCTTGTCACGATAGACAGGCGAACTCATACAGTGATTGTGACGGCCACCGTGCAGTGCCTTCACACGTTCTTTGCTGACCCGCAGCACCTCGGGATAACGCTGGGAAAGCCAAGCCGGGCGAGCACCACTTGGTGTGGCGAGGAAAACTGACACACCGTTTTCGTGCAAGCGATCGAGCACCGTATCGAGCCAGCCGAATTCATAGCGCCCCTCTTGTGGCTCCAGGGAAGACCAACTGAAGATGCCGACCGACATCACGTTGCAGCGGGTCTGCTTCATCATCTCGAGATCGCGCTCGAACACCTGGGGATCATCCAGCCACTGATCCGGGTTGTAATCAGCACCATGCAGCAGAGCGGGCACCCGTTCACTGAGCGGGGGAAACTTGAACATCACACATCTCCTAAAACGAGGGGGCGCCGGCCATGGCCGGTCGCCCTATCGGTTGAAACCGGGTCAGTTGAATACCTTGATCGAGGGGAGCACATGGCCGGAGCAGTCAAACAGCGCCTGGTTCTCCCGGGCATTGCCCTCTTTCCAGTCGTCGTTGTTGTACTTCATCCCAGCCTTGGTGGCCCAAGTGGCACCAGTGGTTGGCAGCCACGCTGGCTCCCAGTAGAAGACTCCCTTGCCACGCCCGTCCGGTACCGCCACCACGCTCTTGATCAGATCGCGCAGGAAGTCGGCCTGCCCCTGTACGCTGGCCGGGTAACCACCGTCGCTCGCCTCCTTGGCAGTGAAGTTGTTCTCGGCGTTGTCGCAGTTCTCCGTGGTGTAGCCGTAGGCGGCCTCGACCACGATCACATCCTTGCCATAGCGCTTACTGATGTCATCCATGTTGGCCTTGAGGGCACTGATGGGGCCGTTCCAGTAGGTGTAGAAGGAGAGTCCGATGATATCGAAGGGCACCTCGCGCTTGGCGACTTCATCAAACCACCAGACGAAGGTGTCGTTTTTGGTGCCCTCAGCCAGATGCAGCATCACCTTGATATCTTTGCCGTGCTCTTTCACAGCACGTACACCAGCCTTGAGCAGTGTGGCCAGGCGATCAAACTCCCCACCGTTTTGCCCCCAGCTCTTGCCCTCTGGCCATAACATGCCACCGTTGATCTCGTTGCCGACCTGCACCATGTCAGGCATCACACCGGCCTTTGCAAGGGCATCCATGCTTTCCTTGGTATGGGCGTAAACGGCATCCGCCAACTGCTCGACTGACATCGTACGCCACGCCTTGGGCTTGTTCTGGCGGCCCGGATCCGTCCAGAAATCGCTGTAGTGGAAATCGAGCAGGAACTTCATACCAAGGGCCTTGGCACGCTTGGCAAGCGCTATCGTTGCAGCCAGATCGTTGTTACCACCGCCGTAAGGCTTGCCGTCCGCATCCTTGGGGTCTACCCACAGGCGCAGGCGAATGTAGTTAAAGCCGTTCTCCTTGAGGATTGCCATGGCGTCCTGTTGCTTGCCACTGGCATCAAAGAACTTGCCACCAAATTTCTCTACTTCGGCCAACATGGAGACATCAGCCCCCTTGATGAACTCCTGCGGTACCACAACTGGTTGCACCACCACATTTTCGGCAGCCACGGCGGGGGCATGCATACCCAACATGCCGGTGGCGAGCAGCGCCGCCATCACCAGCGTCTTCTTGATTTTCATGTCGAACGTCCTGTTTAACGGATTAACCTTTGGTCCCACCTGCGGTAAGACCGGAAACGAAGTACTTCTGCAAGGAGAGGTACAAGATGGCCACCGGCACCGCGATGAGCACAGCTCCCGCCGCATAGGTGGTGTAGCTGGCCCCCATCTTCTGGGCGACCAGGTTGTAGAGACCAATGGGCAGGGTGAACTGATCCGGGGTGCGCAATATGGTGCTGGCCAGGATGAAGTCGCCAAGCGGGCCGGTGAAGGAGAACAGTGCAACCACCGCAATGATGGGCTTGGAGAGCGGCATGATGATCTCGATAAAGATGCGGAAGTTGCCCGCCCCGTCCATGCGCGCCGACTCGTCGAGATCCTTGGGGATGGCATCGAGGTAACCCTTCATCAGATAGGTGTTCATCGGGATCATGCCGCCCACATAGACCAGCACCAGCGCCAGATGGCTGTTGACCAGACCCAGCATCTGGGCCAGCACGAAGATGGCGATGAGGGCCGAGAACTGGGGCACCATCTGCAACAACAGGAACAACATCAGGCCATTTTGCCGCCCACGGAAACGAAAGCGCGAGAAGGCATAGGCAGTGAAGCTGACGCTGATGAGGGTCAACACCATGGTCAGGAAACTGATCTTCATCGAGTTCCAGTACCAGGCGGCATAATCGATGCGACCGTCAAACAGCTCCTGATAATGAATAAAGGAGAAGTTTTCCGGGATGATCGAGGTGTTGAGCAGGCTGCTGCCCGGATTGAGAGAGGCTCCAACCGTCCAGATCAGGGGATAGATGATGATCACCGCAACCATAGCCAGCAGCAAATAGCTTAGGGTCAGACGGATGGCATTACTCTTTTTCAGACTGTGTTTGGCACTCATGGCTGGATCTCCTTACACCATGTCGTCTTGCTTGAACGAATTGGTCGCACGGAACTGCCACAGGGCAATGCCGACCACGAAGATGGAGAGCAGAATGGTGATGCTCGCTGCAATCGCATACTGGGATGACGACATGGTCAGCTTGTAGATCCAGGAGACCAGGATGTCGGTGCCGCCGGCATTGGAACCAGCCACCGCAGGTCCACCGTTGTTGAACAGGTAAATAATATTGAAGTTGTTGAAGTTGAAGGTGTACTGGGTGATGAGGATCGGAGCGATCGAATACAGCACCAGGGGCAGCGTAATGGTGGTCAGCTTGTGCCATGTACTGGCACCGTCGATGGTGGCCGCCTCGTAGAGATCATCCGGGATAGCCTGCAACACCCCAGTGGTCATGGCGAAGACGAACGGGAAGCCAAGCCAGGTCTGCATCAGGATGAGGGCCGTCTTGGTCCAGAAGGGATCTGTCATCCATGCCTTGGGGTCGATACCCAGAGAAGCCAGAATACCGTTGTTGATGACGCCAAAGGTCTCGTTGAACATGCCGGCGAACACCAGAATGGTGACAAAACCGGGCACTGCCCACGGCAGGATCAGGATGGTGCGGATGAGCGGCTTGAAGCGCAGATCCTTCTGATTGACCAGGATCGCCAGCAGCACCCCGACCGAGCATTGCAACGTGGTGGCGATCAGCGTCCAGATCACGGTCCACTGCAGCACGTCGAGCAAGGTCGAACGCCACAGATCGAGCTTGAAGATGTTGATGAAGTTCTTCATCCCCACCCAGTCCACCAGCTTGGCCGGCGGCGTGTGGTAGAGATCGTAGTTGGTGAAGGCGATGGAGAAACCAAAGATGATGGGGAACACCACCACGAACACCAGCAGGATGAAGCCCGGGGTGATCATCAGATACGGGAACCCTTCGCTCAGCAGCAACTGGTATTGCTTGCGCACACTGGTCAGCGCTACGCCACGATCCCGGCGATCGCCGTTAACATAGGCGTCGCGGACGCTCCAGTAGTAGATGGCGCAACCAAAGATGGCCACCAGTACGCTGATAACCCCCTTGGCCAGGAGGAAGACGGAGTTGTCCCGGGGCAACTCGGTGCCGAGGGTAAACAGCCCCCAGAACCCTTGAGATAGAAAATCATGGAATACGCCGAAGAAGCAGGCCATGACGGTGAAAAACAGGGTGCCCTTGACCCATTGCCGGTTATACCACTGACCGAGTCCCGGGATCAGCGAGAGCAGGGCGGCCACCTTGGCATGATGGGTTCTTGTACCGATCTGGGTAAGCGATCCGGAATCGACAACCACAATGTACCTCCTTTCCATTAAGAGCCCGGGCGGCCACGAATGCCGCCCGGCCCGAATTGGGCCTGCGCCCAACTTGTGTTATTGCTGCGCGTGGTTGACTTCGATCTGCATGTTGATGTTCTTGACTGCACCTTCCAGTGCCGCCTTCACATCCTGCTTGCCAGTCACGCCAAGCTGCAGTGCACTGTTGGCAGGGGTCCACACCTCTTGCATCTCGGGCACGCTCGGCATCGGAGTGGCGAAACCGGCCTGAATGGCCACGGCACGGGATTTCTCGTCATCTTTGATGAGCGGATCGTCAATCAGCGCCTTGAGCGGCGGGATCTCGCCGGTCTTCTCGAAGCGGACTTTGGCGTACTCAGGCTGGTTGATGAACTCGATGAACTGCTGCGCCAACTCTTTCTGCTTGGAATAGGTAGAGATGCTGTACCCTTTCACGCCGAGGAAGGAGCGCATATGCTCGCCATTGGGCAATGTCGGCAGCGGTGCGACACCGTAGTTCACCCCCGCATCCTTGTAGGGCTGGAACGACCAGGGTCCAGTAATGACGGCAGCAGCCTTCTTCTCGGTGAACAGGGAATCGATGGCGTTGGCACCGGTCTCACCCACGATACCGGCCGGGAAAAGTCCTTCACTGTAGAAACGCTTGAGGAAACTCACTGCATCGACCGAGCCCTGGTTGGCCAGGCCCACGTCCTTGACGTTGAGCGAACCGTTGGGGTTCTGGCCGAAGATATAACCCCCCATGGCTGCGACTACACCGTAGGAGTAATAAATCTCGTCAAACTTGGCGAGCAGGCCGTATTTGTTCTCCCCGCGCAGGGTCTGTGAAGCCTTGATCAGCTCGTCAAAGCTCTCGGGAGCCTTGGGTAACAGGTCCTTGTTGTAAACCATGACGATGGTCTCCACCGCCTTGGGCAGGCCATAGAGCTTGCCTTCATAAGTCTGGGCATCCACCGCAGGTTTGGTGAAACCAGCCAGATAGTCGGCCCCCGGCTTGATCTCGCTGATCAGCCCCTGCACCACGGCAGTGCCCACCTGATCATGCGGCAGTACCAGCACATCCGGACCGATACCGGCCGGGCCATCCAGGCGCAGCTTCTCGATCTGCTGGGCATAGGGAGTTTCGAGGATCTTCACCTTGACGTTGTGCTTGGCTTCGAACGCTTTGACAGCCTCCTCAATGCCGTTTGATTTCTTGATGTCTTCCCACACCAGAAGTTCACCGTCAGCGGCACGGGCTACCTGGCCCAACCCCATAACGCCCAAAGACAACAACATTGCAGCAGTCAATTTGTTGATTTTCATATGATTTCCTTGTCCCTAACTCAGGTAAAAGCAGGTCTTCTCAGACCACGTAGGCAAAGTGAGTGTTACGATTCCATCCAGTCGGTGTAACTTCTGAAGCTTGTTACCAATTCGGGTGTAAAACAAAGCACAACCACATTACACGCCGGACTGGTCTGGCCTCTATGACACAACCTCACTACCACCTAATGCAATGAAAAATAAATGGTTTAATCCCATACATCAGATCCGGAGCAATACGCTCTATCACTTGATTTTTGCTTTACACAGCTTGTCGAGTGCACTGGAACAGCAAAAAAGGTAACGATTACACCGAATGGCTCTACGGTAAGCGGTGCTTGCCCAGCCTGCCAGTAGCACGTACCAAGGCTGTGATCTCATGCACAAAAGAAACAGCATTTTGTGCAACCGCTTACACCTGACTGATATAGTCCTCCCAAAGCCACAGAGTGAAACGGTGTGAAACGCCTTCTCCCTCCCAGGGCAAAGAAGCCGCAGCAGGGGCATGACTGCCCCCAGCATTTGCAGCTAAGGCATTTATTATCAAGGAGTTAAAGCTCATGGCGAGTATCAGACTGAACAATGTGATCAAGCGTTTTGGCAGCAATGTGACCCTACATAATGTGAATCTGGATGTAGAAGATGGTGAGTTCACCGTCTTTGTCGGTCCTTCCGGTTGTGGTAAATCCACTCTGCTGCGCATGATCGCCGGTCTGGAAGAGATTTCGGACGGCCACATTGCGATTGATGAGCAGGTGGTCAACGATGTAGCCCCGGCTCATCGCGGGGTGGCCATGGTGTTCCAGTCCTATGCCCTCTATCCCCACATGACGGTGGCCGAGAACATGGGCTATGGCCTGCGGGTCAATGGCGTGCCGAAAGAGGAGATAACCCACCAGGTCAGCATGGTGGCCAAGACGCTGCAGCTCTCCCACCTGCTCGATCGCAAGCCCAAGCAGCTCTCCGGCGGCCAGCGCCAGCGGGTAGCCATCGGCCGTGCCATCGTGCGCAACCCCAAGGTGTTCCTGTTTGACGAGCCGCTCTCCAACCTCGATGCCGAGCTGCGTGTCGAGATGCGCCTGCACATCGCCAAGCTGCATCAGGAACTCAAGACCACCATGATCTACGTGACCCACGATCAGGTGGAGGCCATGACCCTGGCCGACAAGATAGTGGTGATGAACTATGGCAAGGTGGAACAGGTCGGCTCGCCGATGGAGCTCTACTACAAACCCTGCAACCGCTTCGTGGCCGGTTTTATCGGCTCACCCAAGATGAACTTCCTGCCGGCCCGCGTACTGGCCTGGAGCCCGGAGCAGATCCGGGTCAAGGTAGCCGGCCAGCAGGAGCTCACCCTGCCCATCCTCACCGAGCGACTAGAACCGGGCAGCGAGATCTCCCTTGGCCTGCGTCCCGAGCATGTGGTGCCGGGCGCAGAGGGGATCCACCTCGCCTTTACCTGCGAGGTGGTGGAACGTCTTGGCAACAGCACCTACCTGTTCGGTCAGTGCTGCGGCACCGACGGCTTCAAGCTGCTGCTGGCAGGGGATGGGGAGTTTCATCCGTACCAGAAGATGGATGTCTTCTTTGCCCCGCAAAATTGCCTTGTGTTCAATGCCGAAGGGCTCAGAATCAGCCGCTGAACGCGGCTACTGCATGCCCCGATCCATTTTGCCCCCGCCAGTCGGGGGCTTTTTTTTATCCCCGGGCGCGGGACACAAAATGAGAGCGGGCTCGCAACCCTGGACAAATCCCGTACAAGGGTGCCGAGAAAGAGTGTAAAAGATTCACAAAACAATGAAAACGTTACACTAAAAATCAGAATCAGGTGCCCTCCCTTATCGCGGCCTTATCTGTTAACAAGGTAAAGCACTGATAAAAGATGACTTATCACTTGTGTCATCAGGCTGGGTTGACTCAACACCACATGTAATCGATACCATGAACTTGCGCACTCGTCACCTTTCCATCATCCAGCGCCTGGCGCTGGGCTTTGCCGTCATCCTGTTGCTGCTGCTGCTCTCGGTGGCCCTCTCTCTCTACGCCGGCCAACGGCTGGCCGACCAGGTGGGGCTGCTCGCCAGCCATACCGCGCCGACCCTGGTGCAGAGCCGCGCCGTGACCCGCGATCTCTTCACCCTCGACCGACATCTGGGCAACGCATTGCTGCAGACCGGAGAGGAGGAGCTGGGCGCCGCCCGCGAGCAGATGCAGCAATGGCAGGCCCGTTTCGACCAGGATCTGGCCACCTTGGCTCGACAGATAGCGGGGGAGCCGCAACAGAGTGCGCGCGTCGAGAGCCTGCGCGAGCAACAGGCCGCCTACTGGCAACTGGCCCAGCAACTGGTCGATGACTAA
>Ga0209935_1005385_pt1 | contig 10913 bp, 16 predicted proteins | sample ThiBio_1000_plan_2_FD_183958 | JGI IMG/M metagenome (GOLD analysis project Ga0209935, IMG submission 183958) | Wastewater bioreactor microbial communities from Cape Town, South Africa - Thiocy_cont_1000_plan (SPAdes) | ecosystem: Engineered > Bioreactor > Thiocyanate-remediating >... | reverse complement strand
GAAGAAGAAGGTGAATATATTGGCACTAAATATTCATTGAGATTGTACTCTATAGAAACTATGCCGAAAAGAATCAATTAAACCGAAAGAATCGTTCAAGTGGTAAATACTCGTTTATTCAAACAATTCATATACATTTTCTATACGATTCAACGAAGAAAAATATCAAAGAATACGTATATCAATCGTCCATATAAACAATTTTCGTTGTACTGTTTATTTACGTTTCATATGCGAATATTTTATATTGAAAAAAATAATAAGTAGGCGGCAATCAACAGAAAAAAATACACTCTAATTCTGTCAAGGTGTCTTGTTTTTCACTTCGCATTTTTTAAATCGACATGTCACTTTTGCAGTGATTTTATGTAGAGAAAAACAACAACAACAACAACAACAACAATATGATTTGTATTTTTTCTAGATTATTATACGTAGAATATTTTCGAAAAAAAATGGCTGATGAAAAAGAAAATCGAGATACTGCCGTAGCTTTGTTAGACGAAAATGAAGATTTACAAACAAAACCTATTCAAGAAGCCAAACGACCGAGAAGAAACTTTTGTAGTGAAACATATCTTGTTCCAATTGGTGTGCCTATTATTATTGTCTTATTGTTGATTATTCTTGTTGTTTTATATATTATCTACGCTCGTGCATATAATAAAAATTGCAAACCAACAAAAGGTGCTAAATGTCGAGGTATGCTTTGGTATTTTACTTGATCAAATTCGCAATATAAACTATTTTCCTTAGTTCGATGTATTTTTATTCATTTAATAAATCATTCTATACATCTCTAAATGAAAACAAATGTATATGACAATTATTATCATATCGAAGTTATCAACGTTAACGTCTGATGTTGATATAAAAAAAGGTTTTACGAATATAACTATCAGTGTATCACGCCTTTCTTTTACTATCATCGTTTCATTTCAGTTGTAAAGTTTCATTTTTCTTTATCTTGAATGGCCGATGTTAATGATGAAGCAGAACATCAACAAGTTGTCATAGCATTGATGAATGAAAATGAACAATTATCATCATCCAATGAAGTCAAATCAAAAGTAAAAAAACGTCGACCAAAGAAGAATTATTGCACTGAAGATTATCTTGTTGGTTATGGTGTACCAATTTTCGTAATTATTCTCGTCATTACTGGAATTGTTTTGGCAATTTTTGTTATGCGTCGATACAATCAAAATTGTAAACGTACAGAAGGAGCATCGTGTCGCGGGTTACGTTGGCTATTTACATGAATCTTCGTTAAGTTTATTCCAAAAGTCTAATAATTGTTTATCACGATAACCTGTGGCACAAAATCTTGTCTCTTCACCGAAAAAGAAACTTTGCAAAGACAGAAATACTTTTTCGTACCAAATATTTTTTGAATTAAACGGATCAATTCGTCTATTATTCTTTCTCAATTGAATTGACATAGAATAAGCCAATAAACCTATATAAACATCCTCTAAATGAATAGGACGTATATATTTTGATGCAATACTAAATAGATGTGCAGCATATCTTGTCATCAAAACACATCCACCTGAAACAAATGGTGGATAATAATCGTACGGATAATCGACTGTTGATATGTACCAACGACTAGAAAGATTTCTATAAGGTCGTGATGATTCATGTACATATCCAGTGACAAACGTTTATCGTTGATATGTTGTCATTTTGTCATTGTTATCGAGTGATTTCAAATATTTGATAAGAGAATTTACATCTAGATAATAATCATCATCAATAAATAAAACGTAGTTTCGAGTATCATCGAATTTGAAAAAACAATAATCTGTTACCCAACGAAGCATCATTATCGTTTTATCTAAATCAATTGAACATATACAGTGGTGGCAAAAAGTTTCGTGACAGTAAAAAATTCAATCCTGTCGGTTCATGATAGATCTAATAAAGACTTGTTTTAAGGATATCATACACATATATGACTAGTATATATCATCCATCCGATAGGTGATTTCTGATTAGTTTGTAAAACAAAAAATCTTGGAACAAAATGCCTCCAGCGGCAAAAAGTTCCGTGACACTTTATGTACAAAGGCAACAAATACTCTCTACGATATTGTGAATGACACCGTTGGAAAGAGCGTAAAAAGTTACCCCTATTTGGTGTTACTCCGACTCTGAAATCATACGAAAAGCAGTTTTGGAAAAAGCGGATTTACATAGTGAGTCATGTAGTTGTCCTGAAAATTGTGCTGAATCGACCAATAAGGATAAGTAATCGTTTGATTTGGTAGGACATTCTGAAGAGTAGCTTCATCTGTACCGACTGATACGTGAATGAACTGACTTTAATATAAATTACGGTTGCCAACAGGATATGAACAAAAAACTACAAAAAATGTGACACATTTTGTCTGTTTTTCCTAGTAAAGTTGCGTAAAGATGGCTTTCCTTTTGTAATTGTTTTGTCTCCGTCGTAATTTATATCAAAGTCAGTTCATTCACGTATCAGTCGGTACAGATGAAGGTACTCTTCAGAATGTTCTACCAAATCAAACGATCACTTATCCTTATTGGTTGATTCAGCACAATTTTCAGGACAACTACATGACTCACTATGTGAATCCGCTTTTTTTCATAACCGCATTTCGTATGATTTCAGAGGCGGAGTAACTTCAAACAGGGGTAATCTTTTACGCTCTTTCCAATGGTGCCACTCACAATATCGTAGAGAGTAATTGTCGAGTTGTACATACGGTGTCACGGAACTTTTTGCCGCTGGAGGCATTTTGTTCCAAGATTTTTTGTTTTACAAACTAATCAGAAATCACCTATCGGATGGATGATATATACTAGTCATATATGTGTATGATATCCATAAAGCAAGTCTTGATTAGATCTATCGTAAACCTACGAGATTAATTTTTTTACTGTCACGAAACTTTTTGCCACCACTGTATATATTTTCTTTTCTTTTCTTATTTATATGGATTAACTCTTTTTCTTTCGTTCTGCAACTTTTGACACACGATAGTGATACATATGTTTATCAGCTGGGATTTTCCTTTTAACAGAATGACTGGATTTTTTGTATTGGGTTGAATTTTCCCTTCGATATTGTCAAGTATTTTTCCTACTAAACCAAACGGTTAGATATTTCCAAATTCAGCTATATTTCGAAGATCTATATAAAGTCAGCTATTTTTCACATAGAATTTATTCATTTATTTTTGTCAACTGTAATTCAACAATGTCATTTGATCTTTCTGAAACATCATCATCATCATCTATTGCAATATCTGATGCACCGATTTCACCTAGCTTAGGTGAAGTTACAGACCATGTTGGGAAAACCGTACGTGACCATTTTTTTAAGAACATCGAATTGCTTAAGGAAAAGAATTCATGGGAAGCAACGTGTATCATTTGTAATAGCACAATACGGGGAACCAATGTAGCTGATACAAACAACCATCGAATTCAGAAATTTATTCGTTATTAATCGAAAAGTTCACTCAAAAATTGATAAAAAACACTAAACAATGTCAACAGACTGAACTCATCATCATCTATTTGACTTTTCATTTTGTTTTGATAGAGAGAAAAATTCTCAATAGAAAAAAAAATACAGATCTCTTGAAACGATTTATTCAAAAAAAAATTCAGTTTTTAATGAACAACAGAATTGAAAATTAGCTTTAGGATGACAAAATGTTTATTTTAAGTAAATAAAATATGAGAAAAAGAAAGTTTAAAATGTAAGTTGATCAGCTGGAAATCGATCAGGATATTTTCTAATAAAATATTTTCGTACTTCATTAAATACGACTAAATATAAGAAAAATGGAATAGATGGTAACCACCAAAGAAAACGATTTGGTGCAAGATTAAGTGCTCGATTAAGATTTGGTACATAAAGAAGAAAACAAGCAAGAAGAATAGCAAATACAACTGAAAATATCATGAAAATATTTTTAAAGAATTTTTTTTCAAATATTGTTTGACGAGCTGTTTTATTTCCAAGTAAATTTCCAATTTGTGTTATAACAATTCCAAGAAAATATGCCGATTGTGCAGCTAAATCAAGATTTCGTCTAGAAATTATCACATGAAAATTTAGTAAATATATAAAAAAAGAAAGAAAAGAAAAACCTTTGTTCATAAGTCCATTCTTGTCCATAACTATCTAAAAGATCATTATTATTAATTGATTCCCATGATCGTCGTATACCAATTAATCTTGATGGCCACCAACCATTTTCTGCCATAACAACAAAAAAAGCAAAAAAAGCTCCACTTGCTTCAATCATTGCCATTTGTCCATAACAAAGTGCAACTAATTTCATTGAACACATTTTTTCTGTTCGTTGACGAGGTGGGCGTTTCTAAATATTTGACTACAGATAAGTAAAAAAGACTTAAATCAGGATAACGTTAGGCCTACTAAAAGATCTCCTTCTGCTTGTTCATATGCAAATGTTATACTTGGAACAATATCAGTTCCTAAATCAATACATAATATTGTTATTGTACTTAATGCAAGTGGTATATCAACAATAGCATAAAGAAGAAATGGAAGTAATTGACATAAATTTTTTGTAAATGTATAAGCAATAACTTTTTTTAAATTATCAAACATAAGTCGACCTTCAGCAACACCAGTTATAATTGTGGCAAAATTATCATCTAATAATATCATATCAGCTACTTGTTTACTTACATCAGAACCAGTTATACCTAAGAAAAAAAATTTTCGAATAAGAATAAGAGTTATAGTAAAATAAAAACATCTTTCATACCCATTGATATACCAATATCTGCTTTTTTAAGAGCAGGCGAATCATTAACACCATCACCAGTAACACCAACAATCCAATCTTGTCTTTGACAACCTTCAACTATAATTAATTTTTGTTGAGGAGATGTTCGTGCAAAAACAATTTCTTGATGCTTTAGAAGAATTTCATCTAATTGTTTTGATGACATTTGTGCTAATTCTGAACCAGATATAACAATTGAACGTACATCTCTCGGATCAATATCTTCAGGTGAAATTTTAAATCGTTTAGCTAAATCTTCAACTAGAAAATAATACAAAAAAATGAAGAAATATTTGTTAAAAGATTGATGATATTTACCTGTATCTGATGTAATTATTCCAACACCTAAGGATAAATAAATCAAATATATATATTTGAAAATCAATCAATCAATACTTTTTGCAATAGCTTTAGCTGTAATTGGATGATCTCCAGTAACCATAATAACTTTAATACCTATTAAAAAAAGAGTAAATGTGTTTTTTTCTTGCCATAGTATTGAATATTTATTGACCTGCTGTACGACATTTTTGTACTGCTTCTGTAACTCCAGGTCTTGGAGGATCAATCATTGTTATAAAACCCAAAAAGCGTAAATTTTCTAATGGAAAATTGATATTATCAGAATCAAACTGAAATCCTTGAGGAAAATCTTCCAATGATAAACGTAAATCACAAAAACCAAGAACACGTTCACCTAAACCACCTAATTTCGTATATGCCTTTTGAAAACGTTCTTTCCATCTTTTGTCAAGATTATATTCTTTATTATTAATTAAAATTGTTGAACATCTTTCAACAATTCTTTCAGGTGCACCTTTCATCTAAAAACCAATCGTCGAAAAAATTCTATTTTTTTAAATTAAATTCAAAATCAAATACCACAATTAAATGTCGTTGATCATTATCATTTGTTTGATGAATTGATACTTGATATTTATTAGTACTATTAAATGGTATATCACAAACACGTGCATTTTTTGATCGATATTCTTCAACATTTCCAACAACAAGTTCAGTAAATTGTAGAATAGCTGTTTCACTAGCATCACCTTTAACTAATCGTTGTAATGGATTTTTATTTAGATTATCTTCTTCTGTCTAAAAGAAAATCTTAAGAAATTTTGTTTTTTTTGCTTAATTAAAAATAAATTTAACCTTAAAAACAGCTTTAGAACAAAGCATAGCACATCGTAAAAGAGCTTGATAAGTTCCTTCATCTGGTTTAAGTTCATTAATAGATGGTTTTTCGAAAGTTACTTCAGGAGGATGAGTATGTGAAAGACTAACTCCAGCAACAGTTTCATCTAACCATAAATGAGCTACTGTCATACGATTTTGTGTTAATGTACCAGTTTTATCTGAACATATTGTTGAAACACTTCCTAAAGCTTCTACAGCTGTTAAATTTTTAACTAAACAATTTTTTCGAGCCATTCTTTGAGCAGTTAAAGCTAACATAACAGTTATAGTTGCTAAAAGACCTTCAGGAACATTAGCAACAATAATACCAATAACAAAAACAATTGCACGTAATACACCAGTATCAAGACTGAGTAAAACAATTAAAAATATAATTCCAAAAGCAACAGCTACAATAGTAACAATATGAACAAAATGATTGATTTCAACATTCAATGGAGACATTTCAGCACCAAGACCACTAGCTATTATATATCAAAATTTCAATTCTTAGTATTTCCAATAGTATTAAACTTATGATTAAAATAGAAAAAATACATACCTAATATAGCAATTCGACCCATAACTGTTTCGTCACCTGTTCGAATAACTAATCCAGTACAAGTACCTTTAAATTTGAATAAATTTTCAAAAATATATACATATATATATATATATATATCAATGAATCTAACCTTCGACAACAAAAGTACTATAAAAAGCAAGATTTTTTGTTTCTAATGGATTATGATCAGTACAATCAGGTGATCTTGATAATGGTTCACTTTCGCCTGTTAATGAAGAATTATCTACTTTGAAACTCTGACATGATAAAACTCGAATATCTATTGAAAATAAAATCGAATAATCAATTTTAATATCAGAAAAAAAAACATACCGGCAGGATTTTTATCACCAATTTTGACAAAAACAATATCACCAACAACTAATTCTTCGGCAGGTATATCTAATTTTTGTCCATCACGTAATACACTTGCTTGTTGTGGTACCTATATAAACAAATAAAATCAATATTAGAAGAAAAATAACTCTAATTAAACCATCTTTTTGAATGAATCCATTATTTTTCCTGCTTTTGATTCTTGATAATAAGCAAAAATTGCTGTAATAATCACAACAATTAATAATGCAATACCCAACCATAAATTATCCTTTGTTGTTGTTGGATCCGATGCAGCTGAAGCACCATAAGCAATTATACATAGAAAAGCAGCAACCTAGATATATTAAATAGAGTTTAATGTAGCTATAAAATTAAATAAGATTCTTTTACCCATAATAAAGCAGAAAAACCACCAAAAAGTAATTTACAAAATTTCACCCATTCGGGTTCTTCAGCGGGCGGTGTTAATGTATTTGGGCCATTTTTTCTAAGTAATTCTTCTGCTTTTACCTTTGTTAAACCAGTTTCAATATTTGTATCCAAACGTTGTAGAAGTTCTTCTAGTGTGATTATATGTTCATCAATTGATACTTCTTCTTTCAATTTATTAAAATTATTATTATTTGTCTCTTTTGATCGTTTAATACCACCTAAAAATTATATTCAAAGAAATATTTTTCAATCTTCTCTTCTTTTAAATAGACATACCCGGTACGATTATACCTATTATATTCAGTAAAGTATCTTTAATCGTCATTAAAATAAATTAGTATGATTATTCACGAAAATATCGTACTTTTTATACCGTCTCTCAAAATAGTCCGTCAATTATTTTATCTATATATATATATATATATATATTTACTTTTAGCAAATATATTATAGAAGAAAATATGAGTCGATTATATGCGCGCCTACGTATTTTACTCAACTAATACTTTATTGCAAAACCTTTTGATTTTTTCGAGTATGTTTCTATAAATACGAAGCATTTTTTTTGTACTTACGGTATATTTTTTTCTCGTTTATTCGTCACGGTCAGTGCACTTCGTCGCTATTATTAATCGTGTAGGAAAGAACAGAAAAAAAAGTAAAAAGATATTCATAAATTCTTTTCTTGTTTATTCGTTACGGTCAGTGCACTTCGTCGCTATTATTAATCGTGTAGGAAAGAAAAGAAAAAAAAAGTAAAAAGATATTCATAAATTTTTTTGTCGTATTATTTTCATTCATCGTATATTTCTCACAAACATTCGATATACAATTCGCATAGCCTTCGGCTATACTTTGTCTTATTTAGTATATATTATTTTGATTCATCTGTGTTAAAGTTCAACGATTATATCGTCGATATATGTTTATTTTATATCTGACTAAACTATAACAATTTAACTGACTGACTTCAAAGATCTCATGCGTTCTAGCGCTTTCCGAGAAATTAGTTTTCATTTACAGGTATCACCCATACAAAATAATTTCCGAGATCGCTTTTGCTTTCCGAGATGGATTTCGCTTTCCGAGGTGGATTTTGCTTTCCAGATTAGCTTACTGGCCATTATGACCATAATAGGCATAATGGGCATAATCGACCATAATGGACGTAACGAATTTATTCCCTCGACTGTTAAGGAGGGTCATATGAAAAAAAAAAGTTTGTGCGTGCGTGTGTGTGTGTGTGTGTTTGTTTGCATGGGGTCAAAACAACATCGATTTTAGTATGTCGTAAATGTTGGTCATTGAAAGACATACTATTGTTGGACTTGCCACTAGTGTCTTATTTGAAACTTGAATTCAAATTTCAAACTTCAAATTTCAAAATTTAAATTACCACTACCGTGTACATAAGTCCGTCTTCACCCTCAGTTTGGAATTATGCCTACCGTGTGTACATGTCCGCCTTCATGTGCCAAGAACAAACAAATCGAAGAATTAAGAAGATAATCAATGAGGCAGAATGAATTAATGGAGAAAGAAAAGAAACACTCAATGATAGAGAGAAGTTCATTCACACCTCAAGACAACACAACGAGCAAAATTAATGAAGCGGAAAAGAACAAATAAAGACATTCACACATGGTGTGGCTCAGTCGAACAGTTGACGTCGTTCATCGTTCACCGAGATTTGTAATGCTAATCGTGTTACATTGTTTAAATCTGAAGCAACAGATTGACTTGTCGTTATATGATCTCATTTCCATTACCTTTCTCATGAATTCTTTGTTAGACTTATATGTGCAAGATGTTCTCTCTATTGTCGCTCTTTTCTCTCTCTTCTCTCTTCTCTCTCTAGGTATAAATACCTAGAGTCAATCGAACATAGATCAGTCAATCGAACTTTCAGTTCAATTGAAGTTAGATCAGTTCGGTGATTGACTTACATACTATTGGGTCGATCCATGGGGTCCCTACCAATTTTTTGGAAAGTGTTTTTTTTTCGTTCAATATGGCGGTATGGTCCAAAGAACACTTTTGGTGAAAAAAAATTGGGTCCTTCCTATCAAAAATTTCGAGATCGGGGTAATTTTGTAGGTACATGTCTAATATTGTGTAAATTATGTAAAAAATTTCGGGAAAAAACAAAAATATTTCCCAAAACAATTCTTTAGGTGATTTTCCACGCTGAAAAAGATGAAAACATTTTCGAAAAAAAAATTCGAGAGAAAAAAATAGGTTTACTATATTAAAAATGCCGAATTTTTAGTAAATTTTTGTCGAAGTATAGGAAATACATATTTCTCAACCTCATAATTAGCACTTTTTTTAAAGAATTTTTTTGTGAACAGATTTCGACAATTTTTAATTACGAAAAATCAGTATTTAAGTAGTTAATGAGGCCGAGCACCGAATTAAATCCCTGTCAAAGTGGTAAAATATGACATTGAGGGAAGTAAACTCGTGCAAAAACTGAAAGAGCTCTGATTGTTTTTGAGTGATGATTTTAATAACGAAGTTTACGTGAAAAGTCAACTGAGAAGATGATGTACGAAAGTGATTTTTATTTGAATGAGTGTGTTTTTATTCCAGTTGATTGAGATGTTGAACGACATTCAATTGTGGTATTACTAACTGGCTGAAACTCATGTAGACTGCGAATCCCTTGTATCTTGTCTAAATACACAGCATTGTGGAAAGTAAATCAAAAATTTTTTCTTATGTAATGCTTGAAGGTTTTCTATTCTGGAGTCAAGAATATTGGCTTTAATTTCTTCGATTTCATTTGCACCGAGAAAGAATACTTCAATAGCAGGATTATTTCTGTTTGATTTTTTGGCTGTTTCAAGTTGTTGATTCTGCGAGAACTTGAAGAAATCTTTAGCATCAGATAACAAAATATTCTTCTTGAGTGTAGTACGCCTAGCAATTGATTTTAATACAGCTCCAATGCCGTCGCCAGCTGATTTACCATGTCCGGTAGCAGTGAATGTCCAGCACGCTTTTAATTCAAAGTCGGTTTTGTGATGAAGTATATTGAACATGTTGAAGTTGTTTTTGAAATGTCCAACAGCGCCGTCACTAAATTAGAAACACACAGTTATCGCGATAAATCTGTCCTAATGAAAGCTTCTGTAATATGACAAAAATTTACTAAAAATTCGGCATTTTTAATATAGTAAACCTATTTTTTTCTCTCGAATTTTTTTTTTCGAAAATGTTTTCATCTTTTTCAGCGTGAAAAATCACCTAAAGAATTGTTTTGGGAAATATTTTTGTTTTTTCCCGAAATTTTTTACATAATTTACACAATATTAGACATGTACCTACAAAATTACCCCGATCTCGAAATTTTTGATAGGAAGGACCCAATTTTTTTTCACCAAAAGTGTTCTTTGGACCATACCGCCATATTGAACGAAAAAAAAACACTTTCCAAAAAATTGGTAGGGACCCCATGGATCGACCCAATATTATTTATTGTTTGTTGGACTTGTTTAGCTTGATTATCACCTCGAACAATATCTCCATTCGTTAATATAATGACACCTAAGTTTCTTTGTTCATTTGCCATCATGATAGTTGTTATTCCAGGT
>Ga0209935_1005382_pt1 | contig 10918 bp, 15 predicted proteins | sample ThiBio_1000_plan_2_FD_183958 | JGI IMG/M metagenome (GOLD analysis project Ga0209935, IMG submission 183958) | Wastewater bioreactor microbial communities from Cape Town, South Africa - Thiocy_cont_1000_plan (SPAdes) | ecosystem: Engineered > Bioreactor > Thiocyanate-remediating >... | reverse complement strand
TGTCCGCTGTTCCCGGAGCTCCAACCGGGCAGCCTTGCTCGCTCGCCGTGATCGAGATGACCTCCGTCTCAGCAGGGATTCCTTTGAGTCCATGGATGAGCACCTGCAGATGTTTGCTTGGTCAGCAGCGATACCTTGTTCTCTTGAAGAAGGAGCGCAAAGAGATTGTACCGTAATGTTGAACACTCCGCGGCGGGGCATTTCCAGCTCAAAGAACATGTGCGGCCGAGAGGGAATGGCAACCAGCGAGGTCACCGTAGCATCGATCATACGATGGAAGCGATCCACTTGGTACACGTACGACGCTTCATCATCCACAACGACGAGGATATCAGCACACCTGCAATCGAGACACAGAGAGAGAGAGAGAGACGGAGCAAGTAGATGGTACGTACGGATTGAGGTGATTGCAAAGTCGCATGGGTCCGCCGAGTTGCAGCTAACGTGAATGAACCACACGCCCACGCCCTCGTTGCAGTCTTCCGAGAGCACGAGTTCGAACTCCTTCCACGCAGCCGAGCGGAACTCTGATACCGTATCGACATCGGCCTGCTCGTCACAAGCACGTCGATCAGCCATGTGATTCAATTATTCGATCTCGGGAATGCAAACATACCAGCTCGCCAACAAAGGACTGCTGCACATCGAATGTCGACGCCGTCGGGTGGCACTTCTTACGAGCTGACACGGTCATGTTCATACCGAGCTGCGGCCGAATTACCAGCGAGAAGCGGCCGACCTCGTTGCGAACATAGACCCAGCCTCGCCATCGATCGCCATCTGGAAGAGTGCTCTCTTGTCTGTACTCGACCTCGTCGAACAGCTGCACACCGACCGCTTCGATCGAGCATACTGTTGCCATCGAGCCAACATGAGTCATGACTGGCGGACACGGTGCAGTGCGATCGAGCGAGACAGTCCGAGAGGTTTCAGTGTACCTTCCGAGCAGTCTTCGCCAGTGAATCCGGCGGAACAGCGGCACGTTCCAGCCTCACATACGCCATTGTTCGAACAATCTCGTGGGCAAGGAATGGCTGTCATCAGGTACGACACGGTGAGTCGAGTCGATCAATAAATCAATGTACGTGATTGATCGGAGAAGGTACAGCTCGGTGCGTACTCTCGGAACACGAGCTTCCCGTGAAGCCACGGTCGCACTCACACACGCCACTGATGCACGATCCATGCTCCGAACAATCGTTCTCGCAGCGAACTGCCGGCGGCGGTGGCATGGGAGTGGAGCAGGTATCGAGCGCGATTCCATGGAAGCAGCGAATGGTGATAGGCTGCGCCGTGAGCGAGCACGAGCTGGCGTCGAGTTGCACACAGCCCGAGGCCTTGTTGAACTCGTCGATAAAGTAGTCGGTCAGCGCAATGCAGACGCTGCACGCCGCAAGCGGCACTCGCCGGCACTGTCGCTGCGAATCCTCGGACGCAATCTGCTTGAGATTTATCTTGGGTCGCAGAATGGTCGAACCTCCGAGAGTCACTCGTGTCGTCTGCTCGAGGGCGTTCGCGAGTCAATAACCATCATCGTTATGTCGACAAGCGAATCCAGCTCGTGTCTTGGCGTACCAGATCGCAGCCATCGATCGTGGTTTCAGCGCACACTTGTTGCGCCGCCACTGTAGTACACTGGCGTTGGCCTATCACCACCACCACCACCATGCCATCAGTTTGATTGAGGCTACGATCGCATAGGCACGAGGAGAGCGCTCATGCCATGACACGCACCACAGGTGGCCATCACGGTATTCGGCACCGAGACGCATTGGTCAAAGAAGGTCGATGTCGATGCTCCTTGGAACGAGCTCGTACGAATCGAACGCATCGTTCGTTGCATCTCGGAGTTCGAGTCTGGTGTCGGTGTCGAAGTCGGTGTCGGTGTTGGTGTCGATGTCGGTGTTGGTGTTGGTGTCGGTGTCGGTGTCGGTGTCGGTGTTGGTGTCGATGTCGGTGTCGGTGTCGGTGTTGGTGTCGGTGTTGGTGTCGGTGTTGGTGTTGGTGTTGGTGTCGGTGTCGATGTCGGCTCCAAAACGCGGTCGTTGTCGTCGTAGTAGAAGTTATAGTAGAAGATGCCGTAGTCGTTGTCGTTGTCGTTGTTGTTGTCGTCGTCGAGATTGTCAGGCACCGACGTGTTGAACTGTACGACCTGCGGACAAGTCGACAACACGAAGCTCGAGTCCCCATCTGCTGTGATGAGGTAGTCACGCAGATAGAGACACGTCACGATGTCGCTATCGTTGTCGAGATCTTGCGGCGACTCGATCGAGTCCGAGCACAGCATGTAGCTCGTGGCATCGGGGTCGGTCACGGTCGCCACGAGACCATGCAACACTCGAGTATCTTGTACGTAGACCGTCGCATACTGAATCATTCGATATCGCGCGAGTAGATGAGCAAGTTGTGCGACTCGCACTGTCGTATGGTAGTAGTAGTCTCGCACGACGTACCATGGAGCAGTTTGCGTAGAAGTCGAGGTCGAGACACACGTATTGTTGCGCGTCGGAGGTGGCGCACGCCGACCATGTCTGATGTGCGTTGGTGTTGGTGTTGGGCCGCTGTGCGACGGCGACCATCATGATGTTGAGCGCCATCAAGCCCACGAGTACGATCGAGAGTCGCATCTTGTAGTGTGGTAGCCTCATGGACGTGCCACGTGTGTGAGAGAGATGCAGCAGCGAGCGCGACACCAAGCAACAACTATCGAACACACGAACAGCATCCACCATCATTCGTTCATTCGTCATCGCATACACGCAGCCTCGCGTACGGATTGATAGGAGATAGTGTGGTGCTGCTCCTCAACAATCCTATAGTCATCAACGCACACGGACACATATTGAGATCGTGGCTTGGATATACATTCCCGAGTTACTACATTGATATCGCGAGACAATCTCTCTGCTCTCGACACACAAGCAACAGCAACAACATAATGAGTCGTACCAACGACGACAACGATGTCATCAATGACACTACTCCTACCGAGAAGTTGACTGAGATGGCTGCGGCATGGAGCACGCCGATCGCCATGGCGATCACGGTCGAACCGGCCAAGCGGCTGCTCCATGTCGCCGTGTCGTCGTTCGAGCGACCGCTCTCGCTCCAGGCGCTGGTGCATGTCCTCGCTGCTACGTATGCGACTCCAGTTCGAGCTCTGTATCGCGGCGTGGTGCCATTGATCGTGGCGGCGCCGGGCGTCACTCCGGCAGGCTTGCTGGCGTCGCGTATCAAGTACACACTCGCGCCTCGTCTCACGGAGCGCGACCCGTTGCTCGAGCACACGTCGGCTGCTGCCTCGGACGAGCTCGATGGCGACCTCAATGAATCGACGAAAGCCATGCTGCTCGAGTACCAAGACGATGAGTACGAGCATGACGATGAGTCAGACGACGCGCGACAGCACTCGCTCACCGAGGCAGCACGGCTCGAGGAGCGGCTGTTCTGGTTCTCGGCCAAGATGGCGCTCGTGTCCGAGATACTCGCTGACACGGCGGTCGACGCGGTCCTGTTCCCGCTGACGGTGGCGCACACACGATTGGTGTCGTGCGAGATCGGACGCTACGATGGCATGTTCGATTGTCTCGGCTCGATGGCGCGCACTGAAGGAGTGTCGTCGTGGTATCGTGGCGTCGCGACCATGGTGCTCGGTGGCCTCGTGTGCGCCGGCATGGCGTACCTGTCGTACGACGCCGTCAAGTACCTCGCCAGCCGCACTCGTCGCCTGCTGGGCATTCGGCGCTCGGCTGAGCGACACGGTGTGTTCCGTTGGCTCGTGGCCAAGGTCGCACGACTCGTCGGCACGCTGGTGGCGCTGCCGATCGACTCTGAGTGCACGCGGCAGCAGCTGTGCGACGCGCCTGGATTCGACACTGCCGGTATGCCGTATCTCTCGGACCCCATCCACTGGAGCGAGCAAGTAGCACAGCAACAGACGTACTATGCCTCACGCTTAGCGACGCCTGAGCGATAGCACTGCAATCAATCTATCCATCTATCTCTCTCTACAGGTCTACCTTGAAGCAATATGGGTGGATAGAATAGACAATTGGTTAGATACTTGGTACAACAAGACACTACGAGCACCGCACACGTCGGTGCCAATCTACAACAACAATAGCAATAACAGGAGAACAACCACAACACGAGATAGCTGAGCGATAGAGTAGGCGTACGCCACAACGAGAGAGAGAGAGAGGAGGGAGAGAGAGATTGATAGAGCGAGCAGGTCTATCGTGGAGAGATGAGCACCGACACTGGATCGAGAGTCGAAGCGCGGACATCGTAGCTACCTAAGCGCGACACCGGGGGCGAGATCGGACTCTCCAACGGCGAGCTGTTTGACGGGTTCCTCGACGGCGAGGGCAACGTGAGGCCCAGCGCCGCACTGGCCGCCGCTACGATGGCCGCTTGCGAGTGTCCGTCAGACGACGAGGATGAGGTGGTGGCGGTGGCGGTGGCTGCGGCCGAAGGCGCGCTGGCGTCAACGGCCGGCACCGAGTCGCCAGCGGATGCTTGATTGGGGTTGGCGAGGCTCATGAGCGGAACACGGGCACGGCGCGGCGACGAGAACATGACCGGTGCTGGCAGTACGGCCGGGCCCGGTAGCACTGGCTGCTCGCGGTCTCCGCGCACCGTGTCTTCGGCTCCGGCGCGGATCGTGGCAATGTTGTTGGTGATGCGGCCGATCTGCAGCGTCGGAAGTCGGGCACCGCTGAGCGTGCGGCGTTCGAATAGCGCGTCGTAGTTCTCGATCAGCAGCTGCACGAGGACGTTCTGGTATTGCACGTTCATGAGCGTGAACGGAGCCTCGGGGTGTGGGTTGAGCAGCGAGGCACCGAACACGAGCGCGAGGTTGCGCGCATCCATGCGGTTGGTCTCGGCGTGCGCCGACACTCGCGTCAAGAACGAGATGATGTACTTGAGCAGATCGTAGTTGGCTGCCGGCAAACGCTCCATCATCTTGAGAATCTGCTCGCGTGCCTTGTCGAACGACACCATGGCTGTAGCGTACAGCAACCAACCAACCAACCAACCAACCAACCAACCAAGGAACGAACGAACGAAGGAACGAACGAAATGCATAAGAAATACGAAGATCGAGGCGTGCGAGTGAAGCGTCATTGTAGGGTCGGATATGAGAGTTCAAAAAAGTCGGCCGGTCGTTCGGTCAAACAAAACCACCATCAACAGCCGCCACACCCTCCAACACCGTGCCTCCTCCGCCACGCCCTCCGCGATCTTCGACCCAGATAGAAGCCATCCAGACCCATACTCTCACTCGATAACAGCAAGCGAAAGAGAGACCGAGAGAGAGAGAGAGAGAGAGAGAGAGAGAGAGAGAGCGAACGTACCAGCAGCCTTAATGAACCCATCATACAAGCTGTAGGGAATGAGTGGTTCGGGCAGCAACTGAATGAATTGCGACAATAAGCCGGCCACCGTGTACGGATTCGCGTCCTTGGGAATGCCCTCGCCTGCACCATCACCCGAATATGGCGTAAGCAACGACAAGCGCGCCCACGTATTCGCTCGCTCCTCATTCACGATCATCCAAAGCAGGCCCGAACGACGTGGTTTGGCACTCACGAGAGCGTGACGGAAGAGTGAGGCTCGCGCGCGACTCGAGTCTCGAGTGTGCTCGCAGAGACACAGACAGGAAGCAGTCACCATCACGGTACCTTGTTCGAAGCCAATCTTAAGCTCGAGGATATCGGTCTTACGGCCGCAGATTCGAAAGATACCCTCACGAGCGAGCTCTGTAGACGGTCGGTGCAACACATTCGAGTGAGACGGGATAGTGCGCTCCTCCCCAGTGCGTGTGTGTCGTATGGAGATACAGCCCACGCTCCAAGCTGTGCGGGAGAGAGAGAGAGAGAGAGAGAGAGAGAGCAAGCGAGCGAGCGTACCACTCTCGAGCAGCTCGATACACGCATAGACTACAGGTGGAACGCCACACTTGGCTCGTGGATAGAGCGTTCGAAGTTGCTCGGGCGAGAGGTCGAACTGCTGGTACATGCGCGTCGAGCTCTCTTGACGAAGGACCGTGTGAAGGCTCGTGGTCGACAGCGACTTCTTGATGACGCCCTTCTTGGACACGATGCCCTCGGAGGCGTTGGCCGTGGCGCGCGTGAACAGCGTCGGCGGAACCGACGGCGGTGCGACGTTCGAGCCAGAGGACGACGAGGACAACGAGGAGGTGCTCGCTGGCAGCGAGGCGTTGGCCTTCACCTGCTTGGCGGCCGAGATGCCACGACGGCGCATGAAGGCCGCGGCGGTGGTCTTCTTCTTCTCGCGTGCAGCGTTCGATGGCGGCGGCGATGGAGACGACTGGGAGCCGTCGACTTCATCAGACGATTCGTCATCATCGTCGCGGCCTGCGTGGGTATCGGGAGGAAGGCGGAGAGAGCGGCAGCTCGGTCAACTGAATGGTGCGGCGCGGCGCACCAAGCCGCAGCAGACGTACGCTTTTTACGCGAGAAGGCGCGAAATGGGGAACGTGGAGATGAGAACGACATGGTGCGGTGTTTGTCGATGTGGATGATGCGCGAGTGTAGGGAGTAGCGCGTTCGGTGCAGGCGAGGAGCGCCTCGGTGTCTCGCACTCACTCACTCACGCACTCGAACAGACCGCGGAGCTGCGCGCCACTTGGTAGTTCGGCGACGCGATCGTAAACAGACACCTCGCGGACGAGTGGCTAGTGGTACTACACACGGTGGTCTCGATCTCGATCCAAGCGAGAGAAGGAGACCTGAGCGATCGAGAGCTACCGATGGCGCTGGCGGGGCGGGACGGGCCGGGCACAGCAGCAGACGGCGAGAACAAACGACCAAACAAAGAGCGAAGAGAGGCAACGGTCCCTCTTCCTCTCTCTCGCCTTTTTTCTGAGGCTGCTGCCGAGATTTTTGTGCGGCGGTGCGCTCTCTCCTTCGCGTTGCCACACCACCCCACACACCCACACCCGGCATACGCAAGCGCTTGGAATGATAAAAAGTCTCATCGCAGATGCGGTTGATTGGGGCCTGCTGCATAAGCGCTCAACGCGCTCGCTAGCGTGTGCGCGTGGGTGGGGTGTGTGTTTACTGCTACTACTTAGTTCTGCTCGCTACGACCACTGACTTACTCGTGCTGCTCGCCGCCGTCGTCGTGGCTGGCCGGCTGCTCGGTCGCGTGCTCTTGCTCCATCGTCGTTGCCGTAGTGGCGGGCTCGCTCTCGACCTGCGCGGCGCTTGCCTCATTCGTGTTGCTGGCCTCAGCCTCGGTCGTCGACACGACGTCCATCTGGCTCTCGGCCTCCACCGCGGCAGCAGGCTCGGCCTCGGCGGCAGTGGTGGTGCTCGAGTGCTCGGTCGCAGCCTCGGCCGCAGCCTCAGCTACTGCTTCTACCTCAGCCTCGGCCTCGGCCTCAGCCTTCTCCTCCTCCATCGCCGTCGTTGTGGTGGTGGTCGCGGCGGGCACAGGCGGGGCCGGGTTGGCAGGCGGAGCCGAGAGCGGGTCGATGATGCGACGCGTAGGAATGAGCTCAGCCTCGACGAATTGCTTCCACTCGGCACTGGTCTCCAGCTTCTCGGCGATGGCCGATACGTCCTCAGCGTCCTTCTCGATACTCGTGGCAATTTGATACACGTAGCCCATGAATCCCTTGCGCCTGGAGGAGGAGGTGAGCGAGAGAGGGTGAGCGAGAGAGCGAGAGAGAGAGAGAGAGAGAGAGAGAGCGATTGAAAGTTCGGTACGTACAGTGCTCCAGCCGTAGGCATCGAGTGAATCGCAATCTGTGTGTGGAAGTCGCACTCCTCAAAGAGTGCAGTCTTGAGCGCCAGGTCTCCACCCTCGAGGATCGACTTGACAATGTCAAAGAAGCTCTTGTGCAGGATGCTGTTCCACTCGTAAGTGAAGAACAAGTTCTAGTAGGTGATGTAGTAACGAGCACGAATGAGTAACGAACGAATCAATAAACGAATCAATTCGATTTCAAGCAACGCACCATGCAAGTGACAAAGACACCCTGATCGATCATGATTCGATAGACGAACGCCTCATATTTCGTCTTGACGACCGAGGCGAAGAGCTCGAGCACCTTCAAGCGCGTGGGGCCAAAGGGTGAATCGACCTTGCCGAACGAGGTCGGCATCGACTGGCCCGAGCGAGATTCAAGCAGACCCTTCAGGGCGGGGAGGTGGGTCTCGAGGCTCGCCAGCACTGGCGGCAGCTGTTGCTCGTCGTCGCTGGCGGCGAACACATCTGACAGATGAGCTATCAGTTCCGAAATGATGGTCAAGCCGTTGCGCAACGAGCTCGAGGTCACCGACGCGTCAGCCATCGTGTGGCGGAAGAGCTCGCTCACAATCTCCTCGCTATGAATCTTGAGCACCAGCGATGACTTGGTGTCCGAGATCGTCAAGATCATCAGCAGAGCCTCGGCGGCGTTCTCCTGCACTGACTCCTTGTGCTCGGGTCCGAGGAGCGCCACGATCGATGACAAGAGGTTGGAGTCAAGAAGCCACTAAACAGACAACACCACGAGCGAGAGAGCGAGTGACTCGTGTTAGATTTGGTTGCAGCAACAGTGAATAGTAATTTGGTGCGTACACGCAAGGTTCCACCCTCGACTCCAGCAGCTCGCGCGCTCTCATCGCAGCGGATGATGCTCAGCAGCAAATCCATCACAGGCGATGAGCCGATGTGGCGAATGAGATTGGGAATAGCGCTCTCCTTCTTTTGTAAGAAGTCGACAATCTGCGAGGAGACACAGGCAAGCCAGCCAGGAACGAGGTTAATTACGCGCATGGTCGCGAGCGCAAGAGAGATGGAACAAGCTAACGCACCGTCTTTGGTCGCTGGTTCAGCAAAGCGGTCAAGATACGACTGCCATGCGAGGCAGTGTGCGGCTTGAGCGGCGGAGTGCCCTCGAGAAACCCGTAGAGGTTGTCAATCAGGTGCTCATTCTGGCAAACCGCATCGGCTATCGTGAAGGCATCAAGTGCCAAGATTTCTGTACAAACGTTCACGAATCTGCACAAAGCAGCGAGCGAGAGAGAAACGAAGGTCAGCGACACTGGTCGCCAGTCATCGACACACGACAACGTACTTCTTCTGCTTGGCTTCAGGAAGAGGCTGGCCATCGACTTCGACTTGGCCGTTGGTCACAACGTAGCGCACGACCTTCTCCAACACGGTTGGGTTGACGAGACTACAACGTAGAGATATGCGTAGGTGGTGTGAGCAGAGTCCGTCTGCGATGAGCTCCACGCGCACCACGACCAAAGAAAGAGAGAGGTCGCGTGTGTGTGTACGCCACACGTACTAGGACAGCAAGTTCTTGTTGAGGACACGGAGTTCGTGGATGATGTCATCCTCCTCGAGCAGCTCCTCGAGCTCGAACGAGTCTTTCTCGAGGATGTTGTCGACGGGAGACGGCGTGTAGAAGCCGAACGAGCGCCAGAAGTTCATGGCGAATATACGCCTACGCAGGACGGCGAACCAAGGGAGAGTTGAGTGAGCGAACGATAGAAACAAGGAGCTCTTAGAATGACCGCAGCTGCGTCATTGCGGTGCGCGAGCATAGAAGCGCAGCGGGAGTTGCGCGCAAGGCCAGTGAAGGTCTTTCTCTCGCTGTCTCGCGCTACAACGAATGTATCGCACGACTCTATCACGATTGGCTGGCGAGCCACATTTCATCCAGTGCCCAACGAGTCGCTCTACACGGCCGTCTACTGCTACACCATCACCAAGACAACGACGAACACAACGACGATGCCACCAGCGAACAGTGACCTCGCCGCAATGCGCACAGCACACACACACGCAACCACCAACGCCAACACCAACCAATACAACACGATACACCACACACTCTCACGCTCGTTGTAGATGATACATGAACACAGATGCAGCGGGCTTGGGCGGGAATTGCGGAGGAGGAGATGGCGCGACGGGCAGCATCGTGTGCACAATCATCGATCTCCACCAAGTGGCGCGCTCTCGCATCATCAGCATCACCACCACCATCGAGGAGTGGGAAAGATGTTGAACACGATCACGATCACCGAGCGGTGCCATCATACGACAGCAAGTCGTTGCGCTACACGCCGTCCCCAGGTTTTGCGGTCCACTTCACACAAGCGAGAGCGCGCCCAACAACAACGCTACGCTACGAGTGCGATGATACTACTCTCTCCCGCGCACGGTCCGACGCGAGGGACCACGTACTCTTCGTTGTTGCACTGGTCGAAAGCTGATCCAACGAGGAGCAGTAGCCGAAGCGCACAGAGAGCGTGGCAGCAGCGGCGACAGGGGTGGCGAGGCGAGCACGGCAACGAGAGACGCCACACACGCAAGAGCAGCAGGAACACGAGAGAGAGAGGCCGAGCGCAAGAGAGAGCGAAAGAGAGAGAAAGCAGGAGGAGGCCGCGAGAGAAGGAGGAGAGGCAGAGTAACGATACAGAGCAGATGCATGTAAGGCTCCTCTTTGCGCTCGCATTGCTTTGATGATACTTTCGCGTGTTTTCGCGCTGCCTTGCTGGGTTTGGGCCTTGGAGGGAATATCGGTGTACTATTATTGATGCTGCTGCATGGCAACGAACCAATGCTTGGTAGAAGTCACAAGTGCGGTAGAGCGAGAGAGAGAGAGAGAGAGAAAGAGAGAGAGAGAGATATTGATCAGGGATTGAGTAGTTAACGTGTGAGTGAGTGAGTGAGTGAGTGGATTAGAAGGTGCGCGAGTTACGGCAGATCGCACAACCCAGCGCAAACTCGGTGCCGGTCGGTGGGTGTGGCAATCCCAGTGGACACTCGGTACCCGCGAGCTTGGTGCATCGAGGTCCCACTGGGCACTGCGGCATGTCGGCCTTGTCCATGCTCGTGACGCGACCGTGGTCCGAGTGGCAAGGGTCGCAGAAGTGCGTCGTTCCGAAGC
>Ga0209935_1005379_pt1 | contig 10922 bp, 14 predicted proteins | sample ThiBio_1000_plan_2_FD_183958 | JGI IMG/M metagenome (GOLD analysis project Ga0209935, IMG submission 183958) | Wastewater bioreactor microbial communities from Cape Town, South Africa - Thiocy_cont_1000_plan (SPAdes) | ecosystem: Engineered > Bioreactor > Thiocyanate-remediating >... | reverse complement strand
CAACAACAACAACCCACACCACACACACACACACACACACATATATATATACACACATATATATACACCACACACACACCACACACACACATATACACATACATATATACACACATATATATACACCACACACACACACACACCCAATACAACACAACGCTCACACATATACAGGATTGGCGGCCACATATAGAGGTGGTTGGTTTTTGGTTTCTGGGCGGGTCGGGAGACACCAATTACAAGCCTCCCGCCGACTTGATTGAGTTCCTGGCGAATGGCCCACCACCTGTGTATATTGGATTCGGAAGCATTAGTAGATGACCCCGAAGCTCTCACTCAAACCATCTTCGAGGCTGTGGAGATGGCAGGTGTGCGGGCTATTGTATCAGAGGTTTGTTCTTCTCTCTCTCTCTCTCTCTCTCTCTCTCTCTCTCTCTCTCTTCTTTCTTTTTTCTCTCTTTCTCTCACCTCTCCCTTGTTCCAATTAATAAAATATATGTAGGGGTGGGGAGGGATAGGGGCTGGTACGACAATACCAGATAATGTGTATCTTATCGGGGCATGTCCGCACAGCTGGTTGTTTGCGCAATGCTATGCGGTGTGTCACCATGGAGGGGCTGGCACCACAGCAACAGGCACTCCACCCCTTTTCCTCCCCTCCCACAAAAATTAATTAATTGTAACTGGACAGGTCTTATCGCTGGAAAGCCAACGATAGTTGTTCCCTTTTTTGGGGATCAACCTTTTTGGGGCAAATGCGTGAATAGAAGTGGATGCGGGCCGGAGCCAATCCCCATCAAGGATTTGAATGTCGACAATCTCACTGCTGCTTTGGAATTTTGTAAATCTGAACACGTTGCTGCGAATGCTGTGAAAATGGGTACACCTCTCCCCCTCCCCTCATATAGCAACATGCCTCACACTCTTTCGCAAATAAGGCAAATTAATCTTGGAAGAGGATGGGATTGGGGATGCTTTGAAATTCCTTTATAAAACTCTACCACTCAACGCCAGAGGTGAGCATTCCTCCCCTCCCAACAAGTTAATTATTTATGTTGTACATGATGAAAAGGCGAATGGACAGTTGAAGCCTTTGAAAATGAGCGGAAGATACCCGGACAGGGATGGAAGCCAGTCAGACACAAATTGTACAATAGGCATCGATTCACCGATCGAAGTGGCCATCTACGGATAGACCGAAATAGATTCCCTCTGCCTGAGGGCTGGGTATGGATCAATGAATGGACTCCCACCATCAACGAACATACTGATGCTCAGGGATGGCGATATGCCAAAGAATCCAAGTAAGTCTTGTGTTGTGTGGTGTGGTGTGGTGTGGTGTGGTGTGGAAGTGAGTGAGTTGTAGTAGATATGAAGGTAATTTATTGATTGTATTCAGGATTTCATCGCTGCACAAGGAATGCAAAATGATCGATTCGTTTCGAGTGCGGCGGTGGGTTAGGACACGAGTGTTCGCCAAACACTCGTATGGAGGGAGGATCCAAAGCTCCGTGGCGCTTCCAGGATCATACTCGCCAGTCGCGAGTTCCAAAACTACATGAGCACCTCTCGAACGGAAATAGAAACTATTTATTTTACATGCGTTCCACTCTTTCAAAAGAGTCACTGGTATTGGAACTATTATTTGTGGTCGGGTTACCTCGGGGGTCTTGGATACGACTAGTCGTAATTCTACTCTCAATTCTGTGACAATGCGCATAGACAATGCTCTCCAATCTTTCAAAGTCGGCTCGATAGCAGCCGCTTTGAAAAGGGTACTTCCTCCAGGCCAAATAGTTGTGGCACCTCTCAGCTTTACTTGACAACCGTCCGCCTATCGCTACAAAGTAAGTGCCTCTTTCCTTATTAGGAATTGATCTCACCCCTTAAATCTACATTTCAGTTGGTAAAGAGCAAATGCACATCGGAGTGTCTTGGTGGCACTAATCCGATGCAACCACCTCCGCTGCGAGATTACATCTATCCGACTTGCTGACAGGAACAAGAAGCCAATCTCCGAAAAAGACGAGAAGAAACCGGGATCAGTCACACCAACCCTCTTCGCGAGGACTGGCGATTTTGTGCTTCTCGTCCTCACGCTTCATGGTGGTGAAGTCATTTTGCCCAACGACAGAATTGCTCTCAGAGACAATGAAGCCACTTTAGCTGCGGGAACGATCACAGTGGGCTCAGCCCAAACCAGCAAAGCTAATTTCTCCTCCGACAAAGCTCAACTAGAGCTGAAGGTGATCTTCGAAATATTTAATAGAAAAGATATTCCCGTGTACGGAAGCAGCAGCTAAATTCCTTGAAAGCTCGCTGGACCCGCCCATACCTACAAAGAGATGTCTTTGCTCGGTTTTCCAGGCTGCAATTTCCTCCTTATCCGTTCCATACAGAACAGTGGTTACCACAATTGTCGGAAAGTTGTTCTCCATCACGGTGTCTGCAAGATGCTTCCAGGAAAGTCGCTTAGAGTTTGACAAGAGGACTATGTCAAAAGAAAACTCGTACTTTCCCTCAGCCATTTGAGATGGCCCAAGTAGGCATTCGGCGTGTTATCTTCGCAAAGTAGAACGCGTCGTGAGCCATCATAGAGATATATAATAAATGGCCATATTCCTAACCATATTCTATATAGGATCAGGGGTTTAAGTTATATGTCCTTTTATATTAGTTGTATTGTATAAGTCAGTAGATGGGGTTCTATTTGGCTTGTAGGGTCCTTATTATTGTTAGCTTGAAAAACAATAAATAGAGGGGTTCTATTTATCTTTAGGGGCTTAGTTTTTGTAGTTTGAAAAAACTTGAGGAAAAAAGAAAATAATTAAATAAAATAAGTAGCTGTTTGTTGAAGTTACAAAACTATTAATACAGAAAGATTGTGGTGTTAATAGAGTGCTAATTTTATTACTTTATTATTTAAAAAAAATGCACGACACTTTTATTAAAAGTAATAAAAAAGGCACAGAGCAAAGTAACAATAGAAAGGCTTTATTTAGGCTACAGAGTCTTATATTTTATTCTTTAAGAAAAAAGGCACAGAGACATGATGACAAAAATATAAGTAAAAATATAAATAGTTAAAAAAATTATAAGTTGGAATAATAAAAAATATATTTTTTTGCTGTGCCTTTTTGTTTTACTTAGAGAGTAAAGAAAAAGAAAGTAAAATTAATGAAACTTTCTAAAGTAATTTAGGGTACTATTTGTATCATTAGTTTTGCACAGTGTTGATTACAGTATGTACTTTCTTTTATTCTCAAACATAACATATACAATTTATTTATTTGAGAGGAACTAACATTGGGAAGTGCAGCCAGATCCACAACATGTAGGGTATGTAACTTTGCCATCATTGCATTTGCACATTCCCTCATCATTGGAAAACTAATTAGCTTCACTAAAAGTTTTGCCAAAACCACCACAAAAGCTGCATTTCACACACTCTGACTTATTACATGTGAAACAACAATAGTTACAACTAACATACTGCTGAGACATGTTTTTCTTCTTTGTTAGCAAAAATAAAACTAATAAATGAAAAAAACTCTCCTGTAAACAGAAGTGAATAAAAGGAAGTGGCCTTGTAATGTTGGTAGACAGAAGTTTATAGCTACCCCTACTACTGTGGCTAAATGTACACATTTGTTGGCAGTCATAAAAACAGCCTCTTTGAATGAAGGTATATTACTTGCCAACTCTTACTCAGGTTATTAACAGCCTTTAGATAAATCCTATTTTATTGATAAAAATTCAATAGCCTTTTTTATTCTTCTTTTCTATCTGTATAATGGCTCTTGGACCATTCAAAAAGAAATTCCACAGCATGTTCTTTATCACGAGCTGTTCTTCTATTTGCCTTCTTTGTTTTATTTAAACAGCTTTGATTTAGAAGCTATCTCCCTTGCACTTTAAACAGGTTGAAGTAATGTATCAGTATGATACAGAAAAGCATCCTCTAAGAAATTTGACTCCCCTGCCACTCGCTATCTATGACAAGGGTAGTTTAAAAGGGGCCGTTTAACATGTGTAAACTTTACCAAAGAAGGACTATGGCAATTAAGTAGGGTATCACCAGTTAATGTGGTGGATTGTTAATTACTCTAATAACAGAAGGTTGATAATTTGTAAGGATTTTTTAAAGAAAGAGAAAATACTATAAAAACACTCAAAAAAATTGGGTATAAGGAGAGATATTTAAACAAGACCAAAACCAAATACCTATTTAGATTTACTTAAAAAATATAATTGAGCTAAAAAGAAAGAGTTTGCTGATAATAAAACTATATACTATTTATGATGAAAATTGTTACAAATTAATAAATAAAGTTATTTATGGTGGTAATACACACTATAGTTACATTGATGAAAATGCATCATTATTGCTAATATTAAATGAAAACAACTTATATGGGTAGAGTATAGAGAAAGTGCTTCCTTGTGGAAATATGACATTTAATGATAATACACAAACTATAAACAAATTAACACAACAATTCCTTGTTATATCACAGTAACAAAGAACCACTGTATATAACAATAAGTACTCAACTTCATTAATGCACTACAGTTAAATTTTAGACACTTATAATTACAGGTTTTTATGTACCATTTATTATACAAAAGAACAATAAATAATTATTGTGTATTCTCTGAGTATTTAAAATTTTTATTAAAATCAAATTTATGTAAATTGTTAAACATTCATGAAGTTGTGTAAATGCCTTACATGGTTTAGTATATGAATTTTCAAAAAAAAAACCCTACAAAAATATTTAAAAACTGTGCACAAAGAGTTAACATCTCTATTGAAGAATTTTTACAATATCTTGGACCTTATAATTATGCTCAACATTTAGAAAACTATTTTACAAGTAAAATAAATTAGCTAAATTATTTTTTAGTGTAATACTTAATATAGTCATGAAAAAAGTAAAGCAAATCCAACTAAAGTCATTGATTGCTTTTAAATCCTTATTGAGTTTGCCTTTAAGGTATACAAAAAAAAATGATCTCATTCAATTTTTGGAGTTTAATTAATATAAAGGCCTTAAATGTTTTATTAAAGAAAAAGATGGAAAATTTAGTCTCACAGTACTAAAAAAGAACTTAGCAAAAGAATTAGAACTTTTTAGTGAGAGACTTGATGCTTTTATGGAGCATGTGTATAAAACTAATTACATTCTAGCAATAAAAAAGCAAAATTCTGAAAAAGAAATAGAAATTCTTACACAAAGAAAAGAAAGAGCTAAATTGATGAGAAAACCAAAGAGAAAATACACTAATTGTTTGGCCACAAGGTTAATTTCAGATGATTATACATATTGTTTGCAAAAATACAGCAACCCTCAAAAAAAGTATGAAAAATATAAACTTGTTCCAAATAATAATTGAGAGAAACAAGATATTTAAAAGCAATATGTGAAGGAAATGAGCAAGAAGCAAAGTTGCTAAAACTGTCTAAAAAAGCTAAAATTTCTTATCTCTCTATGGGCTTGTCTACATATTATGAATAACACCCAAAGAGATATCAAGCTTACATAAAGGAGTTGGCCACACAGAAGAAGTTCTTAGAGGCTGCCAGCCTTTCATAATAGTTTCAGTGATTACCAAGTGGGTAATGAAAAGGAAGTAAAAAGGGCTAGTTTGAATGCCATTGTTTTTCAAGCTTTACTTGTAGGTAAAAATGATTACTTCTTTTTCAGCACAATCACACATAGCCTTTAGGACAAATCCAGCATCACACAGTCCATCTAAAAGTGTACTAAGCTTGTTTGTTCAGTATTGGCCTTTTTAAGTCTTTTTTTCTTTGTCATTGTATTTACTTGTAATTTAGTGCTAAAGGTATTTATCCATTACATTATCATAGTTGGAGTTCTTATTTTGACTAAAGCCTCTCCAATTGATAACTAAGCTGTAATTCATTCTTCCATATTCCACTTGGAGAGACTAATATCCATTTTTGTAAGTGGATGTTTGAACCAAGGTAGAATGTAATAATAAGAGATTCTATGAGAGGATACCTTGAAACCCCTGCAAGTCCGCCTTATAGAGTTCATCGTGGAGAGGGTGCTCCGCAAACGGCACAGCTTCAAAACTCTATCAAGCAAGGTGAGAAAGCCACAAATGAATGCCCTTTGGAGTTTCTGATACGGTTCACTAGGTCCTCAAAAAAGCTCTCAGTGTTTGCAGCCCACTCTCTGTCTTGTGAAGACATGGCACTGGCACGAATATTTGTTCCTCCATGCTTCGCGAATTTGTTAATCCCGTTGGAAGCAAGTTCCATCTGGAGACTGCTTGTTAGTGGAACAAGAAGCAAAAGGGGAGTAAAAAATGTACCATCGTCCAGTTGCTCCATGACCAGAAAAAAAAACCGCTTCCCGTACTTGAACTGCCATTCAACTCCGAGTAGTAACTCTGCGAAAAAATTCTTCTCCACATGAACACTGACAAGCCGTCGCCCGCTAGCGCCCAAGTAGACGAGGAGGAGGAAGAATCGACCCCCATTCCCAAACCTGAAGAGGAAGAAGGGCAAGGAGACCGGCTGCAAAGCAAAGAGCCTGTTTATTTTGCAGGTAAAGCTCCCTCTCCTAAAGACAGTAAAATGAGATTTTCTAACGTTTGTGTAGAAGAAGTACCCAGCCTGCCCGAGGGAGAAAGTACCCCCGTGCTGAAGAGGAAACATGAAGAGGTGATGAAATTTTGCACTACCGAAAACAAGGAAAATAAGGAAAATTACGTCAACTGTTGCAGAACTGGTACGATTGATCTATTTTGCCAGTTTCCTTCGCTCCTGTGCTAACTTTCTTTTATTAATAGAAGCGGCAACAAACAAAAGAAAGAGGCAGAACAGTGAGAGCGAAAACATGATGCGTTACGGTAATTTTTCCATCATAACGTAAAATATACTAATATTTTATACAGTGGCGAAGAAAAATAAGACAACACCTGGTTCATCTGAGGTTATTAATAATACTGAGGCCAAAGAAGAAGGTAATTGGTTATCTTCATGTCCAAATTGTAATTGATTTTCTATTTAGGAACTTGGCAAGCTCTCTTTTCTCGGTATTATGGAAGCCATCTCCCCCAAAAATTGAACGATATACACGATTTGGGGGAGGCTATTGAGCTTGCGAAATCGAAGTGCAAGAAAAGGGGTTGGCAGTCAGTAAATGACTTTTTCGAGTCATGCACGTATCGTGATGACTACACGGTAACTCCGGTACTTGTGTGTACCCCTGGTGATGTTGCCGCTGCGGTTGGACCCGCTGTTGCCGCCGCTGTTGCCGCTGCGGTTGGACCCGCTGTTGCCGCTTCGATCGCGCCTCTGCAGGCACAATTTGGCAACTTACGCCGCGGGAATCTAAATAAGGCCACCATAAGGGCCGTGAGATCTGGTGCTGTGGCAGCTGCCGCACAACCTTTGCTCTCGTTCATGAAGGTTGGTAAACAAACTAGTGATTAGATTTATGATTCCTTTTTGCAGGAAATGGCTGGGGCAGGAGCGATTCTCCCAGGAGGACCAGGGGCTGGTGCATTACCCATAGGCCATCCTTTTGCTGTTGGTACTCTGATACCGACCCCTCCTTTCCCTGCCACTGTTGCTGCCCTAGATGCCCTTACGCTGGCTGGATTAGATAGTCTTGCTGTTGTGTACAACGACAATTTTGGGGTTGCAGCCGGAGACAATGCTTCGGTGCGCCGTGGAAAGTTTGAGTTGTGGATAAGTGGCCTCTAAAGTACCATTCCGAAGTTTGGGCAGTCTAGTAATAGGAATAATTTTGGCTTATTTTAATAATTATTTTTCATTTTTTTCTAGTTTTTTCAAACTCCAAAAACTAAGCTCCCTATTAAAGATAAATAGAACCCCTCCATTTATTACTTTTCAAACTAACAAAAATAAGAGCCCAACAAGCCAAATAGAATCTCATACAATGACTTATACAATACAACTAATAATAAAGGATATATAACTTAATCCCCTGATCCTAAATAGAATATGGTTGTTTATTATATATCTCTATGATGGTGAGCAAACTGAGGGTCTGTAAATTGCAGAAAAAAGTAGACCCACAGTTCATCAAGGGAGGGTTGGCAGTTGCTGTTCTAAACAAGGTACGAATTACGCATCCTCATGAACTGCTCACAAGGATACCAATGAGTGTTATGAGAATACTTCCGTTGGTCAAAGGCAAAAGAAAATTTTATCCCCAAGTATTCTCGCACAAGATTCCAACCTCGGGGCACGTCACTCATGCCTGCCTCTGGCACCGCCTGCTGAAGTGGCATTAGACTTCGACCACTTGGACGCTCAATTTCCAGAAGAACACGCTGGAGGGTTTGACCCTTCAAAATAACTTGCTCGAACATGTATTGGTAGGTCGGGGCAGAAGTGGTATGATGGGAGACTCGCCCTGTTCCCCTACAATAGCACTTGTACACACTTCCTGCACGGCATCCGCGGCACCCCGTTGGTGGATTCAAGCAGCAATCTCGTTCTATCTCGATCCAACTCGGCTCTAGCGAACCGGCTCCGTTTGGCGGAAGAAATTAGATTGTTGGCTTCCGCCAACCGGAATAAAAGAATTCAAAGAAGAATGAGGAAGAATGGCACTGCTCTTTATGGATGAACTCTTCATTTCCACTTGCGTGACACATATTTAAAACCGGTTTACTGTGACTTTATCATTTTTGTTGGACACTCAGAATATGCAACGCTCGCCTGTCTTGGTACTCGGAGCTACTGGCGCTTGTGGGCGCCATGTTGTCGATTTCCTCGCCGCTCAACCATCGGTTACTGTGAGGGCTGCCACAAGGTTGGAGAAGATGCGTATTCACTTGCATTTATTTAACGCAATCGTTTCTTCAGGAATCCGAAATCAATTACCCCGCCAAACGAGAGAGTGATCCCTACTCTTGTCGACTACTCGAAGCCTGAAACTCTCGACGCAGCGTTCAAAGATGTTGAGGATTTCTACTTCGCCCAGACTCAAACCCCAGAGTTGTTCGAGGAGGCGAAGCTGGTATTAGGTACACAACCACATCCGCAATATTTCGCCAATGCAAATCTTGAATTTAATGCCAATCTCCCTCCCTATCAAACAGATACTGGAGCACGTAATGGAGCCAAACATGTTGTTCATATATCAAGTAACGCTCAAAACTCCAACATCGGCAAAGAACATACTGAGATCGAAAACTATGCAAGGGGTCTCGGTCTCTCTGTGGTAAGAAGATCGGCTATCGTGAGCGAATAATCCACTTACTTTTCTCCCTTAATCTTCAGACCTCAATCCGCCCAACGACCTTCACGGCAAATTTGCTTGACATGGCGGGTGCTATTAAGGAGAAGAACGCCCTCTTTTTGATGTCTGGCCCTGGGAAGATCAATTGGGTAGACAACCGCGACATCGGCGAAGTGTCGGCTAGAGCCCTCATCAACACATCCTTGCGAGGAAGAGGTACGTATTTCAACAATCCAGAATTGAAACTCATCTCGTCCTTCCTTCAATTAGCCATAACAGTTGCCGGCCCTGAAGTATTCACCAACCAAGAACTTGTAGAACACATCAGCAAAGTGGTATGCAACTCCTTTCAATCCCTTGTTCTCTTTCCCCCCGCCTCTACCTGCCCTAATGGTGTGCGCCCCAACTAATAGCGAGGATCGACTGTCAACCTTGTGGACATTGACGAGAATGGATTCCGAGGCGCTCTGAAGAGTCATGGACTTCACGATGTTGTGGTGGAGAAGGTTGTAAACATGTGGGTGGATATCAAGGTATGACTCTACAACTCCACTAGCTCTCACACATACCACATAGCAACACTCGGCTATGGACGTACTTTCTGATGACGTGAAGGATATTACGGGACATCCCCCTCGCCCGCTTGACCAGTTCCTCGCTGATCATGCTTCCACATTCCAGTAGGCAGAAAATGCATACTCATTATTTTTATGTCCGCCTAAATCTGGTTAAGATATGTGACAATTTTGATTCAAAATCCATTAATTGTTATTTGTGTGAAACGTGGTACATTATGCACGCATCCTCTGATGCGCGTGGTAGTAGCATTGTACAAGTCGCCTCGCGCTGAATAATTATCTACATGGATCTTGGAGAGGCGTTGTACAGGGTAGCATCTCGAACGTTCGTGGAGAAGAATAACCAGTACGCAAAAAGTAGCAATAAAAAGGCAAAGAAGATAATAAAGAGTAGCGTCTGCAACTTGCTTGCGTTGGTCCCGCTTTTCTTTTCCTTCTCTTCTTTCTTCCTCACTTGTTCACCCTTCAAAATTTGTTTCAATTACTCATCATTTCGTAAAAGATAAAGGGAGATCGCGCGTACCCTCTTGTTTTCATAACGTCCTATCTTTCGCCTGTGCTGGTCAACGTTCGAGAGCTTAACATCTCTCTTGCCCATCTTGTTGTGTCGTTTTGGCCGTTCCTGGTACTGAGCGACCAAACAAAAAAAAAAACAGACAGCAAGAATGAAACGCGCAAGACCTCCGTTGCTCGCGTGTTCCTCCTCGAGTTTTGGCCTGGGAAGCCTTTGTCTACGCAGTGGTAATTTTTTACAATACACCTCTTCAAACATGCGCACTAAACATAATTGTTAAAAGGTTTAATATCCTCGGCCACCATTGCGACAAATCACTACGCTGCCACCAACGGTTATCTGGAGCAGCGTAGAACCTTCTATCACTGGAAAATAAGAAAGGACAAGAAAAAGAGGTTGAGAGCGATTATCAAACGCAATCAAGCAAGAGCACAAAGGACAGAGGCAGCCGAGGCGGGCGAAGAAGAAGAAGCCCAAGAAGAGGCCCCAGCAGAAGAAGAGGCAGCGGCAGAAGAGGCAACTGAAGGAGAAGGTGTTGCAGCAGAAGGTGGAGAAGCAGAAGAAGGACCAACAGACGGAAGA
>Ga0209935_1005378_pt1 | contig 10922 bp, 16 predicted proteins | sample ThiBio_1000_plan_2_FD_183958 | JGI IMG/M metagenome (GOLD analysis project Ga0209935, IMG submission 183958) | Wastewater bioreactor microbial communities from Cape Town, South Africa - Thiocy_cont_1000_plan (SPAdes) | ecosystem: Engineered > Bioreactor > Thiocyanate-remediating >... | reverse complement strand
TCATGTTCGTCACGTGTCCCGACAATCGCTTCCCGCACGAGATCTCGGCCTTTGGCGGCATCCGACTCATCACATCGACCTAGGTAGTCGCTCGCCTCACGATCTCGTGTCCCTATCTATATATCACTCTCACGCCCATCGTTGCTTGCTTGCTTGCTTCCTTCCTTCCTGCTTCCGTCGTTTCATCCCACCAGCCGCCGCCGTATTATCGTTATACTCGCTTCTGCATTGTTGTATTCTCTCGCTACTCCGCCAACTGCCGCCACCAATCACACACTCTCTCACTCACTCACCCATCTTGCCACATCTTTTTGAGAGCCACGGTCGCAATGCCGTGGACATTGAGCTCGAACTAATAATCATTCCAATACCCACCATCTCGATCTCGATCTCACTCGCTCGCTCTCCCACTCACCGCGCCATCTTCATCACCCACCCATGCCACGCCAACCGATCCTCGCGACGATCTTCATCCTCGCAGCCACCTTGGCATTGCTTGCAGTGTCGTGTGGCGGCACTGCCCCACCGAGTGACAGCGCCGCGGCTCCTCCGTGTATGGACTCGGCGGCAGCGGCGTCGAGCAACTGGCACGCGTCACCCAAGGCCTCGTCGTCGTCGTCGTTCAGTCGGTACTCGAGCGCCGAGTGGGGCCCGCTGCCGTTCCACCGCGTGTCGCGATGGCTTGGACTCGACGAACTGGCCGAGCGCCAAGCGCGTGCCGAGGCGGCACGGCTGGCGGCGGCGCTCGAGGGCGACGAGGCGGCGCACCTGGCAGGCTCGACGCTCGGCGCCGCGGTCGCGCTGCTGCCGAGCTCGCTGCCCGAGGTGCTGCTGCTGCGCATCTTCGACAACACGGTGTTCGACTACGTGGCGATGCTGGCCAACGCCGTGTGCATCTCGGTGCTGATGTTGTGCGTCAAGCGCGCGCTGCGCTTCGTGCTGACGCTCGTGGCGCAGAGCACCGCCACCGACATCGACGACTTCATGATCGCGACCTTCTTCCGCCTCTTCACCAAGACCGTCCTCTTCCTCGCGGCGCTGCTCGTGTCGCTGCGGCCGCTGTCGCACTCGCACCGCGCCATCGCTCTCATGGACGCCATCCTGCGCTCGTGGTGCCTGTGCCTCATCGGCTACAACGTCACCAAGGCCACGCTGCTCACCATCCAGTTCAGCATCACCAAGTGGGGCGAGATCAGCTCGCCGCTGCGCTCCGACTTTGTCGACAACCTGCTCAAAGTCGTACGTCGCCCTCGCCGGTCGTCATCATCATCATCATCGCGGCCGCGATGTCATCGCAGCAATCCTAGCAGCGAATGGGCTGTGTGTGTGTGTGTGTGTGTCATGCGAGCGGCCTTGCTGACGGTTTGGTGTTGCCACAGATGCGCATCGTGTTCTTTGCCGCGGGCCTCATCGTGGCTCTCGACCACCTCGGCTTGAACCTCATATCGATGCTCACCAGTACGTCGTACGCCATGGCGTACAATCAACCAATCAAGCAAGCAGATCGAATCGAATCGAATCAGTTCGAATCGAATCAGTTATGGCGTTGTGTGTGGGTCTAATGTGTCCTCGAACGCTGTGCCGTGTGTGTTTGGCACAGGCCTCGGTATTGGCGGTGTGGCACTCGCCTTCACGGCGCGCACCTTCATCGAGGACGGCGTCAATGCGCTGTGTATGTACATCGACCAACCGTTCAAGGTCGGCGAGATGATCCAGATCAACGACATTGCCACGGCCAAGGGCGACGTCGAGCACATTGGCCTCAAGAGCACCCGTATCCGAGCGCGGACCGGCGAGCTGCTCATCTTCCCCAACTCGATGATCGCCGGTGCCCGCATCCAGAACTTCCATCAGATGGAGTTCCGCAAGGGCGAGCTGTCATTCGTACGCCCTGCTCGCTCGCTCACTCACTTGCCAGAGCGCATTCTAACCAACCTACATTGCTCTCGCTCTCAGCGAGTGAGCTACAAGACGCCATCGAAACTGGTATATACCGTCACTGCCGCGTGCTCGTGACTCTCTCTCTCTCTCTCTCGCGCGCTCGCATTGTGAGAAGCTTACTTTTGCATGTGTCCACATGAACACAGTTGCGCCAAATCCCAGGCATCATCAAGGAAGTCATTGATCGCCAGGAGCCATTGCGATTCACTCGCGCGTACATGAGTGACTTTGGCGAGTACGCCATCGAGTTCTCGGTCACGTACCACGTCAAGACGCGTGACTTTGAGACGTACACCAGCACGCGTCAATTCATCTTGCTTGGGTACGTCGATCACGCGAATGAGCGGCCGCAATCGGAACGTAGCTTCGTCTAATCCCCTGTATGCATACAGTATCAAGGAGGCGTTCGAGAACGTCGGCATTGAACTCGCATATCCCAAGACTGACGTGCGTCTGACCCATCGCAACTCACCGACGAGCGGCGGTCTGCTCGAGGGAGAGCACGACTTCTAGGCTGGCTCGCTTGCTCGTTGGCGGCCCCAACAACAACACCAACGAGACGAGATGGTTGTACTTTACTACACCTGCATGGCAATCAAACGCTTGTTCAAGCGACCGATGACACCAATCACCTGTACCAGCAATCACGTCAACTTGACTCGTTCCATTCCTATCTGGATGGCCTTCAATCGCTCGAGCGCCGCAGCGGCGTCACCTGGTTGCTGAGCGATCAGGGCGCACAACTTGCGCACCGCCTGCTTCCTGCCACCGATCCTGCATCGCATACCAGCGCGTCAGCAGCACGACAGAACCACACCACACACACACACTCTCTCTATCTCTCGGTCTCTCGTGAGTGACACTCGCTTGAGCGTACGCGGCAGCATAAGAAGCCAGCTCAAAGTTGTCGGCTGCGCGATAGGCGCTATCGACCACCTCCTGTTGGAGGCCTGCCGTCAGTGCCACCGACATTCCGTGGCTCTTGGGGCACACGCCCGGAGCGATCTTGTACAGATACACGACTTGCTTCCTGCATTGGCGGCGGCAACGATGGTTAACCGTTTGACAGCCGAATGAGATGGAGAGAACGAGCCACGGAACTACGTACTGTTCATCATCAACGATACACGACATGTGCTTGAGTGACACGTTGGGATTGTTGGCGAACTCGTCGGTCAGCATGTGGTAATGCGTCGAGAACAGCGTGGCACAGCCAATGTGCCTGATCAAGTGCTCGAGCACCGCGTAGGCAATGGCATAGCTGTAGGTCACCGAGAGTACGAGGAGTGAATGAGCGAGAGCCGATGCGCGTGAATACAACGCGGTACGCACCCGTCGTAGGTCGAGGTTCCGCGTCCAAGCTCGTCGAGGATCACGAGCGAGCGAGGCGTGGCGTGCTTCAGCACGTTGTTGGTCTCCTGCAGCTCAACCATAAAGGTTGATTGGCCGGTAAAGATGTTGTCGCTGGCTCCGATGCGAGTGAAGATGCGATCGATGATCGACATGGTGCACGAGGCTGCCGGCACGTAGCAGCCGACCTGTGCCAAGATCACGAGGATGCAGCACTGCGGCGTGCGAATGACATGACATGACATGACAGTGGAGGAGCTTGTTAGCAAGGTGCTACTGGCAAATCTGCTGCCACCTACTGCGAGAAGTGTGCCGAGCGTACCTGACGCAGCAACGTGCTCTTGCCACCCATGTTGGGCCCGGTCAGCAGTGCGATCCGACTCGGCGACGTCTCGGTGCCCAGATCGAGATCGTTCGGCACAAAGTTCGACATGGTAGTGCACACGAGTGGATGGCGCATATCGGTGACGCGCAATTGCGAGTGCTCGCTCTCGACAAAGTGCGGCCGGCACATCTGCTCGACGCCACTCAAGAACGAGCTCTTGCTGAGGCTGAGCAGCACATCTAGCGTGGCGGCATTCTGCACCAATCGCTTCCATTCGCTCTTGCTCTGTGCGAAGCGACTCAAGTATCGATACAACAATCCCTCCTTGGCAACTACAATCTCAATCATCGAGTGAGTTAGTGAGAGAGAGCTCGAGTGAGTGAGTGCGTGGCACTGCTGGCAAGGCAAACGTACACTCGACATTCTCCTCGGCTTGCTCGAGTGTCGGCAGCAGTCGCTTGATGGTGCTGTTCCAGAAGCGCTTGACCTGCTTGGTTTCCGACAGGATTTGGTAGTCGTTCGGCAGCGTCATGTGCGCGAGGTTCGAGCGGCTGATCTCGAGCTGGTACTTCTCCTTCTGCTTGTGTGCGTACGAGATGCTCGGGTCACGCAACGACTTGCGAACTGCCACCAAATGCTCATGGAACTGTATGCCAACAACACACTGCATCAACACCGCCCTCGCACTCAATGGCAGGCCCATGACAAGCAGCACACCGCACCGTTTGTTCGACTTGGCGAAGTGCCTGCATGGCACCGTCGTATTCTGGATCGACGCCGTCTCGCGCATCGATGGTGCCAGTCTTGGCAGCCGCCACGCGATCGAAGGCTTGAGCAAAGTACGCCAGTGGCTCCTGAAGAGTGACGGCAGTGCTGCTGAACGGCCCGAGTCCCAGCAGCGACTGTAGCAACGGAGAGGTGACTTGAGAGCCGTAGAGACGCCGAACGTCCTCGAACATGCGCCACAGCACATCGAAGCCATTCAACGCCTTGATCAGGTCGTTGAGCGTCGCCGTGCTGCTACGCTCGCCGGTCGTGGCAGCGACGATCTTGCTCACGATGCGCTCGAGGTCCGGCAACTGGCGCAGTTGCTCCGACACCAAGCCCATGAGGTCCGGCAGTTCGTTGAGGTTCTCGATCGCATCCAGACGGTCGTTGATGGCTCGTACGTTCGCCAGCGGCCGACACAGCAGCGTGCATAGGAGGCGCTTGCCGAACGGCGTCTGACACCGGTCGACGAACTGCAGCAGCGTGCCACGGCTCGAGCGATCGTGGTTGTTCTCGAGCACCTCGAGGTTCATGAGCGTCTGCCCGTCGAGCACCATGTAGTCGCCACAACCGGTCGAGCGATACTCGGAGTACGAACCCGAGCCGACGACGCTCGTGTCGATCTTGAGCTCCTTGAGGTACGACACGAGCGCCGCAAGCGTCACTTGAAAGTCTGGTGCAAGTGGCGAGCTCTGCAACGACTCGGGTACGCCTGTGAAGCAAATTAGCTTGATCAGGTCAGAGTGTGGTACTGTTGTAGTAGTTGTAGTTGTAGTTGTAGTTGTAGCTGTTGGCGTAGCCATGAGCGAGTGCCAATACCGAATGTAGGAGCCGATGCACGATAGGACTCCAAGAGGCTCTCGGCCTCGGTGGCAGAGGATCCGAACTGACGGGCATTGAGTAGCACTCCCGGCAACACTCGCGAGATTACTTGACGTGCCACTGGACTCAACTGGCCCTGCAGTGCGAGGGCCGTAGCGAGTGAGGCGGTGCACTCGGCAGACTGCACGCGGAATCTCGCAGAGAGTACCTTCTCGATGAGCAACTCGGCAGGACGTAACTGCACCAGCAAGGTCTCCAGCTGCGTGCGTTGGTTGTTGTCATTGACGAGGCTCGCAAACTGAAACTCTCCCACGGCACAATCGACGAAGCAGCACGCATACGCCCAGCTGTGATCACGCAAACACAAGCCAGTCGATCGTGCGCGAGTGAGTGTCTCGAGGAGATGGAGGCGGTCGTTGGAATGCGTACCCGTCCGACGACAGGTCGACCTCACGCACTGCGAGCAAGAGCCTGGCTCGATAGTCGGGGATCAGATCGGGATCAACCAACGTGCCGACCGTCAGGATCTGCGATACCTCTCGCTGGATGATGGACTCCTACTCTCACGACCGTACTTGTCAGCATTCGAACGCGATGCGGATCTCGCTCTCTCTCGTGCGCGGCATTGCTTTGCACTCGACGCCGTACGGTCTTGGAGACGGCAGCCGAGCCCTTGTCCTTCTTGCGCTTGGCGAGCGCCAACGACGACTCGGCTTGGTCGACCTTGGTGATCTTGTAGCCGAGCGCCAGGAACTTGGAGGCCCAGTGCGAGAACGAGGACTCGGGCACTCCGGCCATGCGCATATTGACGCGGTCCGTCATCTTGAGGTCGAACTCTTTGCTGGCAATGTCTGGCGAGAGAGAGAGAGAGAGAGAGAGAGAGAGAGAGAGTCAGGTTGTCGGTGAGTGCTCTGCGAGCGAGAGGCTTGGCCGAGTTGCACGCCCGAGAGTCTGGCTCAAGCCTTGGCCCTCGAGAGTGTGCCGAGTGCATACCAGCGTCGCCCTCGTAGAGCTCGTAGAACTTGCCCTTCTTGAAGAAGACCACCGTGTCGAAGTGCTTGCTCTTGACGTCCCAGAACTGCTGCTCGAAGGCCGTCATCTTGGAGTACGCCGCAGGCGGCACGTACAAGGTCGACGGGTCGTAGCCGTCGTCGCCCGGCCGTCGGCGCTCGGCGTCGCGAATGTCGAGCAGCCACTGGTAGCGCTCGACGTTCTTCTCCTTGAACTTGGAGTCCTTCTCGCGCTTCTTGTCCTGCAGCGTGATGATGTTGTGCAGCGACGAGCCGCTGCTGCTTCTCGATGGCGAGCGCGACTGTGTGTGTGTAACACAAGGAGAACCATCCGCGATACGCGTCAGCTCCCGCACGCCACTCAATGCTCATGCTCGATCGCGCACGCACCGGTGATGTACTCGAGCTACGCTGCGGTGGCTTGGATGGCGAGGCCTGGGTACGGGACCGAGCATGCCCTCGACCGCGACCTCGACGACCGCGAGCAGCATCGTCGTCGTCATCGTCGTCATCATCGTCATCTATCGTGTCGTCGTCGTCCTCTTCAGCTACCATCGAGTCGTCAAAGTCGTCGTCTCCATCGTCATCTCCATCGTCGGCATCACCTGGAGGAGTAGGGTGGCGAATCAGCTGAGGCGCCGCGATGCCTGCGAGCCAGCGAGGCCGAGCGATACCTGGCTCAAAGTCGCCATCGTCGTCGCCGTCATCGGCCACTGGCCCGGCGTCCACGTCCTCATCATCGAGCACGATTCCATCATCGTCATCACGTTGTTGATCAGCAACAATGCGGCGCCGTGCCGTTCGTCCGCTGGAGAGCTTCGAGAGCGGCGACGAGGCCGAGGAGGAGGAGGCCTTGGCCGGACTCGCCTTGCTTGGACTGGCGCGCGCTGCCGCAGCTGCCCGCGCCTTGGTCGGGCTCGGCGACCGTGGAGACTCGTCGACGCGCTGCCTCTTGGTGACCGGAGAACCAAAGCGGTTGCCATCGCCATTGGAGGTGCTGCTCTTACTTGGGCTTGCGGCAGGCGAGGCGGCCGAGGCAGCAGGCGACACCGGTGTCGACGACGACGACGACGATGAGGCCTCGAGCGCCGCCGCCGCAGCAGTGCGCTTGGCTCCTACGTGTGGCACAGGCGACGCCTCATGGCCACTGCCAGTTGGCTCGCTCTTCTTTGCCTTGCCAAAGTAGTCGAGGAGCGAGCGCTGCATAGGAGAGGGGAAGGAACGCACGAGAGAGCAGCGGCCACGACCGAGAGATGCATTCGACAGCAAAAGGGCGGGAAACCGCTGCGAACGCCATAAATATCCGGCTGATCGCTCGCCGCCTGCGAAATATCTCGCTGCCTCGCTGCCTCCCTCGCTGCCTCCCTCGCTGCCTCGGACCTGCCGCAGGGCGACAGGAGAATTATTGCCCGCCGTGTGCCGGGCTCGGCGGGGGCGTCGCGGTGCCGTGGGAGCAGGGTGCCACGGTGCCGATGCCGGCGCGTTCTGCTGCACTTCGCAGGTGTCGGAGTCGGAGTCGCTGCCTCTCTCTCTCTCTCTCTCGTTCGCTTGGCTGCAGCACCGCGCACGCACCTCGTCCCCGCACAACCTCCTCCACCTCCTCTGCATCCGCTTCACTGTTCTTTGCCATGGTACGTCGATCGCGCCTCTCGTCTCGTGTGCGTGTTGCGTGCGCCTGATTGCGCCGGTGTGCGGCAACAGGACAACGACGAGCAGCACCAGCCCGTGAACGCCGACGACGTGATCGTCGACGAGGACGGCAACCAGTTCCTCATCGTCGAGGGCGGTACGCCAAGGCCGCTGCTACGCCCGCACGCGCGCCACCCCGCTCATCCCATGCCTTGCGCGTCTCGCTGCAGGTGAGGTGCTCGACAACGACTCGATGCCGGTGTTCGAGGACGACGACGATGACGACGACGAGGAGCCCGTCGATGATGTCGGCGCCTACGACGACGACGAGGACGACGACGGCGCGGCTGCCGAGGGCGACGACGACGTCGTGCACGAGGACGCGGTCGCCATCTACTCGGAGCACAGCGGTGTGTATTGGTGGCGTTGCGCACGCGTCTTGGCGTCGGCTGACACAGCGTCGTGTGCAGACTCGGTGTTCGCGGTCGACGCGCGCCCCGTGCCGCAGCTCGACGGCAGCTCTCGCGTGCTGGCGGTCTCGGGCGGCGGCGACGACCTCGCTCGCGTGTGGGACCCCACGACCGGCGACACTCTCTACACCCTCACAGGCCACAAGGACAGCGTGGTCGATGTACGCGAGCATCCGGCGACACCGTGAGCGTGAGCGTGCGTGCTCATCGGCGAGTGACTGCTGCTGCTGCCTGCAGGTGAGGTTCAACTTTGATGCGACTATGATCGCGACGGCCGGAATGGACGGCACTGCTCGAGTGTGGAACGCACAAAACGGCGCCCTGCACTCGGTGTGCGAGGGACCCAGCGACAGCTGCGATGTATGCGATGCAATGCGATGCATAGAGAGAGAGCTGATGAGGCTGATGACGCTTGGCTGCAGTGGGTCACATGGCATCCCAAGGGCAACATCCTACTTGGCGGCGGCAGCGACGGCGTGTGCTACATGTGGCTCGCGATCAACGGCAAGCCGATGAACATCTTTGCCGGACACGGCGACGCGCTCACGGCCGGCTGCTTCACTCCCGATGGCAAGACCATCGTGACGGCGTCGGCCGACGCCAGCGTGCGAGTGTGGAACCCCAAGACCACCGAGTGCACGGCTCTGCTGCAAGGCCCGCTGTTCCACCAGGGCAGCGTCACCAGCATCGCGTGCCATCCGACGACGACGACGCTGGCGAGCGGCGGCGAGGACGGCAAGATCTTCCTATCGAACCTGGGCAGCGGCAAGATCCACGCCAGCATGACACACCGCGACACGGTCGAGTCGGTCGCCTTTGCTGCTGGGTACGCTCGGCCGCGCCTACGAACAAGCTAGCTTGCTTGGCGGCAGCTCCTCCTGACCCACATCGATGCTGGCGAACCAGGCTTCCGCTGCTGGTGTCGGGCTCGCTCGACAAGACTGTGTGCCTGTGGGACGTCAACACGCAACAGCTGCGCCACGCCTTCCTGCACGACGACGGTGTCATCAAGGTCCTGTGCCATCCCACGCAAGCCATTGTATACTCGTGCTCGCTCGATCGGTCGGTCGGCGTATGGGACATGCGTTCGTGCGAGCTGATCAGGAGATTCACGGGACATCGCGAAGGAATCCTCAACATGGCGCTGCTAAGGTGCGTGCAGCGCGAGCTCGACCAATCGATCAATCGACCGTCACTCACGCGAACTCGCCTCGATCCAACAGTGACGGCCAAGGGATCGTGACGGCATCGGACGATGGCACAGCACGCATCTTCTCATTGAATCCAGAGGTGTAGTGCAGCAGCAGCAGCCTCCTCACAAGCACAATAGACGGAGAGCGAGCCAGTCGCCTCGCTCCCTCGCTCGCTCGCCACCGCGCCAAGCTCCTCCCGCTCCCTCGCTCCCTCTCGCACAGCTCGCTCGGGAACAAGTCACAGGCTCCCCTCCTGCGCCGTGTGTGTGTGTGTGTGTGCCAGCGAGTCGAGCAGTACGAGCAGTAGCAGCGCCGCTTCGAGCACGCACACACACGCGCTCTCGCCAGCCATCCAGCGATACGATGCCGGCCGCCACGTCAGCCGGCAATGATGCGACACGGTCGCCGTCACGAGCCTCGTCGTCGTCGTCGTCAGAGGTCAGCGTCGTGAGCGTGATCGTGCGTGCCAGTATAGTGATCGCGTTCGTGGCACTGCTGTGCCAGTCGGGCTACGAGCCGCACAGCATCAGCTCGTTGGTCGGCCGCATCGGCCTCGGGCTCGGCCTCGGTGGCCGCAGCCTCGACACGGCGCACCTCCGCGCCGTGCCAGCGAGCCTCGTGGCCGAGCAGCTCACGGCAGCGGCTCTCGGCGACTCATTATCGAACACCAACGCGACGCGCCTGCACTCGATCGCCATCGGCTACAACACGAACCTCGACCTGGTGCTGAATGCCGTCGACGCCCTGCGAGCGCTGGGCCACCACGCGCCACCGAGCGACTGCGAGCCCGACCGCGGCTCGGCCGACCTGCCGATCATGACGCGCAACGACCTCCTGTGCGAGTTCGCCGCTGCCTTCAAGGCCGGCATCGCTGCCGAGCGCTTCGTCGACAATGGCACGTTGTTCGAGTCGTTCGTGAGCGAGCTCCTCCTGGCCCACCAGCACCAGCAGCAACAACAACCGCTCGCTGCTGACGACGGTGCCACCGATACCGACGGTGCCACAACAACAGCAGCAGCACCGGAGCAGTCCTCGCGCTCGTTTGAGCTCTCGTTCCACACGGGAGGCAATGCAGCATTGATGGCCAATCGGCTGGCTCGCGACGGCGTGCGCGTGTTGCTCGGCGGGCCGGTCGGACCGAGGCTGCGCTCGCTACTGCACGACAACGTGCTGCCGGCTGCCGAGGTTCGCTCGAGGCGCAGCAACGACGCGCACCGCGCGGCCGACGACGGCGAGACCTCCACCGACCAGATCCACTTGATCATGGAGTACCGCAAGCACCAGACATGGGGCGACGACGGGCTCCAGGCGCCTCGCGCCAATCGCTTCATCGTCAGCCACGACAAGAGCAACAGCCACCTCGAAGGCATGGCCGTGCTGCACCAGCACCTCGAATGCCCATCACGCAAGCACC
>Ga0209935_1005376_pt1 | contig 10923 bp, 9 predicted proteins | sample ThiBio_1000_plan_2_FD_183958 | JGI IMG/M metagenome (GOLD analysis project Ga0209935, IMG submission 183958) | Wastewater bioreactor microbial communities from Cape Town, South Africa - Thiocy_cont_1000_plan (SPAdes) | ecosystem: Engineered > Bioreactor > Thiocyanate-remediating >... | reverse complement strand
CTCTCTCTCTCTCTCTTTTGTTGAAAAGCATTTCTTTATTGAATATTATCTCAAAAGAAAAAAAAAAGTAGATTTCAATCTGTAAAGTTAGTTAAGTGTTAATTATAGTTCGACGCGAGTCTTTGCAAAGATTAGGCTTAATGTCAATTGAATAGTTGTTGAACATTTTTTTTGCTTCATAGAGAAAAATTTGCTTGTTTTTTTAAATTAAAGAATAACATTTTATTAACAAAAAGAAAGAAAATTTTGAGGAATATATATATATACGTATATACCTATATCGAAGTCACTTGACGAAATCAATTAGTTAGAAAATCCTTTTTCTCGCAACGACACAAGAAGAAAAAAAAACCTGTTTTCCTCAGGCTGCATGAACACATTATTAAAAAAAAGAAGAAATCTTACTTCTCTCTCTCTCTCTCTTTCTCCTTTTTTCCTTCTTCTCATTCATGATTATGAGTTGAAATCTAATGAATACTAAATCATAAGAACAAATAAATCATCTCGAGTTTTTGTTTTCTGTTTTAGTTCGAATTGAAAATCAAAATCTAATGGAATATATTCTCTATTTAACAAACATCATTCGAAGTGCAACACAACAGATTCTCTATCAAATTAATGGGTAAATATTCAATTGATTTTTTGAGAAAAGCAGAGATTGATATCATCAGGGAAATCAAAAAGAAAAAAGACAAATTTCAATCGTAAAAATTCGATGACTAGACCATATGTCTTTGATTTCTCTGAACAAAATGATGCATCGTTGTAAAGGTTTCTCTATTTATAAAAGATAATAAAAAGTCATGTTCTTGGAGGATATTCCTCAAAGGACTATTTGATGCGCTGACAGGAAGTCATCTTTCCTTTTTTTTTCTATTTAAACTTAAAGCAATGAATCTTATTTTGATCAAAGACTAATCCAAATGTTGAACAATGTTTGAGAATTAAGAAACAAAGAAATATTTGTTGTTTGTTTTGTTAAACAGATTGTTTCAGCGTCAGACAGCGGATAATCAATCGGATTACGCTGAATTAGTTGAAGATGGCGATGGATCTGTTCGTGGTCGTTTTCAACATCTTCGAAATACAACATCGAAATATATTCCATCACGTTTTCGATTGATGAATTCGATTCGAACGATGCCCGTTCGATATCAAACCGCATTTTTGAGTTCATTAGGATTTTTGATTTCATTCGGTATTCGTTGTAATATGGGCGTGAGTGTTGTGGCAATGACACATAATGAAACAGAAAAATTTCCAAATGGAACAGTTAAATTAATTAAAGTAGAATTTCGATTGAATTCGAAATTCGATTGAGATTTTTTTGCTTTCGTTGTTTAGCTTGCTCAATTCGATTGGACACCAGGTATCATTGGAATAGTTGATAGTTCTTTCTTTTGGGGATATCTTATTACTCAAGTACCAGGTGGTTATTTAGCTGCTAAATTTCCTGCAAATCAGTAAATATTGAATCGAATATATTCAAATAGAGAAGAAGAAAATCTCGTTGTTTTTTTTTTAATTTTCAGTGTTTTTGGATTTGCACTTGGTGTATCTTCGTTTTTAAATTTATTTATTCCGTTTGCTGCCAAGATTCACTATGGTTTCGTAATGATTCTTCGAATTCTTCAAGGACTTGTCGAAGTAATCGAGCAAATTCTTTTGTTTTTCTGTAATAACATCGTTTGACTATTGAAAAGGGCGTTACTTATCCAGCAGCACATGGCATTTGGCGTTGGTGGGCTCCGCCTTTCGAACGAAGTACATTAGCAACTATTTCTTTTACTGGTTGGTTTTTGTTTATTTGAAATCAGATGAAGAAGAGAAAAAAAACCGCAATGAATTGTGTTTTGTAATTGCTAATAGGATCTTATGCAGGTGCAGTTCTTGGAATTCCTCTCTCGGGAATTTTGACCGAATATTTAAATTGGCAAGTGGCGTTTTATTTCTATGGTATCATTGGATTGATTTGGTCGGTTCATTGGTGGCATTTTTCCTATGAACGACCGGCAATTCATCCGAAAATAACCGAAGAAGAACGTGTTTATATCGAAGAAAGTATTGGTGAAGCAAGTTCAATTGCAAATAAAGTAAAAACAACCGCAAGTTCGTTGAGATTTTCAATCGAAATCCGAATTTAGACATGGATAAAACCTCCATGGCGTAGTTTCTTCACGTCGAAACCAGTTTGGGCTATAATCGTAGCTAATTTCTGTCGTTCATGGTCATTTTATTTATTAATCAATTCTCAAGCTGAATATTTTCGCGAAGCACTTGACTATAACGTTGGAAAGGTTCGAGTTCTTTGTTTTTGCCACTCAACAGACAAACAATGAACTCTAATTTCTGTAAATAGGATCCATTTTTGGCAGCATTACCTCACTTGACAATGTCATGTATTGTTCCGTTTGCTGGTAAATTAGCTGATTATTTACGAACAAATTATTTAACAACGACTGTTGTTCGAAAAATCATGAATTGCGGAGGCTTCGGAATGGAAGCTGTTTTTCTTTTGCTTGTTGCCTATGCAAAAAATCCTCGATTAGCTATTGGAGCCTTGACAATTGCCGTTGGTTTCAGTGGTTTTGCTATTTCAGGATTCAATGTCAATCATTTGGATATCGCTCCACGTTATGCAAGTATTCTCATGGGCATTTCGAATGGTGTTGGAACATTAGCTGGCATGTTATGTCCTGTAACAGTCGAATTTCTCACTGAAAATGGAGTAAAAACAGAAAGGAAAAGAAAAGATTTTGTGTTATTTTTGTTTTTTTTTGTTTTGAATAGACTCGTGAAGAATGGGCACATGTATTTTTAATAGCTTCATTAATACATTTTGCTGGAGTTATTTTTTATGGTTTATTTGCATCCGGTGAAAAACAACCATGGGCAGAACCACCTTCAACTAATGAACGTAATCAAAAACGAAATCTAATGCGATTCACTATTTGTTTGTTTTGTTTTGTGGTTTAGAACGTGAGCCAACAACATCGTATGGATCAACAATTACAGATGGTGGCCAACGAGGAGGTTATCAAAGTTCAAATGATCCATTTGCTGGAATGGCAAATGGCAATTATACAAATCTATCAGGTCGATTCAACGAACAAACAGCATCATCATCAATTCCACTTACGATTGAAAATCCGATCTATCGAAATTATCAATAAAAAAAAACGAGAATCTATATATAAAGATCATAGGCATTTTTCTTTTGACAATCATTGTAGCCCTTTTCTCTTGTCCCACATTTTTCTTTCTTTTTTTTTTGATTTAATTAAATGTTGTTTGTCCGAACATTCTTGATTGACTTTGATTCGATGTCAACAAAAAAAAAGAAAAAGAAAAAGGCGTGATATCAGTAATCGTCAAAAGGATCAACAGTATTGAGCGTAAGTGCTTTGATATGACGAAGAAAAGAATGAAAATAAAATGTACGAGTCTCGTCAAGTGATTATTGAATCGATCTAATAAAATAATATTCACTCGATGGATATTTAAAGTGCTATTTGAGCTCGTTTCTTTTTTTCTTCTCTGCACACCTTTTGACAACAACGACAAACGAGTTGAATGATTGGATTTCAAAGTAAAAAAAACGACGTGTTAGAATTACACATCGAAGGAGAATCAAGAGTTTAGAAAGATTTTTTTTTATTAAGAAAAAAAAACGAACGAATAAAAAAATCAAGTACTTCGAATATTAAAAAAAATATTCGACTTTTTTCTTCGAGTAGAATTGTTTGTCTTGATAAAACGAAGCGAACAAGTCAAATAAGAGAGAAACCAATTCAATCGAATTTTTCATTTTATTAAAAAAGCGTCGAAAGAGAAAGATTCTTATCAATCGACGACACGATGAAAAAAAAAGAAAGAAAAGAAACGAGACTTGAAGTAAATCGAATGTCTCATATCAAATCTTATTGATGTATGAAAACGTTTTTAACAGCTGTATGGCAAATGTATGTCGTGGTAGAAGGTATTTACCTTTCTCTCTCTCTCTCTCTCTCTGTATGTGTGTGTGTGTCTTTCTCTTTTTCTGTATGAATAATACAAGTTAAACTTTATGCATTATTAAAAAAGATTTGCCTTTGTGCATGTGTGTGTACTTAGTGGCGGTTCGAATGTGCATTACAATCCAACATAACACTATTATGACAATCGACAGTTTTGTCTTGTTCGTTTGATTAAAATCGAAGTTTGTTGTATTCGAAAGTAAGTTCGATTTGAAACGAGTTGAGTTGTGTTTTCAATTCGATTAGAGGAAAGTTGACAGCGCGCAGTCGAACTAATCAGAAATCTAAAGAAAGGAAATGAGATGTTTGTCTTTGTTGGAAATTGAATATATGAAAAAGAGAAGAAAGTGTACACTGTTTGATTGAAGACAAAGAATAATTTACTTGAGGTCAAATTCAGGTCAAAAATAAATCCGATTTTCATTTCATCAATCGTTCAGATTGACAGTTTTTCGAAAGACAAGAAGAAAACTCGAGTTTTTTTTTCTTCTTCTGATTAAAACTTTGAAGGTCAACAACAACAAGAAAAAAAACGAAGCGAAATGTCAATGAATTGATTTGATTAGAAAAAGATCAAGAAGAATTTGTCGAGATTAATTTGATCTATTAGAAAAACGAGTCTTTTATTAAATGCAAAGTATCTGCTCCCATTCTCCTCTGAATTCGACTTATTTCTTCTTTCTCGTTGTACATGTGTAAATTATCATTGAAGTTGATATACTTTCATTGACACATATAATGACATTTACTCCCATCATCATTGACCGAGGAGAAGAAGTAGTAGTAGTAGTAGGTGATATGATTTACAATATATCTCGTCAACAAAGAAGAGACATGTCACAGATTCGTTTATGTAAACATTCGTTTGGCCTTGTTCTCTCGGTTTTTTTGTTGCTGTTGTTGTTCGCCGATTAAATTTTTTTCTTTTTATTTTGAGACAAAATCGAATCGTGTTGATCCCTAAGGCAATTGACTCATTGGATTCTCTGAAATGATAGAATGTTATGTTCAGATAGAGTTGATTGTTATGATCAACAACATTTCTTTTCGATAGCCAATAAGCCTTTGGCTAATATAGACATACACTTCTTCATCTTGTTCTCTTTCTTCCGCACCTATTCTTCTCTCTCTCTCTCTCTCTCTTTCTTTTCTTCTTGTGTGTTATTGCTGTTCTCGACTGTCATTTTGTTCGAACCATATGGAAACTCTTTTTCTTCTTCTTCTTCGTTTTTTTTTCTGCAGAGAATAGCCGCACATTTGACAACAATCATTCGAAGAAAGAGGCAAAAGTATTGATCTAATTGACTCTATCATATTTTCACGATCTACTTCTAAAAAAAGAAATGCATAGTTTTTCTCCATATCGAACGAAGAAGAAGAAAAAACACTGTTAATGACATACAGACACATTTATTTACTTCGTTTAACGTGAGACAAATTACTATTTTCTTTTTTTCTGTCTAATTGCAATCATCAAAAAAAAGAAGAAGAAAATAAAAACGGTCGATTATTTTCTGAAGAAATTTTGTCTTCGTTTGCCGAACAAATTGAAAGTAAGTGAGAAAAGTACTTGTGACCTGTCAAAGATATGTTGATTAATCGTGTTGTTATCAAGTAGTTTTCTTCGAATTCGATGGACAAACGAGTTAAACGATGAGATCGAAGTGTAATAACCTTTTCAAATGTGTAAATGTCAGATTAATGTTTTTTTTTCGATTTTCTAGAAATATTTGCTAATGATCGACATCGATCAATTGCTGTCTCTCTTCAAAAAAAAAAGCTGAAAGAGAATCTTTTGTCGAAGATTTTCTTCTGGTGTTAAGTACTATTGACATAGAACAATTGTTGGAAATAATTGTCATATCGACTGCGTATGAGAAAGGCGTTATTTAATTCGTTAGTAAAATATTATCTTTCGATTAATGAAAATAAGTCAATGAAGTAAAACGGAAATGCAATAGGATGAATAATGTCTTCCTTTGGAAAGTGTGCGTACGCATCTATTGATGTTCATTCGTGTCTTTCAACCGGAAGTTTTCTTTTACATTTCAAAATCAAATCCAAACAAAGCAATCGACAAGAATTACAGATAGTTTTTATTGCTCCTACGACCTGTCAAAAATTTTCTTTTTCTTCTTTTCAATGAATCGATGATCATAGAAGTAGCTCGAGTTCAATCATCAATAGTTTTTCGACAAGAAGAAGAAGAAGAATGAAAGAGAGACTGCTATTTCACCTCGTTCTTCTTCTTCTTCTTCTTCTTTTTCTTTTGTAAGAGCGCAGAGGGAATCAAACCGAGAGAGAGGAGAGATGGATGCCTGTCGTGCTTTACAACTGCGGAGATGAAATGAATGAATGAAATGTGCGAAGTGCCTATTAATAGTAAACGAGACTGACGTGTCTCACGTAACCATGAATAGTTAATTTATAAAGACATGAGAACAAAATCGAGGTAAGCACTATTCTTGATTTGTTTCAATGAAATAAAAAAGAAAAATAATTTATTTCTTTTCTCATTTAAATTTATTAATGACAATATGAAGAAGACGACGACGAAGGCCTTGTTAATTAATTTAGAAATATGTAAAACTGTCAAGCAAAGATAACAATGTCTATATACACATCTTATCTACTTTTCCATAAAAATCAACTTGAGAAAATCGCATCGACAATTCTTGTTCATCGACAGAAGCATTTTTCATGTTCTCGTATGATAGTCACGTTTTATCGATTATCGATTTCTTTTAACAAACCAACCACGTTTTTCTTTTTGAGATTTGTTTAAAAGTAGAACAGCAACAACAATAATAACAAAAAAAAGAAGAAGAAACTAGAGAAGTGTTCGTAAGTAGTACTTCTTCTTCCTTCTTTTTTATTTGATAACAATTAAGAAATTAAAACGGTTAAAAACCCATTTCTATTATTTCAGTGCAAGAAAAGTCGCGCAGACATTTCCCAGTGAGGACAAAAAAAAGAGAAAAAAGTACTTTTTTGGGTAGTTGTATGATGAACACACTTTCGAATTAATCTGCATTTTGCATACGAAGACTAAATAGTCGATCGTCATTTGCCGCCATCTAGACATGTCAAATAAAGTAATGTTGATGTTTATTTCTCCGAACTGGTTAAAAAAAAAACGAAGGCGACTTGTTATTATTTTGTTTTATTTGATCATTTACGAGAACAAAACACAATTTCGATGAAATATTTTTCATCATTTCGAATTTGTTTTCTTTCGCAATTGTAGATAAAAAAAAAGAGAAACGAAAAACAGTTGTTTATTTTTGGTTAAAGTCTTCATTCCATCGTCTCGGATCGATTCAATTTCAAAGTTGTTGTTTGTTTGTGAGTCCGGTGTTATTTATTGTATTAAATTCAATTGAAAAACGACAAGATTTTATCGAATTCATAATGGTAAAACGATGTCTGTAACATTTGTCGACGAACAAAAATCGATTTCATTGAAAAAACGTTGGTTGGCTCATCATCACGATGATCAACAACACGTTCACAATGAAAATTCGCCATCGGAAATCGATCGACTCATTCGTCAATATAATTTTCACGATTGGCAAACGACAACAGTTCTCGTTGAACTTCAATCGAACGAATATATTCAAGGCAAAATCCATCAAATCAATTCCAACGGTTGTTTACAAGTTCAATGTTCACAAGACAAATTCATTGATGTCAATGTTTACGAACATTTGTTCGGCATTCTATCGGACAATGCGCCGTCGATTCAAGATCTCGTTCAAGGCAAAGTTGTTCTCTGTAAAAACGGAACGAATTATCAAACAGCATTGATCATCGATAAAACCAAAGAAGGCAAATTTCAAGTTCTCTTTCGAGAACAAAAGCAAACGCTCGGCGTACCGAGACAATCGATTCGATTGTTTTTACCACCGTGGCATGACGGTGAAAACTATTCGTTTGTTTGTCAATTTTATTTATTCGACTTTTTTTCTTCTTGTTTAGAAATTCCAATCGATTGGAATGCGGCGTTTTATCAAGCAAATTTATTTACTTTCAATGGTAAAGTAAATTCTTGTGAATTGAAAGTTGAACTCGATTCGAGTTCGTCGTCGATCGAAAAAGTTTATCACAAAGGCGATGTTATTCAATCGGATTCGCACATTCGAAAGAAATTCAACGGGAAACAATGGCGACGACTTTGTGCCGTTGAAAATTGTTCGAAAGAATCTCAAAAATACGGTTTCTGCTCTCGACATTTATCGCTACGAGAAAAAGAAGAAAATTCAGTGAAAATCTCATCTCGAACGTCATCGCCAATTGTCAATTCCGATCAAAATTTCACAAAAACCGGCAAAGATAAATCAACACGTCGGCCAATGAACTCGTTTATGTTGTTTTCTCAAGAAGAACGAGCCAAAATTCATCTCGAAAATCCTCATCGAGACAATCGAAATGTTTCGAAGATCCTCGGCGAGAAATGGTATTCGCTTTCGCCCGATCAACAACAACAATACAAACAACGTGCCAAACAATTAAACGATCTCAACAAAGAACAACTCAGACGTTCAGTTCGTTTGCAATCGAACAACAAATCATCGTCGTCGCCCGTCAACGATCCTCTTCAAGCGTTCGCACAAATCTGTACAAAAATGCCGAAATTAACCGAACGATTTTCGCCAATAGTGAAAGCCTCGGTCGAAGATAATTCAACGCTGACAAATGTGATCACACCGGTTCCGATTCACGCCAATCAACTCGTTCATCAACAAGATTGTTTAGAAACTACCGAGCCAACAGTTTTTTCCGAAAGTGAAACATGTCGAACGATTGTTTCGATGTTAATTCATCAACGAAAAGCGAATTTCGATCTCGAACAACAATTAAAACATTTACAATCAACGTTAAAACCAATTTCACTGAGTAAATTTCATCTCATCAACTGTCTGTTCTCACTGATAATTTGCTTTTTTAGCATCTTTATCCTCGGCAAGTACGTCAACAGGTTATTCGAGTGGCTCGTCAATCGATGGGGGCAGTACGATTGTATCGGCATTTAGTTCGCGTTCGAATAGTTCGCTGTCCGAACGAAGTAAAACATCACCGATTTCATTTAAACCAATTCTACCGATAAAACATCAAATTCCAATTGATGACGAACAGTTCGATTCACAGAAATCGTTTAAACGAAGGAAAATTTCCTCGTCGTATCAAGTTCGTTGATTTGACAATGAAAAAGTGTCTTGATTTGTTTTGTTTTGATTTGAAAAGGATAATCAAGGGCCAACAACTCGATCTCGCAGTATTAGTGAACGAGAAGAAACAGCCGATGTTTGTCCAATGGTAACAAGGAAACGAAAAGCATCGATTGTTTCCGAACAGAATCAGTCAACAGCAGAAATCAAACGACCAACAATCGATTATATCAAACAATTAGATGGTCTCTTTGCATTTTCAAATTTCGAAACAGTTTTTATTGATTTCTGTTGTTTTAGAGATGAAAAATCAATATATAAAATCGAATTCAAATCGTCATACATCCAACGAATTCAATTCCAAAAGTCAATTAGCATCGAGATTAAAAGTCATCGAATTTCTTAAAAATCAACTTTATCCAACAGGTGAATTTGATTTTTTTCCTTCTTTCATTGAATAAGTAAAGTCATTTTTATTGAAGATCTTTCAATATCATCATTTCAATTATCAAATGGAGATTTATTTCCCAATCGTCGTATTCTAAATCAACGTATTCGAGAAATTCGTCAAAAATTAATGAGTCATTTCAAACAAGACAATAGTTCATCCTAAAAAAATCGATTATTTTTACTTGATGTTGTGCCATACATATGTTGTGGTAGTCTTAGTCTCTTCAAATTATCCCGCTAAGGAATGATGTCTTCGTCTTCTTCTTCTTCTTCTTCTTCTTCTTACTTTTCTTTTTCTTCGTTTTTTTTTCTTCTCTTTCTAGTCCATGTTCTTTCGTTTTTCTTTAGACAAAAACAAAACCCAGAAAACTCTATGTGTGTTTCTCTCTTTCTCTCTCTTTAGGTACAATTTATTGCTTTTCTTTTTCTTTTCATTTGATTTTTTTTTCGTGGAATTCTATCATTATAAAAAAAAGACTCGTTAATCAACGTGTCTCTAAAATAAAACAAATAAACAAAATGATTCTTTTTCTTTTTAAATATTCTTAAAAGACTCGAGCAGAATTATTCAGTGTCTCCATTCTGATTGACTTATTTTCGCTTGACGATCTCGAAAAGTTTGTCATTATCAAACGAAATTTCAATTATTTGAAATTTAAAAGTTGAGCAAGATTAAGTGATAAATGCCAATAAAAATACTGAAAATGTCTTTATATTTCTATATTCAAACGGTTTGTTTCTTTCGTCATATTGAAATGGTCATAATAAAGATCTTCTTCGTGTTCGTGCTAAATCATAATCATATTTGAAACAAGTGTATCAGGATCACTTTGATAAACAATCAAATGAATAACTTGGATTAGCGACGGTTGTCGTTATGAGTTGCTTGTGCCACACGTTAAAAACAAGTAACGCTTAGTCTTCGGCTAAATCATTGAATTTTTGTTACAATGACCGTATTCCCACAAGCAAATGTTTTAAAAAGTTATGAAGTCCGGCACATTGTTTCTATTTCATCATCACAAGATCGGCAACCGCCGATCATCTAATGAAACTGTCAATTCATATCTTTCATGAACAAAGCGTTCATCTCTTTCATTCCTATTTCAGTCGTTCTCAGGTCATTCGTAAGTCGAACTGCAGCAAATATAATTCAAAAGGCTCACATTTCTCTCGTATATACACAATCAATGACCGAAAAAATAACTCGATACTGCATAACAATAGACTCACTACGATCAAACTCATGCTCAAGCAGAGAAATCATGCTTCCAAATTTTTGAAATCTG
>Ga0209935_1005374_pt1 | contig 10924 bp, 14 predicted proteins | sample ThiBio_1000_plan_2_FD_183958 | JGI IMG/M metagenome (GOLD analysis project Ga0209935, IMG submission 183958) | Wastewater bioreactor microbial communities from Cape Town, South Africa - Thiocy_cont_1000_plan (SPAdes) | ecosystem: Engineered > Bioreactor > Thiocyanate-remediating >... | reverse complement strand
TGCGATTCGGCCTACCGCTGGCGCAGTGGTTCGATCCGGTCGCGAGCGCCGTCAATCGCCTCACGTACGTGCGTTCGATCTCGGACGAGGTGTCGACCGAGTACTGCGGCCCGGTGATTGCGGCGGCAGTCGGCGGTCGCAACGAGGTGCACCTCTGGAGCGTACCGTCTGGTCGATGCCTCGATTGTTTGCGAGTGATGCCCGGTGTCACCGTGCCGACCTACCACGATGCAACTGCAATGCGTACGAGATCGACCGAAGTCAATTCGACTACGACCACTGCTGCCGCCGGTGCAACATCTGCAGCTGCTGCTGGTGGTGGTGCGAGTTCAACACCTGACACCACGGAGCCTGAGATTGATGTCGAGTACTTTCGAGCTCTCGAGGAGGGTCGTCGGCTTGCCAGGTCATCGTCGTCATCGTCGTCATCGTCATCATCGTCGCCACCATCGAATCCGTTCTTGCCCGCTTGTACCTTGCACGCATCATTGCAGGACGAAGCCGAGCCGGTGGTGACACGGTCGCTGTTGCAACTCCCTGGCAGCGAGTTGTTGCTGGCCGGCGGCTCGGACGCATCGATCCGAATGTGGGATCTCGACCACATCGATCGCTCGAGCTGCGTGGTCGAGCACTCGCAGGCGACGCGCACAACCAACGTCGCTGACGTTTCTCGCGTCTACCATGCGGCGACGCTTGATCGAGTGTACATGACACCGATCAACATCTTCTCCGAGTCGACGGTGGTCGAGCGCAGCATGCGATCGATACCAGCCGGGCAGAGCAAGTGGCACCGCATTCTCCACAGCAAGCAACGCCTCACGCATCTCGGCAGCATTCAGGATCTGGCGCTGTTGTCGTTGCCGACGCCGAAGCTCATCAGTGCAGGTCTCGATGGGCATATCAAGCTTTGGACGTGATATCATCATCATTGTCATCATCGTTCTCCTCATCATTCTTGAGTACTCCACATTGATCGTGATTGAGATTGTCACACGGAATTGTAGTGGAGTTGTAGCGTACTAAACACACTTCATCGATCGAAATCGAGCAATCGCCATTCACTTCCATGCCCGCTGCCACGCACACGTCAGCCTCGCTAGCATGCCGTTCTTGTATGTGATTCCGACCGTCACCGAGCTGTCGGTCGTGGTCGGCATCTATCTTGCGTGTGCCGCATTGCATGCCGTGCTGCCGGCGACGATCGCGTCGGGCTACGTGCTGGACGAGCGCACCAACAAGCCGCTGCGGTATCGACTCAATGGCTTGCGAGTGCTCGTGGTCTTTAGTGCCCTCGCTCTGATTCTCGTACGCTCATCGTGCCGAGTGATTGAATGAGTGAGTGACGGAGTGAGTGAGTGAGGGCTATTGAGATTGACGGTGAGATCGTAGGACTACCTCGGGCTGGTACACTTGCGGTACCTGAGCGACAATCTCTGGGGTTGCGTGTGTGCTGCCAATGTCGTTGGACTCGCTGCGTCAGCGGCCTTCTACCTTCATGGTTCGAGGTACACGCCTTGCAATGCCATGCAGTACGATATCTGGCGATCGATTCACCGTGCCGGGTGTTCGATTCAGCTTGCCTCTGAACCAGCGAGGAGGACTCGGTGCTCGATGTCGTACCGTGGACCAAGCGGCACAGCCTCCGCTCGACACCACCAAGTATCAAATGGCCAAGCTCGGTGTGTGTTTGTGTGAAGATAAGAGAGTAGCGTGCCACGATGCGGCCACTCTGCCTCGATCATGACCAGCAATGTCTCGAACGAACGAGTAGGCTTCGCCGTCAACTTCTACTGCGGCATCGTGTTCAATCCGCGCATCGGATCGTGGTGGGACTGGAAGATGTTCCTGTACATTGCGGGCGCCGTCATGCTGCAGACCATGCTGCTGGCGGCGGTCGTGACGCAGTACGCCGTGTACGGCGTGGTCGGCAGCTCGTTGGCGGTGTACTGCGCCTTGTTCACGGCGTTCGTGGTCGACTACATGTACCACGAGCACGTACATCTGTACACGTACGACCTGTTCGCCGAGCGCGTCGGCTTCAAGCTCACGTGGGGCTGCCTGTGCTTCTATCCGTTCTTCTACTCGCTCGGCGTCTGGAGCCACGTGGGCGCGATCGAGCTCGCTACTGACTCGTGGCTCGAGTGCTATGCCTTCGATCTCGCCGGCGCGCTGTTCTTCGTGCTCGGCTGGGCGCTGTCACGAGGCGCCAACATGCAAAAGTACCACTTCAAGCTCGATCCCAAGGCACACTTCCTCGGCATCGCGCCGGTGACCGCCGATCACACCGACGACGGCCGTCCTGGTCGCTTGCTGTGCTCGGGTTGGTGGGGCCTCTCGCGCCACGTCAACTACCTCGGCGAGATACTCATGGCGGTCGGCATCGCGCTTTGTGGCAACACGCTTTTGGTACGTTGAGAGGCGCATTGATCTCGATCGAGCACGCACTCATGGGCACTCACTCGATGATGCACGCATTCGGTCGATTCGATGCCTATGCAGCTCAAGAAGTGGCTGCCATGGACGTATCCGGTGTACTACGTGGCGCTGCTGCTGCCTCGCGAGATCGAGGACAGCAAGTTGTGCGAGCTCAAGTACGGCCCCACCGTATGGCGCACGTATGTACGACGTGTTCCGTATCGTATCATACCGTACATCTACTAGAGCCACGCGTGTGCTCGAGTCGCGTGTTCTCGATCGTGCTCGCTCGCTCTCTCGAGATCGGTCAGTGATGTTGCAATAGCACGCGGTGTATCACATCAAGCAACACGAGAGCGCACGTTGGAGTGGCGGCTTTATGAAACCATCGAATCGGTGGTACTACCGCTGCTGCTGGAGGTGCTGGAGGTGCTTGTGGTGCTCGTGGCAGGAGCAGCGAGGGCAGTGGGCACGGGAGCGCGGTTGAGACGCGGGCCGTTGTCGATCTTCTCGTCGGGGCCGCGGTACGGCTCTTGCTGCAGCACCTTGACCCGGCGCTTGTGTAGCTTGGACTTTTCGTGCTCTTGTAGGTGCTCGGCCGAGATAAAGTACCGTCTACGTTGTCGTGGACGATAGAGAGAGGTGCTTGCGGGTTGGTTGCGCGATGGATCGAACGAGCAAACGAACGAGCGAACACGTACCCGCACGGCACACAGTAGTGCTGGCCCATGCCAGGCAGCTCGTGGTCCACCTCTTGGTTCAGTAGACGCTCAGCAGCTTCCGGCTTCATGTCATCGAACAGCTGGTCGAGATCTGGTTCGCTCGAGCCGTCAGATACGTTCCGAGCGATCGACACGAACGAGAACTGCACGTACCCTTGGTCCTATGTCTCGTGCGAGCCTTCTTGTGAATGGCCTTGTCGTTGACGTGGACCTTCTTGCGTCGCTGTGGCCTGCCCATTTGTGGTTGTTGATGCTTTGCTGTGGAGGTTGTTGTTGTTTATGCTCGAGCAAGATCGATAGCGAGCGAGTATCCTGTTGTTGAGGTGGATAAAATCGAAATGAGATCTGTGCTCTCGCGGAGGAACTCGTGTCTCCCGCTCGATTTCTTGCTTGTGATTTCTCGATATTCTTCGCATATTGGCGCTAACGCGTTTTCGCGAGTATGCGATAACAGCCGAGTGACACGTGTCACCAATCGATCCAGCGATCGATCGATCAGTTGCTCTCATCGCTCGCTCTCGTGTGCATCATCGTCGTCGTCGTCGTCGTCGTCATGGCTCGTCGGCTCGGTGGCGTCGTGGGGTTGAGCCTCATGGCCGTGCTGCTGCTGGTGAGCTTGTTCGGGTCGGTGGCGGTGGTGGTGGTGGCACAGACCAATGCTGAACAGCAACAGCAACAGCAGCAGCAGACTGGTGATCCCAAAGGTATCTCGATGGAACACAAGACCAGCGCACGATAATATCGAGGCTGTTATCGACACTCACTCACACACTCCCGTACGCACACGCGTGTTCTTGATTCAGTGCAAGCGGCCAACTTCCGATTGCAGGGCGATGAGGCGCTCAAGGCCAAGAAGTACGACTCGAGCATCGAGCTGTACACCAGCGCCGTCGACATCGAGCCCGACAACTATCTCAACTACTACAAGCGCGCCTCGCTGTATCTCATTCGTGGTCGCAACGACCGTGCTCTGCGAGACTTGAACCAAGTGCTGAAGCTGAATCCAGGCCACACGCAGTCGTTGATTCGACGCGGTAAGCTGCATCTCGGCTTCGGTTCGTTCGAAGCCGCCGAACGCGATCTGCGCAAGGCTCTCGTCGATTCTCCCACCAACAATATCATCCTCGAAGCTGTACGTGCTGGCAACACCACCACAACAACACCACCAAGCCACATGCCACCAACTTGCACCAGCGTGCATTGACCTCGAACTCGTACACAGCTCCAAAAGGTCGTGCCCGGCAAGCAGGCGCTTGAAACGGCACGCAGGTTCGCGACCTCGAGAGACTTTCATGCTGCTCGCGATGCGTGGACCAAGGTGCTGGATATCGCCGTCGGCAACGAGGAGTATCTGCTCGAGCGCGCCAAGTGCAGCAAGGCTCTCGGCGACACTGACGCTATCATGGAGGACACAATGTACGTCGATCGAAATCGGAATCCTCCTGCTGCTGCTCCTGCTGCTGCGAGAGAGTAGCATCTGACACAGCCAGCTTCGATCGCATTCAATGCTCAACAGGAAGATCCTGCGTAACAATGCGCGTAACGTCGAGGCGGCCTTGATGCGTGGCCAGGCGCTGGTGGCTTCTGGTGACACTGATACGGCCATCAAGTACGCGAGAGCGAGAGCTCTCGAGATAACGCAAGCTGCCGATCGGTATTGATCGAGAGTGCTCTCGGCTACAGGTTCTACCGCCAGGGTCTCAAGACTGATCCCGACCACAAGGAGCTCAAGGCCGAGTACTCGGTACGCTGCTTGCTGGCTGGCTCGAGTCTCCGCGACTTTGTGCATCGCTGGCTGACCACGTGCTTTGCTCGAGCAGAAAGTCAAAGTCTTCAACAAGGCGATCTCGAACGCGCAGACGGCGTACGGCTCGCAGCAGTGGCAAGAGACGATCGACGCGTACGGCGAGGCGCTCAAGGCGCTGCCCGACTACAAGGACCGCCATGTGTTCCACGAGCGTCGCTGCAACGCGTTTGTGCAGTTGCGCAAGCCCAGGGACGCGATCGTCGAGTGCAACGCCGCGATCGCCATCAACGACAACCTCTTCGAGGCGCACTTCTTCAAGGGCGAGGCGCACCTGGTGCTCGACGAGCTCGATGCGGCATACCGCGAGTTCTCGCGCGCCAACCAGGTCAACCCGCACGACCACCGCGCCGGCGAAGGCCTGCAGCGCGTCGACCGCCTCCAGAAGATGGCCAAGCGAAAGGACTACTACAAGATCCTCGGAGTCGAGCGCGACACGCCCAAGGGCCAGATCCGCAAGGCGTACCGCAAGAAGGCACTCGAGTGGCACCCCGACAAGCACCCCGACGAGAAGAAGGCCGAGGTCGAGGCCAAGTTCCAGGAGATCAACGAGGCCTACGAGGTGCTGTCCGATGATGGTACGCGTCCGAGCTCCCATTGACTCACGTGTGTGAGAGAGACGCACTCACGTCATCGTGGTACAGACAAACGTGGTCGCTACGATCGCGGTGAGGACCTGAACGAGCAGCCAGGCATGCACAACCAAGGCTTCCAGCAAGGAACGCCGTTCTTTACGTTCCGCTACGGTTAGATTCCGCATCGATCGATCGAATCAATCGATCGCATCCATCATTCATCAACATCATCACCAACAACAGTCGACTCCCCAACCACGGCCTCACCTCCTCAGTTTTGTGTACGACGCACTGTGCGCGTTCGAAATACATTCGTCAGCGTGGTCGGCGCACCACGGCTGATATCCTTCTTGTACGGTTGTTGTCTGGCTGGCGGTGACCGTTGCTCGCGTTGGTTGCTGTTCCGAACCTCCAACGTCATCAGCATCATCGTCCCTCGCTCCTGCACGCACCTCTCTCGCTCGCCCCACTTTTAAGTCCGGCGGCTCTCGAGAGGCGAGAGAGAACGCTCGCGCGCCATGGCGCCACCGTACAACAATACCAACCGCGACCACATGGTTCGTGCTCGATTGCTGCTCGTGGTGTTCATCATGGTGCTCGTGATCGTGAGTATCGTGTCGTACGACTGGACCACCATCACGACCGAGACCGTCACGTCGTCGATCGGGCTGTGGCTCACGCGCACGTGTCGCTACGTTGACAGCCCGACCGTCGAGACGTGCTCGAGCTACTCGAACGACAACTCGCTGCCATCGACCTTGCGCAGCGCCAACCAATGGGCCGCCGCCTCGGTCGTCACCGCCATCCTGCTGACCTTCCCGCTGATCGGCCTCGAGGGCTGGGCCGTGTGTCGACCGCTGTCGTTCCTCCTCGCGGCCGTGCGCGCCGCCATCGGAGCCGCGTGCGCCCTGGCGCTGCTGAGCACCGTCGTGCTGTACTGCTCGATCCGCTCGACGCTCAAGGCCTCGCCGTCGTCGACCATCGCCTTTGGCTGGGCGCTGATCCCGGCCATGGCGGCGACCCTCTTCGCCATCATACTGTGCGTGGCACAGATCGTACAATGCTACAAGATCCACCAGCGACCGGCGTTGTTGTTCGTGGGTTCGGCGTCGGGAGCCGCGTTGCTGCCGACATGACCGACCCTCGTGCTCGTGCTCGTGCTCGTGTGTGTTTATGTGTGTTTGTATTGTAAATGTAGAACTCCTTCAATCCGTCTATCGATCTATCGATCTCTCGACTTGTCCAATACGCGAGAGTTTGATGAGTGGTCTTTCTAAGCATTCCTGCTTTAATCCGATCGAAATGATCTACAATCGATCGATCAGCGACATCATCATCTCATTGCCTCGTCGCTAACACACACACACACTCTCATCACTCATCGTCCATCTACACTCATCACCCAATGGACATTGAAACGCCCGAGGATGAGATCAACGTCGTCGAAGTGATCGTCAACGTCAAGGCCGGCAACGTGTCCGAGCTGCAGCGGCTGCTCGACAAGCACGGCAAGGAGCAGCTGCACCTCCAGACCTCGAGCTACATCAGCGGAGCCGGTGCCACGATGTTGCATTGGGCGTGTGAATCGGGTCGTGTCGAGTCGCTCCAGTTCCTTCTGCGTCAACAGATCATGGATATCAACACGATCGACGAGCAAGGAGCCACGTGTTTGCATTGGGCGTGTGGAGTGCGTCGCATATGCTGCTCCATGTCGTTCTACGAGTGAGCGAGGGGCTCACACACTCCATATGGCCTCGCTCGTACTCGCTCATGTGTATATAGGAGGGTCAGCTCGAATGCGTCAAGCTGCTGCTTCAGTCCAACGCAGCCGTCAACCAGACCGACAGCAATGGCGAGACGCCGCTGCACTACTGCGCGCTCAATGGCCACGCCGACACGGCCACCTTCCTGCTGCATGCCAACGCCATCCCCAACATTCGATCGGCCGGCTCGCTCTACACGCCGTTGCATCTCGCCACCTTGAACCAACACGTGCAAGTCGTCGCTGCACTGGTCGATGCCGTATGCACACTCCTTCAATGTCGAGTTCGATACCTACTCGCTCACTCACTCATTCGCTCACTCATTCGTTCGCTTGCTCGTGCAGGGCGCCGACTTTCTCATCCCCGATGCCTCTGGCCAAACAGCAAAGAAGATCGCCGAGGGCACCTCGAACCACGATCTGATCTTCTGCTTCGATCCAGCAGCACGCAAGTCGTTCCGTACGTTCGAGCATGCCAAGCGAGTCGCGTCATTCTCTCTCTCTCTCGCTGACTCATTGAACTGACGCTCCAATCGCAGAGGAGATCAATCGTCTGACCAAGGAGAACACCGAGCTCACTGGACGAGTGTTGTACCTCGCCGAGTCCAAGCGCCTGCTCGATGAAAAGTATCAGAAGGCGCTCGCGCAGCTCGAGGCACGCCCAATCATCGGTATGCTCGTGCTCTTGGCCTCGTTGTTGGCGAATATCCCAGCTTGCGCTCACTCGATCGCTGGTACGCACGCAGAGGATGTCGAGGTCAAGTACAAGCAGGCGCTCGAGCAGGTGGCGTCGCTGACGGCCGAGCTTCGTGTCACTCAAGTGGCGCTCGCTGACTCGAAGGCCAGCGAGGCACAGCGACAGCTCGAGGTCGACAAGTTGCAGTGGCGCGTCACGGAGCTCGACGACGAGCGAACGCTGCTACAAGGCGAGCTCGCTCGTCGTCGCATGGAGATCAAGGACTACCAAGAGCAGCTGCTGACTGCGAAGGAGGCTGCCGTAGCCGAAGCGCCAATGGAGGTCGTCAAGAGCTCGGTGTCAGCCGTAGAGGCGGCCGAGATCGAGGCGCGCCGCCAGTATGAGATTGGCGCTCTGCGGCAGCTGCAGGCAACGCTGTCCAACCTCAAGCTGCTGTTCGGCGTCACGAACACGGCCATCAATGACACGAACGCGCAAGTGGCGCTGTTGCTCGAGAATATGCCCACGCCGAAGGTGGCGGCGGCGGTGGCGGTGCCGCCTGCGAGCGCCGACGCTGCCACGAGCACAACGACCGAAGAGACCTCCGAACCGCTTGCCAGCCATGATCCCACGAACCACAGTGAGCCCTCATCAGCAGTACCACGCGAATGATAGATTGATAGATATCCACATTACGATTGAACGAACGAATGAAGGATCCGCAGCATTCTCGCTTCAGTCTCTTCATTCGCTTCGCTGCCTCGCTCCTGCGCCACCAGCTCCCTCCCTCCCTCTCTCCCTGCCGCACTCTTCGTGTGACTGAGGAACAAGCAATCTCTCTCCCTTCCCCTCTCCTGCGCGGCATCAGCAGCAACAACATGAAGTTGGCCGCGTCGTTGGCGAGCGTCATCGCCATGGTGGTGGTCGTGGCGGCTCTCGCTCACGCCACCACTCCGATCGTGTCGTACCACGGCCACCAAGTCGTGTCGTTCCAAGTCGAGACCGAACAACAAGCCCGCGCTGCTGTACGTCTCCTCCCATCTCCCACTCATCTCGAGTGAGCGAGTGAGCTCATGATATTGACGATGACGATGTGGGTTGGATGGCGCGAGACAGCACGAGATCGCGAACGCCCTCAACCTCGATCTCTGGACCTCGACCATCAAGGTGCCTGGCCGCATCGATATGCGTGTGACGCCGCACGACAAGAAGAACTTTGAGTCTCTGGTTCGCAACATCGAGCTTCGAGGCACTCGTCTCAACTGGGAGCTGTTGCACGAGGACCTGGGCGAGGCGATCGAGCAAGAGCGAGCGGCCAACGAGGCAGCGCAAGCGGCAGCGGGAGGCTTCTTCGACTCGTATGCGAACTACACTCAGATGATGGAGTTCTTGACGCAGCTGCAGGCCACGTACCCGTCGTTCACGTACGTGGCAAACCAGTGGCAGTGTCCGAGAGATGGCTGGCGTGGATTGACTGACGCCTTGAGCGCGCTCTCCCTCTCTCCTTCTCTCTCGTGGGAATGTGCAGGTCGATCGTGAACGTCGGCACGACGATCGAGGGCCGCGCCATCAACGGCATCGTGATCTCGGGCAACGCGAGCCCCAACGCCACCAAGCCAGCGATCGTCATCAACGGCTGCCAGCATGCTCGCGAGTGGATCTCGCCCATGACCGTGGCGTACATTGCTCAGGCTCTTTGCACCAACTACACGACCGACCCGAACGTGAAGCAGATCGTCGACTCGTTCGAGATCACGGTGATTCCGATCGTGAACGCCGACGGCTACGTGTACACGCAGACCGAGCGACTCTGGCGCAAGAACCGCCGCATCAACGCCAACAGCTCGTGCATCGGAGTCGACCTGAATCGCAACTGGGACTACGAGTGGGGTCTGCCGAGCGGCTCGAGCCCGCTCCCGTGCTCCGACACCTACCACGGCACGGCCGGCTTCTCGGAGCCAGAGGAGACGTCAGTGGCCAAGTACATCTCGTCCAAGGTACAATCAATCACCAACACACATCTCTCGCTCTCGGTCTTGGTCTTCATTCAGTGGAGAGTCACAGGGAGGCTTGATTGATTGATTGATTCGATTGCGAACGAACACACAGAATGGTCGCGTGCAAGGATACGTCGACTACCACTCGTACGGTGAGTATTGGATGTCGCCTTGGGGCTGGACCAGCGCTCTGCCTCCGGATGACGCGATCCTCGAGGCCGGCAGCAAGCAGATCTGCGACGCCATCAATCAAGTCAACAATCAGACGTTCCAGTACGGCCCGTCGTACTCGACGCTCTATCCTGTACGTCAGTCACGCCGCGAGTCCGCGTACCCTCGCTCTCGCTCTGCTCACCGTCGGCGATGTAGGTCTCGGGCGGCAGCAACGACTGGACCTACGCGGTCGGCAAGGTGTTGTTCTCGTACATCTGCGAACTGCGCGGCAACTCGTTCATCCTGCCGCCGGACCAGATCATTCCCTCTGGCCAGGAGTCGTTCGCCGGCTTCATGGCACTGGCACAGTTTGTGTACCAGAACCCGGGCTCGCCCAAGAACGCATAAACCTCGCTCGTAGGAGCAGGAGGGTCTCGTCCGAGAGATTGTTTGGCTCTTGTTGGGCTTGGGAGGTCTGGGTTGTGGTTTGGTCCGGAGGGCCGCGGTCATAGGAGAAGTATCTCTCTCTCTCAGCCTCTTCATTCGCGTCGCTGCCTCGCTCCTGCGCCACCAGCTCTCCCTCTCCCTGCCGCACTCTTCGTGTGACTGAGGAACAACCAATCTCCTCTCCCTTCCCCTCTCCTGCGCGGCATCAACAGCAGCAACATGAAGTTGGCCGCGTCGTTGGCGAGTGTCATCGCCATGGTGGTGGTCGTGGCGGCTCTCGCTCACGCCACCACTCCGATCGTGTCGTACCACGGCCACCAAGTCGTGTCGTTCCAAGTCGAGACCGAACAACAAGCCCGCGCTGCTGTACGTC
>Ga0209935_1005372_pt1 | contig 10927 bp, 17 predicted proteins | sample ThiBio_1000_plan_2_FD_183958 | JGI IMG/M metagenome (GOLD analysis project Ga0209935, IMG submission 183958) | Wastewater bioreactor microbial communities from Cape Town, South Africa - Thiocy_cont_1000_plan (SPAdes) | ecosystem: Engineered > Bioreactor > Thiocyanate-remediating >... | reverse complement strand
ATGCACAGCTGACTCAATACGGCTCCGAGTTCATCTTCAAGGTGGCGCTGTACAAGATCGTCGGCTGCGTACGTGTGGCATGCGCCCTCGCATCGAGCGCCAATCGAGCGTGATCTCTCACCGAGAGCGGCATGTGTGGTTGCTTCATCGGCTCAGTGTGATGTGCGCAAGTCTCTCACCGAGGTCTTTAGCACGACGCCCGATTTCATGTGGCTCAAGGTGCGTCGCCGACGCTCGCTGCTGCCAGCTACTAATCTCAAGTGCCATTGCTGACTGGTGCTCGATCGCGTGAGCCTTGTAGCTGACTCTCATCCGTGACGGTGGAGAGTACACGCTCTCTGACCTCAAGGCCAATCTCGCTCGCTTTGGAGTACGTCGCGCTTGCTCTCTTGCTCTCTCGCTCTTGCTCTCGCTCTTGCTCTTGCTCTTCTGTATGAGAGCATGGTACTGATGATAGCATCGATCGATTGTTGCAGCCCGCGCACTTCAATCCCAAGGGAAGCAACCCGTTGCTGTACTTCCAAGTGTTGCTGTTGAGCCAGCAGTTCGAGAAGGCCGTACACTATCTGCTGGTCAACGAGGACTTTCGCATCGAGGGCGTGCACTTTGCGATTGCCTTGTATCACTACGGCTTGCTGCACCAGCCTGATCCCAAGAGCAAGGGCTATTCGTTCTGTACGTGCCAGCCATCATGACGATCATCGCGAGATCACCGAGATCAGCTCCTTGATGCGCGCGCGCGAGAGAGGCGAAGCGATCCTATCCTCAAAGTAATGGCGTGGTGCACTGCGCAGTGTTCTTTGATCCTAGCGCGGCGGCGACCGACGGACCTGGCACGCCGCAAGCGCCTGCGACGCCATTGCTGGCCGGTCGCTTCTCGATTGGCGATGCATCGCCGATACACGGCCGCGGTCAGGGACGCGCATCGATCGGCGGCGGAACGCCGATTCTGGCGCGAGGCGGCTCATCGGGCGAGCAGCCGACCATCAACATGGCGAAGTTGATGCAAAAGTACAGCCATTCGTTCGAGGTGATCGACGTGGCGATGGCGCTGCACTACTTGTTCGTGTTGCAGACGGGCACCGAGGCCGAGTACCACACCAAGACCAAGTGCATTCAGGACCTCGTTCTTCGCACGCGATCGTTCAAGGTCTTTGAGGAGCCGCTCTCGCAGGTAGGTTACGTAACGCCTTCTTGTCGAGATTGTCGTTGCGTGGGCCTGACCTGACCTGACCTGATCGGTAATACGGTGTAGATGCTGGGCGACCGCGAGCAAGTGCGCGATATGCAACGCGAAGCGGCCATGTACTCGTATCGCAACGGCTCGGTCGATGATGCGATTCATCTGTGCGACCTGGCGCAGGATTACGACTCGGCCCTGTCGATTCTGAGCAGCGAGATGAGTCGCACGCTCACGATTCGAGGCGAGGAACGCAACAAGTACGCAAGAACGAAACAGAAAGAGAGAGAGAGAGAAGCGGCCATAATGTCGATCGATAGCACTCATCCATGGCTGGTCCAGGGCGTTCGAGCGGATGCAGCAGTATATGCAGACTCGCGGCGGCAACATCGACCCGAGCACGAGGAGCTTCTACACCTATCGGCTGTTGTACAAGCTGTTTGCGTTCTTTGAGTACTACTGGGACGGCCCGCACTCGGAGAGTCTGCGCGAGATCACCGAGACCGAGCTGCTGCCGCTCGGCAACTTTGACGAGCGCGAGATGTACCGCCAGATCACAGCCAAGGTGGCTCAGGCGCGCGGCTTGGACTCGATCGTGCTCCGCAACTTTGCCGACATACTCGTGTGCACGATGGACATTCTCTACCACGAGTTCATCGCCCTCAAGGCTTCGACGCTCGCCGATAAGGCGCAGGTGCGGCGGCGCGCAGCGGCATCACGGCGCGGTGTGGCGTAGCAATCTCCGCTGACACGACGCGCTCTCCTCGTCTTGCAGCGTATGCGCTACTACCGTATGCAGGCCAAGGGCCTGTTGACCTTTGCCGGCATGCTCGAGTATCAGTTGCCGGCGACTGCGTTGGCGCGCCTATCGACCACTGAGGTACGTCGAAGCCAGACCGTGACGCAGCAGTGGCCGCTCACTCAATCGCTTGCTCACACACAAACGTGCAGGCTGCCATGATTTGAGCGCAACGTGCTCGCTCTACTCTCTCTCTCTCTCTCTCTCTCTCTCTCTCTCAACCCACGCCGAGGATACCAACCAAGTCAAGGAGCAGCTCGACTTGCAAGCGGCAGCGGCGAGAGACTTGTCCGCTCGCACCGCATACCGCATACCGACGAAAGCAATAAAGCAAACTTACACGCCAATGCCGCCACGCAACAACGAGGACGAGGAGGATGGTGGTGAGTAGTGGCGGTGACGCACGAACGCACGGTTTGGCGCGGGTGTTTTGAACGCGTTGGTTGTATTGAGTAGGCACATGGTCGGCGATTTACTCGCGCTCCTCGGTGCGCACGCGGGCAGCACCGTTGATAACCTTGACGTTCAGTTGCTCAGCGCGCTCGAGGATGGCCTTTCGCTTGAGCGCCGAGACGGCGTGGCCGATCTCAGCGGCGTACTTGCGGTTGTGCATCAACAGCAGATCAATGTCACGCGGGTTGAAGACGCGGAACTTGTAGAAACCGCTCGGCAATCGGAACTTGGTCTTCCTGTTGCTGCCATAGCCGATCTTGGGCATCGGGCGCTGGCCGCGGAACTTTCGGCGCACGCGGTTATCGATACCCTTGGGCTTACGCCAGCTGCGCTGTGGGGCGGCATCACATCAACAACGAGCAGCACAGCGTGAGCACAGAGAGGTCGCTTCTCGGGTTGATACGGGCAGAGAACAAGAGCGATGCGCGTCTCGTAGTCAAACGAGCGCGCAAGCAAGCGATCGAGGACTGATCGAGAGATCTACTACGCGATATCTATCGATCGATCTGCGCGCAAGAGAGGAAGCAGCAGCAGAGAAGCAGAGATCACCCCGGTATGATACGTACGTCGAGCTTGGCATATCGGTCGCTCTGGTGGCGATCGAACGTCGCCGTTCGCTTCTTGACGATCTTCGGCCGGGTAAGCGGCTGGACCTTGGCCATGACTACAAGAGAGTAGAGAGCAGAGACAGAGAGAGATACCACTTGTCGTGAGTCGTCGTGGCTCCACTGGTATCGCCAAGCACCGACTCACCACTCAATCGCTCGCCCACGAGCCACTCTAGCCGACACTACGACTCCCACCGACCGATGGCGCACGTCGACGACGATAACCGATGCACGATGGCGCGCCAGCGAGAGCGACCGCGGCCGCGTACGTACTGTGTGCGGAGAGGAAGGGGGAAAGAGGAGGCGAAGCACCGAGACGCGGCAGCCTTATTCGCTCGCTGCTCTGCTCTGTACTTAACGAATTTTGTTATCGTTTCGTTCCGGGGTATGATTTTGGTTATCTCTTTCGATCTCTTTCGATCTCTTTCGATAAGTTGCTTACTGCTCGCGTTGCGTGAAGGGGAGAGAACGAGCGGCTTGTGGGCAGGTTGCGTGCTTGGTGGAAAGTAGCTACATAGAATCGAATCAAGATGGTCGAGGGAGTCGTCGAAGAGGGCCTCCCACCCAAGGAGCTGCGAGGTACGACATGGACTCGCTCGCTCGCTCACTCGGCCACGAGCATTGATTGACACTGGGCCGCATCGTTCGCGGCGTACCGCACCCACAGACTTGATCGAGAAGACAGCCGAGTTCGTGGCCCGCAATGGTGAAGCGTTCGAGCAGAAGCTGCTGAGCAACGACCCCGACAACCCCAAGTTCGCGTTCCTGCGCGCCGGTCGCGAGTGGCACGCATTCTATCGCTCGCGCGTCACTGCCTACGCCACGAACCTCGAGCGCGAGCTGAAGGCCAAGCAGGAGCTCGAGCAGCGCCAGCGCGAGGTCGAGCAGCAGCAACGCGAGGAGGAGGAGCGCCGCCAGCGCGAGGAGGAGCGCAAGTCCCTGCTGCACCGGCTCGTGGCCGCGTCGGGCGCTCCTGCTGCCACTGCTGCTGCCAGTGCCGCCGCCGCGGCGCCACCGGTCGACGCACCGCCTCGGCCTCGGTTCATTATCGATCCTCCGTTCGACATGACGGCACAAGACCTGTACGTACTCGCTACTGCACGCCGATGCGCCGATCGAGCGCACGCATGCTCGCTTGTTGCTGACGACGGTGGCCGCAGCGACATCGTCAAGTTGACGGCGCAGTTCGTGGCGCGCAACGGCCCCAACTTCCACCAGGGCCTGCTGCAGCGCGAGGCGCGCAACCCGCAGTTCGACTTCCTCAAGCCCGGCCACTACCACAACCCGTTCTTCAACGCCATGGTCGACAGCTTCGCGTATTGCCTGCTTCCGCCCAACTCGGTGGTGGCGCAGCTGCTCGGCGGCGGCGACGACGAGAGCGCCGCGGGCCTGAGCGCCGAGCGCCGCAAGCGTCGCGCCAAGCAGCATCTGCTTGCCGACTTGCTGCAGCGCGTCAAGTGGGAGCGCGCCCAGGAGCACCACAAGAAGAAGAAGGAGGAGATCGAGGCCGATGAGCGAGGTACGTCGATGTGCCGATGGCAGCTGCTCGTGCCTTGCTGCTCGTGCTGCTGATTCGTCGCTCTCGGCAGCTGCGCGATCCATGATCGACTGGCACGACTTTGTCGTGGTCGAGACCATTACGTTCGATGACGAGGACGAGGACGACCTCCCTGCGCCGCAAAAGGTGCCGAACGCGGCCACTCGCTCGGCGGCCGACGACGACGACGACGGCGACATGGAGATGGATGTCGAGGAAGAGTCGTCGAGTGCCGCCACGGCGACGCTCGACGACGACGAGGCCGAGATCAAGGTCCGCCGCGACTACGTACCGGCGTGGGCGCGCGCCGACAACCGAAGCAGGCTCACGCAGCTCTGTCCGATCTGCGGTCAAGACATTGCCATCAACGATCTCGAGGAGCACATGCGCATCGAGCTGCTCGATCCACGCTTTGCTGAAGAGAAGAAGGTACGCGCGCACGCTCTCACTCTCCTTGTGCAATCCAATCAATCACTCAATCACTCACTCACTCACTCACTCTCTCACTCCCTCGTGTGCTGTAGGCCATGATGAACAAACAAAGCACCACCAGTCTTGCCGATGGCGACAACATCAAGCACTTTCTCAAAGGAGTACGCAAGCTACCGGCTGCTGGCGACGCTCTCTTGTCATGCAGCGTACTCACTCTTGCGCCCTCGATCTACGTGAGAGTAGCTCGCCGAAAACCGAACCGATATCTTTGGAGACAAGGAGGAGTTGTTCATCGGCGCCAAGGACGACGGCCCAAAGAAGGCTGACCAAGTACGCCGATTGCGCATATCGTGCGCGCTGCCATGCGCAGCCATTCACCTATCGTACTTGTGGCGCTCCGCAGGCGATTTGGGACGGTCATTCGGCGAGCATCCAGCGAACATCCAACGCCGCCATGAGCACGCTAACCATCCAAGAGCAGATCGAAGCCATCCACCGTGCAAAGGGGCTCAAGTACGCTCGCTCTCTCTCTCTCTCTCTCTCTCTCGCTCTCTCGCTCTCTCTCGACTCATAGTGACTATCGCGGTATGCAGAGTCGACGAGAAGAGTCTCGTAGGCCCAACGCCTCCTCCACCCGCCACGCCCGGCGCTCCTCCGGTAGCAGGTGGAGGAGTGCTACCAGTACCGTTCGGCGCTGCGCCCGGTGCGCCGCCGCCTCCGCATGCGCACGCACCTCCACCGACTGGAGCACCACTGCCACCGCCCACAGGAAGCGGTATCGCTCCATTCCTGCCGCCTCCGCCGGCCTCGGTTCAGCCGCCCCCGTTCGGAGTCACACCGTTCATGCAGGCGCCGTATCCCGTTGTGCCGCCTCCGCCCGACAACCTGTTGCACCACGAGGCGCCCGAGATGGACGACGAGCCCGGTGCCAAACGCCAGAAGGTCGCTCCTCAAGATATGCTCGTGCCCGAGAAGGAGTGGATCGCTCAGCATCCGGTACCTGTCGCTCGCCTGCTTGCCCGCCCGCCTGCCTGCCCGCTGATGCAATCGCCCTGCATTTTTGCGTGTGCGTGTGCGTTTGTGTGTGTGGCACAGAATCCGGTGACCATCAAGATCGAGGTCGGCGAGCAGGAGAACAAGTTCGGCTGGCTGCTGAATGGACAGACCATCGAAGTGACGCTGCCTGTTTCGGCGACCGTGACCGACCTCAAGGAGCAACTCAAGTACGACTCCACATATATCTCGCCACACACATGTCATGCTTGTGCGTGGCTGCGATCGGCTGACCGTGGTGGTGCGTGGCTGGCGCAGGGAGCGACTCGGCGGCATGCCTCCCAGCAAGCAGAAGATACGGCCTGGCGACAAGCCCTTCCTCAAGGACACGGCCACGCTAGCGGCCTACAACTTTGCCGACGGCACCGTGCTGCAGCTCGGTGTGCGCGAGCGTGGCCGCGGCAAGCGATGACCGGAGCGATGCCTTTTGAGCGCACGCTCTCGCTTACGTACGCAATACACGTCCCACCTGTGCCAACCCGATACGATGATGCCTCGGCTTCGTCGCGAACATATCTTCTGTACAAGTGCACTGGTTCGGTGTGTGTATCGCTTTACGAGGGCGCTTGTGGCGTGCCATCGGACGCTGACGACGAGCTGTCGCTCTCGATGCTCATGGCGCCGCCGGACGATGACGACGACGACGACGATGACGATGATGTGCTGGGCGCAGCCTTCGCAGCGGCCTTGGCTGTAGCGGCCTTGGGCGGCGCAAAGGTGCGCACGCGTATCATGTCCAGTATGCGCGGCTCTCCCGTCCACTGGCGGCCGCTGTGTCAGCAGCGCCCCGAACCGCGCAGCAGCAGCGGCGGGCAGGTGGCATGCTTCTCGTACCTCCTTCAAGATCGCCGTGTCGCGCTTGGTTGTCAGATCCGGGGCCTCTGCACGTACGCAAGCCCGGGTCCCAGGTGTCAGCCACCGTCGACTATCGCGCTGGCTCGCCCGCCCGCCCGCTCGCTCGTACCGAAGGTTCCCTTGACGTAGCTGGCACGCTCGGCGTCGATCTCGGCGCGCAGGTCGTCCTCCTTCTTGGCCTTGGGCCGCTGGCCCTTGATGCGCGAGTTGGCGCGCACCAGCTCCTGGAGCTTCTCGTCGTTGCGGTGGAGGTAGCGCTCGATGAGCTCGTGCAGCTGCGCGGCGCTCAGGTGCGTCGCCGTGCGATCGGCGTTGGCCTGGAACCACATGAGCTTGTCGACTGCGAGGCGCACGGCGGGTCAGCAGTCGCGCCGGGCCATGCCATGCATGGCACGCAGCGCACGTACGCAGCGGCTGCGTCTTGGCCGAGTCGTGCTGCGCCTTCTTCTTGCTCAGACGCAGGTCTCGAGCTGACGAGCGAATGGCGCGGCGCGCGACGCGCGAGTTCGGGTGGATGGCCTTCTCCTTGGTGGCTGGCGCGGAGCCCATGCCGCCGCCGCTCGCCGAGTCCTTGCTGGCCTGCGTGGGTGTGAGAGGCTGTCGGTACGATCGGTGATCCACGGTGACGTACCATGTGTGTGAGTGAGTTGAGTGTGCGAGGGAGGGAGAGGTTGTGGCGGCGGGCAGCGAGCGAGCGGACTGGCGATGGTGGCGCTGGTGTCGGCGGTGTCGCTGGTGTCGCTGGTGTCGGCGGCAGTCTGCTGCTGCCCTCGCGCCATCGCCATCGCCTCGATACCCACGCGGCCCACACACACGCACACACTACGATCCACCCACCGCTCCCATCACAATCCTAATGGTATGCTCATCGCTCATCGCTCACTCTCGGTGGTGAGCACATACTCTTCTCTCGTCGGTGCTGATGGCCGCGGCGCAGGCGCACGAGTTGCAGGAGGTCGACGGCCAGGTCGGCACCATGACGCTGGCGCTCGACGGCTCGGTTCTGTCGGTACGCGCGCGAGAGAGAGCCACTGCATCATGGGTCGTCGCTGACGACAGGTGTTGGTGTTGTGTCGGCTTCAGGCGACGGGCGAGTTGGAGGGCGGCGCCGCCGCGTCGACCGTGCTGCACCTGCTGCAGGACGTCAACGGCATCATGACGCTGCAGAACAACAACGCGCTCGGCTCGCCGCACGATACCTTCAAGCGCCTCACCGGTGCGTGGCAGCTGGATGCACGCGAGAGCGAGCGAAGGAACGATGGGTACTTTGAGTCGCTGACCGAGTTGCGTGTGCGTGTGCGTGTGAGCGAGCAGTGACCTTTGAGCAGTTCACGTATGCGCTCACGATCGTGAATGACAAGATCCTCGTGGTCAAGAAGGCCAACCCGGCGCTGTGAGCGATGCCTGCTGCCACGGACCGCAGCGCCGGCCGCGAGTACGCGACGATGTGAGCTATCGTACGAGTTAGAGATACGACAAGTGCTGGCTGGAGACAGATCATATATTGCTTTCGTTGATGTTGGAGTTCGATGGCGGTCTAGACCGAGCACGGCCATACATGCGGCTGGCTCTCGCGTACGATCATGCTGCTCGCTCGCTATTATTCCTCGGGAACCAGGTAGTCGTCGGCATCGACGGCCGTTTGGGTTCGGTGGCATTGCTCGAGCCACTCGGGCAGCACGAACACGATGCCTGGCTGCTCGTCTTGCAGCGAGTAGTAGCTGGCATCCCACTTGCGATCGGTCACAACGTGCGTCGTGTCGGGGAACACGTAGTTGTCGATGCGGCTGTCGCATGGCGCAATCGAGCGAGCGAGTGCGCTCGTGAGTTCGGGATCTCGAGACCTATCAAGCGCACGCCAATGCGATGCTCCGACGTACGCTCCGTAGGCAGCTGCGATACGACGCAGGTGGTTCTTGAAGGCAGGCTCCTTGGTGAGCACATGGCAGTGCACGGCGGCCAGGAAGTCCGGCAGCGGCTCCACAGGGCCTGCACACACGTACGCACACACGCGCGGCATCAACAATCGGGGTTCGTTCTCGTGCGCTGGCTCGGCGGAGTCCCGCAGCGTACCTGCATGAACGACAGCAGGTGGCGGTGCGTCATGTCTCTCGAACAATGGGTCGTCGTGAGTCGAAGCAGCCTTGCTAAGCACGGCGTGTTGGTGCTGCGGCTGCTGAGGCTTGCTCTCGAGCTCCATGTCCTCGGTTGCATCCTCGTCGTCCGCGGCATTGTTGAGAGGAGGCTCGGCCGCCTTGGTGGCATGCGAGACTGCGGTCTTGGGTGCCACTGCTGCTGCTGCCACTGCCTTGGCAGGCTGCTTCCGCTGCCTGGTGGCTCGGGTTACTGGCTTGCGAGCCGAGGCACGAGCTCCTGCGCGCCGACGTCCTCTGCTGCCACTCGCTACGTCGTCATCGTCGTCATCGTCATCGGCCTCGTCGTCGTCGTCGTCCTGAGGCTCTTCATCGTCAATGTCGAACTCCTCGTCGTCGTCATCATCGTCATCTCCGCCTTGAGCCTGAGAGTCGTCGTTATACTCGTCATCGTCGTTGGGTTTGGGGCGCTTGGCAGCACGGCGAGTGCGCGGCGAGGTCGGCTTGCGCTTGGCAGCGCGCCGCTTCTTGGCACCACCGCGAGCTGAGCCATCGCCTTCCTCGTCGTCGTCGTCGTCGTCGCCGCCATCGACGTCCTCGGCTTCATCGCTCAAGTCGCCGACTAACAGCGAGGCATCCTCGCTGTCGATGCGCACGATCCAGGGCTCCATCTTCTGCTGAGCCTCTTGCTTGGCCTTGCGCTGCGGCCTGGCCCGTCGGGTGCCCGCAGCAGCGGCAGCGGCTGGCTCGCCATCGTCCGCTCCATCGTCGTCGTCCTCGTCGCCAGACTTGCACAAGAACGAGGCCTCAGGGAGGCGAGCCTTGGCCTTGAAGCACTCGTTGATCCACTGCCTGGTGACGATGACGCCGCCGCCATCTGCGCAGACGCGCGTCAGTCAGGCACGCAGGCCCGTGGCACAACGACGCCGCGCCGTCGAGGTCGCACGCACCTTTGGCTTGCTGGTACTTGGGTGTGTTGGAGAACTCGCATATCAAGTGGGTGGCATGCTTGTTCCTGCGCGAGCGTGATGCAGCGAGTGAGAGGCGGCTCGCATCATCATCGGCGTGCTTGCGAGGCTGGCTCGCACCAGTCGGGCAGGTAGCGGGCGCCCATGGCCGTCGCCTTGTCACGCACTTGGCCTCGCTCCGGATGCTGGATGCCCGAGATGACGATCGTGACTCCACGCTACTCAACAGCAACAGCAACGGCATCAACAACCAAGCAACGAGAGGGAGAGAGCGAGCGAGCGCGAGATACCAGGATCTCTCGGAACGGCACGACGTCAATGTTGGCGACATTCGCAGCGTCAGACTGACGGCGTTCGGGCTTGGGAGCTTTCGGGCTCAACGCAGTGGTGCTGCTACTACTGGCGGTGGTGCTAGTAGTGGTGGTGCTGGCAGCCGTGAGCACCGTGGGAGTCTTGGGCAGCATCGCGGGCGAGAGCCGCGACGACGAAGCGGCAGCGGCAGCGGCAGCGGCAGCAGCCTCGGGCGATGATGGCGGCGATGGCGAGGACGACGTAGTCGCTCGTGGCTCAGTGGAGACAACGCGAGCTCGAGGTGTGGTCGGTGAGGTGGTGGCTGCCGACGAGGAGCTCGAGATCGCCGTGGCGGTGGCGGCTCGCGGGCTGGTGGCGGTCGAGGTCGCCGGGGCCTTGGCTCTCGCGCCTGCATCATCGCGCTTCTGCGAGAGAGAGGGAGCGCGAGCGCGGGAGGGGTGTCTATTAGTAACGAGTAACGACAGCACGACGACGGCGGTTGCGATCGATCGTTGGCGTGGCGTTGGCGTTGGCGGGCGGCATACGGTGTCGAGCAGCGGCGAGTCGGAGAGGATGAGGCGCGCCAGGCCGACGCGGCGCCGAGCGTCGTAGTGGCGGCACACGACCTGCACGCGCTCCCACTGGTCGCCGACGTCGC
>Ga0209935_1005369_pt1 | contig 10931 bp, 4 predicted proteins | sample ThiBio_1000_plan_2_FD_183958 | JGI IMG/M metagenome (GOLD analysis project Ga0209935, IMG submission 183958) | Wastewater bioreactor microbial communities from Cape Town, South Africa - Thiocy_cont_1000_plan (SPAdes) | ecosystem: Engineered > Bioreactor > Thiocyanate-remediating >... | reverse complement strand
GTATTGTCTCTTGTAAAGAATACAAACAGTCATCTAAAGGTAACCCTGTAAGTTTCCTAAAGGCAATAACAACTTGCTCCTCTTGTTGAGTTAACACCTTAGAACGTCTGATTTTAGGTCCCATAGGTGCATCTTGGCAAGAAGTTCTTTTCTTCCACTTAGCTATTGTTTTACGATTAACTCCATATTGTCTAGCTAGCGTAGCTATACTTTTTTTTGATAACTGAATTTGTCTACGAGTTTTCTCCGTTGTAGTGGCGCATTTATGTAATAGTTGTCCCATAGTTTTTTTACTTCTTTTTTATCTATAATAATCTTTCTACTAATATAACCATAATTATTGGGGACTAAACATCTAATTATGAAAATTGAATTTAGCCGTGATCCATGTAAGTTTTAACTAGCAACTTGGGTTAATTACTTATTAAAATTATGAGCTTGTAAAATTTTTGTATCGTTTTTAATAAAATGTATTATTTAATGTGTGCTGTAAAAACTGTTGTGTTAAAAACACGAAACACTTATATTTTTATTTTGGATAATATTGCTAATATATAGCATGCTATTTGTTAAGTTGAGGCAGCAAAAAATATAAGATTAGTATTTCAAGATTTGCTTTTAGTAAAAATTATTACTAAAATATTCTCCAGAGCATCAATCTATATGCTAGGTAACAAGATGCGGTTTGTATGTTTAACCTTTAAAATTGAAAACTATGGCAAACAAATTAAACACTCAGCATACAGTAATGTTTGAAATCGATTCCTACAATGACTCTTGGCCTTTTTGTGGATAGATAAACAAACATTGTTGCAAGATAGCTGTAAAGGGGAAGAATGATGAATTCTTCCCCTTTATATATTTAAGATTTTCTATTTACGATGGGGTTGATTCCTGAATAGCATAAGCTGATTTTTTATTCAAGCCTTTGGCCTTAACAAGAAAGGGTACTATAGAGATTAGGGATAAAAGGGATGTTAAAAGCCATAGATTCTGTAAAGTTATTAGGTTTGTTGTATACAGTTCTCCTGTCAAGGTACCTAAGACAACAAAGGTATAGTATACAGGTATATTAAACGTATAGAATACATGTACTTCATCACCCTCCAAATATATTTGTAACAAGGTAAAGAAACATATGGTTTCTAAAATTTCTGGTAGTCCTAATACCACCATCATAGCGAGAGCCAGCTTAAAATATGGCACCCAACTTAATATTAAAAAGACAATACTACGTAATAGGCCTAAGTATAGAAAAGCTTGAAGTAAAGAGATTCTCTTTTTTATCCAATGGAGAAATTTAGTTCCTAATATACTTCCCAAAATGGTTCCTAATCCATGGGCAGTTAATAGTAAAGTCCATTTTGCTTCATGGTTGTGAAATATCTCTTTATTAGTCCAAAATAGAAATAAGTTACGTGTACCACTTAAAATAGCATAACCTAAGCAAGGGATGTAAATAGCCCAGAGAATAGGTTTTTTGTGGAATAACTTTAAAAAAGATAAATAGCCAATGGTTGTTGTATGTCTACTAGTTGCTTTTTTAAAAGGTATCTGAGACAATTCTAGGATTATAGTAGCTAGTAAGAGTAATGTTGAAATGCCGTAAAAACTTTGCTTAAGGGATAGTTTCCATAACATAACTGCGGTTAAAGCGGGTCCTATTATTCTTGCAATAGATTCAACCATTGAAAATGAAGCATTCCCAGCAATATGCTTTCCACTTGGTATTACTTGAGAACGTAAGACGAGTATACAAGATGTGACAACTGTATCAATGATTCCTGTTACTAAAATAAAGCCTTGAAATATGATGGGATGGTTCGTATAGATTAATCCGAGCTGCATGATCGCGAGCAATAACATACCTAAGATGGTTAGTTTCTTGAAACCTATTTTAGATAGGATGTTAGCTAATAGCGGTGCGCAGATAATGGTTGGTAAAAGTTTTAAACTTAATGATAAAACTAGTGTGTCTCTGTCATTAAATTTTTGAGCAACGAGTAAAGGTAAATTGCTCAATGAAATCCATTTAGCTAAACTATAAGTTGCATGAACCACCAGACAACTTCGGAAGTTACTATCAGTAAGAAGCTTACGGATTGTATGCATAACCGATTTAAATGCTTAATAGATTAAATTTTTTGACAATTTAAAACTTTCTTGTAAAATATATTTAGAAAATAATTCATTACCTCAATCACATAGTCCCTCAACCCAATCATAGTTGCGAGGTCAATGAGAATAAAAAAGTTATTATAAGTATGGACGAGAGGATCAAGATTCTATTGTCTGCCATATAGGTTTACCTTTTAAATAATAGATAAACATATTTTAGTTCATGATTAACTTGTTTGTTTAGATGTAAAAAAAATTAGCAATCTACCGTTATCTTTGTAGCAGAGTTCTAAGTAATTCAAAATTCAAAAAAGATCAAAGTAATTAATTCATGTACCCAATATCATTCCGATTTAAAAAACATTTACCTGTTAGATTTGCCCAGCTAATTTTCTTTTTAACTCTCTTTAATATCGTTTCTTGTGACTGCGGAAACGGAAGTAAAAAGATAAAGACTGACAAAGGAATACCTTTTCAAGATGAAGCAACCTTAAATACAGGTCGTAGGGAAGAAGAAGGCAAGATTTCTATGTCAATAAAGCAGCCTACTTTGTTGATAGGTGATCAAAAGACTACAGAAGTTGTTTTTAGTTTAGTAGATAAGAATAAGCCGGCTGCATTAGAGAATTTTACGCTACAAGCATCTTATAAATATACAGAGGGTAGAGGGCGAGTAGGTTATACGGTTTATGAAGATGGAAAAAAAACTACTAAAACGGATGATTCTGTTCGAGAGAAATTGGTGAAGTTTAGTGCTTCTAAGAAGTTAGAATTAGATAATGAACCTCTCAAAATAGAAATTTTTCTGGAACCTACTGAGGGATCTGGTCGAGTAACGCTTGAGTTGAAGCTTTTGGATAAATGGGGCATACCTATTAGTACGGAGGAAGTAAAATGGAGAAAAGAAGCTGATGCTGTAAACCTAAAATTAGTTTCTAAAGGTTCTACTTCTATCAAGGGAAAGGAACCAATTTTACTCCAAATAATTAACAAAGTAGACGAAGTAGTAGACATAGGAAAAGCCAAGTTACAGGTAAAGAGAGTAAAAGGGGCACATGCTCGTATTGGAGAAGCCACATATTTAAATGACGATACCCAAGAGATAGACGACTTAGGGAAAATATATCCCAGACAAGAAATAGATAAAACCTTAAGTGTAGAGCCAAATGGAGATACAAAAGCTACATTTAGTTTTCAGTTGCTTTATGAAGGCGAGGAGATGGGAGAAGCCATAGAGATAGATTGGGAAAAAGAAGAGCCTGTACGCCTGAAAGACGTGAACTATGATCCTATTACCCGACATATTACATGCAAGGTAGAAAATACCACCTACCAATCTCTAAATGAAGTAAAGATTGTTTATAAGAGTGAAAAATCTGGTATAAAGTTAGGAGGTAAAGATTTGTTGTATAGTGAGGAAAACACAGTAGATGTAGGATATATATCTTATGTGGGAGCTACAAAGGACTTAGGAGAGCTAGATTTTGGCAGCAATCGTATGGTGGAGTTTAAGTTTAAGTTACAATATGAAGGAGGAGAAACGAGCTTTGTGTCTTATACCTTTACTGCTGCAGACATTAAGGTTGGTTTAAAAGTAGACTATGATCTAGCACAAGGTCAGGTAAGCTATACGCTTACTAATACAGGTAAAGAAGCGGCTACAAATGTAAAGCTGATTTATAAAAATATGAGTGCTAAGGAAGGGGAGACAGCCGTATTATTAGATGGCAAAAAGGAAGGAGAAACTACCTCTATAACGCTAGCTGCTAGAAGAGGTGAATCAAAAGGCACACTTCCTATTCGCTTCAATACACAAGAGAAGGCTACTTTTGAGTTTATGGTTGCTGCTGAAGGTATCATCCTAACCCATTTAACCCAGGAAAAAGATTTTAAAGCCCCTAAAGTAGATTTAGAGCTTGTCCCTATTAATGGAAATAATATTACAAAATCTTTTGATCTAAAAGGAAATAATAAAGAAGCTAAGTTTAAGATAGTTCGACAAAAAGGGAGTGGCGAAGTGGATTTAAAAAATCTGAAAGTGGTTATAAAGCAGGAGGAAGGAAATAAAGGATTTCTTTCTACTAAGCCGAATGGAGTTAGTGAGGTAAAAGAATTAACAGGAGATCAGTTGGGAAACATAGACGATGAGATAAAATTATACGTCATTCCTAATGAAGAAAAGAAATTACGATTTGAGATAACCCTATTTTACAAAAAACAACAAATGGATCGTTTTCCGCTAACTATAAAGTGGGAAAAGGGTGAAGCCAACTTAAAACTTAGCTTTGTTGATCCTAGCGTGTCAGCTTCTACTACTTTTATTAAACTTGAAGAACTTCCAAAATCTATAAAAGTTAAAATAGAGCCGCAGCCAGGAAGTAGTAGTATAGATGATAATCAGTTAAAATTAGTTGTAACAGAAATTACAGTTGGTAGGAGCTTTCTTACAAAGGCTGGCTCGAATACTAAAATAACACAGTTAGTAGGAGCTGAATTAGGAAATTTAGGAGAAGAGCTTACTCTAGATATCCATCCAGAGGGAGATGAGAAACTAGAATTTAAGTTGGAACTTTTTTATAAAGATCAACCAATCTCTAATCCAAGATTTGTAAGCTGGAAAGCTAAAGAAGTTAAACTACGTTTAAGGTTGATTGATCCTATACCAGATCCAGCAAATTCGTCTTTTGTTGGTTTAGAGGAGTCTGTGAAGGCTATAAAACTGAAAATAGAGCCAGAGGTGGGAAGTGGTACGGTAGATATGAAACAACTAAGGCTAGATATGAGTAGGACTTTAGGTCATACTGGGTTTCTTTCGAAGTCGAAAGGGGGCACCCAAGTGGATAAATTAATAGGAGACCAGCTAGGTAAGATAGGTGATGAGATTACTTTATATGTCAACCCACAAGGAGACGAAGAATTAGAATTTAAGTTACAGCTATATTATAAGGAAAAGCTCAATTATATACCACTTAGACTGAATAGGAATAAAGATAAAATAGAGATAATTAATCTGACCCCATTTGCAGGTGATGAAGCGGCTACTTTTAGGTTAAAAAATAACTCTGATCATAGTATTTCTTGGGAAGGACTTGGCCAAATTCAGATAGAGGTAATTAGTAATAATAAAAGTGAATTTACATTGCTAGATAAGGATGGAATGCCTGTTGATAAAATAGCGACCTTAAAAGATGTATATAATGCTGCTAATGAGTCTGTTAGATTTAAGTTGCTAGCAGACTATGGGGAAAATAATGCTATTGTTACTATTAAGTTGACTAAAAAAGGGGCATCATCGCCCATAGATAGTCAACAAACAGTGTGGAGAAAGGAGAAATGTAAACTAGGGGCATTTTTATCGGATATTGATGAAGGAGGATATTTAACAAAAGGTTCTACTGTCATTACATTAGGAAATGAAGTTGATAACACTGATATAGATATAAGAGATATAAAGTTGACACTTGTAAACGCCAAGGGACTAACGATTCAATTTAATGGTAAAGTGTATCAGGGAAATGTATCCAGTACTTTACAAGATATTACTGGACAAGATAAAATTGGCCCAAACGATATGATTGATGTCCCTTTACAGGTCGTGAGTCATCCACAGGATGTGACTAGTGCAGAGCTCCTATTAGAGTTACAAGACGAAAACGATGAAATCTTTTACAAGACCAAGCTAATATGGATTGATGACTCAGCTGTTAAAGGTTGGTATCAAGCTTTAGTGAGAAGAGCAGCAGCTATTAAATACCAGGATTTAGACAGAGCTATTGAGAATTTTAGTAAGGCAAAAGATAATTCTTTTCTTTCAGAATTTATCAAATTAGATAGAATTGTTGTTATACAAAAGAAAAGCCAGCAGATTAGACAAGAGGCGGAAAGTTTATCCAATACGCTTCAAGATCCATTATTAACAGAAAGATACAAGCTTGGTATTCGAAAGAATATTCTTGTGCCTACGGAAGATGTAATTGAAAAGGCTAATGAATTTTTAAAAGATTATATGCAGTCTGCTGAGGATAAGGTGAAGAAATTGCTGGAAAAAGATCAATTAGGAGAAGCAAATAAAGTCTTTGCCAAGGCTAAAGAAATTTATACGGATGTTCTTAATACAGAAGAAAGTAAACAGCGGGTTATAGCTATTTCTAATGCAATTGTTCAAAAATTAGATGGACAGGCACAAGAGTATGCTGCTAATATTAATAAGGATAGTTCGAAAGGAGCTATGGAAGTTGCCACCATGGCTGTGGAGATGAGTAAGGACAAAGATGGATTTACCCAAGCAGGTCAACTTGAAGAAATTGCTAAAGAAGCTTATAAAGCTGCGTTAGATATTCTTTTCTCCCTATTGTGTGAAAACGTTGCGAGCACTGTTCCTACTACTTCTGATGCTGACCGTATGCTTAGAGAGGCTGTAAAATTAGCGGAAGTTGCTAAGAATTATGAGTTGGAGCTTACTAAGGTTGAAAAGGTTAACAGAGCCGCTTATATGGCTGCTGTGCAAGCCCAGTTGGAAATGGCTGATTACTATAAAAATGAAATTAGTAATGCTGTCAATCCTTCAATTTATGGCAAAGAAGCAGAGGCTGCTTTTGCTGTAGCTAAGAATGCAGCTATAGTAGCTAAAGGAGCTCAATCAAATGGATTTGGAAGCGAAGATATTAATCAAGTTGTTAAAGCAGCTTATATAGCTGTTGCGAAAGCCCGGTTGGCAATGGCTGATTACTATAAAAATGAAATTAGTAATGCTGTCAATCCTTCAATTTATGGCAAAGAAGCAGAGTCTGCTTTTGCTGTAGCTAAGCATACAGCTATAGTAGCTAAAGAAGCTCAATTAAGTGGATTTGGGAGCGAAGATATTAATGAAGTTGTTAAAGCAGCTTATATATCTGCCTCCAGGACTTGGTTAGCAATGGCTGATTACTATAAAAATAAAATTAGTAATGCTGCCAATCCTTCAATTTATGGCAAAGAAGCAGAGGCTGCTTTTACTGTAGCTAAGAATACAGCTACGGTAGGTAAAGAAGCTCAATTAAGTGGATTTGGAAGCGAAGATATTAATCAAGTTGTTAAAGCAGCTTATATAGCTGTTGTGCAAGCCCGGTTAGCAATGACTGATTACTATAAAAATAAAATTAGTAATGCTGCCAATCCTTCAATTTATGTCAAAGAAGCGAAAGAAGCTTTTACTGTAGCTAAGAATGCAGCTATAGTAGCTAAAGAAGCCCAATCAAGTGGATTTGGAAGCGAAGACATTAATCAAGTTGTTAAAGAAGCTTATACATCTGCCTCCAGGACTTGGTTAGCAATGGCTGATTACTATAAAAATAAAATTAGTAATGCTGTCAATCCTTCAATTTATGTCAAAGAAGCAGGGGAAGCTTTTACTGTAGCTAAGAATGCAGCTATAGTAGCTAAAGAAGCCCAATCAAGTGGATTTGGAAGCGAAGACATTAATCAAGTTGTTAAAGAAGCTTATGAAGCTGCACTTGCTGTTTATGAGACATTAAACTCAAAGCAAAAAAAGTACAATGATATTATTAAGCAGATTAAAGATAAAATTGAGCAGCTTTCAAAAAGCACATAAAAATTAAATTCATTTACTATAGAGTACTTTCGAAACCGTCGCCTTTAGCTCTCTAGGCAGGAAGGAATTTGTGAGGAACCGGAGCTATGGTGTTGGGAGTTACTCCCGACACTTGGACGGACTGTCAGAAGGAAACTTCTGACAGCACATGAGAAAGTTAATGTAGGCATTTTTTAGGTTGTTACTGCAAATTGCGTGGATTGCTTATTAAATACCTTTTTTGCTATTGAGCTAATTATTTGTTTACCTACCTTTGTATAAAATATGATTTATATCTATAAAAATGCTTTGTATTTACCACCAATCTACGGATCCCTACTTTAACATAGCCACCGATGAATATATTTTAAAATATATGGAAGCAGATTGTTTTATGCTGTGGCGAAATGACAATGCGATTATTGTGGGTAAACATCAAAATACTTTGTCAGAAATCAACTATGAGTATGTTAAACAAAACAATATTCATGTTGTTCGCAGACTTTCAGGAGGTGGAGCCGTGTATCATGATCTGGGTAATATTAATTTTTCTTTTACCCAAACAGGAAAAGATTCTTGCTTGGTAGATTTTAAAAAGTATACCCAACCTATTATAGAGGTTTTACAAAGCCTAGGTGTTAATGCCTCATTCGAAGGAAGGAATGATATTTCGGTCGATGGGAAAAAAATATCGGGTAATGCCGAGCATCTCTATAAAAATAAAATCCTACATCATGGCACGTTATTATTTGCTTCTCAGATGAAGATGGTAAGTGAAGCGCTCAAAGTAAATCCTTTAAAGTATCGAGATAAGGCTGTAAAATCTATACCTAAACGGGTGACCAATATTTCTGATCATCTCCAAACGCCGCTATCTATAGAAGCCTTTACTGAAAAAATAATGAACCATATTATTTTTACTAATCCAGATGCTCGGCTTTATGAATTTACTACGAAAGACCTACAAGCGATTGCTAAAATTCGGGATGAAAAGTATGTTACCAAAGAATGGAATTATGGCTATTCACCCAATTATAATTTTAATAAAGCCATTAGAACAGATGGGGGTACGATAGAAATGAACTTGGATGTAGAGGAAGGGATCATAAAAAAAATTAAAATCTTTGGGGACTTCTTTAATAAAAAGGATATTGCAGAAGTTGAAGCTGCCTTGATTGATATCGCACATCATGAGTCAAGTATCCGGCAAGCACTATCTCGCTTTATAATTGATGAGTATTTTCATCATATAACTGAGGATGATTTGATAGAAGTGATGTTCTAAATACGCTATATTAGACTTCTTCCGAAACCGTCGCCTTGAGTTCCCTGGGTTCGTCAGTAAGTGTGTGTCAGGGCCACAGCCCTGACGCATTTGAGTGTCAGGAGCGACTCCCGACACCATAGCTCCGGTTTCTCACAAATTCCTTCCTGCCCAGATAACCCAATTCTTGGTTTTGGAAGAAGTCTATTGTCTATCCTACGCTTCCTTCCAAAGTTAATGCTAGCAGTTTTTGGGCTTCTACTGCAAACTCCATCGGTAGTTTATTGAGGACTTCTTTGCAATATCCATTTACAATTAATGTAATTGCTTGCTCATGATCTATCCCTCTTTGGTTGCAATAAAACAGTTGTTCTTCACCAATTTTAGAGGTGGTTGCTTCGTGTTCTACCTGAGAAGTGCTATTTTTTACTTCGATGTAAGGAAACGTATGGGCGCCACATCGATTGCCTATGAGTAAAGAATCACATTGGGAGAAATTACGTGCTTTTGCAGCATTTTTGGTTATTTTTACAAGTCCTCGGTAACTGTTTTGACCTTCACCTGCTGCAATACCTTTAGATACGATTCTGCTTTTGGTATTTTTGCCAATATGGATCATTTTGGTACCTGTATCTGCTTGTTGTCTGTTTTTAGTAACGGCCACTGAATAAAATTCTCCAATAGAATTATCCCCCATTAGGATGCAGCTTGGATACTTCCAAGTAATAGCAGCACCTGTTTCTACTTGAGTCCAAGATATTTTAGAACTTTCACCAGCACAGATCCCTCGTTTGGTTACAAAATTATAGATGCCACCTTTGCCCTCTTTATCTCCGGGATACCAATTTTGTACCGTAGAATATTTTACTTCAGCTCGGCTAGCAGCATGGATTTCTACTACGGCAGCATGAAGCTGATTTTCATCCCGCATCGGGGCTGTACAGCCCTCTAAATAACTAACATAGGAGTCTTCTTCTGCTATAATAAGGGTACGTTCGAACTGCCCTGTGTTCGTTGCGTTGATACGGAAGTAAGTAGATAGTTCCATCGGACAATGTACACCTTTGGGGATATAGCAAAAGGATCCATCACTAAAAACTGCAGAATTGAGTGCAGCAAAATAATTGTCAGTGGGAGGTACTACTTTCCCTAGATGTTGTTGTACCAATTCAGGATGTTTTTGTACGGCTTCGCTAAAAGAGTAAAAGATAATGCCTAGTTCGTGAAGTTTTTCGTGAAAGGTGGTGGCTACTGAGACACTATCAAATACAATGTCCATGGCTACACCGGTTAATCTTTTTTGCTCCTCTAAAGAAATTCCTAACTTATTTAAAGTATTTCGGAGCTCAGGATCTACTTCATCTAGGCTATTAACCTTCTTTTGCGTTTTAGGAGCTGCGTAATAGCTGATGTCTTGGTAATTGATAGGTGGGTAGGTTACGTTAGGCCATGTAGGTTGTTCTAGCGTTAGCCAATGATGATAAGCTTTTAACCTCCATGTTAATAGCCATTGAGGCTCATTTTTTTTTGCTGAGATAAAGCGGATTATATCTTCATTAAGGCCTTTGGGTGCTTGGTCTACTGCAATATGACTTTCAAATCCGTAGGGATACTCGGAGGTAGTAATCTCGTGTAATATTTGTTTTTCTGTAGACATGTAAACCTTTAAATTGTAGCTATCTCAAAGACAAAGTTACGGATTAATTGTGGTTTATTATATAAGTGTGATAAGTCCCTGTCTACTTTGGGCAGCGTGGTTCTCAGATTTTAATAGATTTCTTAAACCGTCGTCTTGTGTCCCATGGGTTCGTCAGTAAGTGTGTGTCACTGGATTGCCACGGGCATTTCATGCCCTCGCAATGAACTGTGTTCAAAAGCAAGATTTTATTAAATAATTTTCATTGTACATTGTTTGTTTTGTTGCGATAGCAAAAGCTTGTTTGAGTAGCTTATTAGCTACTGCTATCAATGCCACCTTTT
>Ga0209935_1005367_pt1 | contig 10936 bp, 16 predicted proteins | sample ThiBio_1000_plan_2_FD_183958 | JGI IMG/M metagenome (GOLD analysis project Ga0209935, IMG submission 183958) | Wastewater bioreactor microbial communities from Cape Town, South Africa - Thiocy_cont_1000_plan (SPAdes) | ecosystem: Engineered > Bioreactor > Thiocyanate-remediating >... | reverse complement strand
CCTTCCTTCTTCTATCTTTTCTTTTTCCATTCTCACTTTTCTCTTCACCTTTCTTTCTTAGAAACTCTACGATGTGATCGCTCTGAATGACAAGATGAGTAATCTTGAAGATCAGATCGACAAATTGAAGCGACAGCAGGATAACATCAATTCAGATCAAGCCCGCATTCGCTCCAACTTGCAGGCGGTTACCTCCCATTCGGATCATGAGGGCACCCTGAGGAAGAGATACGTGGATCAACTCACTCGAGAAGAAGACACCCTCGTTGAAGGTTGGTAATTGATCCCATTTTTAGGCTTCATTATTAACCTTTTATGTATGTAGTGAAAAGCAAGATCAAGCAACTCGATTCGCAGGTAAGCTCACGTGTGCGTGAATTGAAGAACCTGGTTTCTGGGTTGAACTTTGAGATCATACTATCCAAATGAGGAGCGTCTTGCTCCTCTTCTGCTATTACCAAAAATTTAAAATAGGAAATAAAAGCAAGCAGCCGCAACTCAAGAATTTTTTACATCGTCTGCTGTTGACGAGTCCTTGTTATGTTGGGGAAGAAGCTTCATTACGTTCCAACAAAAATCGCTTTACTAAAAAACAGTCAAATTAAAGTCAGTTAATTTTTACCTGTACTTTTGCGCAACACGACAGACAGATTGCGGATGAGGATGATGAGCTCGACAAAGAAATCCACAGAGTCCTTCAGTTGAAGAAGGAGCGGCTCGCGAGCATTCCGAGGGTAAGGCTGTGCGCGTCTTCGGCTATACACCCCGCACGGCAGCCCACGCGATAAGAATAGCCCACATGCAGTACAAATTAGGATTGTACCGAGATGCTAAGGATAAGGTAAGTGTTTAATTACCTATTTAAGTACTAAAATTATCGATAGATACGAAATACCTTTACATTGATGTAACAAGTGCCTGTGGAGATATTCATAAGAGGTAAGTATCTAATGGGCGAAATTCTTGAGCGCAACGGGAAGCCTAGAAAAGGTAAGAAAACTGATTGGGTGTCTGATTGATTTGTTTTACCAATGTTTAATAGCTGAGGATGAATACAGGCACTTGATGTAGCCCGACTGTTTTTCGGAACCACCAAGTTCTCGTCAACTACTGCTGATACCCTGGAAACAGGCAAACTCATGAACCTGTTGATTCTTAATCTCTTGCAGCACGCATCGATACGAGGAAACCTATTATGGCAGAATTCTATCCTAAATTTGAAGTTATCGCCAACCGAAACCAGGAAAGAAAAAAAAAACAAATGTATCCATATTTGGTTGTGAGAAAATTCATACCTCAATCTATAATAGTAAAAAGACAATCGATTTGTGGGGAGATACCAGTGCGTTAGCGCATGCAAATTGTACCTTTTATCACCTATGCCCAAATCTCGCCGCATCTAATTCACCCCCCCCTTTCAAAACCAAATAGCTACTTAGCTCACAATAATATGGAGGATCGCATGTTGAGGATGAGGGAGAAGAGAAAAGAGGAAAAGAATGCACAAAGAAAAAGAAAGGGAGAAGGTAGAGAGAAGGGTAAAGAAAAAGTGAAGGAAAAAGAAGGAGAATTTTCAAGAGACACAGAGCTCCTCCCTATTCGTAATCTAGCGGAAATGGACAGAAGATCCTTAACAGCAGAGAAGCAAGCCGCGCACTCGAACCAGATTTTTTTTTACAGTGTGGTGTGCTTCCTGGCAAATGGTCACAGTGTTACTTGAGTGCCACTGCCTCTTCCATCTGCCAGGTCCTGTACAGAATGCGAGACCAGCCCAAGCACACCAGTGTGACAATCAATGGCTCCGAGGGTCCCGAAAGAGACTCAATAGCCTTTTTCTTCTGTCGCGCATACCTGAGTGCTTGAAGACAGGCTCGGCGCTCAACCTCAGCCAGTTGAACCCTCTGACTCCCATGTTCTTCTTCTCCCTCATTGTTGTTCTCCCCCTCCTCCCCCTTTTTCTTCTCCTTGTCCTTTTTCTGGCTGAAGAAGCCTTGAAGAGTTGCCTGCTTCCCAGCGGAGCTACTCGAACCTAGTCCGAGCGTCTTTGTCGTTTTCTTCTTTTTCGCTGTTGGTTGTGTGGCTAAAGTCTCTCCTTCTCTCTTTCCGCTGCGCAAGTCCACATAGAGATCGCGAAGGGCAGCAAGCTCCATACCTTCAAGTGTGACATGTGACTGCTGCCCCTCCAATTGCCGCAGCTTAAAGTACTTGAGCTCCACGATGAGGTCCCTGTTTTTCGTGATGCGTCTTCCGTCCTTCGTTCGCTGCATGAGCAGATCGATAAAGCCGCCTTTTACAGCATCTTCAGAGCTTATTGAGTAGGCCTCCGTCCAACACAAACGAGGCAATAACAGCATCTTGAAGGCGAGTTCAGTCGCGCCTTGGCCGTCTCGAGTGGATATCGATGAAAATTCCCTTGTTTCAATGTAGGAAACAAGAGGGCCAGGATCACCTATGAAGAACTGCAGGGATGCCGCGTGCATTACTAGGAGAGCATCAGGAGCAAGGAACCACTCTAAAAGTACAGAGAGAGAAATGTTAGAGAAAAGAGAGCAAAAAGCATTCTTGCTGTGTGCGCACCCATCGCTATCATCGAGATAATGTGATGCACCAATTTGTTCGGCAACTTTAGTAACTCCGAGGTTTGGAAGGTAAGGAAGCCCGCCGAGAGAAGCAAGCGCACACAGGCATCTTTGTTCGCCAGGGCATCAACAGTTCCTATGTATGCAAACGGGTGTGAAGGGCAGCCAAGGTTGATAGCATTCCCCGCCAGCTCATATAGCAGGCCATCATGACTTTGTGCCGTCCGATTTTGAACAGCACAAGTAGCTTCTCAGGCAGCAGGTCATGGGCTGCAAAGTCGTCCAATTCCTTTCCTTGAAGATACTCGGCAATGATGAACAATACTATGCTCGTATTGTAAAATACGCCACCTCGCAGCGGCATATGATGCCCGCTTCTCTCCTCCGTTTCTCTCTCCTCCGCTTCTCCCTCCTCCTCTTTTTTCTCCATCGGCATTCGGGGAATCCGGGGTGGAAGGAAGCGGTAACCGTTCTGAGTATCTCAAAGGTAACGCTTCAGAGCTTCCCGCTTGTTAACTTTATCGGGAAGCCGTTGCAAGAGGGTATCGATGTCGGATTCCGTAAACCCACAGAGCCCTTCCAGCCTTTCATCAGCCGTCAGGTCCGTCCAAACGCTCAGAGTAAGGTTATCCTTCACTATGAGGGTCGTGATGCCCACTGCAAATCCCCGCGCCACGGTGGGTCCCAAAAGTTGGTTCTTCACGACGCCACAAAGTCCTGCCAAAAAGTGTTCCTGGTCGTTCTGCTTCATCAGAAACTACTTGAGCACAGAAGCTGCGCCGGCGTCAACTTCATCAATCATCAGGAAGATCTAGGATTACCGAGTCAGCAGAGAGAACCAAGTGTGCAATTCCATTCCGGCTGTACCTCATAACCAGCCTTTTTCACAGCCTTAATCACATCATGGAATGCTGTGATCGGATCGGAGTCCGGGTCATTCTTACCGTCATACCCAAATTCCACGATTCCCTTATACTTATGAACGAACAGATCGAGCGAGTCAAAGACCGCTCGACGTATATCTGCATGACTCCAGAAGGTCCATGCCACATCCGTGAAATCGAAGGTCATGATTAAATAAGTCTTCTTCGGGCGTGTCCCGCCGATCTGGAGGTTGTTGAAATAGTGGTGACGAGTGTGTTCATCGACGGCGATATCGTAGTAGGCGGTTAATATTCGTATCCACGCGCTCTTTCCAAACCGTGGAGGGCGACGAAAGATCACGTGATCAGGCAGTTCGTCCCACAATGCAAGGTAATTGGTTTTATCACAAAACCAATAGCTCTCATCCCGCCAGGTGAAAAAGGAAGCTTTAGATTGGTGGAGATAGGGGTTTTTAAACTCGTTGTATTCCGAGGGAGGAGGCAGAGGCGGGACACCAGCCGGGATTTGTGGTATTTCAGGAAAACCCCCTAATGTAAAAATGAGAACCCCAAAACGTAAAAATACAAATAATAATAGAAAAGATTCGTCCGCTTGTTTGCGCCGTAAAACAAAAATACCAGGTCGTTGTCCAGAAGCAACTGGTAGAGGAAGAAAATATTAGTACTGTGTAAAGTGAAGTAACAAATAGATACAACGTTTTACCTTCACGGACTTCTTTCTGTGCCTGTTTGAGTGCTTCTTTAGCCAACTCATATTCTTGTTGGAATTCCTTATCTTCTGGGCTGATCTCACAGGCCTCCTTTGCCTGTTGTAATGCAGCTTTCAACCTTGCAAACTTGTTCTCCTCCATGCGTGTCTTGTTCTCGTCTATGTTCAGAAAAAAACATAAGTCAGCCTGCGTTGGTTTTAGTGCTGCAAATTTCGAAGCAGTGGGAAGTTGTTCGCAAAAAGTTTTATTTGCTGCCAGTTTGATAAACGACATGGGGACACTGGCTGTCATGCCTGTTGTCTTACCAAGTCCAGAAGTAGCAGCTGGTAGAGGAAGAAAATATTAGTAATGGAAGATGTAAAATTGAAAGTTTCATACCATCTTGTTAAGAGTGAATGAAAATCTCTAAAGATTTTATAATTTAAATATAAATAGAAGAATTTCAACAACGGGCTGTATTCACAAGAAACAGGTTGATATAAAAGAAGGAGGAGAGAAGAGAAACCCAGAAGACAGAAATAGTTGAGGCAGGCGAAGGAGCGGGAGAGGTATAGTCCCTGAGGGTGTAGTTCAGTGCATTAATCACCAGCTGATGCAACTGGGGGCAAGCGCCAGCAGTCGTATTTGTCCAAGGACAGGTTTCACCACCGTCTGTGTCTTCTCCGGGCGATGGCCAGAAGCCCAAGTCCACCCGACTTCGCGAATACGGCCCCACGCCATCTCGTACAGCAACCATCACCGCCCCATTTTTCCAGTCTGCAACTTTGTAGCTATTTCCCACCAGTTGTTGGGGAGGTACTGGCTCCCATATGTTGTCGTAAGTGAAATTTGAGATGCCTTGCATGATTGCGTGATTTGGAAGGTAAACCGTGCCAAGGCTGTCAGTTCCGGATGTGTAAGTGTCCTCGCCAATTTCAGGCACAATAACAAGATAGGTAGAATTGAATTTCCCATCGATGCATACCGTGCCGGGACTTTCTTCGTTTGTGAAGGTAGAGAACACGCCAGTGACAACCCTTCCTCCTTGATCAAGATAAGTGGCTACATTTGCGCACGCGGCTGTGCTATTGATCCATTCGTAGTTGCTGAACATGAGCAAAGCGTCGTACTGTTGCAACCATGTGACGGGTGGGACAAGGAAACTCCCGTCCCACATGCCAACTCCGCCAGGGAAAGCCTCCTGTAGAAAGTTCTGCAAGTTTGGCAATTCGGCCTGGTCAGCATGAAGGATGCCCACTCGAGGTACACTGGCAGTAACCCCACTCAAAGTTGCGATGAAGAAAATGCAACTCAGCACCGCCCCCAGTCTAGCCATGCTTGTCTCCGGTACTTTGTCACAACCGCCGCAAGCGTTGCCTTCCCTTTTTAGGTAAATCCATGTTCATGGAGATTTATGATACCATCTCCAACGATATCCTCGCTCTGCCATCCACGTCAAGATATCAAGTGCCCTGATTCCGCAGCTTCACAATAGACTGGGCCGGAAACAAATTTATCCATTTGCAGCCATTCGGTCTCGCCCACTTCAGCCCCGCAAGGTGTCCCTTGTACGCGCCAGAGATCCACATCAGTTAGCTTTGAGTCGGTGCCCGGGACGCTGCAAAAATGGTAATTTAGAAATATTGAAGTGGAGGTGTTGAAGTGGTTGAATGGATCTAAGTTGGACGCAGAGATTTGTAGTGAGGCCGCTACTGAGCGCAATGGGCCGGCAGTGGGCGATAAAAAATGGGTGTCCTATATAGCATTAAAATACCCCTTCAGGTAGAATAAAATAGTCCGTCACAGCCCTGTGATTGCAGTGTGCTTTGAGGCTGTGAAGCAACGAAGATTTGACATGTTGAAGAGGGCAAGAGAGCTAAACTGACTTGGGCTGAAATTGATTTTGCCTGAGCAGTCGCAAATGGTGACTTGGAACTTATGTTGGACGAGCGAGAATGGATTCGATGAATCCACAACTGCTGCAGCGGCGCTTTCGGGGCTGCCTCATGTAGCTCCCTGGTTGGTGGCTGTTGGCTGTCCGATTTCGAAGGCCTCTTTGAAATTTGTTATATGTGAAAAAGTGATAAACGGGTAAAGAACACTTCTTGCATCATTTTGATAACGCCAACAGGCCAGTATAAATAGCCAATACAGGAATGCAAAAACAACAGACTAGGCAGAAAAGGAAGATCACAACAAACCAGAGAGTACGGAAAATCTGGCTCCTTGCTGACAGACGCCGGCGTGAACAGAGAAGCGCCTATCCATTTCCAGGAATTCATAGGACTAGTCCAGATGGAGAACCCGCAAGTGGTTGCTCTTGACGAGAGGCGGCTTTCGGAGATATTAAACGGGACCGGGGTGGCCAAATCTGTGTCAGTGAGTAGAATATCCCTCACAGAAGATGGTCGCGTTTCAATCATCGCGGCCATGCGTAATCCTTCCTTGGCAAGAGGCGCCTGCGTTTGCAGCCTTCTTCAACGTACGCACCCCACACCCGTGCACTCTCACAATACTACAACAAACTCACGTACTTTGACACACAAATTATACACCTAGGGGTGTTTGAGTGTACACTCGCAGTATCTCTGATCGATGCATGCGTAGACGATTGGGAAAGCGGAAAGAGGGAAACAAGTCCGATATGCATCACAAGGGCTGTGAGCATATTCGAGCGGTGGGGTTCCATTTTAGAACCTGCCGATTGGGAAGTTCTCGGGTCGAAGATGCTGCCTTTGTTAGATCATCCATCCAACGGGATCTGCGAGGCCGCGTTGCGGTTTTGCGAGGCAGCACTACCGACGCATATCCAACACTACACAGTTATTCCCCTCTATCGGGTACCACCACCCTCCTCTCCACCCCAAATACAACACCCACACCCTATGCTAATGTGAGGGTGTTGTTGTAGGCACTACAACAGATGATTCAAAGAGGAGACACAAGACTTCCCTCCATTGCGAGTGTGGTGTGTAGGTGTCTTACAGGGATAGTGACACGGCATTATTACATGGAACTCGATGACGCTCAACAGATCATCGATTGGGCAATCTATACGATCTCCGAACCTTCGCCGGAGATATCCATTCACGGAGTTATTTTGTTAGAACGCGTCGTCCATTTTGTGCCGACATTCAGAAAGGATACCTTAACGCGGTAATTTATTTCTCGCTTACACATTCAGAAAGGATACCTTAACACGGAAATTTATTATTTACTTTATTTGGAAATGTAGGATCGCTGCACTCATCTTACAGAAGCTAAAAATACAACGAGGGCAACTCACCCTACAAAATTTGGTGATCAACCAAGTCCTCGGAGACCTCGCAAGATATGACTTGTCTATACTACCCCTACATATCTTGGAAGTACTTGAACAAGAGGGCATGGCAGAAGGTAACTTTGTTTTTCCTTTTTAGGACTGACTGTGACATGAATGGTAAATTTTAACACCCAATCACAGAACGGCAATGGTTTGTTGGAGAACGGACAAATGGTCCTTATCGAAAGTTGAGGGACGCGTTGTCGACTTTGATACATGGCCTCCTTCAGACGCATCTCCGGTTGGAAGCCATGGAAACCATAGTGATGGAGGCGAAGAAGATGTTGCTGATGTCACCATCATGGCAACATCGGGAGGCCGCATTGTTTGCCCTGTTCGATGTATCCCACGATGCCTCAGTGGAGGAACGAAAGCCACTCCTCTCTGACTTGATTCCCTGTGCTTTAGATAACCTCAACCATCCTGTGGTAGGTGTTTTATTTTGTGTGTGTTGTGTGTGTGTGTGTGTTGTTTTGTGTGGAGGAGAGTTTGTCACTACTATTTGCGAGAGTGAGTGTAAAAGAGTTTGAGAGAGTGTAAGAGTGAATGAGCGCGCAGGTGTTTGTAGCGTGAAGTGTGTTGTGAGGTGGGCGTAACAAAGCCTATTAAGGTGGCTGTGGTTATTTATGCTATGGCACTCTGTGGCAAAATGATCGCATTTATGGAAGAGGAAGAGATCTCCATGGTGACCGAACGACGAAAGACTATTTTGCGAAGTGGCAGCTCGAAAACGAGCCTGCAGTGTTGTGCGATGATTATCTATGCGGAGTTATTGCAATTGGATTATACACGCTTTATTGTCGGCACCATGTCAGTGTTGATTGAGGCTGTGGAGAAAAAGCTTATGGTAAGCGTTGTTTACTTTATAAAGCAAATTCACATTTCCTTATTAAGGACTCGCTGAATTCTACTCTCGTATTGGAAGAAGACTTAGCTGAATTCGAGTTATTTTTCGCGATCGTCGGCCTCCTTTTAGCCATAGATCACCTAGATCTGGAAGGTGACAAAAAAGTGGCTTTGGATCTGTTGTTGTTTGCGTTGAAGCGGCCGATTCATTCTGAACCTATTCAGCGTGAGACCTCCCCCATAAAAAGGCAGATCCGATCTTGACCAACAATTACCATCGGCAGGTTCCCTGACCAAAACGTTAGCACAATATGCCGATACGTCAGATTTGACACGCGAGATGATCTATCCTTTCCTAATGCGGTTCGCAATTCTGCAGCTCACCGATACAACTCGGCCACCTGGGGTACAAAAATAAATAATATCTAACAAAAGCGCCTAAACAAAGACTATATTAGGATATGGATGTAAAGTGCCTCGACAATTTATTAATGTGGCACAATAGGATGAGTTTACCTATCAAAATGTCCAAAGAGCAAGTGCAAGGGCTTCTGAAACGATTTGCTGGATTTAAATTGGTAAGTCATTATTTCCAAATTTGTGAATTCTAATCTTACACCTGAGAAACGAATTTGGCTCGAAATCGCAAGGCTGCTGTCACGAATTTTAGACTCTATAAGTAAACAAGAAGCAAACGAACTAGTACCCGCAATGCTTGAAGCAATAGCCTCCACCTTCCCACATGGGCAATTCCTGTTACAGATTGGTGCGGAGTTTTATTAAGATCTTCTTCCTCCCAGATGGGCTTACAAAAACTCCGTGTGTAGTGTCGCCGATGGAATCGATTGGACTGGAAGCGGATCTATGGGATAAAATAAGCGTTGCTTACGTGCAATGGATTATCCGGAAGAAGTTATCAAAATCACATCGAGGCGGGATCTGGGAGCGGATATTGCTCCGAATCTCCGAAGAGGTTCCAGATCGAGTCGCCGCACTAGTCAGAGAAAATCGGCACTTCGCAGTGAATTTTACCGAGTGCATATTTGCACAGGGCGACATGATGCCTCCCTTAAAAGGCTTCAATCTATTGCTCGAACGGCTCTACATCCCATCGCAAGATCTACCCTCAATTATCGATCTTTTATCTAAGGTGTTGATCGCCCATGAAGAGATCGGGAACGAGGTATATGCTGCGGAGTTGAAGCAGATTGTAGACATGCTGAATGGCAGGATAGGAAACACCCCCTCGAAGGATCCACCGGTCAAAGAAAATCTATGCTCTTAGCCAATAGGACTTCACATGACATGAAATCTTTAAACTGTATTTAATTAAATCTACCTGTTTTTTTGTGATTAATTGCTTTAGTCAAAAGGCAAAGGAAAGACGGGCCATTTTTGGAAGAAGGTATTCTTTGCCTTCCGATTCTTACCTCCTTTCAAACTTTTGAAAGGATTATCTAGCTCACTTGGGATCACTTTGCCAGTACCGACGTCCCATATCTTGCACTCTTTCTTATTGGTAGAGATGATCTGGTTGCCAGGCGCGTAGGCCATCTGAATATCCCTCATCCCCTCTTAACCAAGTAGACGGCGAACCTGCCAAAAAGAGAAAGCCATCAGCAAAAGATTCATTCACATGTGATCTGTTTCTCACACCTCCTTTTATATGATTGGTCTCTCCATCAACCCCGCGCAAGTCCAATTCGATAGCGGCCTAGAGGTAGCAGCGTCGAACATCTTGATCTTATCACCTTGGCCGACAAGAACCGCAGGAGTGCCTTGCGTGAGGATTGAAATTCAGCATTCACCGAGAACCATAAGGTGAAGATCGATCTGAACGAGAGCGCTACCGATCCTGCTCGCGAACTTGAACGCAAAACTATCAGGACATGCAAGAAGTCTGTGTAGGCCCGAGCAAGATCATTGTATTGAGCCGCTTTTTCGTATGGGCAACTACTAAATTCGTATAACAATAAGGAAAATATTGGTTTTTATTCACAGTCAATAATCTTCATCACCACCAAACAGACCCCCCATGCCACCTTCTTCATCATCTTCCTCCCAGCGAACAGGTTGGGTTGTTGTATTTTGTTGTGGTAGTTGTCCGAGTTGAGTTATTGGTAAAGCACCCGGAAAAGGAAGCCCAAAGAATTCAAATTCAACCTTCAGCCGCTCCAACATCCAAGGGTCTAAGGGCTTTACCCATTGATGGGCGCCCACACGCAAGAAGCTTAATATCTGGGCGAAGGTATCCGGATCTCGATCGATGAAAATTCTATTATCGACGGGATCTGTCACAACGTCGTACCGACCAGAAAACATGGCGCCCAGCATCGATGCGGGATATTTTTCTGTGAGAGTCGATAAAGAGACATCGAAGTGTTGCCCGCCTACGTTTAGTCTCACCAGCTTACCCCATTGTACCCTCACCCTCTCCATCTGGCCCACTTCCTTTTCAAGTCGCTCTTTGTAGGTGTCGAGTTCTTCAACATCCGCCAACAACTCGTTTCGTTTTTCGGTCACCTCGCTTGCGAACTTCTTCAAGAGGTTCTCAAAGACTGGGCGGGCAAACGCTCCTTTGTCGAGTTTTTTCTCCATTTTCTTGTGATCTTCAAA
>Ga0209935_1005365_pt1 | contig 10939 bp, 19 predicted proteins | sample ThiBio_1000_plan_2_FD_183958 | JGI IMG/M metagenome (GOLD analysis project Ga0209935, IMG submission 183958) | Wastewater bioreactor microbial communities from Cape Town, South Africa - Thiocy_cont_1000_plan (SPAdes) | ecosystem: Engineered > Bioreactor > Thiocyanate-remediating >... | reverse complement strand
ATCAACTATTCCAGTTCAAGCTTCCTCATGGAGTATGCATCGCCAATCAAGGTCGAATCATCGTCGCCGACTTCAACCACAATCGATTGCAATCATTCACTCACGAAGGCCGTCACATCTCATCGTTCGATTGTGGCTCCGAGAAGCCATGGGCAATTGCATTCGACGAGCATCGAGGTCTCATCGCCTTCACGGCAGGCCATCGAGTGCATGTGATTGGAGCCAATCAATGGCTTGCCGACACGTCGTTCACATGGCGTCCAGATCATCATCGATATGCACCATCATGGATGAAGCAAGCCATCTCGACGATGACGATGATTCGATCGCTTGTCGATGATTCGGCGATGTCGATGATTCCGAACGAGCTGTTGTTCGAGATCTTCTCGCATCTTTGATGATGATGGAATCACTCTCAACCTCTACAATGAATATCATGACTCGATTTACTGATGGTAAAGATGGAGATCTTCTCGTTGCTGGAGCCTCCGGAGCTCGGTGATCCTCTCGATCAAGAAGGTCCGATGATGTGGTATTTGTGGTATTGGATTGATGTTGTCCTTCTTGGTGAGGGAAGGAGGTGCTGTTCTTTGTTCCTTCATCGATTGATTCTTGTTGCTCCTTGTTGCTCGTTGCTTGCTTGCTTGCTTAGTGTCCCTCTCGTGTCTCGTGTCTCGTGAGTGGGTGAGAGGTTTGTATCTCCATCTTTGGTGTGAGCAGTTTGGAGCTTGGATCATCTCTTTGTCGTTGTGAGAGATGGACTTGGAAGAGATGGACGACTATCCTCTTGATCGTGACGCTCGACTCAAGCTCTCGATTGGCACCAAGAAGCAAAGCGATGCTGATGGCACGTTCTCCTTTACGGGAAGCCTGGCGTTCGACCATCATCGAGGTCTCTTGCTCGTCGTTGATTGCGGTAACCATCGAGTGCAAGTATTTTCGTGCGATGATGGCTCGTTCGTGTCCAAGTTCGGCGAGAAAGGCGACCAACCAGGCCAGTTCCAGTATCCTGATGGCATTGCGATCGATCACGATCATGATCGCATCCTGATCGTTGATTGTACCAACAGCCGAGTACAATCATGGTCGTTGAGCGAGCAATCGCTCTTGTCGTGCATCGGCCATCAAGAATTGCTTGACGTCAACATGCTCTGTCCTCGCAGCATTGCAATCGACAAGCATCATCGTCGCATCATCATCGTCGATGACTTCAACCATCGATTGGTGTTCTTGTCGTCGATCGATCTCTCGTTCTTGTTCTCGATCGGCATCAAAGGATCTCAACCTGGCGAGTTCTGCTATCCATCAAGCATTGCGATCGATCATGATCGACATCGAATCATCGTCTCTGACCGCAACAATCATCGAGTGCAAGTATTGTCGTCGATCGATGGCTCGTTCTTGTACATGTTCGGCGAGGCTGGCGATAAACCATACCACTTCAGCAGTCCCCATGGAGTATGCATCGCCAATCAAGGTCGAATCATCGTCGCCGACTTCAACAACGATCGATTGCAAGCATTCACTCACGAAGGCCGTCACATCTCATCGTTCGATTGTGGCCGCGAGAAGCCATGGGCAATTGCATTCGACGAGCATCGAGGTCTCATCGCCTTCACGGCAGGCCATCGAGTGCATGTGATTGGAGCCAATCAATGGCTTGCCGACACGTTCACATGGCGTCCAGATCATCATCGATATGCTCCATCATGGATGAGGCAAGCAGTGTCGACGATGACGATGATTCGATCGGTGGTCGATGATTCGGCGATGTCGATGATTCCGAACGAGCTCTTGTTCGAGATCTTCTCGCATCTTTGATGATGATGATGGAATCACTCGCAACCTCTACAATGAATATCATGACTCGATTTACTGATGGTAAAGATGGAGCGCTATTAACAATAGAAAGTGGATGAGCTATTGAGTGAAGGATCGAGCGACGACCGCGTGGCAGTGGCGGCAGTGGCTATTAGCTCAATCAGAGTCGATGTCCGAGTCAGTGTCAATGTCCGAGTCAGTGTCAATGTCCGAGTCGTGGTGGTCGTCCGATAAGAGGCTCAGCGCGGCGAAGGTCTGGAAGAGTAGCTCAGGGTCACGTTGTACACATCGGCCCATACGGCATGCTTCGCAGCGCGCCGCGTCATGCGGAGTCGAACCGATGAGGCCCTTGGAGTCGCCTTGCGCTTTGAGAAAGTTGATCCACATGGCGGCAGGGTACGACCAGGTCTCGCACTTTTGGCAGGCCTGCCTGGCGTCCGAGAACGCGTGGGCCGAGTGCCAGCCGCGTCGGCACTTGTCGCAGAAGAAGAAGCCGAAGCTCTTGAGTTGTCGAGAGCCTCGCTCGGCCAAGATGTCGGCGAGCGGACGCCATTCGCCGGGCGAGTCCACGGGATCGGTGAGGGCCGCGAGCGCCGTTGCGAGGGTCCTCCTTGGCTTCTTGGGCTCCTTTCGCTTCGCCTTCGGTTGGCGAGGCTTGGAACGCGATCCAGACTTGGTGACGGCCATGGTAGGTGAGAGGGTTATTGGAACGGTGGTTGTTCGGCAAGCGTGTGTTGCTGTTGGTTGTTGTCGTTGAGGCAGGGTGATGGGGACAATGGGCTGGAGAGGGTCGGTTAAATAGTGCGCCTGGGGTCCGGGAGGGAATCGGTATTGTCAGACGTGTCCGACAATACGCTGTCTCTGCTGTACGTCCGAGCTTCTCGTGGTTGCTGTTCGCCGCGATTGATGAGTGAGCAAGTGAGACACGAGGAAGGACAAACCAGGGTACAACACCGCTCGAAGGAGGGCCTATGGGATACTACCCGATTAACCTTTCGAGGGGAGTGAATGCGAGCTGTTTAGGTAGCGATGAATGTCATTTCGATTTACTTACAGTTGTCCGATGTCAATGAATGGATCATCAATCGTAATAGTCGTTCTTGTGCAACACGACGACGTGCTCGCACTGACCAGCGGCACATGCCTCACATCGAGAACTGTCATGTGGCTTGAGTGTGTCGATTCTGCTGGATGGCGGGCGGTAGTGGCCTGGTGTGTTGACCCACATTGCTGCAGGAAACGACATGGTCTCGCAGCCTTGGCAGCCTTGTCGGAATCTCTTGGAGGACTTACTTGACATCCAAGTTCGCGAGCAGTGCGGGCATAGGTAGAACCCAAAGCCCTTGTATCGAGTGTAGAGTTTGAGCAGCACCCACTCGCCCTCGGCATCGCGTGGGCCTGCGAGATGCTCAACGCGCCTAAGAATCAACTTTTCGCGCTCGGTGTGTGCTGGTGGGTTGGAAACTCGCGAGCTGCCCCGGGTTGTAGGCCGAGGAGCGGGAGCCTGGGGTTGTGGCTCTGACTTGGTCACGGTGCCAGTGCGGATGGCAAAGGCCTTGGGGTGTTGGATCGAGGTTGGGGCAGGAGATTGCGAGCGGAACGCGCGAGCGACTGTGGATGGCGTCGCACTTGGTCGAGGGAGCGAAGGCCACTCTTCTCGCTCCCTTGAAGATACCGCCGCCGCATTCGATGGTGCGGGGGGCGAGGATGCTGGAGCGGGCGCCGGAGTGGGCTCTGGTGCGCCACGACGTGCAGCAAAGCAACACACTGCTGCCGCAGCGAGCACGGCAATCTCAGCCCACATTACGACGAAAGAGGTGTGTTGGCGATAGACAATGAGCGTAGTTGGATGAGCGACGTGCGTGGCAGTGGTGTTGCGAGTACGAGAGGAAGAAGCAAATAGCTCTCCACGGTATGAGGCGGTGTTGTTACGGTGGGACCGTCCGACAATATCGTCCCAGATGTATGGGAGCGTACTGTGATGCCCTCTGCCAATCAAAAGATATTCCGGCGCCGTGATGATGGACTGCTCCGTGAGAATAGGGGATGAGTCAACCGCAGGAGAGAGTCCATGGTCGTGGCAGGTACGTCCGGTTGGTACCTCCGGATTGATTGCCCAGTCCAAGAGGCAGGCGCGATGAATAGCAAGGAGATGGAAAGATCGACGGAGTCTTCACTCTCCTTCATTCATCTCATTGCTCTGCGCCACTCACAACACCAACAACCACTCACTCTCTCTCACTCATTCATTCATTCTCTCTCACACAAATGGCTGAGGACCTCATTCAACTTCGTCGAGAGGCGGTTCGAGCCGTCGTGGCTGCGAGTCAGTTGTGCGTCGCCGTCCAGGCTCAATTGGTGTCGTCGGATAGCATCGCCAAGAAGGACTCGTCGCCTGTGACGGTCGCTGACTACGCCGCTCAGGTACCTCTACCTCCCTCTCACTCTCACTCTCACTCCATGAGCGAGGCCTTGGTGACTGAGACCCTCTCTTCTCGCGGATGCGTGCGTGTGTAGGCGGTCGTGATCCACCACTTGACGTCGGGCTCGTTGCCTGCGTACCCGTTCATTGCCGAGGAGAGCGGCAAGACGCTGCAGGAGAACCCCGAGTTGCGCGACAAGGTCGTTCATGCCGCACTGCCGTTCCTGCCTCATCTTGCTGGATTGTCCGAGGCGCAGGTTCGTTCGATCGCTCACCCAACTCACCAATGGCGCCGAACGATAGTGAGTGCATGCCACGATCGAAAACACACGAGATCGTGAATGTTTGAGCTCGAGTTTGATGAGTTTGATTGGGTGGACGATTCGATGGATGTATCGATGGATTTGGATCAATGTAGGCTGGCGACGAGGTGACGCAGATCATCGAGCGAGGCTTCAACAAGTCGTCGGGAGCGTCGACTCGTTGGTGGACGCTCGACCCGATCGATGGAACGCAAGGATTCCTGCGTCGAGGTCAATATGCCGTGGCTCTTGCATTGATGGAGAGTATGCTCGACTCATGAATCAATCGAATCATATCTCGGGCGCGAGTGAATCTCTGATCGATTGCTTACATGGAATGGATGATGTAATCGAGTAGACAACGAGCCAATCTTGGGAGTGTTGGGCTGCCCCGAACTGCCGTTCAGCATGGCGCAACCTGATGGACCAAAGGGCGTCATCCAAGTGGCTCTTCGAGGTGAGGGAGCAGTGTGGTACTCGCTCGAGGATGCGGTTGCGCAACAAGCCCAAGCGACTCTCGGTGCCGGCCATCCTCTCAAGTATGTACCATGTGCTGTGTGTGTGTTTGCATGCGCATATCTCATTCGAGAACTACTCTTGCGATCGAGTAACTCAACCATTGACGATGGATATGGTATGAATGAATGTAATATGCATCGATGATAGGACGAGCAGTGTCTCTGATCCGACTCAGGCAGAGTTGACCGAGAGCTTCGAGCGTCGCCAATCGGCTCAGGATCTCAACACGAGTACGACACGTGAATACTCGCGACATTGTCGAGATTGTTCGTGGCACCTTACTGATACTCGAACTGCTCGTCCTAGTCATTGCCAATGAGCTTGGTGTTTCTGTCCCACCGGTCCGCATCGATAGCCAGGTACACTTGCGTCCCGTGGCGCTCTTCTATGCACGCAAGCTTGCCTCACCTCAAAGCAACTCGTATAGTGCAAGTATGCCGTGGTTGCACGAGGAGAGTCCTCCATCTATTTGCGATTGAGCTCGTTGACGTATCGCGAAAAGATCTGGGATCACGCTGCCGGTGTCATCATCGTTCAGGAAGGTAGGTACCTGGAACATATGCTTCGTAGCGTTGGATACATTCACTCACGCAACTTGCTTGATGGTGATGATGATGATGATTGATAGCTGGTGGCAAGGTCACCGACTTTCGAGGTAACAAGCTGGACTTCTCGCTCGGCGATGAGTTGTCTGGCAACACGGGCATCGTCTGCACGAACGGTATCCTTCATGATGCAGTCATGGCCGCCATCAACAAGGTCGATGCCATCGGCTTGTTGTCGCAAAAGTAGATGCTGAGCACGAACGAGGCCGAACGCTACCTTGAATGCTTCCATATGAAATGAATCGACTACGCTTGATTGATTGATTGACTCTACCAACCAACGAGATGCTTCACCTGCTCGCGAGCGCCTTCATTCTTTCGAGCTATGAATCGCCAACGGCAGCGGTTGCAAAGCAAGCTGTCCTCCGGTATGTTGAGCCACTTCTGATTGCACTTGTTCCAAGGCGCGGTTGTAGACTATGCGCGATGCACTCGGATTCTCGATCATCAACGTGTTCCACGCAAACGCAAGCACGACGAGTTAACGAGAAACGAGTAGATTGCGCACGAGCGAGAGCAAGTCAGTCACCACGGCCACGAGGGGTAAAGGATATCGTTCCAGCAACATGACGATCCTTGTCGCCAGCTCGAGATTACGCTCACGAATCAAGGCGAGACAGAAGCGTGCAATGTGCTCCGACAACTCTTGGTTCACTGCCTGGGCTTGGTTGTCGCGAAAGAGCTTCGTGAGGTGCCGTCGAATGTCGCCATAGCGCCAGAAGCCGAATAGTGTGGGAGAAGGCGGGCGTTGCGGGACAACGGGCTTGGCCGGCTGCTGCGCCTCTGCTGCCGAGCTTGATGCGGCCAACGCGGAGGAAGCAGCCCTCGCTGGCTTGGGCCGCCGTTGGAGGGTGCGCAACACCTCTTGGCGCAACTCTATCCTCGTTGCTCGTGAGTAGGCAGGTCAGCTTGGAAACGAATGGCACGCAGGACGGTGCTCTCGTACCGATGGGCAGTGCATTAAAGACCTCGGGATCAATGGTTTCTCCCGAGTCGGCCAGAGGAAGGTCGAGTTGTGGCTGGAGCGTGTTGAGTGCAGTTGTTGGATTGGTAGCGGTCGTAACTCGGCGGCGCTTCGAGTGTGGTTCTCGTGACTCTGCGTCACGAGGTTGCGGTTGGCGGCGCTTCTTGTTAGCAGCGGAAGTCGATATCGGGAGCTGAGGGCGCGATGGTTGGTGTTGAAGTTTCTGCAACCGCTCCTCCTTGAGCTGCTTCTGTCGATACGCCAGGGCGAGTTCTCGCTGGATGTGCTCCGGGAGTTCGCGCAACACCGAGTCGTCGATATCCGATGAAGGTGGCAGCTCGTCGAATCCCACCCCAACGTTTCCGGGTTGTTCATTCGGCCGCGCGATAATGGGCTTGGTCGTTGCAGCCACAGCCACGGGTTGCGGTCGTGGAATGTCTGGTATGGGTTCGGGTGGCTCGTTGGATTCGGGTGGCAGATTTCGTGGGAAGAGTTGGCTAATGGTGCGCGATGCTCGTTGTTGCTTGGATGCCGCAGTGCCAGCGCTGGTGGTCGTGGTCGAGTTGGCGAGGCTCATGAATCCTGGGGTCGATGAGATCTCTGAGTCGGTATTCTCGCTCGATTGTAGGCGTTGGGCGTGCAAGCCGATTCCTCGAAGGTCGCTCACTGGTCCGAGCTCGCCGAGCATCTGCTGATACAAGAGCCAAGCTTGCTCATGGAGCACGATGGCATCGTTGGTGGGAGAAGGCAGTTGGCACGAGCGAGAGAAATTCTCGGCCCAGCCATGACCGAGATGCTTGGCAGTCTGGATCGGAGCATCCGGGTGGCGTCTCTTGATCTTGAGTGTCACGGACGTGGTTCTGTAGCAAGTCACCAAGAGAGAAAAAGAGAGAGATACACGGGTATCAGATGACGTTACAGTGCAGTACAATCTCAACCTCGTTCATGGCACGTACTGTTGGTTAGCAGTGGCAAGTCGCTCGCTGAGTTCCTTTGATAAACGCCCCAGAAACTCCTTGACCTCTGCTTCCTCGGTGAATCTAATACCCCAGTTCACATCGGTGCCAATCGACTTGCGCTGGGGGTTGAATTTCAGCTTGCGATCATCGCGGCCATGAGCAAAGTTCCACAGTTGCTCGCCCTTCTTCGGGCCAAGAAGCGACTGCAACCAAGCTTTCGAACGACGGATTACATCGCCTACACCACGAGCAATGAGTGGCAGTTCGTGCGAGAGCGCTCTCCCTCTCTGGTGCAAGCGGTGGCGTACCACACGTCGTTACTCCTTGGGCAGCAAGCTGCTTTCCAGTCGCCCATCCTACTCCTGGTAGATCGCGAACCGGCAGATCGGCCAGCACTTGTTGCACCGCTGCATCTTGCAGATGGTGTTGGCCGTTCGGCTTGGCCTCTGCAAGCGCCAAAAGTGAACATGTAAGAGATGCGCTCAGCCATGTCTCGCCAGGGAGTAATACCTCGCGTGGCCAGCCGAGCCAAGAGGATGTTGGAGCCAATTCCGATGCTCGCCGGACAACCCGTGACATCAAGGATATCGGCTCGGATTCTTCGCGCCATACTCAGCGGATCGGTGGTGCCAGTCATGTCCAGGAGAGCCTCATCGCAGCTGGCAACCTTTGGGAGGGCATGGGAGTGAGAGCGATGCACCATCATCGGGTTAGCGCTTGAGTGCAAATTCGTACTTGGATTCGAGGAGTGTACTTGGTCAGGACGCGGAACATCAAGGTCGAGATTCGCTCGTACTGGTCGAACTGGTAGCCTACCACCACAAGATCGGGGCATAACTCGCGAGCAGACGCCACCCACATGCCATTCTTCACGCCGAACTTGCGCGCCGTGTAGTTACAGGAGGCAATGTCGGCCGAGGTTCCTTTGGCCGAGGCGTGAGACACTGCAATTGGACGGCCAGCCAACTGAGGTTTCGAGAGCATGGCCACCGAGGCGAAGAAGCAATCCTATTGAGCGATCGTGTCAGTGTCTCTGCCAGCGCAGTGAGTGAGTACCAATCGTCGTCGCACCATATCGACGTGAAATATCAGACGCGGATGCCGTGAGGCGATGAGGTGGTCTGCCTCTGTAGTGTCGCTCTCCACGAGGCCGATCAAGTTCGATACTTGGTCTTGCAGCTGTTGCTGAAACTGGTTCCTCCAAACCGACAGATGATGCAATCGAGACTTTTGATAGTATGACTCGAGAAAGTCCGAATCCTTTGCAGTGCGGGTATCTTGAGCCTGTGCCTGGATTGCAGCCGAGGAACTGCTACTGCTACTGGTACGATCCAAGTGTTGCGCTTGTCGTTGTTCAGAGTCGGCCTCGGCCTCGGCATCGTCACAAGGTTCGATCTCGAGCTGTACGTCATTTGCGCCAGTTTCGAGCTCAGTTCGATCACTTGTGCTGGATCCAGCAGGAACGGCGAACTGAACGATGCTAGTCACTGCCTTGTTGGTCGAACCGATGGGATTGATGGCACCAGCTGATAGCAATGCGGCGGCAGTCTTGGTGCTCGAACTCATCGTCGACGAGACGGTCTTGGTGCTCGAGGTGCCCGTTCGATGCATGGCGAACAACGAGTACGGCCGCCATGCAAGAAGCCGTCCAGCTCCGATCGAATCGGTGATCCACTTGGGAGAGATCAACCTCTCGTTGCTGAGTACGCTTCGAGGTTACAAGAAGGCGCGACGCCGTATTTCGTGGTCGAGCGGATATCGACACACCCTTTGAGTTGCTTGATCTTGGCGTGCGGGAGGTTCGAGAGGATGATGTGCGTCACGTTGCTCGTTGGATAGGTCTCGTATCGTCCGCCATGCTGACCGGTTGTTGGTGCGAGTTAGAGTCACGCAGCAGCGAGAAGACAAGGATTGAACGAAGACAGCAACGTACCTCAGCCATCATCTGGCGCAGCTCGGCGGCAGTTGGTGTCGTGAAGCCATTGACATGAATCACGACGCCACGAAAGATGTCGCTCTTGGTGCCGCTACACTCATGAAAACCAACCCGCAACACAGGCGCCGTACGGTGAGATGTCGAATAGGATCGAGAGTGGGATCGAGATGGCCGTGAGATACCCGTGTTGGCGTTCATCAAACTGGTTGGCGAGCTTGACCTGCTTGTCGTGCATGTACTGACGAAACGATATCGAGGAGCCGACATATTGCTCGTAGCGAGCGCGCTCCTCCTCGAGGTCTTGCGGCTCTGTGTACCGATGGGATGGGATGGGTGAGCGCTCCGGGTGTACGGGAGGGAGCGAGGGAGGTGGATGGTACCTTGAGCGGCGGCCATGGTGGTTGGAGAGGGAAGGAGCGAAGGAAGGAATGCGCACAAGAAGAGGAGCGGGAGTGAATCACGCTGCCGGTTCCTCGAAGATATTCGCAACGGGGCACATGAAAGTATCTAGATCTTTAGTGTGCTCTGTCTTGGTCTTGGATCTGGTGCTGGGCGAGAAGGGATCCAAGAGGGCGTGCGGTTGCGCACGAGCATCTCTCTCGCATTCGAACAATGAACCAATGCGCCATATCTTCTCCAATCGATCGCGCACACGAAGGTTCCGATGCTCTTCCTCTTCCTCTTCGTGTTCTTGTGCTGCTGCCTCGCTCGTGTCGCTCTCGCTGCCCTGCTCGTGCGCCATCTCATGGCTGCCTCTCCCTCCTCGTCCTCGCCTTCTGCTGCTGGTGCCTCATCTCTCTCGCTGATGTCCTCGTCGTCATCAATCGAGGAGAATGAGTCACGACATCGAGGCGATGAGAAGGCCGATGATGGTATCGATGCGAGTGTGTGCGCCATCTGCCAACACCGACCTCGAGAGCCTCTCGTGACTCAATGCCGTCACTGCTTCTGCAGTCGTTGCATCATGGCCTTGCTCGACAACGCATCCATGAGACCCATTGCGTGTCCTGTGTGTCGAGGGTCGATCTTCAGCGCCTCGGAGCTCTGTTCTCCAACATCCACCTCCTCCTCATCATCAAGATCGCATGATCAAGACGATGAGATACCATGCACCAACCAAGACACTGGATGCTCTTGGCGAGGTGCCTCTCGCTCTCTCGAGCACCATTTGTCGTCGGCGTGCATGCATCATCGATGTGCGAACCGAGGAGGATGTGGGTGGGTGGGATCGATGGGAGCAGCATTGATCCACCAAGCCAACGAGTGCGAGAGCGACCACCACTTCCCCTCGTCGTTGCAACATCCAGGCACGAGTCGAGCCGACAAGGCGGTTCGAGCGATGTTGTCGAGTCGAGTGTTTGCGATCGATGTCGGAGATCGGATGTTCCGAGCGACGGAGCAGACTCTGAGG
>Ga0209935_1005364_pt1 | contig 10941 bp, 6 predicted proteins | sample ThiBio_1000_plan_2_FD_183958 | JGI IMG/M metagenome (GOLD analysis project Ga0209935, IMG submission 183958) | Wastewater bioreactor microbial communities from Cape Town, South Africa - Thiocy_cont_1000_plan (SPAdes) | ecosystem: Engineered > Bioreactor > Thiocyanate-remediating >... | reverse complement strand
TCGAAGAATTTCTATCCCTAGCTCTATTCCCCGAAACTTTCTGATATACGCCCATCTCATCGAGATCCTCTCATACATTGTACTCTTTTCTGTTTTTTCTTTTTTTTTTTTTTTGTATATATACACTTACATGTTACGGTGCCATTGTGCGTGAATTGGATCTTGGGAGAGGAGTGAGCCTCGCGCCTTCTAATGTCTTGGAGGTGAGAGATAAATTGGATCACATTCATGGATGTGAGCGCCCTCCCGCCATAGGACACTATAGAAGAGTGTCGTGTTCGCATATGTTGTCTCTCGCTATACTTTCTATATCTACATATATCCAGGTTTTCATCACAATCTAGGTCCAAGCTTTACCACGAAGAAGAAGAGGACATATAGATTTCGTTTCTTCTTCTTTTCTCTAAATGTAGGGTACTTTCTCTTTCTCCTGTTAGTCATGTATTCGATATATGTATCCTTTATTATCACCTCTTTATTATTACAACGGTGTACTGACCAGGACCCACAGAGGTCGACAGTTTTCTGCATAATAAAAAAAAAAAAAAAAAAAAAAAAAAAACAATTTTCCCGTTTTTTATTTTTGGTAGAATTGTTTTGATGAATCAACCTGACGAATTAGATAAATTAAATTTTATTTGTACAACATCTAATAAAGGGAAAATATCAACAAAAACTATGACAACACACCTTTCACAATGAATTATTGGAGATGAATATTTTTTATCGTTGATTTTTCCCCACTTCGCATAGTTTCATAGCAAACATTAAATAAACGTCATTTTCATCATAGTTACGGATTCGGAAAAAAACTCGTTCTCTTTCCTTATAATTATATATAGAGGCAGTAAATAGAGGCGTCTTTTCACATTTTTTTTGCATACGCTTGTATACGACCTCCACTATTAGAAGTGAACATGATCAATTCTGGTGAAAACATAATCGATACCATGACATTCAATGAATATTATTTCGATTATATTTGGATTGGTGTTCGGTATTTTTGGCTGATAAAATTACTTTCGATCAGTTCAATAATGTTTCGAAAGCTTCGAAGATTACCAGCCGTACACATATGGACGAAGAAGCGGAAAAAAATACGAAAGTAAAAAAAAACAAGCAAACGAAAAACTCAACAAATCAAGCATCCAATTTGCTAGTTTTGTTTTTAAATATTAATTAAAATATATTTGTTCCGCTCTTATAAAGCAACAAAAATGTCCTATATTAATCGAATCTACAGCCTATTGATAGGCGAAAAATTGTCGTCACGTTCGACAAGACCATTTATCCATTGGTATACATTACCATCCGGTCCAAATAGGTCCAATGTCATGAACAAAGCATTATATGAACGTGATCAGAGGACAGTTGATAAATATTCATGTATAATCAATGAAATTAAACTAGAGCTACAAGAATTAGCCGATCAACAATGGTCTGAAAGAGTATATATTCAATATTTACTAAATGTTTATCGTGGTCAAATTATGAGCCGTACTAATTTCGAAAAGTTGATGAGTGATTCATATGGCATCATATGTTTCTATGGTTTTCTATCAACAAGTACCGAAGAAACTGTAGCGTACAAATTTGTACAGATTGGACTACACAAAGATAATGATCAAGTCCATGTTATATTTCATATTCGTATTAATGAATCAAACAATCAACATCAACATTCATATGCATATATTGGAGACGTGAGTGCTATACGATGTGAAAGAGAAGTTCTTTTTCAAAGAAATTCACTGTTTAAAGTCCAATCGATTACTTATGAAAATGATATACACTACGTGGAGTTATTACTAATAGAACAAAGTAGCCGATACATGGAATACTTTACGAAGCAAATACAAAACAGAATTATGTACGAATATTATTTATGACATAAAACTATTTTATTACTAGTCAAGAGAAATATTTTGAAAGCACTTTCAGTTCGTTCTATTGCACAAAACTCACTTGAAAGACGTTTACTAATCATTATTTTTAAAAAGATACGAAATCTGTTCTTTTTCTATTATCGAGTATAAATCTGATTTTGCAGTGTTTGTCTATTGTAATTTTTCTTGAACAATAATCACATCATTAACATATTTCATTTTGATAGTTTCTGTCACTACAGCTGAAGATATTTGAATATATCGTACGTAATTTCTGAATTGACGAGAAGAGTGGAAAATAATCAAGTCGTCCATTTAATGGATTCATCGGTAGATATTGTAGAGTATGTGATTTAGTAGCATTGTGACACGAAATAGTAAAAGTCTATGCAAATGATTCATAACTGTTTTGGTCATGTTTATGTTTCTTGAAGTTACTTAACTCATTTGCCATATTGAAATGAACAACGGGAAATTATGATATCGTTTACGATTCACCCTCAAGCGTATTTCAATCTAAAAATTTGATGTAATGTGAAAAAAAAAAATTTTCGTCAGTTGATTCAGTAAGTCAAGGTCTCTAAGCGATTAAGAAGAAATATTCATGTTATTGTTCGTTCGAGAAAATCGACACCTATATCCAACATATATTTGCTAGACAAGAAGTCATCAACTTCTTTCAACGGACAGCAGTTTACATCGGAAGTTATGCCGTATGATGTATGTAACAACGAAAAGTCTATGGTACAAAATTATCATCGAAAATTAAAGAAAAAGAAAAAGTAGTTTTTATTTAATTTCTTCACATGATAGGGTATACATAATCAATATAGATATTCTGGATTATGTGTCAAAAATAAATCTATCCTCATTGTTCTTCTGGTTTTATAAGCATCATCATAGTAACCATTCTAGTATTGTTATTTATCAAACCAAGAACAAATAATCGAATAGGTGTACTTCGATGGAACAGAATAGGAATTACTGTTGTAGACAATGCTAGTTCACCTAGAAAAGATTCGGATAAACTCTTTCAGCCATGGGATCTTGTATTAGATTGGCAAGATAACTTAATAGAGTAGTCTTTTGGGCTCGAGGGAGCACAATCGGTACAATTGTTGCTGGAAATGGTAAGTGCAAATTGTAACGAAAAAATGGAACGTGCTGATTATTCGTTTGTTGAACTCTTGATTATTGAGTTGACAATGAGTTCGGTTTGATTGTTTACTTCAAGTATACAATCAATATTTTATTGATAAGATAAAATTTATATGAATAGAAAGATTAACATGCGTAGAAAGAATGTAATAGTGTGTGAATCAATCCCCAAAACTCTTCTATGTTCGATTGACTCTAGGTATTTATACCTAAAGAGAAATAAATGCGGAAACATCGGATTGAAATCCGATCGTTACGTGTACTTCAAAAAGTTAACTCTAGAGATTTCGATCGTGATGATGAAGTAAAGGTGAGGAAGGTTGGTTCAGAGACTGTAGAGGGGAGGGACACGACGGTGGTGTTGGAGAGACTGTAGAGAAGAGGGAAACGACGGTGGTGTTGAAGAGATCATGGAGGGGGAATATGAGGAAGAATGTTTGAGAGATGACAGTGAGGGAAAGATATGGGCCAATATTTTTATGTTAATCTCTGTTTCTACTTCAACTGTGTTGTAGACCCTAATTTACAAATTGATCTTTCTATTCTAAGATATGCTGACAAAGTGCCAAAATATGATGAGTTTTTCTGGCTTAGTAAGAAGTACCACAAGGAGAAAATTTTCAAAGGAGCACATATTTCACTATGTTTTGATATCATACGATAGCCCATGAAGAGTTCTGTCTAGTGGGAGAGACTCGTATCGATTCCATGAGAAAAACGTGCAATTTACTTCGATATTATGTCTAAATTTACGAATTTTTGGTAGTATTGAAAATGTGTTGTACGGAAGAAATTTTCGTCATTATAGATCTATCTATACTATTTAGTATGATTTTGTAGCGCATGAAATTCTCTATCGAACGGTGTATAATAGTATGAGTTTTGTCACAGCTATGAGAAAATATTAGCTTAGAGAAAACTATCAATTACCAGAATCTCCATCAAATCAGGGGGGAAAAGTGATGTTTTGAGCTATAAATTAGGAAATCTTTGACGGATCGGGCCCATCTTCGAACTCGACCGAGATATTTATGCGATTAAACTCTGCAGAAAATTTCAGGTCGATCGGAGTCTCCTTTCGGAAATTATCGTGTAAACGGACGGCCGGACGGACGGCCGGACGGACGGCCACACTGACCGATTCTATAGTGTACTCATTTTTTTTGAGTACACAAAAAGAGAGAAGAGAGCAACAATAGAGAGAACATCTTGCATATATAAATTTAACAAAGAGTCCATGAGAAAAGTAATGGAAATGAGATCATATAACGATACGTCAATCTGTTGCTTCAGATCCAAACAATGTAACACAATTAGCATTACAAATCTCGGTGAACGATGAAGGACATTAACTGTTCTATTAAACCACATCATGTGTGAATGTCTTTATTTGTTCTTTTCCGCTTCATTAATTTTGCTCGTTCTGTTGTCGCCAAGTGTGAATGAACTTCTCTCTATCATTGAGTGTTTCTTTTCTTTCTTCCTTAATTCATTCTGCTTCATTGATCATCTTCTTAATTCTTCGATTTGTTTGTTCTTGGCACACTCATGATGTCAGGTCTCGCATAATTAAAAATTTCAAGTTACTACGAAGCAGTTTTTGCGAGATATTGCGATCACAACAGTAAGATATGAAAAATTCATTTTTTCCAAAAGTATTGGCTGATATTTCAACAGCCCATGTGCGTCCCAAGTTTCTTTTTATACCATGTTGTAGACCCGTGTGTGGTCTTTGAGGCTGCATAGATAATTGAAAAATCTAATTGGCATCAACGGAGAAAATCGAGGCCAAAAACCGACTTTTTGACGAAAGACTGATTTTTGTTTCAGCTATTATGCACGATTAGTTCGTACTACGGGGTTGAAATTTATATGGTAGGTAGGCCACCCTAAGATCTACTTATGTTCAAAATTTCGAGTCGGTCTCACTCCAGTGGTGAGATATGAGTAGTGAATGTTTATTAAAAAACTCATTTTTTGTCAAATGTTAGGGTCTACAAAATACCAATCCCGCCGTGGGCCGGGCTGAAACTTATGGTATATGTAGTACTCTGCATAGTCTTCATATGGAAAAAATCTAGCCCAACTGGATGATGTTTTGGTGGTTTTGTATGGGGCTCAAAGTCGTCTCTCAGAAAAGTGCATTTTCTAGTGTTTTCAGTAAAATCGCGATAAAAATCGAACGGTTCAATATTTTTTGAATCGGCTTTCACCAAAATTCATCAAATTCTCGCCTCTACCACATATGTGAAAATGAACAAGATCTGAGAATATCGATTGAGCAGCTTTATAGGAAGTCGGCTGTGGCTTACGTGGAATGGCTCTTATACGATTTTGTAGCCCTTGAAAAGTGCTATTAGATTATAGCAAAATCAAAGTGATGAGTAGTCACATCAATAGATAAAAAAGCTGATTACTAGTGAGAGTCGGATACCAGATACTAATGAATATCATGAGTGATTCGGACAGGACAAAATGAGCAGTATGAGACTAATTCCATTAGAAAACAAATTAAAATACATTATTTTAAAGTTTCATCGAGAAAAAATCAAATTTTGTGAGGGGGCCGATTTTGGCTTAAAACGCTCCCCCTCCTTTTTTATCTTTTCTTTTTTTTTATCAAATGAGTATATACATATCATTATATCTTTGCACTGATTATAAAATCGTCACAAAGAATAAAACACATGCGGGTCTTAACGCGATAATCATTTTATCTACTATAGAATTATATGTGTGCTTGAATTCTCAAGTGGCATTTATGCATACAATAGATTCACTCAGAGCTCAAATCCTTACTTATTTTTTCCTGTTCTCTGTCGAGTCAACGTCATTTATTTTGGTTTTTTCCTGTTCTCTATCGAGTCAACATCATTTATTTTGGTTTTTTCCTGTTCTTTAACGACACAAGAACCGTTATAACACGCTCCTGTTAATGAAAGGATTTTTCTTCGTGCGTGAACTTTATCTAGCCAAAAAGTAAGGAAGAGAACAAGGTGAAGAGGCGTAAAGCTGCAATTTTATTCGCCAAGCAATCAATCGCTAGTGGGAATTTTCCATTTGTATAGTTAGAGGAATTATAAAAGCCACATATACTGTCAAAAATAGTTGAATCTTTGCAATAAGTGTTTCTAATGGCTCAAGCAAATGAAAGTGGTGCATCGACAACTGAAGGAAATGACCAATCCAAAAGTATTTTACCTCATTGGGCACAAGCTCTCACTAGTCAAGCCGCTGACATTGGAACGAAGTATGTTACATATCAACAATTTACATCCAAAGTTGCAATTGTGGACAATGCACATGGAATCTTATCTACACCATTTGTTGACAACGGACAAAGAATAGTCAACTTTACCGAATATCAAAAACTTAATGCAACAACATTACCAAACGAATGTCTAGTTAAACCATGTGGAGTACCAATCGATAAAATGGTAAATGTCACTGCAAAAATGAACCCTGAGGCGGCTGAAAATTTCCGACAGAATATGCTAGAAGGATTAGGTGATTTGAAAGCCCAGATGGCTAATGATTACATTTACGCATCAGCTGCTGTTTCAGCGGGACTCATCGTCCTGCAAATGTGTAAATTAATGAATGTTTGGAACGAAATTAAAAATGCTGAGAATTTACATAAGGACCCGATGAAATTTGCTGCGATTGAACAGAAATTTGAAGAGTTTAAGAAGGTATGTATTTGGTTGGAAGATCTGATTACTAATCAACAAGTCGATGACATCGTTCTTGAGACAATGGAGTTGAATGAGAAATATACGGAGACCATTTTGTTAATCAACAAATTAGAAGTTAAAATCAACGGTATGATGCAACGTCTCGAATTAGCTGGTATTGGTCAATGTTATGATGCTTTCTCAAACTTTCTGATGGTAACTAACAACATCGTTCAGTTGGTTGCATTATTTGAATCAGCGACTAATCCTGCAAAAGCTATAGCTGGTACAATTATCGCAGCATTTAGTTTCTTACTAATTGCAAACGTTACTACGTATTCTATTACACAGAAACGCTTGACTGAATTAAGAACCGATATTCAAAAATTACAACAGCTGGAGCTAGAGGTCCAAAAACACAATACAAATATTAAGAAGGTATTGAGAGATCATCGACGTCGGAGAACATGATCAACCAACCAGTCAACCGATATAAATTTTTTATTAAATAGACAAGATTTTATGCGGCCTTTGTAATTCATGAATCAAGACTTTTGTCACAAAAGGTTTCATTATTCTGAATAAAGTAATTCCGGGGTGTTGAGGGTGAGGACAGCTTGCCATGACCGGTTTCGTCCTTGCTTAAGGGACTCATCAGATGGCTTAATAGTCATTTAAAGAAAAGGACATTTACTTTGCTACAAATGTTGAATGAAAAAGCAAACAAATTTGCAAATTTCCAATAAAAAATTGTAGTAGTAAATAAATTACTAGGCAGTTGTGAGGACAGGACAGCTTGCCATGACCCCGTCCGTGAAATAATTGCCGATTTCCATTCAATTGTTGTTGTTGTTTGTAAATATTTACATTCTTACTGAGTAGTAGTAGCAGCTCTAACACATTTGTTTAAAATCAAAATTCATTTTTAGTACCTGAAAATGCTTCCGAAACTGTTCGAAGATTTGTCGAATCTCTATTCATCACACATACCGAAGCAAAATTAAATACATCTGGTCGACTTGTTGAAAGTTTTACGGAGAATGATGCCGTTCACACAGATATTCCTTACGATCTAGCTATTGGTTGTTCACCAAAATCTGATATTGCCATCGAAATTGAACTGATGGATAGTGAAGAATGGTGTATGGATCTTACTTTTCCACATCATCGTCCATATATGAATGCTAATAAATAATAAAACTTATTTTTCTTTTATCTATTTTATTTTAATTTGCATGATCACTTTGTTTATTTCATTTTAGATACCGGGTGTACCAAAAGTTTTGCGACATTTCAAGAAAATCGTTTTATTTCAAGAGTAAACAAAATAATCAAATAATAATACATTGCTTTAGAAGTTACAATAGAGTACTATGATGCTTAACTATGTTCATCAAAAATCAGTTCACCGTTGTGTTTTTCAACTGAGCGAACTCTACGAGGAAAAACTTTGATCGTGTCCCGTAGGTAATTCACATAAATTTTGTTAATCGCATTTTTGACTTCTCGACGTAAATCTTCAATACTTTGGACTTTTTTATAGTCCATACGGTTTGAGATGTTGTTCCAAATAGAATAATCGAGTGGGTTCAGCTCAGGAGAATTGGGAGGCCATCTGTTCTTCGGAATGAAGAATTTCAGGTGTTTTTTACACCATTGCTGAACATTCATATCTGTGTGGGAGCTTGCTCCATCCTGTTGCAAGCCCCAATTTCAATTTTTATGTCCGAATAGTTGATTACCTTCCTCTACATAAAATGGAAGTAATGTGTTGAGATACGTTCGACCATTGAGACGTTCCCCTTTTTGAAAAAACAGTGGACGAGTCGGACCGTACCATGTCACACCCAAACCAACCATAATTGATACTGGATATTTTTCTCGGAAATTTAATCCATCGAGTTCATTGGCACTAAATCTATCATCAGCCCAAATAACATCGTTTTTTGGGTTGAAATATCCATTTCTAGTAAATATTTTTTCGTCGGTGAACATAATTCTTTCCAATTTGTCATGGTCGATGTTCTTGCGTAGCCACTGACAACACGTTTTTCTCGTACGTTTTAGATCAATTTTTAATTTTTGAACACGAATTTTTCGATAGCATTTTTTGTGTAGATCTAAATTGAGTATTCGCTTGATTGTTTCAATACTTGAATTGAAATCTTTTGCCATGGTTCGGAGAGTTTTTCGTCGACTATTAGATTGAATTCGTTTTTGTACTAAATTTATCAGTCTTTTTGTCCGTCCAGTTTTGGGTCGACCTGTTTTCGGCTTGACTTCAAATGAACCGGATTGTCGATAACGACGTAGCCATCGATCGATTGTACTTCGATGAACTTTATTCGCCAATAATTTGGCAATTTCCGGAGCATTTTTCCCGGTTTTATAATGGGACACAGCGATATTTCGTACATCAAGACTTATCACCATTTTGAAAATAACATCAACAAATGAGATCAATGGTGTTATATCAGTGCGATAGATATCACTAGTATGTACTTAAGTTATGTGAAAAAATTCAATTAATTCGATTAGCTAAGAATACAAAACCAATTTCTCAAATGTCGCAAAACTTTTGGTACACCCGGTATTTCCCTTTTTTACAGGTTTTTATCTACAGAATATTCTTTTCATATTAAATGAATTATTGAATCGCATATGAGTACAAAGATAAGTTCTTCTCATGTATTTGAATTCTATTTATATTATTAAACTAATTTAAAAAACTTAATCAACTATTCTCTACGATCATGTATAAGGTTGAAACAATTATAAAAATTGTAAATCTCTTTTCGAATTCAATTTTTCTCATCAATAATCATTGTTATTTTTTTCATCACCAATTTTAACACCAATGAAATATATACTAATAAACTTTTTCTTTATTCCAATTTCAGAAAAGAAAATAGACCTACTAAAAAAAACTATGACGAATTGGAATCCTTGTTTTCAATAGAATGAAAGAAAACATATTATGATTGATATTGACAGAGGAAGAAAAGTTGAGTCTCAGGTGGTGCTTGTTCATTTGGTTGAAATTTCACAACTTGACTATCTAATATATTGAACGAACGTTCTTTTAGTATACGAGTGATAACATCTCGTGGATATGCAGACATATGTGCTGGTTGACCAAGAAACTCAAATTCTTGATAATCAAAATCACCTTCGACCATCGACAATACTAGATAGCCAGGCGACTGCAGCATAGAGGCCAATTTTTGAATGGTTGTCTCGATTGTAGAACGACGTAGCATAAGTAATGAGAAAAAGGCAGTAATTGCATGAAATGATCCCTGTGCAAATGTAAGATTGGCTGCATCTGCTTGAATAAAATTTGCTTGTGGTACTTGACGTTGAGAAATCTCTATCATTTTTGCTGAAATATCAACTCCAGTGACTTTATGACCTGCATCAACTAGCATCCGTGCAGTTGGAATACCTGTACCCGAACCAACATCTAAGATATGTGAATTTGATGGTAAATGTTCAAGCAGCCATTTAACAGCGTCAGCATGATGAGGATTATTTCCAAATACTATCTCATATCGTTCTCCAACTTCATCAAACAATATCGCTTGCTGGCGTGTCTCAAGAGAAAAAGAATCAGGATTCATAGCAATCTTTTCAGTTGCAAACGAAACTTGTTAATTACTCTAAGATTTCGTAGTTGAATGGTTTTTACTTTATTCTAGCTGACTGATAACACCTGTTTTTTCCTCTTTCATGTTGCGTGTATAACTACCTCTACTATCATTTTCATTCGATTTCTCATTATTCAGATGACGCCATTAGTCGGTCTTCAAGTTATCCATTCGTTTTAACGTTTCGTTGTTCATGATCAAGATCGAAATTTTTTCTGAATGTTTGATTCTTCTTAAAAAAAAAGAATATATTCACTGCATAACTTGTTTATTTCTATGAATAAGACGATCTTTGTAAGAATAAAATAATATTAAGTTGTAATACACTACAAATTTTAAAATGTATTGAATGCTATAAAAGGGAACAAACATGCAAAGTTCAAACTAGTTTTACCCTAGTCGAACCTTTTTCGTCAAGCGCTTGGCAAGACTTGAGATCAAGATGTGTCGTCCATAGCACATGACTTGCTGTCCACAGACAAGCGCTTGAACGCTTGCGTGATTCGTAAGTCCAGATCAAGAAATTCATGCACTGAAGTGATATGCATTAAACTCGTGAGATAACTCAAGAAATTC
>Ga0209935_1005362_pt1 | contig 10944 bp, 11 predicted proteins | sample ThiBio_1000_plan_2_FD_183958 | JGI IMG/M metagenome (GOLD analysis project Ga0209935, IMG submission 183958) | Wastewater bioreactor microbial communities from Cape Town, South Africa - Thiocy_cont_1000_plan (SPAdes) | ecosystem: Engineered > Bioreactor > Thiocyanate-remediating >... | reverse complement strand
TCATCATCATCATCATCATCATCATCATCATCATCATCATCATCATCATCATCATCATCATCATCATCATCATCATCATCATCATCATCATCATCATCATCATCATCATCATCATCATCATCATCAACGAGAAAGAAAGAGAGAATGATTCTCACGATCACGATGATTGATATTGATATTGATTGATGCAGAGCAACTACATTGGAGATGAAGGAGCACGACACATCAGCGATGCTCTTCGACTCAACTCCACCATCACTTCCATCGACCTTGGGGTACTTCACTCTCTCTCTCTCTCTCTCTCTCTCATTGATTGATTGATTGATTGATTGATTCGATTGATTGATTGATTGATTGATTGATTGATTCGATTGATTGATTGATTTGCAATCGATTCAATGAGATTGGATTGGATTGGATCATCAATCATCAACATCTCCACTCATCACCATCATCATCAACGAGAGAGAGAATGATTCTCACGATCACGATGATTGATATTGATATTGATTGATGCAGAACAACAACATTGGATCAGAAGGAGCACGACACATCAGCGATGCTCTTCGACTCAACTCCACCATCACTTCCATCATCCTTGCGGTACTTCACTCTCTCTCTCTCATTGATTGATTGATTGATTGATTGATTGATTGATTGATTCGATTGATTGATTGATTGATTGATTGATTGATTGATTGATTGATTGATTGATTGATTGATTGATTGATTGATTGATTGATTGATTGATTGATTGATTGATTGATTGATTGATTTGATTTGATTGATTCGATTGATTGATGCAGTTCAATAACATTGGAGATGAAGGATTCACTGCCCTCAAGCATGCCCTCATCCACAACCAATCCATCACCAAGATCTATCTCCAGGTACAAATCATGTTGATATCGTTCCTATCGATTCGCCAATCTTAACTCTACTTCAGGGCGCAACAATGACAGCTGTAGGGATGGTTCCAGACTCGAACGGCATCACAGGAAGCCTCGAGATACCAACACCAATCGAGAGATTGATGATGAGAGCATGTGTCGAAGGCGATGTTCCACAAGCCCTCGCCTTGATCGATGATCAACAATGCAACATCAAATGGCTTCGAGAGCTTCCTGCTGATTCATTGATTGTCGTACCTCCTCGAATCATCGAGCAAGATCGACAATCGACTCGCCAATTCATCATCGATATCAAATCTCAGATCGAAAGACGATTGTCGATCTCGAATCGAGCGTTGTCGATGGCTCTCGAATCGATTGATCGATTGGAAGAGACTCTTGCTCATGAACGAGATCGACATCAACGAGATCTTGCTCAAGAGCGAGATCGATATCAAGCAGAACATCGATCTCGAATCGAGGCCGAAGAGACTCTTGCTCGAGAACGAGATCGACATCAACGAGATCTTGCTCAAGAGCGACAACGATCATCGTCATCAATGGCATTGGTTGTCGAGGCTCGAGCTCAAGCAGAACAAGCAGTTGCTCATGAGCGAGCACGCCATCAACAAGAGCTTGCTCGTGAACGAGATCGATTCCAAGCAGAACAACGATCTCGAATCGAGGCCGAAGATCGAGCAACACAATCACAATCACGATCAGAGCGCCATCTCGCTGGTATGTCTTTCTCTCGCAATCTTCATCAATCATGATGCTCGAACTTCCATTTGCCATTCGACTCCATTCTCGACTCGACACTTTCATTGATTGATTGATTGATTGAGAGTCACAAACCAATGCTGATTGATTGATTGATTGGTGTTGGTGTGGACCATGATTGTGTGTTTGTTTTGATCCAATCCAATCATCAATCACGAATCGAACATCGAACATGGAAACAGCATTGCAACAAGCTCAACGAGAGATTGCCGAACAACGATTCATGTCGGCCATGTGCAAGAGAACCTCATCGTTCCGAGTGGAGCAAGTGCTCGGAACAGGCCAGAACGGCATCGTTGCTCGAGTGCAATGCATCGAGCCAGGCCACTCATGGCCCGACAACCGATACGCCATGAAGGTGTGCTTCAACTTTGATCTCTCGACACTCGAAGCACAAGGAGCATTCGTCAACGAGTATCGAGAGCTCGTGAGGCTTCCGAGTCACCACAACATCATTCGGTTCTTGTGTGAGTTCTTCCACGAGATCGACGACTCGATTCGTGATCACCTTCCCTCGCACGCTCGCCAAGAATCGATCATCGTCAATCGAGATGGATCGAGTCGAAATCGCAAGACTCAATTCTTCGTGATCGAGCAAGTGAGCATGTCGCTGGAGCGGTTCTTGGACGAGAGATATGCACCGCCATCGATTGTTCCACATCGATTGGTCGGGTTGATCATGTCTCAAGTCGCATCAGGACTCGCTCATCTCGAGAGACATCTCGTTGCTCATCGAGACATCAAGCTCGACAACATCTTGGTCGAGCTCGTCGACGAGGGAGCGAGACACGATGCGAGGACGATCAAGAGATGTGTGATTGCAGACTTTGGAACAGCATGCGATCTCGATCCATCTCTCAAGAGCACGATGCTTGTCGGCAACGGAGGCAGTCTGCTCTCGGCGCCATGGGGAAATCAAGCTCACATTGCGCCAGAGCTGCACACGGCTCTCAAGTCGACGATCATCGCTCAACGAACATCACGAGAGGCTCGAGCAGTGGAGCTGGATTACTCTCGACAAGCAGTGTTCGAGCTGGGAGTGATTGGGTTCGAGATCGTGACACGAGATGGACCGATCGCCGAGTATCCATCGAGTGTGACGAATGGAGCGACAGGCGAGGTTCGATTCAGCGATGATGAGATTGCACGGATCGGAGCAGAGAGGCTCGGAGCGGATGAGTCATCGATGTTGAGGAGGATGGTGTCGTGTGATCCAAGGCGACGACCTCGTCTCGAGGAAGTGATTGAGTGTTTCGATCGAGATCGAGAGTTCACGTCATCTTCTTGATTGATTGATTGATTGATTGATGATCGTGATTGATTGATGATACTTTTGGTTTTGGTATTTGTGTATTTGTGTGGTTGTTTCGAAGATGGTTTGTGAGTTTGTCAGAATCGATTGATTGTGCAGTGAATGAATGAATAGTAGAACGAATCAATCAATGGAAAGGGAATGGAGTTGATTGGCGAACATCAAGAGTGGATTGAGAGTTGGGATTGGATGAGAGAGATCGAGTGCTAAATTAGAGAGGATTGGAGAATTGAGGTTCAATCCAATCTCAATCAATCGAAGGATTGAGAGAATCGTTGATGACCAAGCTCCGAGATGAAGGTCTCGGTGAGCTTGGGACCTTCGAGATTGAGGACGAGATATCCATTCAAGACTCGCACATCGTCTCCCGAGTCGCCAGCATTCTGCGACTCGTACCATGCGACAGTGCCGCCGAGCACGTTCTCGAGGATCGAAGTGGGACCGTAAGGAATGGCGCCATGACCGCTGCATCGGAATCGAGTGTGGGTGCCGAGGATCTGGTTGTAGACGATGGCATTGTGGACATGGCCGTAATACCTGTGATGATTGTGAGTGAATGCAAGCAATGAGAAGGAACTATTGAATGGCTTGGGAGTGAATGAAGTCGCACCAGAAGTCAGGAGCAGTCATGAGGGCTTGGCACACTTGGTCGTACAACGGATTGAACGAATCGCCAGGCACGGTGATTGGATCGTGATGGGACATGATGATGATCTTCTTGCCTCGATTGGCAGGATGATGCACCACGCCAGTCATGAAGTCCTTCTGCTGCTTGTTGATCTTGCCAGTCATGAAGAGGTCCTTCTTGTCGGAGTTGAAGGCCGAATCGAGGCCGAACACGATCCAGTGGTCGTTGGTCATGGCGAAGAACGACGAGCGGTTCTGCTTGGCGAACACTGGATCGGAGAGAGCCACATCGAAGAGGCCCTTGCCGCCAACATACATCTGTCGGTGCATCGCCAAGCAATCCAAACGAACCGATTGTGGCAAGGTATATCAGCAACTACCACTGTCGAGGAAGAGCAGTAACGAACCTCGTGATTGGAGTTGAGAGTGAATGAGCCACGCGATCCAGGAGGCCAATGAGCCACGAACTTGTCTCGCTCCTCGGCCTCGGTGCCAGCGTAGTACACGTCGCCCAGATGGATGGTGTACTCGAAGTTGGCAGCTCGCACGAGATCGCGCACTCGAACGAATGGACACGTGGCAGGATTGCCGTAGATGCCCGTTCCCCAGTCGCCGATCACGCCCAAGCGCACGACATTGGGCATCACCTCGGTGGCGGGCGAGGTCGGGAATCGCTTGATCAACGGGTAGTGAAGGTAGTTCTTCATCCACATGGCCTACGATTCAATCGAATCGAATCGAATCAATCAATCAATCAATCAATCATTCAATCGAATCGAATCGAATCAATCAATCAACCAACCAACCAATCAATCAATCGAATCAATCAATCAATCAATCAATCAATCAATCAATCAATCAATCGAATCAATCAATCAATCGAATCAATCAATCAATCGAATCAATCAATCAATCAATCAATCGAATCGAATCGAATCGAATCGCATAGAAGCGTACCAGTGCCTCAGCCCATCCAGGATCGAGGTTCGTGTAGTCACCGACGCGCAGCACAGCGCCTTCCGGGTTCGCGCCGTGGATCAGCGACTGCACCCACTCGAGCGGATGCAACGCCTTGCGCCTGCCACCGTTCGGGCTCGTCGGCGGAGAAGCGACGCGACCTCGTCGTGGACTCAACGGCGACGCGACGTCGGCCTTACGACCACCTCGGGGGCTCACCGGTGGTGAGGTCGGTGGCGACGACGACGTGCTGGAGGCCGAGCAGGCGCCACCAGTCTCGTCGTCTGCGACGAATGGCGACGACTTGCTGCGCAGCGACACCGAGATCATGGACTCGATGGCCGGCGCGAACTCTGGTGCCGTGTTCGAGATTCGAAGCAAGGTCTCGGTCATCTCGCGAACCTATCGAGCAGGGCAGGTAGCACCATGATGGCACGCCATGTGAGCGGTGCAGAACGCGAGGGCTGCGCGTGCGTGGCCTTCGTGCGCCTGGTATGCTGCGCGTACCTCGGGATGGTCCTGCAGCTCGCCAGCCTTCACGCCACACGTCGTGCGAATCAACGACTCGACGCTCCTGGTATCGAGCAACTTCCTACTCGCCATGGCTGCTGCTGCTGATGATGATGATGGTTCTACTCCCGCGCGACGAGCAAACCAGCGAGCCTACCGCGAGCAGTCCAACAAACGAATGAAGTGGAAGGAATGAGCTGACAGTCGTGTCACTCTGACGAGCCTCCGCTGCTGTTCCGTATCTGACGATAGCGATATCACACTGCTTTTATCGGTCTATCCCACTCGCCAGCACCACCGCGAAGCGTGCCAAGGCAGATATCGACAGGCCGTCACACCACTACTTCCACCTCGATTGGTGAATCTACGAGTACAAGACAATGTTCTTGACGAGGCCGGCTTTGCTCCAGTGCTTCGAGGGATCTTGGATAAAGTCGGAGCGAACGACCTTGGCGCGTTGTTCGAGCTTGGTGGCGGAATCGACGCGAAAGTAGATGCCCTCGATCGGATGGTCGGTGAACGCAGACTGGCGACGGAGCATCTCGAGCACTTGCTGCTTGGTGACGACGCCCGTGTGCAACAGCGGCACGACGGGTATCTCGTACTCGGCCAGCAGCTCGTTACGCGCCTCGCGTGTCAGGAATTGCTCTGGATATCGGTTGATCGCGTATGTCGTCAGATACTGCGGCAGGAGCAACCACAACGTGCCAGCGTGGCGACGTACTTGTCTTGCGGTCGTAGACGTCGAAGGCGATAAAGTAGTCGGGCAGTCGCGTGTAGTGGATCGAGTGCTTGGCGTACATCCACTCGCCGAACAGTATCACGTCCTTGGCGAGGAGATCCCACAGCTGCGGCTTGTTGGCGAGCCATGTATCGAGGCTCTTGAACTGTACCAAACGACCGACGATCAATACGGTTGCTGCGCTCGCACGCGCACTTGATCGATAGATACCTGTGTTGCGGTCTCGGTATTGACGTAGTGGCCTCGGTTCTGCACCAGTATCTGCGTCTGATCGGCCGACAACGAGAAGCCCAGGTTGGCGCCGTCGATCTTCTCCTCGAGCGACATGGTCCAGCCATTGTCGGTGACCTGCTTCAAGAACGCCTTGGCCTCCTTGTCGTTCATCTTGATGTCATCCGAGGTCGTAGAACCGAGATCGAACAGATGCCGCGTGCGAGGGAACTTCTCGATGTAGCTGCCGCTGCTAGCGTCGTCCTCGGTACTCGAGACCGAGGAGCTTGATGAGGATTCAGTGGCGCGGCTCATGGTTTGAGATGTGGTGAGAGAGATGAGGTATGGGAACGAATGGCCTGCTGCTCTCGCGTTATCAATCGAGCGACAGCGAGTAGCAGGAAGCTGATCGGAATGGCACATTCGCCGTGTGCCTCTCTCTGAACCACAAACACTCATCCATCCAATCCTGCAGATATCCAATCCACCATATCCAAGCAGTCATATCCAACGACACGAGATATTTTGGATTTTGTTGGGATTCTCGATATTCCAGACTTTTTCCAAGGTGGTACGCGATATCAAGCGATACCGACACGCCAATCAAACTATCTTCGTTTCGCTCGCTCGCTTACGCATCTCTCTCTATCTCTCCCCAGTTCATCATGGAAGAAGTTGTTCGCCTTATTGCATCGAGAGACTTTCCAGCTGCGATCGAGGTCGCTGTCGCGAATGATTTGGTCGATGCCGTGGATGAGATCCATCGCGCGAACCCCAAGATACTCGATCGTATCTTCTGGGCTGGGCTCAAGCGTGTGCGGCCTCGTATCGTCGAGCAAGCAATCCGCCTTGGCTTCTTGACTGTCGGACGTACGACTGCCAAGCACAATGCGATCTTTGGAGCGATCAAGCATCCTGCAATGTTGTCGTTGTTGCTGCAGAATGGCTTCCCGGTCGATGCGTACGCCACGATACGCACTCACACGGCATCGCTGGCATCATCACATCCCATGCGCTGACTCTCGACACATCGTGTAGTACCGACAAGGATGGAGAGACGGCTCTCTTCAAGTGCTTTGCGACTGGATTGGCCGAATCGGCTGGCGTGCTTCTCAGTGCCGGCGCGAACCCGATGCACACGAACGTGTACGGCAGCACGGCGTTCGATGTCGCGTACGCTCGTGGTTTCGCCGATAAGTTCCCGTCGCTGCGCGCCGCCGAGGGAGTGATCTTCGCGTTGGTGTGCTGCTCGCTCTACGATCCCAAGTCCCTCGAGCATTGGATACCTGCCGAGAAGCTCGAGTTGCGCGACGACCAAGGCAGGACGCCACTGGCGTTCGCTGTGTGCTCGCGCCAGCAAAACGATGCCTCGATCGAGTGGCTCATCAACAAAGGCGCCGACACCGCTTCGTTCCTCATGCCCGATGGTCGAACCAACCTCCTGCATCTCGCCGTGCGACACAACAAGTCCCCCGCCGTCATCGAGCTGCTGTTCAAGTCCCACGTCAGCTGGCGCTGCAACTCGCTCGATCCCGAAGACTCGCTGCTGTTCGCCGCGTGTGCCGTGGGATCTCTGCCATTGGTTCGACTCCTCCTCGACCGAGGCGATCGTCCATGGACTCTGATCGATGGCACAGCCACCGAATCAGCCACCACCAGCGGCAGCAGCTCGTCGCCATCACCACCGACAACGACCACGACGACGTCTCCATGCGAAGTGGGCATCTTTTGCGAGGAGATGCTTGCTCGAGTGATCTCGTCGTTCGATGATAACTCGCGAATGGAGGCTCTTCGAACACTCGAAGCAGCAGGACTCGATATCAGCCGACACATCGGATCGGCATCTCGACATCGACTGCTGTGCGAGGCCGTGAGGCACGCCCAACATCAAACGGTCGAGCTGTTGCTCTCTCGAGACTCTCCGATCGAGCTCGATGACGATAGCTCAGAAACAGGACGCGATCGATTGTTGTCATCAAGGCAAGGCTCGTCGGCGATACGCATCGCGATGGAGAGGAGCTACTTCTCGGATCGCACGTTCGTCGCAGGTCGAGCAGGACTGTACTCGAACATCTTGGTGCAACTCATCAAGAAGTCGATCGAGCGCGGAAGAACCGCATGCGCCAACACGGTCTCGACCGAGCGAGGCTCGCTGCTGTACCACGCAGCGACCAAACTCCGATCGAAGGAGCTGGTGCAGTTCTTGCTCGAGGCAGGCGCCGACATCAACCTCACGGGCCGCTTCAACGCAGAGGGCGAGCCATGCGGAATGCTGTCGACAGTGCTGCTCGAGAACCAAACGTGGGACTCAGTGGCAGAGCTGCTGCTTGCGCAAGGAGCATCGCCGACTCAAGTCGATCGACGAGGGATGTCGCCGATCCATCACGTGTGTCACAGACCAATCGGAGATGCGGTCAGGGCTCTCCGACAACTGATCCAAGCGGGAGCCGACGTCAATGTGCCGTGGAACGCGAGCTCTCTCGACAACTCGCTGTTCTCGATCGAATCTCAAGGCATCACGCCGTTGATGATGGTGGTGATGAATCAAGCAGCACACACCGAACAAGCGCAAATGAGTATGCTCGACGAGCTGCTCAAGGCAAAGGCTCAAGTCGACCTCACAGGCCATCCACACAACTGGACGGCACTTCTCCTCGTGAGCAATGCACCGTTCAGCGAGCATCGAGCCGAGATTGCAACCAAGCTCCTCGAAGCAGGAGCCGATCCGATGAAGTCGCTTCTGACCACAGGCCAATCAGCGTGGTCTTTCATTGCGAATAACAATGGGCCATATGCGCCGCGAGTGATCGAGGCAGCACTGGAGCGAGGAGCACCAGCGAACGGCGAAGTGAGCGACTCGAACGGCGAGATCACGAGACCGCTTCTTCTTTGTATCAAGTATGGCAGCTTCGATTCGCTTCAACATCTGCTTCGAGCACGAGCGGACGTCAACTTCCTCTCGCCTCGAGCAGAGACCGCTCTCAGCCTCGCAGTCCAGTTTCGCTTCTCGCCTTGCGCCCAGGAGCTCTTGAACCAAGGAGCGAACCCGAACCAAGAGCTGATCGATCAACAAGGAGTCATCAGTGCTCCCATCTTGATTCGAGCCATCGAGACACAGCTGCCACAGCACGACGTTGAGGCTCTGTTGCGATACGGCGCCAATCCGAACGTGGTGCACACTCCGACAGGACAAACGCCTCTCCACACCGCTGTGCAAGCCAACAACTCTGATGTCTGCCAAGTGCTGCTCAATCACGGAGCAGTGCCAATGCTCAATCCCATCACCCACCAGAACCCGCTCTCTCTCGCAATCTTGGAGCGACGATCGCCACAAATTCGAGAGCTGCTGTACAAGGCCTTTACTGGCGAGTGCAGCGTGTGTGGCGAAGTGGAGCTCTTGCATCCACTTCGATTGTGCGGCCACGCGTTCTGCGAGTCGTGTCTCTCTGGATGGATCACGACACACGCGAGCGGAGCAGGACCGATCATGACATGCGCCAACACGGGATGCGAGCAAGAGATCGACATCACGGACGTTCGTCGATTCCTGACATCGACAGAACTGTTCGAGGCGTACGATCGACGAATCGCCGAGATGTGCTGCAATATGATGGAGGACTTTGCATGGTGTCCCAAGTGTCCGATCGGCGGAGTGGTGGGATGTGCCGAGACGATCTGCACTGGATGCGGGTTCACGTGGTGTGGATTTTGTCGAGGACCAGCACATGCAGAAGGCGAAGCGTGCTCAATCGAGCAAAACGTAATCACCGTCCTTCGATATAAGCGAGAGTTCACGCGACCATGTCCAGGATGTCGAGTGGCCACAGAGCACAATGGAGGATGCTCGCACATGGTATGTGTCAGTCATGCAAAGCGCGAGAGCGATGGATCGAATTCACAAACTGACGAGATTGGGCTTGGGCCAAACACAGCGATGCTACGTCTGCAATCAGGTATGTCTCACTCACTCGCACGCAATCAATGAGATACAAATGAGAGTAATTTACTGACTCGAGGATTGATTGATTGGTTGGTTGATTGATGGTTGGTTGATGAATGGATGAAGGAATGGTACGATTGAAAGCTTGGATTGAGAGGAGAGTTGATCGTTGATGATGAGAAGGGAACTGACTTGGTGATGTGGGAACAGGTGCTGGGTGTGCGGTCGCAAGTACATTGGTCGGTACTCATTCGACTTGACCCGTGATCCTTGTGCTTAGCAGCAGTCGATGTTGTGAGTCAAGGTAATTTAGTCGTTTGTGTAATTCATACGGTAAACAGTACACGTAGTACGAGAGTAAGAGTAACTGAGAGTTTGACTAAAACAGTGATTATTGACGCGAATACAAGTCACGGGTGCACAACTCTTGTGTCCCAGTAGTAATAGCGTCCGTCGGTGGAGAGTCGAGAGTTAGCTTGCTTACTCGCAAGGATCGCGGGTCAAGTCGAATGAGTACCGACCAATGTACTTGCGACCGCACACCCAGCACCTGTTCCCACATCACCAAGTCAGTTCCCTTCTCATCATCAACGATCAACTCTCCTCTCAATCCAAGCTTTCAATCGTACCATTCCTTCATCCATTCATCCAATCAATCAATCAACCAACCAATCAATCAACCAACCAATCAACCAATCAACCAATCAAGCAACCAATCAATCAATCAACCAATCAATCCTCGAGTCAGTAAATTACTCTCATTTGTATCTCATTGATTGCGTGCGAGTGAGTGAGACATACCTGATTGCAGACGTAGCATCGCTGTGTTTGGCCCAAGCCCAAGCCCAAGCCCAAGCCCAATCTCGTCAGTTTGTGAATTCGATCCATCGCTCTCGCGCTTTGCATGACTGACACATACCATGTGCGAGCATCCTCCATTGTGCTCTGTGGCCACTCGACATCCTGGACATGGTCG
>Ga0209935_1005361_pt1 | contig 10945 bp, 8 predicted proteins | sample ThiBio_1000_plan_2_FD_183958 | JGI IMG/M metagenome (GOLD analysis project Ga0209935, IMG submission 183958) | Wastewater bioreactor microbial communities from Cape Town, South Africa - Thiocy_cont_1000_plan (SPAdes) | ecosystem: Engineered > Bioreactor > Thiocyanate-remediating >... | reverse complement strand
AGTTGACGTCGACCTTCCTCTAGGTCTGTAGAGTATTTGTGGAAAGTTTCGTTGCATTTGGTTGTACGGTGTTGAAACGTATAGCGAACAAACAAACAAACAGACACTCTTCTTTATATATATAGATTGTAGATTTTAAGATCAATTGAAGAAATAATATTTGTTCGAGGATGTGACTTTACTATTGCAATACAAAAAAGAACATACAGAAACACTGACAAAAGAAGAAAACCTATGAGAAGTAAAATATACAATCGAGTTGCATATTTGAGAACAGTTTCTAGCTCTGCTAGTTTATCCTCATTATCATTATAATCATCCTCTTCGGGTATGAAAACATTATAATTGTATATTTTCTTGCAAAGCCAACGAAAGAAACTTTTCAAATTCTTCGTTTTATTTTCTGTAGCTGTATCAGTAACTACGTATTACAATATATATATATGAGTATTTAAAAAGAAACACATTTTCTCGATTCATTTCCATATCATCATTTGTGTATGACTTGGCAACAATTTTTTGAAAAATAATTTGATATTTTACTCAAAGACTCTCTGATGAATTAAACGTTTTCTCACTACTACATAGAATAATTTCAAAGGAAAGAAACAATTATGATTTCGTTATATTAATTACAAGCAAAGAATCTGAATTAAATGTATCGTTGAGAAATGATTTATTTAGGTTTTGCAATAACCGATGTTTCAATAAGTCCTACAGGCTTATTGTTCGATACAATCTTGATGCTGAAAGCGTACAGGTAGGTTTTTTTCAAATGAACTGAGAAATCGCACTGTAAAAAAAAAGAGCATACGTTACTCAGATTTCCTTTCATTCATTACTTGTTTCGAGTTCTGTATACGGCAGAGCGAAACTATGAACGGTATCGGCAAATACATGTAAAATATCAAGAGCGTCCCATAGGAAGGCATCAAAATCCTACAAAAAAATAGGAAATAGAACAAGTTCTGCATAAATATCACGACGGAAAATACTTCCTATTCCGCCCATAGACGGCAGAACACATTCAGAGCAGGAGAAACTCAGACTTTTTTCCACAAACGGTACTAATAGTTTCATGGTACTAACTTTTCACAATTGCCAAAAGCTCAATCATAAAATCACTAGAAAAAAAACTGCATACTATTTTGATATTGATCATAGATTTTCCATAATAAGAGAACTCTACCAAGTTTAGATAAAGATTCTGTTTTCGATCCCAGTGCTTTTTCTACCAAAATGACTCCATCAAACTTGCAATGTAGATATATTTCTGATTAAAACATTTTGATTTACTAGAATAATGGCTTCGCACTTATGCATCAGAAATGCGACGAACTAGCGAGGGAACATCCCCAACTGTCGGACGCCAATCGACTCCATGTTATGGCAGTAAGTAGATCTGAGTGAGACTAAGAAAAGCCGAAAAGAGTTCGTGTCTATGGCCTACTAGACAAGAGTTATGGGTATTTTACTGAAATTTTAGTCTATCCAGCGGAATATGCAATGTAGTCAAAGTGAATGATTTTGACCTGAAATTTTGTCCAAAGATAGCCTCATTGATTGTCATAATACCGTAAAAATTTCATCTCAAAGAATTGCTCAGTTATGGAGATATTGCATTTTCAAAAATCAGCAGTTTTGCTCATACATACCACAAATGGCTGCGTTATAAACGAGTGTTGTATTTCCATAACGGAACAATTGTTTGAACTGAAAGTTTAGCAGTATTATGACAATCATTGAGGCCATCTTTGGACAAAATTTCAGGTCAAAATCATTCACTTTGACTACATTGCATATTCCGCTGGATAGACTAAAATTTCAGTAAAATATCCATAACTCTTGTCTAGTAGGTCATGAGCAAGAACTCTTTTGAACTTTTCTTATTCTCATTAAGACCTACTTACTGCCATATTATGGAATCGATTAGTGTCCGATAGTTAGGAACGTTCCCTCGTTAGTTTGAATAAAATTGGAAACTATTGGAGCAGAACATCTAGCTGATGTAATTAAATCAAATACAGTAATTGATTTTCATTGAATATTTAACTATTGGAAATATGTATTTAGGGTCTCATGAACTTGATAATTCAGTTGAATATGATAAGCGATCTTGGAATAAAATGTCTTATGGATGCTGTGATGAATAGCAAATTGATACTTGACTATTCTCCATCTCTTTTGGACTTGTTTGATTAATATTAAACTTCTTTATTTAAAAGACAGAATATAATTAGCAACCTGCAGGAAGCGCAGACTTGATTTTTTTTTCGGAAAAAAGTAAATGTCGACCTTCTTCTAGGTATGTAGAGTATTTCTGGAAAGTTTCATAGTATTTGCTTGTACCGTCTTCAAACACATAGCAAACAGACAGACATTCTTCTTTATATATATAGATTTTCTCTTTGATATAAAGGAAAAATTACTAATTCTTGTTTACACTTATACATTTAAAAAAAAACTCAGCTTCTTTGAAGTTATTCATTGTTTCATACATTTTTCCGATTTCGTCAAAAGCCGCATTAAAATCTGGATATTTTCCAGAACATAATATTCGTTGGTTTTTCGAAGCGGTTTCATATGATAAAAGCGCTTGACGATAGTCATCAATTTTATAACCCGTATTACCACGATTGTTGTTAAGAAGTGATATTTCTTGGATTTTCAGAGCATTTGTATAAGATAAAAGCGCTTCCAGATATTTACTGATGCTATGATACACATTACCACTCTCGTTGTAAGTTCTGACCAAATCAAAAGATAATTTTTGTTGTTTTGCAAGTATGTTTTGGAGCTTTTGAAGTTCTCGGTGGTCTATATTTTCGTTGTTATCCACATAACCTGTATTCTTGTTCCCTGGACTGTAAGGAGAGTCATATGAACAAAATCGTTTAGAATAAAAATACAACAACAACACAATAATAATTATTAAACTGGTCCATATTAATTTCCATAGATATGAATTATTTGAATGAGTTTGGTCATCTACACTCACATCTTTATCAGTTAAACCGAATTTTTTCAAAGCAGCGTTAATTGTTTGAATGAAATTGTTCACCAAAAATGAAGCCTTTTCACTGTTGAAATCGACCTTGACGAAAACTGTGACGGCCAACTGTTGCTCAGGAAAATAAGCATAAAGAAATCGTTCGTAAGTAAAATCATTTTTCTCGATAATATCAAATTTTTCACTCGTAAATTCTTCTTTGAATCGCAGTAAACTAAATTTGTTAAAATAGTGTTTTAAATCTTCACTGGTCGGTATCGTTTTCCAGACAATAACTCGAGTATAACTTGATTTAACAGCATTTAATTTCAGTTCTGAATCAAGATTCATCATCTGTAGTTCTAATGACTGATTGGGATTGATTTGCAAGTTATTCTCTGATCCATGAACTATTATACCAGCAGATAATATTACCAACAGAATACTTTTTCTGCACATTGAATCTCTCACAAAATAGCAATGATACAAGTAAAATGAGTTCGGACGAAATAAACTGCAAAATTTGTCTATAATAAAGCGGCAACAGAAAGAAAACAATCAAATAAAAATGTGAGAAATGCATTAAGAAAAAAACCCAATACACATTACATCAATAAAATTACCAAGAGAAAAAAAAACCCAATACACATTACATCAATAAAATTACCAAGAGAAAAAAAAACCCAATACACATTACATCAATAAAATTACCAAGAGAAAAAAAAACTTCAACATATTTTTAATCGTGCTTGATTTCAAATAAAGTTTAGTTAACAAAAAATAAATCATGTGGACAATACAATTTTCATGCTATGTTTTTCTATACATCATCACCTCCGCCACATCAGAAACATCAACAGAACTCACTGGAAAAGAAATTCGTCTTCTCGATCAAATAGATAATGCGCAGGTGTTACCAAGTTTGATTATGAATTTAGAACATGTACTTAATAATTATATTACAGATAAAATATGTATCGAAAGAAATGCATTACGTGTGATTTTGTGGTCAGAATTACCATCTAATAATGCATTTGAAAATTATTTCAAAACGAATTTCAAAATTATTAAATATGATGAAACTTATCGCGATTTAATACTAAAAAAATATGATTATACGCGAGAAGGAACATTCCAGGAAGGTAGAACTTGGGAACGGTTTGTTTACGTTCCTGTTCCCGAGGGGTTCTTGACGTTATTTTTCAGTTATACAGTAAAACCAAGAAACTGTTGGTTATGGTTCTGGTGTTCTCTGGAAGTCTCGTCATCTACTTTATCAAATATTGAAAATTTCATCAACAGTGCATCATGTCGAATGTATGACAAATTACTAAATCCCAATAAAAGTATTTATGGTCATGGATTGTCTCTTGTTAGCAGCGAAGGCAAGACTCAATATTTTTTTGTTCATCACGATGGAGATCGTGGATATATTGAACAACTGATTCCATCGTTTACGGATGGTCTTGCAAAACAAGAACAGATTAATAAACAGAAATTATCTTCGTGTATTTTGATTATTGCAAATGGTCAAAAAAGTTTACATTCCATACGCCACCCTCACCCTCCAGGTCATATTATTCCAGATTTCCATGCTTATTATATAATAGACCCTAAAATAAAACATTCAACCCCTCATGGAGAGCTTTAAAGGGTCGATCCATGGGATCCTTACCACTTTTTGAAAAGTGTTTTTTTTCGCTCAATATACCGGTATAGTTCAGCAAACATTTTTGGTGGAAAAAAATAGTCATTCTTATCAAGAATTCCGAGATTCGGGTCGTTTTTTAGGTAGTTTTTCACGCTGAAAAAAATGTAAACATTTTGAGGGTGTTGAGGGTGAGGAAGTGTACCGCCATGATCCGGATTTCACTAGCTCATCAGATGGCTTGCCTAATCATTCTATATTTCAAGAATAATCTTTACTTTGCTGTCAATCAATTGGCAAATAGTCCAATTAACTGAACAGTAGTAAATTTATTCACGACAGTTGAGGAAGTGTACCGCCATGATCCGGATTTCGCTAGAATTTCACATGTTTATCTCATCACTGGCTTTACCTTAGTGGCAGACCAACAATTTGTAGTTGAATGCGGATATAAATAATATTGTTTTTTTTAAAGTATTTGTGTCTATATAGATGAATAGGATTATTGGAATGATATAAAATTTTGATAAATCGATTTGATGGATCGAATGTATATGAATGAATTATAATAAATGAATCTTTGATGTTGATTTCTAAGAAATAATTCGAATGAATATAAAGTGATTGCGAAAGTATTGGTTTTTATTAGTGTACTGGATGTTATCTAGAATAAATGAAACAAGTGATTTCGATCGGTTAGATGAAACGATTAAATATGAATGAAAGAGAGAATTTTGTATTGAAAAGAAAAATGAAAAATGTTTTGAATTCAAGATATAAATATACAATATTTTAATTATAGGATATGCTTAATCGAAGTTCATATCTGATTGATTAGAAGCAGTGGTTTGTTGGAAACTTCTATGTCGATCTGCAATTGAAATTGAGAATATGGTCAGATGATGAATATATGGTTTTAGATTTACCTAGGAATCGCTGGTATTTACTCTTGATTTTTTTTGCTTTATTTGTTAATAGCCATCGTTGAGGCTTTTTGTGTATTAATTCATGAGCAGCATATGGCCGATTATGATTGCCTACGATAAGCCGAAGATCCAATCCTAAATTACTTGGTATAAGACGATTATGTATTCGATGTAAATTGCGTTTAAAACGTCGAAAACGTCTTTCATGATTGTAGTGAATAAAAAATTTGTTGTCTTTTGATGATGATGATGATTTGTTAACAAAGATCGTAGGACGAGTAGTAGTAGCAGTATCATTATCATCGGTTTGATCATTATCCAAATCAGCTGTAGCTGCTCGTGCTGTTGCTTGTGATTGACGAGGTGTTAGTTGACCATAAAATTCATCTTTTAATAATGTCAAATGATGTTGATTGTAAATATATGGTAAAAATGATGATCGTCCGATATATTTAGAAAAAAAGTGTTCAAATTGTTCATCAATAAACGTAGATGGATAACTAATGAAATAATTTGTCAATCAAAAAGAAAATTAACAATAATGAACTAGTAAATGATGAACAACTTACCCGTTATATAATAACATTAATTTGATAAATCTTCTTTCCTGTTCAAATGATTCAATTGTAGATGAATATCGAACAGCTCGTGTAAGAATAGTTTTAATAATATTTCGAAATACATGTGGATGATGATCAGAAATAAATGGAACAACATAGGGTTCGGCTGATGGCTTATGATAGACCGATGTAAGTAGAATACCATTTGTATTTGTTAGAAGAACATCTAAGAATGGAAGACTTTGACTAATCTTGTATTCCAATTTAATATTTGGATGCCATTGATTTGCTTCATTTAAGAGCTTTTCTAATTCATGTTGTGATCTATTCCATGTTAAGAAGATATCATCAATATATCTACGTAGAATCAATTGAAATAAATAGATGAAATTATTTTCGCAACATATATACATACCGACCAAAATATTCACCAGTTATGTCTTGTATGCTGTGCCAACTATACAGATATTTCCTAGCAGGAAAAGATGAGATAATTCCTTGACGGAGATAATCTCTTGACGAGGACAATACCTTCAAGAAGGTAATGCCTTGACAAAGAATATCATTCATAATGGAAATCCTTGGGCAAGACATATGAAATAGTCCTCCATCCATGACAAGCATTGAACTGAGGACAAAACGAAGAGATAGAAAGAAAGGCCAAGGATATCCATAGAATTGTGTTCTATATAAAGGATAAGTGAGGAGCGAATAAGGCGCGCACACACATTCTCTTCTTAACCCGAAATTATGCTGCCATCTTAATTAATCAAGGACGTTCTTTATGCTCTCTGCTCATATTTTATAAAATTATCAAATAAATACTTCTGTGTGTTAACTACGTAACGAAGCGATAGTTGGCTGAATCCCTTAATCGTGCGGCTGATTCTAGAAATCCAACAAATATCGAAATTCCGTTACAGACATGTTTTATTTTTTTCATGAAAAATGTTCCATAAGATTATTGTAGAAAAGGAAAAGATTTCTCGGTTAAAAATAAAGTCTTATGATGTTGAATTAACGCCAAAGTTGTTGGTTATACTGATTTTCACAATCACGCAAATAAACGTTATGAATGGTTCCATCTGCCAAAGTAAAAGCAATCTGTTTGTTGCCATCAATTTGTTGACCATAGCTAAACTCAAAGTATGGGCTGGATTGCATATATTTTCCATGATGACCATCTATAGTAGCACTAAGGACTATTAGTCCACCGGTATTCAGGAGTCCAACACAACGATAGTACTTGTTATGGGCTGAATCGCTTCCCGGTCTGTGAAAACAACGAGGTCCATCGAAGTCAAAAGCTTTGCGTATACTGAGCTGTATGCTACATTTTGTGATTCCAGGTGACTTGTGATTAGTGAGTCTGTTCCAAGTCGAAGCATATAGATCAAGACCTTGACCCAGATTTGAGTTCGTAACAATTACGTCTAATGGCCCATTTCCACAATCGAGTTGCAAAACATGACCACATAATTCTGGTCGATACTTGAAATATTTCAAGGATTCAATATCTCCGATTGCAATTGGATGACTTATAGCATAACTAGCTTGTGGAAGCGCGCATGCACCTGCTTCATGAGCACCATGATATGTTGTACGAATTCCAAATACCTGCTGACCAGTTGTTGGTGCATTACCAAATACACAATTGACAATCAAAACACCAAATAAGATTAATGACGAAATAATATGAACCATTTTATCAATTATTCAAGATCTTCTAAAATAAACATAAAAGACACTTATGGATATTTATTGACAAAGAACTTATTCAATAATTTCAGTTATTCATACTCAAATGAGTTTCTATATTTTTCTACTCTTATATACCAGTCAACCGCTAAAATATGTGTTGAAAATGCGCATGTTATAGTTGTTATCTCAAGCGTTTGGATGCTCGTCTGTATATTGTGTTTTTTTTAAGAAATCCTATTGAGATAGTTGATTAAGAAATCACTTTCGAGTTTACCTCTTTTGTATGACGATTCAACGTGAAACAGATGAAGACAACAGAATATGAATCGTTGAATGTTCTTCTCCGCTATTTATACGAGTTAAATCTTATCGTTATCTTATATGGGTAACTTTTGATTCTCCCACCTATCATAATAAGCTTTCCTATTTGGTTATCTTCGCTAGACTAAGAACAAATCATAATTATCAGTGATGGGATTTTTTTCATTCTTAACAAACGTTGTGTAAGCTGAAATCGAGAAACGCATGTATTTCGAGTATATGAAAAGAAAAAAAAGGGAACGAATAGTATGATAGATAACATTCTTTCCCTGAAATGAAAGAACGAACAAATCATGGGAAAAAGAAAAAAGAAGAAACGAGAACTACGTGCTCGCTGACACGTCGTATAAATAGCAAAGAAAAAATCTTTTCTAACTATCTTTGTTTCATTGGCGATGTGCGGCCAATCTCTTAGATACGCAACATTCTCCGTATAATTACTCAAGTAGATTGTAAGTGTTTTCACGATCATCTCAATCGAGTTTTGATAGTTTTTATTCTCATATCTTTCTGTTTTCGAAAGAAATAATTTATAAGCAGATTTTAATTATCATTAGAGATAGAACTTACTACTTACAACAGGAGAATGAATGAGTGAAAACGGGAGGTATCATATCAGATGGTTCCCTCGTAAGCTGAAAACAGTTCAATAAGTGCATGAAATGTCAATACAGACCAGAAAAAGAACTGAGTTCTTCTTATTGAAACTTAATGTGAGAGTGATATGCTTGAAATATTTCCAGTAGCGCGTTTTTTCTTGTCAGTATAGAGATTACAGTTATAATTATACGTATATACGATTTTAATTTCTAGACTATAGGAATAAATGATTGTGACAACGAAGAGAAAACTTGAATACCCAGGTCGATCAATCCGAGAGTCGGATCCAACCGGAACTCATCGGATTCAATGGGATCCGAGTCGGAATATATCGGATTATGTCGGATCTTATCGGAATACATGTAAAATTCGACACGCTAAATAAGGTACCTTATAGAATTGCTTAAAAGACTTCTCGTCAAATTTGTAATATTTCATAAATTTTGCATATTTGTCTGACGGAATCCGATCGATTTCCGTCACCAAAAATCCGTTAGGATTTAGTCGGATCATCGGATCCTATACATTCCGATAAGATCCAACATCGGATTGGTTGACCTGGGTAGCAATAATACATAAGAGCCTTGTAAAATATTGTGGAGGAGAACTGATGAAACATCTAGGATAGAAATATTTAAGTCAGATTTTACATTATCTCAGTGATGTGAGAAACCCGGTAGTTCAAGACTTACAGATGATGACATTTGAAGTTAATAGGGAGTTTGATTTTGTAAGAAATTCAATCCATACATTACTTTTGAGAACACTATTTATATAGCTCTAAACCTCTATGTTTCTATACTAATATGATCTATTCATATAATATTATCAACTAGTTAACAACAGTTTCGATCTAAAATATTCATCACCACAATATTGAAAACATTTGTTTTATCAATCATAATTTATTTTGCAATGGATATTTTAGCCTTCTACTCTTTATCGCTTCTTTTTCTATACTACTTGTTACATTGTAGATTGTCCATTTCTTTTTATGTCTTAATGATAGAAATGTCTTTATATCAGATTTATTCCGGCGTTGAAGTCTTTTTTCGACGGATTCAAATGTCGAAAGATCTCGATGGCTTTAGTCCTGGAGTTTATTGCGTATTGAATCGTTTGTGGATGATTCAAACCCTAATCTGTATATTACACTGTATTAAAGTAAAAAGATATTTGCCAAGAGAATCGAATAGTAGACATGTCGCCATTTTTCAATTTAATTTTGTTTTATTAACATATACCATTCTATACGCTGCAGAAATTGTTTATACTCATCTGATTATACTTCGATTCAATTCATTTATTCATCATGTTATTGGAATTATTATATTTATTTGGACTATATTTCATCAAAATATGATTTGTGTTATCTATCTCATTCCTTATGTAGTTCATTCACTGTATTGGTGCTTTGAAACTCAATATGATTATCTTTTATATGTTTATAATGGTTCTCTTATTGGTGTGATACTTCTTATAATATGTTTTAGTTGTTCCACACAAAATGTGAAACTTCAAGTAGCTGTTATTGTTTTGTGTTTGTTTCATTTTAACGTTTTAACACACTTTTATGAGCATGATCTGAATGTTTTCGACACAGCGAAAACTTTTCAACTGATGAAAGCTTTGTGTTTTTCTTTTTTCTTAGCAACACCGTTTTATTTCTATTTACTTTACATCTCTTTACACAAACGAACTTTAATTGTTAATGATGTTTTCTGATAGTTGAGGGTGTGGCTTATATAAAGAAATACCACGATCCGGATTTCGCTAGAATTTCAATAGCTCATCAGGTGGTTTAAAATTAAACTGCATATAAGCAATAAAATCAATTGAAAGACAATTTAAAGGATCGAAATCCTCCCAATTGCTAATTCTCAACAGATTTATTCTTAAATTAGCAGATGGTCACTCTATAAAGCATGTGAGGCTTATATAAAGAAATACCACGATCCGGATTTACCCTCTTTGAATTCCACTTGTGTGTACGATGACACACGTTACCATATTTGCAGATCAGCATTTTGTAGTTGTAGATGATTATAATTGTTGAATGATATAAATAATCGAAGATTGGAAAGTAAAGATGCGTTCATAACAGTTTACTAAAATGGTTTAGTTGATAATGTAATCTAAAAGTAAACTGAGAATATGATGAATGGCGTATATTTGTGGGAGTGATTGAAATGAAAATGAT
>Ga0209935_1005360_pt1 | contig 10946 bp, 10 predicted proteins | sample ThiBio_1000_plan_2_FD_183958 | JGI IMG/M metagenome (GOLD analysis project Ga0209935, IMG submission 183958) | Wastewater bioreactor microbial communities from Cape Town, South Africa - Thiocy_cont_1000_plan (SPAdes) | ecosystem: Engineered > Bioreactor > Thiocyanate-remediating >... | reverse complement strand
GCACGGCGTCGGGCTTGGCGCGCACGAGAGTCGCCACACACGCAGCGACGGCGGCGCTGGCGTTCTCCTTGGTGTCGAACACGACGACGTGGGTACCCGCGACAGCGGCGCGCGATACGAAACCACTGTGACTATCCAGCGACTCAAAGAGGCTCATGGTGGCTGCAGGTACTCGGTAGGGAAGGCGCGACGACGAGGGAGTGTGCGTGAGCGAGAGCGAGGGACAGCAGCGATAGGAACAGTGAGCGCGATGCTGCGTCGTCGTCGTTCATTCGTTTGCTGCCCGCCAGTTGCACACCAGCGCGCCATCACATCAGGATCTCTCAAGAGATATCCACCCACTCCACCTGGTTCTACATCACAAGATCTATCAAGAGATACACATACTCCACCTGCATCTACATCACAACATCTATCAAGAGATATCCACCCACTCCACCTGAGTCTACATCAACATCTATCAAGAGAGGTCCACTTACACACGCCCTGCAACCATGAGCGCTCCTGCCTCATCCACTGCCATCGAGCCTACACTTCCATCTGCCACCGATGACTCCTCTGATACCGCCACCGATAGCACGACTGCTGCCGACGGAGAAGATCCCTCGTGCGTGTTCTTCAAGCCTCGCTCGCGCTCCAGCAACAGCAACAAAGGTCGCAAACGAGGACGCAGCGACATCGAGACCGACACGACCGACGACACGACCATCGTCCGACCCGAGAAGCAGCAGAAGAAGAGCCTCACATCCTACAGCGTATGCGTGCGAGGCTCTCGCGTCAGCTCGCACACTCGTGCTTGCTCACTCACACGCTGGTATGCACACACACGCACGCACACTCGTAGACCACCAAGTCCAGCGTACCGACCGAGGAGATGACATCCGATCCAGTGGTCGGCTTCGCGTTCGAGTCATCGCAGACAGCCGTACGTATGGCGCGAGACGCGTGCTCGATGCAGTCCACTCACTGATCGCTGCATTGGTGGCACGACAGAAACCAGCTGGCAGCGACGACATGGGCGCCACTCGCACGCTCGTGATCGACTCGGCGCCGGGCAAGGGCGTCGGCAGGTTCGGACCGCAGAAGGTCGCGGGCAACGTGCGCATCAGCTGTCGCTTCGACTACCAGCCCGATATCTGCAAGGACTACAAGGAGACTGGCTACTGTGGTTATGGAGATGCGTGCAAGTTCCTGCACGATCGTGGCGACTACAAGACCGGCTGGCAGATCGACAAGGAGTGGGAAGAACAGCAACGCGCTCGAGTCGGTATGCACTCCCTCGATCCATATGCAACTTGGCTTGATTTCTAAGGCGTTGATTGGATTGGATTGGATTGGATTGGATTGATGATTGGATTGATGATTGGATTGGATTGCTTGAGCAGATGTACGGGCACTCGACAACCCCGAGGAGGAGGAGATCGACGACCTGCCGTTCGCGTGCTTCATCTGCCGCGAGAGCTTTAAGGAGCCGGTCATCACCAAGTACGAGCACTCGCGCGCTGCTCGGCATGGCTGCTTGAAGCGTGTGGCTCACTGGTCGACAGGTGTGGGCACTACTTTTGCGAGCGATGCGCCGTGAGCAACCACGCCAAGACCAAGAAGTGCGCCGCGTGTGGCGAGAAGACCGGCGGCATCTTCAACAAGGCCCACAAGCTCATTGCACGCATCAAGGAACGACGCGCCAAGAGCCTCGCCGAGGAGGAAGAGGAGCGGAAGAAGAAGGCCGCTGCCGATGCCGATGGCGGCGATGACGGCGATGACGAGGGCAATGGTCACAGCCGCTAGGAAGTGTGCTGTTCATAAATATCCATATTGATTGAATGTTGATGACATTGATTGGTGGGGGTTACTTGCTTGGTGGTCCGATTGCTGGCCAACAGAGCACCTCAACGAGTGGGAGCGGTACCAGTCGCTGGTGGGCTGAAGGGCCCGACCTTGGGAGGTGGCCGCGGGCGTGCTGTCGCCGAGCCGCTGCGCTGAACGCCAGCGGGAATGTTCGGCGCCGGATGCGTTCCGGCTGCTGTGGCCGGTGGCGGTGCCGGCTGCGGTCGCGGGGCTGTCGGCGGTTTGGAAGTCGGTGGTGGTGGCGCATGAGATGGGCTGGGGCTGACGACACCGAACTGGCGTGACGCTGGTCCCGCCGGGCGCATCACGGCGCCTGTGGCAGGAAGAAGTGCGACACCGCCCGCTGGTACCCGGTTCGGAGTCGCGGTCGCGGAGGTGCTCGTGGCGCCGGCGCCGGCGGCGCTCGATGCTCCGGGAGGCGTAGGCTGCGGGCTTGTGGGCGGTAGCCTGAGTTTCGCAGGCTCGGAGACGCGTGGAGGCCTCACGGCAGGTGCGGCAGGCGCTGCTGTTGGAGGCGACGCATCACGCCGCAGCATGTGCACTACCGTCGGCTCGTCGCGGTTCGGGCTGCGTAGCGAGGTGCGAGGCGAGCGATTTTGCTGCAGTGTCGCATGGAGTGACTGGCGTTTCCTGTTGTTGCTCAGTGCTCGTACAGCGATCTCGGATATGGCGGTTGCAGGTAGTGGCGTTGTGGCAGAGGACGTAATGTGCTCTACACAGCGAGGAGCACGCAGCGGTTGATTGGTCGGTCGGTCGGTCGGTGAGTGAGCGAGTGCAGCAAGAGGAGCATGACAGCGGCAGCTCAATACCTTGAATCATTCGTGCAATGTCGGGTCGTTCGGTATCGAGAGCCATCTCGATCGGAGTGCCGGAGCTCGACTCGATGTCGGGAGTGGCATTGGCGCGCAGGAGGCACTTGGCGATCGGCAGGTTTCCACAACGAACCGAACAGTGCAAGCCAGTCTCGCCGCTCTCGTTCACGGCGTTGATCGGGGCGCCGTTTTGCAGCAGCAAGTCGACCAACGCCACGCCGCCACGGATGCACGCAATGTGCAGCGGCGTCTCGAGCTTTTGGTTGACGGCCGCCACCTGCGCACCACGCTGCAGCATCGAACGCACCAGTGCCAGGTATTCGGTGTTGAGATCGCTGCTCGGCCGCAGGCGCACGGCAAAGTGCAACGGAGTATTGCCGTCGGGTGTCTTGGCGTTGAGATCGATTCCGTCACACGCCAGTAGCGTTTGTATGTTCTAACATTGGTAGAGAGCAGTCAGTTTCGTGCAAGATCAGCAACGAGAACGAGAAGACAAGTGGCTCGGTACCATGAAGCTTTCGACACTGTTACACGCGAGATGCATCGGCGTCCAGCCGCGATCGTCGACGCAGTTGAGATTGATAGCTGGCTGAGCGAGCAACTCGACTACGTGCTTCCAGTCGTTGTTCGAGATGGCAGCGTGCAGTTGCGAGAGGTTTGTACGTGACTCGGAAGGCTGTTGTGCGGTATGACTCCACAGCTCGAGCACCGTCTTGCATTCGTACTCGAGGCGGCAAAAAATCCCCATGCAGAGACCCGATACGGGCACTTGATGTGTGGAGTCGATGAGTCGATCGCTCGACGCTCGAGAGGGGGGAGGGAGCACGAGGTGCTCGAGCGCGTACCAATGTGCAAGCTGCCATGCGTGGCGGCATACTTGGGGTCCTCGAGGAGCTTCATTTCGAGCAGATATTGCACGTCCTTGATCAGGTCGCCTACCCAATTGCGGTCCTATTCAATGGGCAGCAAGCGGCGGTACATCAATCTTTGATCGATCGATTAAGAGCTCGAAGGCTCGTACTCTGCAAGCACGTACCTCTTCGGAAAGCTTGTTCTTCTGTGCCTCGAAGGCACGCGAGATGACGGTAATGTCTTTGGAGGTGAGCGGATCGTACGGCACGTTGAGTTGCGCCTGGAGAATGGCGCACGCGTCCGAGATGAACTCCTCGATCTTGGGATAGATCATGGCTCGCATTCGCGAGACGAGCGAGTGTACTCCGTATTTGTCGTGGTTGGCATCGAGCACCTCGCTCAAGATGACGGAGTTCGCATGCACTTGTGAGATATCGGCAGGAGGTCGTTCAATGTAGTTCTCGGGAACTGCCTCAAAATTGTAGCCACTATGTAGGTGCGCCACCCGTCAGTCAGTCAGTCAGGGAATCAGTTAGTCAGTCAGTCAATCAATCAGTCAATCAGTCAGTCAGTCAGTCAGTCAGTCATACATGTTGGCCAAAAAGACTTCAGTCGCTTGGTTAATGGTGGTGAGCCACCACTCGGAGAGATCCTCCTTTTGCTTGCCACTGATGAGTTCGCGCTTCAGGAATACCAGCTGGTCGAGTGCGCTCTCGCAGGTACCGCATATGCTCTACGGACGCCATCACCGAGAGTGATAGTCAGCAAGCGAAAGTGAGCGAGAGTGTGCATATGGTCGATGGTCGTTAATCAGGACTCACCTGGATGCTTTGTATGACTACAGGCTCTAGTTGGAAACTCTCGAGTTGCTTGAGCGTATGCTGCAGCGTTGGATGAAACAGCGAGTTCTCGTCCAAGCCACTCTTGAATCGGTGCATCTTGAAATAGCAGCAATGCAGCCATTCAGTAAAATCGCACGTTGCGTTGTATCGGAGGACCGAAGGAAGTGCGCACATACTTGGGTCGATAGCTCGCGGTTGACCTCATCGAAGAAAGCGCACGGCTTCTTGTTCTTGATGGCGCTCAGTACTTGTTGGAACTCCTTCTGCGAGGCCTGCAGCTGTACAATGTCTCGCAACTTGCTGTCGTTCTACAAAGCGGCGTTGCTGCGTGAGTGTGTGCCTCACACGATTTGCCGATGGGCCGGTGTGGGCAGCCAGCGCACCTGTTTGGCACGCTTGATGACCTCGAGCGCGACTCCAATGTCGGCCAAGTGTCGCGGAATGGTGTTGTGCACATAGTTTACAATGTAGTTGATGAAGGCATCGGTCGGTAAGCGAACGATGCGCTCGAGTCGAGCGAGATTCTCGACTTCAACGATGGCACTAATGTAGAGAGTGAGTGAGTGAGTGAGTGCATGAGCGAGGTATCGAGAGTGCATTAGTGAGTGAGTGCATGAGCGAGTGAGAGATTGAGCGTACGCGCCAAACGACTCGGCCAACGGAATGGCACGTTCGATGCTGATGGTTTGCGCCAGCGACTCATCGGGGGACGTCCAGACCTTGAGCGTGGTGGGCGTCGGGAAGTCGCCCGTGAAGCGAGCGTACCGCAGCGGTTGGTCGGGGAGATCGACCACGACCACGTCGCCGCACTGGAGCGCCTGAATGCCACGCATGGGCGCCGTGTACGAGCGCACGAGTGAAGCCAGTGCCGAGTCGTCGCGAATGAAGGCCCACGAGGTCAGCGTGGCGACCAGCTGCTCGACCGATTGGTTGCTCGTGCGGCCGCGCGTGTCGCATGCGACGAAGACCGGCAGCGTGGTCGAGAAGCCGCTGCCATGCGAGGTGATGGGCTCGAGCGCCTCGCGAGCGAGGTCTTGCGAGAGTTGATCGAGAGCAACGCGTGATGGCTCGAGTCCGATCAAGCAGTTGTAGGCATCGACGCGGTGCGTGCGGATGTAGTCGCCGAATGCCACGACATTCTGCATGACGACGGAATCGGCTACTGCAGCAGAGCCCGTGGCGGCGGCGCTGCCGGTGGTGCTGGTGGTGTTGGTCGACGACGAAGACGAGGAGGATGAAGAAGAAGATGCAGAAGCGGATGGATTCGACAGAGTGGAGGCGGCGGTCGTGGCGGCAGTGGGATCGAACGAGAGCGAGCGGTAGGATTCGATGAGCTCGAGATACAGCTGCTGGTCGGCCGACGTGAAGAGGTTCGAGAACGAGCGCGAGTGACGCATGCAGCGGAAGACGGCGGCGGCCCAGGCCTTGGAGCCGGCCGGGAGGTCGTGCGTCAGCAACACGAAGCTGCGGTACAGCAGCGACACGGCACGGTGGAGATCGAGCTCGAGCCCGGCCACGGGCGCCGTCTGCGCCTGGCGTCGGAAGCTGAGGATGCGAGACTTTTGGCGGCGCTGCTTCTCGCGCCCGACGCTCTTGCTGTGCTGCATGAGTGCACGCCAGTACTGCAGCACGTTGTCGAGCGACGGACTCGACTCGGCGAGCTCGTACAAGGCCAAGAGCTCCGAGTTGCTCGAAGTCACATCGTTGCCCGTTGATGCAGCAGCGGCACCCGCTGCGGTCGCTGCCGCCGCCGCCGCCGCCGCCGACGATGATGATGCCGACGACGAGCCAGCGACCGAGGCCGACGACAAGTTCGTGGTGGTCGAGGTGCCGGATGCCGACGATGCGGCGCTACTCGGTACCAGCGGAGCACTCACGGGAGAGCTTCCGCTCGCTGCAGTCGGTAATGACGACGACGACGCTGCGTGGTTCGAAGCGAGCAGTATCGAAGCCGACATGGCGCTCTGCTGCTTGGCCAGCGAGCCTTGCCGCACAGTCACGCGCTTGCTCATGGCGCGCACACGGCAGATATCACACGTTCAGATCAGACCACACCAGACCAGACCAAACCAACCGAACCAACCGAACCAACAACACAACGAGAGATCGAGTGAGCGATCTCGAGCGAAACTAAGAACCGGGGCACACGAACTTATCTTATTCGCGTGATCGCGTAATCGCGTAATCGCGTAACAGCGCAGTTTCGGTTGCTCTCCTCCGTACTGCCGCTGTGCGTGTGTCGTCTTCCTCTCTGCCTCTTCTCTGCCTCAGTCGCTCGCTCGCTCTCTTCGCTTCGCGCCGCACTCTTCCGCCATGGCTGCCAGCGTACCTTCGAGCGCTTCGCATGTCAAGCACCATGTCAACGAGGACATCAACAAGTACTACGAGGTCAAGGACATCCTCGGCACGTACGTGCGCGCGCTCCCTTGCTCTCGCGCCATAGCGCCCTGCTTATCTCGCGCCATCTCTCTCGCTGTCCGCTCGGAAAAATCGCCTCGCACTCTGCTTATCCCATCGCTCGTGTGGCTGCCATGTGCCCTCGTGTGGCGTGTTTGTGTTTGCGTGCGATCTTTGGCGTGCCAGCGGCGCGTTTTCCGAGGTCAAGCGCGGCGTCAATCGCACGACGGGCGAGGAGGTCGCCATCAAGATCATGACCAAGTCGAAGGACAATCGCAAGATGGAGATCATCGAGATCGAGATCGAGGTGCTGAAGCGCGTCAACCACCCCAACGTCATCAAGCTCTACGAGATCTTTGACAACCGCAACGACATCGCCTTGGTCTTGCAACTGTACGCGCGCTGCTTGGCGTCCTTGATCGTCGTGGTGCGATTGTAGCTCGCTCTGACCGGGCCCTCTCGCGCTTGGCGCTTGGCGCCGTCACAGCATCACGGGCGGAGAGCTCTTTGAGCGAATCGTCAAGCAGACTCGCTACTCGGAGGCCGATGCCTCGCGCGTCGTCAAGCAGCTCCTGCTGGGTCTGGCGCACTTGCACGAGCGCGACATCATCCATCGTGATCTCAAGGTACGGCTGCACGCATCGCCGCCCACCGCTGCTGCTGCTGCTGCTGCCGTCGAGTGCGTGGGAGTGCGCGAGAGCATCTCTTGCTCACAATGAGTTTCTGCGCGAACCAACCAATCGTGCACTGCAGCCCGAGAACTTGTTGCTGTCCAACCACACCAACGAGGCCGACGTGGTGGTCACCGACTTTGGCTTGTCGGCCATCAAGCGCCCTGGCCAAGTCATCAACCGCGCTGTGGGCACGCCTGGGTACGCCTTGCTCTCTCTCTCTCTCTCTCTCTCTCTCTCTCTCCCACCGCGATACGGTGCACACTTGTGAGCGAAGCAATTTAACGCGATGCATCGGTTCGATGTGAAACAGCTACTTGGCGCCCGAGGTGCTGATTGCACTCGATACCGGCAAGGGCTACGGCGAGGAGGTCGATATGTTTGGCGTCGGTGTCATCACCTACATTCTGTACGTCGCGGCGCTATCGAACAGCTACCATGCCCGCTCACTCACTCGCTCACTCGCTCACTCACTGACTCACTAACTTTCTTGTCTGCAGCCTCTGTGGCTTCCCGCCTTTCTATGGTAACGACGAGGAGGAGGTGTATGTCAAGACCGAGACGTGCGACTACAGCTACCCGCCCGAGTACTGGGGTGGCATCAGCGAGCGCGCCAAGAACCTCATCGACAGCCTCCTGACGCTCGACCTCTCGAAGCGTCTCACTGCTCGCCAGGCTCTCCAGCACCCGTGGATCGCCGTACGTGTCTTTGGTGGCCCGTTGAGCGGGTCTCTCTCTCTCTCTCACTCACTCACTGCGCATTCATTTCCTGTGTTCTAGAGCGAGCAATCGACTGCGCACTTGGAGACGGCGCTCGTGGGTCTCAAGCGCTTCAACGCCAAGCGCAAGTTCAAGGGCGCCATCAAGGGTCTGCTGGCCATCAACAAGATGCGCCGCCTGACCAAGTCGGGCACCATGTTGGCGCTGATCGAGAAGCAACTCAAGCAGGAGATTGCGAGCGCCTCGTCGACCTCGCTGCTGCCGACCGTGGTCGGTGCCGGCCCGGGCACCAGCCCCTTTACGCGCTCGGCGGTCGTCGTCACGTCGGGCAAGGTGGCCGATGCACCTTCGAACGCCGCCTTGATCGGCATCCTCGATCGCAACAACATTCCTTTTGCACTGTGCCGTCTGAGCGTCGAGCAGAACACCGACTTCTTCCAGAGCCTCTTCGCCTCGTCGCCCTCGAGCGCCTATCCGTTGTTGTTCGTTGGTGACGAGCTCGTTGGTGTACGTTTGTTTCTTCTCCTCTCGTTCTCCCTCGTTCTCTCGCGTACTCACCGATGCATTTCGTTCGACGGAATAGGGCTTGGGTGAGATCAAGTCGCTCGAGTCCAACGGCGCCTTGGTATCCACGGTGACTCGCAAGCTCGGAGCCCTCCCTGCCACGAACCTCGATTACGAGCGAGTGACCGTCGAGGTCATTGCTGGCCGCAAGCTGGCGCGCAAGGATCTCTTCACCAGCGACCCGTACTTGGTGTTCGGTGTCGTCGACAGCAACGACTCGACCATCGACCAGATTCCGCTCAACAGCCGCTGCTTCACGTCGCAGATCAAGATGCGCACCTTGAATCCCAAGTGGAACTCGGTGCCGGTCGAGCTGACGTTCCCGGGCAACTTGGGCAACAAGTTCGTTCGCGTCGAGTGCTGGGATTACGATCAGATTGGCAAGGATGATTTCATGTACGCCTTGACTCGCAGTCGCGCAGCCGCGCACTCTCTTGTCGTAGTTTGCTCACACATCGTTCTTGGTGCTGCTGTGTAGGGGCGTGGTGTACGTCGGCATCAGTTCCTGCATCCAGAACGAGCAAGCTCTGTGGTATCCGTTCCAGGCTCGTCGCACCAGGAAGGACAAGGTCTCGGGCGATGTGCAGTTGGTAGTGAGCTACGAGGACAACGCAGCCTTCCGTGAGCGAGCTTGTACGATGCTCTCTCTCTCTCTCTCTCTCTCTCTCTCACGTCATGAGCTGGCACGAGTGCATCTCGTGATAGTAGTACTGACGCGTTCACTTGATTGGCGCCACACACACACACACACAGCTGCTCCCGACGGACGCGCCTTCCTGCATGCGCGTTACGCCACGCAAGTGATCCAGAACCAGCTGCTCGGCAACACGCGAACCGATCGCCAGCAAGTACCGGCGCGCCACACGGCCAAGGACTCGCAGCCGCCGATCGCCGCCATCTCGTCGTCGCTGTTGGTCGAGAAGTTTGCGCCCGGCTCGGCGCTCTACGGTGCGGTGCAGCTCGAGGAGTGCGTGATCCGCGAGCTCCAGCGCCGCCTGCCGGCCACCGAGGGCAAGAACAAGTGGGCGACGTCGTTCACGGCGCCGCGCGCCTTCGCCGTGCGCTTCAACAGCGCCGAGTTGCGCTCGGACCACACGTACTTGTGGCACGGCGTATGGCTGAGCCCGTTCGACGACGAGGTGCACGAGTGCCTCGTGACCGAGGTGCAGAACCGCTCGGTGGTCTACACCGACGACGAGCAATTCGCCATCAACGAGGCCGGCATCACCGACTACATTTGCATCACCGACTTGACGCAGAGCGTGCGTGCCCACTTGGCCGTCAAGGTCGATGGCTCGTCGGTCTACTGCCCGCGTCGATTCATTCGCTTCTCGGTCGATCGCATCGTCGGCGTGCCGGCCATGAACCTCACCGACGCGGTCTTGGTGCCGTACAGCGTCATCTAATGATGCCCCAACCATTCGCCGCCTGCATCTACGCGTGCGTGCGAGCGTACGTGCGTTGCTAGCCAGTCGTCACAGGACGGCTGGTTGTGTTTGTTTCTCGTGTTCGCCACGGCCGATTGACGTTCCTCTTCCTCCACTACCTCAACGATCACATCTTCCACTCCACTGCCAGTTCTCTCTCTCTCTCCCTCACTCTCTTGTCTGGCTACTCATTCTTAATATTTCAATGCACCTTGAGTCAATGGCTGATTCTTACTATCTCTCGCTGGCTCACCCACGTCTCAAGTAACAAACCAACGTGGTTTACTTGGATTCAGTAACCACACATCATGAAGCAAGCAGAAACAGAAAAGCAGCAGTAGTAGCAGCAGCAGTGGCAGCAGCAGCGAGGACGCTCACTTGGTCCAGATAGCATAGTTGTTGCCCGAGGTCGCAAGCTTCCAGCCCGAGCCACACGGCGACCAGCTGTTGGTGCCGAGCTTCATAGCCACCGAGCCGTTGCACTCGCTCGTTGCTCCGGCGCCTAGAGGGCGAGTAACGACGTCGCACTCGTGTCAGGAGGTGCGAGACGAGACGAGGCGTGGCGTGGCGTGGCGTGGCAAGGCAAGGTACGTACCAGTGTAGGCGGCATAGAGGCCACTCTGGTGCTTGTCGATGTAGAGCGACATGGTGGGCGTCAGGTTCATTTGGTTGCGGATCTGCATGAAGCGTTGCAGTGCCGATTGGATCTGGCTCGTGTTCCAGTCGTCCCAGAAGATCATCGGCGTGCCGGGGTGCGTAAAGAGATAGGCGTAGCCCTGGATGATCTGGTCGGTCGAGCCGAAGCGGTCGTTG
>Ga0209935_1005358_pt1 | contig 10953 bp, 12 predicted proteins | sample ThiBio_1000_plan_2_FD_183958 | JGI IMG/M metagenome (GOLD analysis project Ga0209935, IMG submission 183958) | Wastewater bioreactor microbial communities from Cape Town, South Africa - Thiocy_cont_1000_plan (SPAdes) | ecosystem: Engineered > Bioreactor > Thiocyanate-remediating >... | reverse complement strand
GCACCTTGTGGTTCCAATGCAGCCACGGGATGCGGCCTTGCTTGTCGGCATGCGACGGCGCGCCATACCACGCGTAGTAGAACACGTGCACGTTGTACGCCAGCGGCACCGTCGAGCGCTTGTTGGTCGCCGATGTGGCACGACCAGGCACCATCGCTACGTCGAGCTCGATGCGATTCGAGCCATCCGCCAGTTGGTCGTGAGGCTTGGTGTCTGCCGCTTCATGGGCGTGCTCGTCTGCGCCTTGGACCTGTTGCTGCGGCTCCTGCTGCTGCTGTGGAGCATCCTCGGCGAGAGGTTGCGGCTCGGCCATCGATTCTGGCAGAGGCTTTTGTCTCTCGTGCAGAGGTGGCCGTACCACGTCGATGGCAGGGCGGCGAGTGAGAGTGGCAGGCGGCAGGCGGACGCGGTCTCGATCGTGTGGCAGCGCCGACGACGTGGCGCGCAGTGGCGGTGTCGCTGCTCGCTCGCCCGAGGCTGGCGGATTCGTGGCGCTGGCGAGTGAGTCAGACGACTCGTACAAGTGCTGGCGCTGTTGCTCGATGGGCTGCAGGTTCACGAGCAGCAGCAGCTGGACAGCGAGCACCAACAGCAGCGAGACGGCAGCGAGGGTTCGCGTACACCACGTGGCACCGCTGCTGCTGATGCTGCTGCTTGAAGGTACCGCCGAGGCACTTGTACTCCACCGCCGAGGCACACCGTCTCCCGAGGACCGTCCCATGCAGCGCAAGGGCCGAGTGGTCCGGAGAGAGAGCGAGGCACACCCACACACGAGAGAGAGAGAGAGAGAGAGAGAGAGAGAGAGAGAGAGAGCAGCGAACAGAAGAGAAGAGAGCCACGTGTCACGATGACGAGCGACGAGAGATTCGCGCTCTCAGCGACTTCTTCCGATGCCACGTACTCACTCACCTGCTCGCTCTCTCTCTCTCTCGCTCGCTCACGCACCTCTCTCACTCCTTTCATCAAGTAGTGCTTGGCCACCACGAGATGTCGAGCGAGGAACCAGCGACTCCCGAGAGAGGAGTGGTAGCGGTTGCGAAGGGAGGAGGAGGAGGAGTGATGTCGGTGCTTGGGCTCGTGGCGGCGTTCGTGGCCGTGGTGGCCGTGGTGCTTGCCGTGGGCCCGCGACAGCTCGATATCGTGGTGCCCTTGGCTGGTGCACGAGCCTTCGATGCTTGTTCGTCGCTTCTATCCACTCGTACGAACGCCGCAAGAGCCAAGAGTCGCTCTCTCCCTCCACACGAAACTGATTGGACTCGTTTACCTCGTTGACCTCGTAGGCACCGATGAACAGCAAGAGTATTCAGCGAGTACGAGCGGTATCGATGGCAGTAGCGGTGTGGCCTCGATCGTAGGGGATCTATTTATTACGACGCAAGTGGATGCGGAGGACGGAGTGGCGTCGGCGTACGCCTACACGCCGGTCGGCGTCATCGAGCGGCGCGCCGTGTACCTCGGCTCGCACCTCGGCTGCGTGCTGCTGCCGACGCCGTCCATCACCAAGGACCGCCCCGAGTGGTTCACGAACTTTGTCGTGCCGTGGTTGCGGCGCGTCGGTGTTCGTGGCGCGTACCTGCATCCGGACGTCGATGACGCACACGCGGCCATCATCAAGCAGCAGCTCTCGGACTGGCGCGTGCTGCGGCATCAGCTGTCGGCCTTCCACGACGACGGCAGCAGCAGCAGCAGCAACAACGATGCCAACGAAGAGCTCGACGAGCAGCAGCGGCATCGAGAGCAGCAGCAGCAACAAAAGGAGCAAGCACAGCATCGGTACGAGTTCGATGCGCTCAACCGAGGCACCAAGCTGCACGACGCCATGCTTCACACCGACGACGCTCTCAGCGGCAGTGGCAGCGGCAGCGGCGGCGTCGCCGAATGGCCGACCGGCGATACGATCAATGGCACCCTTGCCGACGCGGCATTGCGGCGCATCAAGAGCGTGCAACGACTCGAGCAACTCGTAGCACGCGACTTTGAGCGCGACAATCTGCGCGCCGTCGTGGCGCTGTATCGTGGCCAGATCGTGGCCGAGCGATACTCGACGGCCGACGGCATCTCGAGCAGCACGCGGTTGCACGGTGGTCGCATGTCATCCATCGTGCTCAATGCCTTGCTTGCGATCCGAGTGCGACAAGGAGCGGTCGACTCGTCACTTGCCACGGAAGGTGTTGCCATCGAATGGCTCAATGATTCACGTCGCAAGGTTACCGTTCGTGACTTGTTTCGGTATCTATCTATCGCCTGATGCTCTCACGCAATCACAATCATCACTGAATCTACTCACTCTCTTTGTGATTGTGATTGTGATTGTGGTGAGATAGAATGACAAGTGGATTGGAATTTGATGAGATCCACGATAGTCGCTGGATGATGTACGGTGGTGAATCGAGTGCCGCCGAATATGCAGCCAACAAGGAGCTACGCGTTTGGCCCGGTAGTAGTTGGCAGTACTCGAGTGGCACGAGTGCCTTGTTGTCTCGGCTGATTCGGTACTCGTTCATTGGCACGTCGATGACGACCTCGACCGACAAGCGTAAGCTCGTCGCGAGCCCGCTGGCGGCCAGCAACCAGAGCGCCTTCATGCTGCCCGAGAACAGCATGAGCAATCAGGCGTACTGGAGCTTCCCGCGCCTGCAGCTGTTCGACGTCATTGGCATGCGCAGCGCCGTGATGGAGCTCGACACGAGCGGCACCTTCATCGGCGGCGCACGCATGCACGCCACGGCGCGTGACTGGGCTCGATTCGGTCTCTTGTACGCCAACGACGGCTTGTGGCACCGCGACAACTTTGCGATCGCCGTCTTGCCGCAGCAATGGACCTCCGAGAGCGTGACGCGCAAGCCAGCCAGCGGCTCGCGCGGCCTCTTTGGCGGACACTGGTGGCTCGGTGGCACCTCGGCCGTGGCGTCGGACGTGGCGCTCGATTCCGAGCCGCAGTACGCATGGCTGCGCCAGTTGCCTCGCAAGACGCTCGTTGCCATGGATCGTGAGGCGGGCCACATTCTGCTCGTCGTGCCCGAGTACCACCTCGTACTGGTTCGCTTCGGCTTCGAGCCGCTCAAGCCGGCACACGTTCTTGAGCTCATGACGCAACTTGCCGAATTGCTTCCTCGTGCCTCTCCACTTGTAACTGCATCACTAGAGAGTACTACTTCTACGGTTACTAACGCACCGTAACGAATGACAACAATACATGAGATTGATAGAGAGATCGATGGTTAAGATGGAGCTTGTAATTGCGAGGGTTGTGAGCTGTCAGTCGGATATTTGTGATGCTGGCGCTGCGGCACGTTCGAAGCGCCATCATTCTCATCATCGTCGTCGCTCTATCCCTAGGCACGCTGCTGCTCTCGTTATGACTCTCGGTTACACGTTGTAGCTATTGCAGCAACTCACAGTGAAATCCAGTGATTGAGAGATAGAAAGAGTGTGTGAGAGAGATAGTGTGAGAGAGAGGGAGAGTTGGAGCAATGGCGCGCCGAGCTGGCAAGACGAGTGCAGTGTCGTTGGTGGTAGTCGTGGTTGCGGTGGTTGGGATATTGTTAGCAGACGCCATAAATACGATACCGAGCTCGAACGAGTCTCCTGGCGAGTGGTGGCGAGATTGGCCTGGCGTCTCGGTGAGTGTCGTTGATCTCAGCAACTACACGAGCGATGCGATGGAGCTCGAGCGCGACGCCAACGTCTTCCTCACGGGCTCGTGCGTCGCGCAGGCACTCGTGCTCGAGGAGCTTCGCGTTCTCGCACAAGCCAACTCGACCTCGACGCCGTACATCTCGACCTCGTGTGCAGACTTTATACACTGGGACGTGTTCTTGCTGCTCGACGAGACGATCCAGGTTCGAATGGTTGTTGCTAGCAGCAGCAGCAGCGCGTGCCGATCTTGCTGATCACTGCGATGCTGCAGGATCGTGCCGCCTTTGCATGGAATACCGTGGGCTTCGCCAAGTACCAGAACATTGTCAGCGAGCCATGCAGTCGAGCAGCGTGGCTCGTCATGTGCGCGTATGCCTTCCCGCCATGCAAGGCGTTCGTAGCGCCGCCGATCTCGCAAGCCACTCGTACGAGCATGCGCGTGTGCCCGCACTCTCTCCCCTTCGTTCACTCTCCAACCTGCGTAATGCTCACGCTGCACAACGCTACGCCTCGCCTCCAGAACGCGAGATTGGTATCGGACAGCCAGTATGTCCGTCGATGTGTGTGCAAGCGCTGAGTGAGTGCGCGTCGTTCGCGTGGAGCGCTTGCGCCAACGAGAGCTCGAGCGTCGTCGTGTACTTGATCGACCAACGCGGCACGACCTTTCCTTCATCACAAGATGCCCTGCCATGCTTCGAGCGCTCTCTCACAACCACTCCAGTGCTCGGTATGCGTGATCGCCTTGTCATCGTGAGAGAGCGAGAGCGAGCATTATTAACTCGTGAGATCTGTATCATTATGAATCGTGAATCGTGAATCTTATCTTTGTTTGGCGGGGGGCAGTGAATCGGCCATGCCCTCCGTATCTCGTGACTCTCGGTGAAGGCGACGCTTGCGTTTATGAGTGTCCATCACCATTGTACACTCGAACGTACGTAATCCATTAGCGAGAGAGAGAGAGAGAGAGAGAGAGAGAGAGAGAGCGAGAGAGAGAGAGAGAGAGAGAGAGCGAGAGAGAGAGAGCGAGCGACCCTCGCTCAACGATCAATCGGCAGACAACGAGCAGCAGCGCATATCGCCTCGCTCGTCACTGGCTTCCTCAGTACCATCGTGAGTGCTGCCTCGGTCATCACCCTTGCGATCCATCCTCACTATCAGCGCTTCCCCAAGTACGCCACTCATCAAGCAAGGCCGCCACGATCGAGACTGATGAAGAGTGCCTCATCAACAGGAGTGCCATGATCTACATGTTTATGGCTCTCTTTATTCAATCCCTTGGAGATGCGATTCGTATCATCTGGGCTGATGACGTGACCAAGGTACGCCCCCGTGCTCCACACATGCTCTACTCGGCGTTCCGTTCTCGTCCAACTGATGAACCGATTCACCCCGCGAATAACTGCCACGTTTGTGAAGCTAATTTGCGGCAAGGACAATACGATCGCCGACGTGACCCATGCACCATGCGGTGCGCAAGCCTTTCTTCTGATCGGTTCGTACTCGATCACGTTGTGGTACACGATCATGTCATGGTCGACCATGATGGTGGTGTACCGTTGGCAGCTGCCGGTGCGCTGGCGAACCGTGCACATTGCGAGCCACTTGCTGGCGTGGACGCCGTCGATCGTCATTGCCGTCGTCACGTCGGCGGTCGACATTATCGAGAGCGATGACCTCGGACGGTGCTTCATCTCCGAGGACAAGTGGGCCAGCGAGTTTCTCTTGGCGTTCGTCGTGCTGCCCGAGATGGCCGTGCTGCTGGCCGGCTTGGCGTGCTACCTGATGGTGCTCGCGCGGGTCGCGTGGGTGCTGCGAACTCGCGCTCTCGTCAAGGGAGCTTCGATACGAATGCTGCTGTTCCTGGTGTATGGCTTCTGCGGTTACCTCTTCGAATCGGTCGTGTACTTTATCACCATTGGCACCAAGCGGAGACGCTCCAGCGACGAAGATGCCTGGATCGACTGCGCTGCACGGAGTCCGACACTCGAGTGCAACTACACTGGCTTTCGAGTGCCGTACGGTCTGCAGATTGCGTACTACGTCTTTCTCAGCACTCAAGGTACGAATCGCCAAGCACCTATCTCTTCATGGCCTGTTGTGCGCCAATCACTCACACACTATCTCAATAGGTCTCGTTGCGTTTCTGCTGTTGGTCACCAAGCGGCCACTCTTGGAGCCGTGGCGCTACTGGTTCAAGCGGCTCGTGTTGCGCCAATCCAACCTTGAATCCCCCTACGAGTCGGAATCGACACAGCGGTCTCGAGAGCGAGCCCTACGCAAGCTCAAGTCGTCGGCTTCAGCGGCGGATGATGATGATGACGGAGCAACGGGGTTTGAGGACCCTCAGCCAAGTGATTGAGTCGTTGCTCACACTGAGGAGATGCTCGTGTGTGCGATGCAATGCCTCTTGTATGAATAGTAAACTGATGAGTAAGAACAACGGTTACTTTCATTGAGGATGTAAGGGCTGCTGCGCCCTTGCTAAACTCATCTGATGCGGATCGCTTCCTGCCACGCGCCTACTTCTTGTTCGTGCCGAAGCGATTGAACGCAAACGAGTCTCCCAGCAAGCTCTCTGCTCCTCGTCCGACTCGATAGTCCTCGGTGCGACCCTCGATCGAGAACGCGCCTGCCTCGCCGATCGGCACGCCTCGCTCCTTCCTGTCTCGCATCGCATGGAGCGACTGGCCCAGCACTCCATGAGGCGTGCCAATGTCGGGACGCAACAACCTCACCGACAGATCGAGGAATCGGCGAGGGACTGGCGTGCGCCAGCGCTTGTTCACGTTGTCGAATCCATCCTCGACCATGAAGATCGAGAACGAGTATGACGGCGTCGTGACTATCACTCGCCCGACGATCCGCTGCTTGGCATCGCGCAGACCAAAGTCCTCGCCCGACATCGCATCGACGAACACCTCGTGCTCGACACGGAGCTCTCCGTCGACCAGCAGAATCGCATGGTGCTGCTGTTGCTTGATGTTGTTGATGGTGTCGGCGATCTTGGCAGGTCGGTGATCGATCATGACCGAGCCGACGCGGAGATGAGATCCGCCATCGACCACCACCGAGTGGTTGCGAAACTTGATGCCGATCGCCGTGATGAACTCGCCCGGAAGGTTGAGATGCTCGGTGGCTCGCACCGATCCCAAGAGCGCGTTGAATTGCACCTCCGAGTCAGTGAGGAAGTTGTACACGCTTCCCAGCTCGCCGACAAAGTCGTACTGGTGCCCGTCGAAGCCGACGAGATGAGGATCTCCCGATGCCGAGGCGCTCGATGCCACGGTCAACGTGGCGGCCAATGTGGTGGTCGACACGCCGGCGGCCGACGTGAAGGTGGCCGAGTAAGTGTTGCCGTTGAAGGCGGCGGTCGTGGGATTGGTGGTGAACGAAGTCGATGTCGCTCCCGGAATCACACCTCCGAGCACCGATCGTCGACGAGTCGATGAGCCAGTGAACGACCACTGCACGATGGCGTATCCAGTGGCTTTGGCAGTGAAGGTGGCAGCCGCGGGTGCCGTCACCGACATCGACATTGGCTGGAGAGTGATGGTGGGAGCGACGAGCAAGTCGTACCACACTGCTCGTCCAGCGTTGCTGTTGAAGCTTGGATCGGCCACGAGCACAGTGGCAGCATCACTCGAGATTGCAAGCGAGTTGGCTGCTTCGGAGATGCGATCATGGAGCCAGTGGTGGCCGAGTGGATGGTTGTCGACGAGACGTCATTGGAAATGGCAACGGTCGATCCGTCAGGAGTGATGGCCACTGCAAGGCGAGTACCACCGCTGATGGTGGCTTGGGTGATGACCGACAAGGAGCCCATCGTGTTGACCAACGAGAAGATGGGGGAAGTAAGTTGAAGGTTATCCGCGCAAGCGATGGTTGTGGCACCAGAGGAGGATTGCGACGATACAGCCAGGCTGTTACAAGCCACCGAGAGCGGCATCGAGGGAGCGATGACGAATTGGCTGGTGCTGGAGATCCAGCCGTAGATGGAGGTCTTGGTCACTTGGTCGCTCACAGCAAAGGCGCTGGCATCAGGGGCGATTGAGACGAGGTTGGCCCCGAAGCTTGTGGTGATCACTTGCTGAGCCACGTACGCTCCCACCGACAACTTGAAGACCGTAACGGTTGAGCCAAAAGGATAACCAGTTGTCACAAGCGTCGAGCCGTCCTCCGAGAGCGCGGGAACGTCAGAGTGGGGAACCATCGCGAACGGTGTCGAAGGGCTCGATGTCAGATACACGGCAGCGTAAGCGGCATTTGACAATGTGTCGTAGCAAACAACAGTAAACATGTTGCCACTCGACGACACCGCAGCCGATAAGAACCAAGAATTACACGGTGAAGGCAAGGAGAGGGAGGTTTTCGTGGTGGTTGCGCCGGGTGATGCGGCAACCGCAAGGAGTGGCTCAAAAGACGCCGAGTTTGAGGTCGACAACGATACCAAGCCGTTGCTCGACATGGCCACAGCGAAGCCTTGAGATTGGCCAGAAGCACCGGCGATCGAATCACTTGCGCGAAGCGTGTAGCTCACTGCCGCAGCGTCATCAACTAAAAGAGCCAACATCATCAGCGCCACGAGCCACGAGACTAGCGCCGACAAGAACGACGCAATGCATGACTTGTCGCGTTGAGAGGCCATCGTCGAACAGCTACGGCACGACACGACACGACACGACACGAAGTATGAGAGGAGCTGCTGTACACTGCACCCGATGGGAAGGCGCGAAAGAGAAGATGACTCACGGTGAGAGAGTGCTGGGAGAATCTTTCATCGCGCTGGGCTGAAGAAGGAGCAAGACGAAAAGTTGTCGAGCATTCCACCTGGGTTAGGGTCCCCGAAAGCTTGTCGCTACTGTAGCGCAAGACGGCCTTGGGATTATTGCGTGCTTTCGCCTCTCGCCTGTTCTCGCCCGCCCCTCTTGTTGAGTGAGCTCTTGCTCGCGGGCACAAGTTCATCATCATCATCATCGTCGTCGTCGTCATCATCACGGTAGAAACAATAGATTGCTCCGGTGAAATGCTCAGCCGTGTCGATCGCTGCAGCCCGCTCAAGCGGTGTACAGGCGGTAGGCAGCACCGGTTGCTCACCAATGGCACGTAGAACTATCTCCATCAGACTACTGACATACCGGGAAGGCAGGCTACACCCACCGGCAACCGCTTCGCACATACGGCGCAAGGTAAGGCAGGAACAGCGCCGTGTACTCAAGTAAGAACAGTACCGACACACGCAACACGCGCGTTAGCACCTCAAATGCTGCCATTACTCAATTACTCGATCGATGTCGTTAGACATCCACGCGTACTTGCACTCACATATCGATGCGTGTGTGTTTGTGTGTGTTGTGTTTCTTCCCTGTTGTATGTAGATCGGCAGGTGAAAACAAGTGACAATTTTACCAGACAGGTCTCTATAATCTTGTGATTGAGATGGCTGAGCAACAACGGTGTTTGGGTAGCGATGGTGGCCCCTGTAAGCGAGGTGCTTATGCCACGTCATCGTCATCGCAGACGATGCGGCAGTTTGGCGGCGGTGTGGCGGACAAACAGGAGATGGCGGTGGTGGCGCCGGTTGCGACTTCCATGCGCTTCCGCACGCCTCCGTGAAGGTCTGAGTCCTCGATGCTGTGTTGCCACACAAGTCGGTGGCCGTAAACGTACGAACGAGATAGCGCCGAGGGGAGCAGGTGGAGGTGTCGCACGCGCCGAGGCTCGAGTCTGAAGACGTGATGGTGACGGCTGTGCACGAGGTGGCGTTGGCCTGCGAGGGCGGGGGGCTCTGATTGCAGGGGACGGTGGTTGAAGCGGGTACGGATGTGAAGATGATCGTCTTGGAGTCGACGACGTTGATGGTCTGCGTCCGGATATGGCTTTCGTAGCTCCACGCACGCTTGATGATTGCAAGCAAGCCGCCAGGACCGGAGCACTCCTTCTTGGTGACTGTGTCGGCAAAGGTGAGCGAGGCGCCGCAAAGAGTGGCGTAGCCGGTCGTGGCTGGCGAGGTGTCAGCGAGGCAGCTAACGGTCGTGTCTGGAGGAATGACGAGGGCGCTCGAGTCAAGCAAGCTGGCATCGATTGCAAAGGTCGCGGTACCACCAGCAGCCACCAGCTGCGACGAGGCCGAGTACCAGCAGAGGTCTTGGCTCTCGATCGAGAGCGAGTAGCTGCAACCGAGCGGGAGGGCGGCGAACGACACGGCGCCGTTCGAGTTGGTGCTCTGCGTCTCTCGGATCACGGGGCAGGCATTGCCCGAGACCGTGAGCGTGATGGCGTAACCTGCAAGGAGCCTATCTCCGGAAGCTTGGTTGTAGCCGTTGCAGCCGCAATCAAGTCTTCGCTCGAATTTCGCGGCTACTCGCTCACTCGTTCACTCCTTCACGCAAACCACCCCTTGCTGCCCATATGGCGGCATCTTCCACTCGCCGCATGAGCACTCACCTCCAGTTCCAGGCGAGCTGTAGCTGTGGTTCCCAGCGACGCGAATGGGCTGATACCACCAGGAGCGCCAGTTGCGCACCGTTGCCATCCTCATCGGCACAACAGCAACCACCGCCGCCCTCGTCGTCATATCATCGGCGTCTTCAACATATTGCAATCGCGTCCAGTGCATGAACGGCTTGCGTGAAGCAACGTCGATCTCCAAGTGGTGATACTTGCGCGTTGGATCGAGTCTCGAGTGCGTATCGAAATGCGTCACCATCTTACACACGCTCGCTCGCTTGCTCGCGCCAACGCGCACTCACACATAACATCGTCGTGTCGTCGTTGCTGCCACACCCACGCAGGTATGATGACTCTCTGGTTGTTTCTACCATGCGGCGCATTCAAATGAGCTGCAGGAGTACTCTGAGACCAGCTCGCGCGACTCTCCGTCGATCACACATGATCGACTGGGCTCACGAAAGCACGAACGACACGGATGGTCGCCGTGGTCGTACGCGCCTCACAGCGCACAGCAAGTGCACGAGAGTGCTTGTTCACTTGGGCCCTTGCCGATCGTGATGTCGAGCTTGGCCGAGCTGCTCGGTACTCGCACGGCATCGTTGTTCCTTCCGCGCAAGACGCTATCCGACGAGGAGCAATCGCAAATGATGCGAGAGAGGAGAGAGAGTTTAGCAAGCTGACGGAACAAGAGCAAGACGTACGTGCTCTCTCGTGCTCTCGTGCTCGTTGGTGTCGTTCACATGTCGCGCTCTCCAATGCAAGATCGAGCAAGATATGCGAACGAACACACACACACACACACACACACACACACACACACACACACACACACACACACACACACACACACACACACACACACAA